>Ga0207905_1000011_pt1 | contig 360143 bp, 335 predicted proteins | sample LinPmetageLP49_FD_184060 | JGI IMG/M metagenome (GOLD analysis project Ga0207905, IMG submission 184060) | Marine viral communities from the Subarctic Pacific Ocean - LP-49 (SPAdes) | ecosystem: Environmental > Aquatic > Marine > Oceanic | place: Pacific Ocean | collected 2011-08-27 | reverse complement strand
CTAGCAGCCTGTCGGGCTTAACCAAATTGTATCGACGTGGGATAATCAGGGCCACAGGCAGTGACCGGGATGCAATGATGGGAAATTTCATAACCGCTGATCGGGAAACTGACTATCTGTTTCCGCCCTCCATGCAGGACTGGCTGCCGGAAGATCACCTCGCCCGTTTTGTTGTCGACGTGGTTGACCAACTTGATCTGTCTAAACTGACGCGGCAGTACGCGGGACGGGGCTCGCAGGCCCATCACCCCGCCATATTGCTCAGCCTGCTGATTTACGGTTACGCGACCGGGGTGTTTTCCAGTCGCAAGATTGAACGCGCCACCCATGATTCAATCGCGTTCCGCTATCTGGCGGCGAACACGCATCCGGATCACGACACGATAGCGACGTTCCGCCGCCGCTTCTTACCCGAGTTCGAGGCGCTGTTTGTTCAGGTCCTGTTGCTGTCGCGCGAAATGAAGCTGATGAAGCTGGGCCGGATTGCGCTGGATGGTACCAAGATGAAGGCGAACGCCAGCAAACACAAAGCGCTGTCCTATGCACATGCCAAGAAAATCGAAGCGCAACTCAAGGCCGAAGTGAGCGCCCTCGCCGCACAGGCAGAGGCTGCGGATCAGGCGCCGGTTGTTGAAGGCCTGGACGTTCCTGCGGAGATTGCCCGACGTGAAGCCCGGTTGGCAGCGCTGGCAGAAGCCAAACGGAAGATTGAGGCGCGAGCGCAGGAGCGCTTTGAGCGGGAGCAGGCCGACTACCAGCAAAAGCAGGCCAAGCGGCAGGCCCAGAGGGACGCGGGAAAAAAGCCCCGGGGCCGGGAGCCTGAGCCACCGCTGCCCGGCCCAAGGGATACCGACCAAGTGAACCTGACCGACGAAGAATCGCGCATCATGCCGGTCTGTGGTGGCGGCTTTGAGCAGTGTTATAACGCACAAGCGGCTGTGGATACCGAGACGATGCTGGTTGTCAGCGCGCACCTGACCCAGGCGACAAACGACAAGCAAGAGGTAGCACCGACGCTGAACAAGCTGTGTGCGTTGCCCGAGGATTTGGGCACTGTCACTGACCTGCTGGCGGACACGGGCTACTTCAGTAAAGCCAATGTCGAGGCGTGTAGGGAGAGCGACATCCAGCCGTCACTGGCGGTGGCGCGGGATAAGCACCATCGCTGCGTATTTGACCGATTCGCGCCAGACAGCCCGGTCCCCGATACGGAAGATCCGGTGGTGCTGATGAAGTACCAGTTGACGACTCAATCCGGGCGAGCGCTGTATGCGCTGCGCAAGCAAACGGTGGAACCGGTATTCGGTATTATCAAACAGGTGATGGGCTTGAGGCAGTTCTCGCTGCGCGGCCTGGACAGCGTTACCGGCGAGTGGACATTGGCTACGCTGGCGTGGAACGTGAAGCGGATGAACGTGCTGAGACTGGCGGTATGAGAAGGGTTTTGCTGCGTTAGCGCCCGCCAGGAGGCGCCTGTTACCGTCCTTGGGGCCGTTGATGGGTCTCATGAGATCTATCAGCGGCCCATCTGGGCTTCAGCGTGCACCACAAACTTGAACAATGTCTGCCGGGCGTAAGTCCGACAGACTGCTAGCCTGGGAAACGCCTTCAGAGGCATTGAAAGGAATAGGCTTGCTCGTCGACTGCAGACACCAATACGGCACGACCATGTCGTTTACACCGGATGGTCTAATATTTGGGGGTAGATCAGGTTCTAAGCGATTGCATGCTCCTTGGGTCGAGAGAGATAAGTTGGAGGAAAGCCTTAGGGATTTTTCTGATTGTTTTGCCATCGCGGGAGATTCGATCAGTGCCTACCTTGATCCGGATGGGAGTAGTGAGCGGTTAGTGTTGATGAATGCCATTGCTCATTCTTTGCTTTGGTTTTATGAAGGTTGTCGAGAAACCGTTGATCAAATTGCAATTGTTAAATTTTCGTCGGCTATGGAGGTGCTAACCGGAGGGTTTGTATGGAAGGCAGGAAACGGAAAAAAGATAAAGGGAGGTCAACCGGCACTTCGTGAACTTCTCAAGGCCAATCTCGAGATAGATGATGATACAGTTATCACCCGAGATGGGAAGACAGTGAAGGATGTCGTTGAGTTGATTTACAGTGCTGGGCGGAATCGGATGATCCACGGTGAGAATAAAGCGAGGGTGTAAATAAAACTGTGTAAGTGGTTATCTATACAGCCTGTAGGAGGCAATGATGACCGATCTCACACAAAAGCAAAAAGCCCTGCTGGATGAGTTGCTGAAGGACTTCAAAGGCGATGCCAAGGATTTACTGGGCGACAATGGGCTAATCAAGCAGCTCACCAAGCGAGCCCTCGAATCAGCGCTGGAAGGCGAGATGATCGACCACCTGGGTTACTCGCCCCACGAGCCGTCTGGCCGCAACAGCGGCAATTCCCGCAACGGCAAGAGCCATAAGACTGTGCAGAGCACTGAAGGCGAGCTGGATATTGAGGTGCCTCGCGACCGCAATGGGAGTTTTGACCCGCAGATTGTCCGTAAACGGCAGCGCCGTCTGGATGTCTTGGATGACAAGATTATTGCGCTGTATGCCCGCGGTCTGAGCACCCGGGAAATTCAGGCGGAACTGACCCAGCTGTATGGCGCCGACATCTCGCCCACGCTGATTTCCAATGTCACGAATAGTGTTCTGGAGGAGGTGCAGGCCTGGCAGGCTCGTCCTTTGGACGGGGTCTATCCCATCCTGTACTTCGACTGTCTGTTCGTCAAATCCCGTCAGGAAGGCCCCATCCGTAACAAGGCCGTGCGTCCTGGTTCCTGTACCACAACACTGCGGGTGAAGTGGGTCGAGAGTTGATCGAGTTCGTAATGCAGCATGGCCTGAGCATGACGCCATCCCTGTTCCGGCCAGAACAGGTGCATGCCGACCCATTCCACCAGGATGCATAGCAATAGCGAGCCACAGAGTACACCGAAGAAGCGAAAGGGCAGCGAGACCACCGTGCTGACAAGGTTACGCTGCCGTGTCTGCTGTCGCTGCGCAGTGGCTGCCGGATCGCTCATGTTGTGTCGGTTCCGGCGGTCTCGACGCCGGCCATCTGTTTGAAATCATCCAGCAGGTCATCCAGCAGGTCATCCGGTAGGCTCTCATTCTGCAGCTCTGGCCTACCCTGGCTTTCCCACCATTCGCCTGCATCCGAATAGTTCTGACGCATGTAATCGGCCAGCGCCTGCAGGTCCTTCGGCATGGCCTCGTCGGGATCGGGTGCGGGCAGTGGCATGCGCAGTTTCCACAGGTTGCCGCCTTCCAGCAGTGCGAATGCCTGGCCTTTGGGAAGGTTCACCACGTGGGCCGGTTCGATCAGCGGCACGCTAGTAGAGGTAATGCGATCCTGGGTGTTGGAGGTGAAGGCCGTATGCCCCTGCGGATCGGAGGTATCCGTTGCCCCGCTGACGATGGACGTGGTGTACACCTCAACCTTGGGCAGCTGCCGGGTCAGCAGTTCGGCAGTGGCAGTCTCGCGAACTCGCAACATGAAAAGATTGTTGAAGTTGCCCACTACCTGTCCCGCCTTGGCGCGATTGCCGATCCGCGCTTCGATATCGCTCAGGGTCTGGGTGTAGGCCGTCACCTGAATCCCGGCGCCACCGCCCTTGTTGACCATGGGGATGAACTCGTCGCCCATCAGCTCATTGAACTCGTCGGCGTGGACGTTGATGGCTACTTTGCCATGGGTGCTGGTCGTTGCCCCGGGGAGGCCGTCGTCGATGCCAAACTTGTAGATGTGCCCGGCCACCGACACCAGATCGGAAAACATGGAGTTGCCCACCGCTGCCGCGACCTCAGCATCCGACAGGGCGTCCAAGCCGACATAGACCACCGCCCGTTTGCGGATGATCTGCATCCAGTCGAAGATCGGCCGCGGATCGTGCAGGTCCGCATAGTCCGGCGCCAGCAGTTGTGAGATCTTGCCGGTGGTGAGTTTCTCCAGAAGCGGCAGCAGCGAAGCGACAATTTTGTCGAAGTAGGTGCGGTCGTAACGCACTGCTGAGCGCAGGCCGTCGAGCACGGGATCGTAGACCCGCACCTGGGACAGGTACTGCTCAATGGCCACCACACGCTTTTCCCGACCGACCATGTGGCGGGGGATATTCTTGTCGTTGAGCCGACCTTCGAGTTGCACGATCACCTCCCAGGCCTTCGGTTCGGTTTTGGCGAAGAAGTGCTGGGCGTACTCGATGAACAGCGCGTCGATGTTGATGACGTGACGCTGAATCTGCAAATAGTCGGGACGTCTTCCCAGCTCCACCAGGGCGCGGGCGATGATATTGACGAAGCGCCAGGCGAATTCGCGAAAGGCTGCGCTGTTGCCCTCGCCGGAGAGCTGCCCGGCAATGCGCGTGGCCACCTCCGAGATGCGCCCGAAGCGGCCCACGGCATTGTAGCGAGCGGAAATGTCCGGCCAGCCGAGATGGAACACGTAGAACTCGCCCTCGCGCCCGGCGCGCCGGGCTTCCACGTACATACGCTTGAGCAGATCAGCATCGCCCTTGGGGTCGAACACGATCACCACCTCGTGTTCGCCGTTGATCCTGCGGCGAATATCCTGGGTGATGCACAACTCGGCCAGTCGGGTTTTGCCGACACGGGTGGTACCGAGCACCAGGGTGTGGCCTACGCGTTCACCCATTGGGAGGGATACATCCGTCTCCAAGGGCTCGATACCGTGCAGCCGCGGCAACCCACCCACCGGTGGCAGGGGGCGGAGTGGGTTCAGTGGGTGGTCCCAGGCGGTCATCCTGCCAAGGCATGGCAATGGAAATGGCGCAAATTCCAGTCGTTCCTCCATGCGACGGATGAATCTGTAGGCCGGTGTAGGCTCGACGTAGCGGCGAAACTCAGGACGGTAGGTCTGCATCAACCGGTGGGTATGGCGCTGATCCCAGCGGAAACCTCGGCCAACAAACAGCCGTTGCTGGCTCACCGGCACGTTCCGGCTGGCCATTACGTAGCGTGGGATACGCCTGATGTTGCGGCGATAGCGCAGGATCACCCTCGCGTCGCGAAAGCGGATGGCAGCAAAGATCAGGAAGCCTAGGGTTGCCCCCAGTCCCAGCAGTGGGCTGAGAGCCAGCGACCACGGGGCGAACAGGCACAGTAGAGCTGCACCGAAACTGACTGTGATGCTATACAGTTCGACGGCGGGTCGCAGCATGACCTCCACAGCATGGGGCTGGGCCATGTCACTGCTCGATACCGGTGGCGGTGATCAGCACCGGGTAGTGTCGGATCTCAAGGCGCTGGGCCAGGTCGTCACCAGAGGCCGGTGACAGGGTCAAGACAGATGCCAGGTCTCGCAAGCTGGCCAGTCCTTCGGCGGTGTCGACATTGACCACCAGACCTACGGCACCAAGAGCCCGCAAGCTGGCCGCCCGTTGATGCAGCCAGTTCCGGGAGCGCTCATCGTCGCCCACCAGGAATAGAGGGCGAAATCCTGTAGCCTTAATCGATCGCCGCTCGACCGTGCCCGGCGACAGCAGCGCCGATCTTACTGGCAGCATATCCGTCTCGCTGATGGGCTGGGTTGGGGCCTTTGGCACCTCAACGTATTCGGGCCGGACTAAAGGTGCGCCTATGGGCGGTAAATCCATTGCCTGGTAATACGGCAGCGTCGAGACGCCACCTCGGTCCTGAACGACAATGAGTGGGGTGTTATCGGCAGAGGCTGAAAGGCTCATTATTCCCAGCAGCCAGCACAGGGCATGTAACCGAGCTTTCAAGGCAGTCCCTCCTTCGATGTGGTCAGAGCTGCTGGCCCACCGTGAATGCGTGACAAGCGGTGGTGGATGCTGCGCCGGTAACGCTCCGCGGGCTCGCCACCGGCCGGGCGGTGATAGCGGCCAACCGCGTTAAGCCAACCCTCACCAGGTTTGTACTGTTCGCGCAATATAGCGGCGGCGATCGCCAGGTTCTGATATGGGTCGAGGAGCTTACAGGGGTGAGTCACCCGATGGACGTGGTATCCGACATTGATCTGCCCCAGACCTACGTCGATACGGCGATCTGGCGTTGTCTCAAGGGCGGTTGTGAGATCGGCACAGGCCCCATCTCGGGTGGGGAACCGCCGAGGTTGACCAGCGATGTTCAGTGTCCATGGCCAAGGAACCTGCCTGTCTCGTATGTCTGTGCCACTCTCTTGGAGAGCAATGGCAAAGAGCACTGCCGAAGGCACTCCGGCCTCGTGGGCGGCCAATTGGTAAGCCGGTGGCGGGAGTGCTGTATCTGCTGTGCTCGGGAAAACGACCAGCCAACCCAGGCAAATGAACGCCCAATGCGGGGAGCTTACTGACGTTGCCATTGTCCGCTCACCTCACGGACCACGGCGGGCAATTCACCCTGCACACCGATAGCCAGCCAGCGCCCATTATCATGGTTCAAGGTGATGGCGCGGTCGCGAACCTTATCCGGGTCGACTCCCACCCGCTCGGCCCATTGACGTACACGGGCATCTTCCTGGCGGCTGTCGACCAGATACAGATCGAACTCCGCACCCTCCGCCTGCAGCTGTCGGACGCGCCGCTCACAGGCTGGGCAGTTTTCCTTCACGAACACTGCCAACCGGGTGGGCTGGAGGGTGTCTTGAGGAAGGCTACTTGAGCCGCTCAGGTCAACACGCTGGAGGTTCGGGTATAGCCGCTGCCAAGCCGCATCGTAGGCGCGCTGGTAAATCAGCAGCTTCTCTACGCGGCGAGCTTCGGCCTGTACCTGCAATTCTGCATAGCGGCGGCGTTCATCAGAGGTACGTGCCTCGATGCCCAGAGCCGTGAGCGGGTCCAGGTTCGGCGAGTAGATGCCCAGTGGCCCCTGCATTAGGTGCCGATACCGCGTCCACTCCTCGGGTTCGAGCCCCCAGTCCTTTGCCAGGCGTTCGTCGAGTGCTGTGTCGTTGGTCATGTGCTCCTGGCTGGACACGATGCGAGGACCAGAGGCAGGGGCGGACTGGGCAAGGGCCAGAGCTGGAGCCAGGGCAAGCAGTGCCAAAAAAGCGTAAGTCAGGCGGGACTTCACGGTGTCCTCCTACTGCAACGAGCAGCGATTGGGGCACATTCCGGCCTGGAAAGTCATGGCAGCACCGCCATGCTCGGGATGAAGCATACCTGCCGTGCCCGGTCGTCGACCTCCAGCTCCCAGGCTGGCCCGGCCAGGGTCAGTAATGCGTCATGAAGAAAAACAGGTCCAAGCTGCAGATGGGCAGCGGGCAGAGGCAATTTATGCAGTACAGCCACATCGGGGTCGTCATCACACAAGGAGTAACCAGAGCGCTGCAGCACGTGGCGTAGGCCATCTACCACCGATGGTGACGGCGTGGGTGGAATGGACACATCGACCACCTGAAGCAGGAGGTTTTGCTGGGCGGCCTGAGGTGCCAGCTCAACCAGGGTATACCGGCCGTAACGAGCGATGGGTATCCAGTCGTTCGGAAACGGGGCTGAAGCGGCTCGAATTCCTGGTTCATTGGGAGTAGGGGCAGCGGTTGACGTGGCACAGCCAGTGCCTAGGATGGCGTGGATCAGGGCTGCGAAGAGAGCGAGGCTCCTAGAAGGGACATAAAGACGGATGGCTGGCATGTGATGGCATTCCTCAATCTGTGTATTCCTAGGATCTCAGGGGAAATCTACTGAATCTGCTGGAAATCGGCACCATCGGATGACCGGGTTCTGATCTGGCTGAACGCATTACCAGAATTTCTAGAGTAGATGCTGTAGTACGACTGATTGAGAAACATGAGGCGTGGGGCAATAGGAAGATACGGGGTTTACCCCGTGTTGATCTGGGGGGTGTTCCCGGTTAGTATTGGGCATGCGTTATACACAGGGTCAGATTCGTGAACTGCTTTCCATCTCGGTGGATGCGTTCCGCACATGGCGGGATACGATCCCGGCGTTGGCTATGCATAAAGGCCATGCCCCTACTTTCACTCCTGGGGACGTTGTTGCGATGGCGATTGTGGCCGAACTTGTCCGCGATTTTGGCGCCCGCGTTGGTACGGTCGGCGACCGTTTTGATCAACTTTTCCGTGAGTGCAGGGGTAAATCTTGGCTGTCACTTGAGAGCTGTGTTGTCATAATTGAAGCTGACAGTATTCGCCTTGTTAATGTGGCCATTCCGTACGGTTTAGTATGTGAAGCTTCGGCTATTTGTGTCCCTTGCGCACCGATCGTAGCGCGCCTTCGCGCCGAGCTCACTACAAGCGAAGCAGAGCAAGTCCAAGGCGCTCTTCAGTTTCCACCAGCATCCGTTAGTACGCAAGTTGAGCAGCGTGGGAAGCGAGCATGAGTATGCCCACGACCACGACTGAGAAATCCCAATTGGGGTCAGAATGGAAAGAGCGATTGGGTTTAGCTCATCGGCGCTCCCCCGAGCTTTATGAAACGGCTGAGGCGGTCAGGGATGTTCCCCATGCGCCTGCTATTCGTGCGGCACTCACCGAGATGGGCCTTTCCGCGATCTTTTGTGTTCAAGGCGTACCCACGGTCGCGATCTTGGCGGCCGAGCAGTATGATCGTTCTGCCGTTATTGACCTGCATGGCATGCTCTGGAATCAAGGCTTGGCGAGCTTGTTACTTGTCATCGCTGGTGACACACTGAGAGTGTTTTCGCTAGCGCGTACTCCTCTCAACGAACCGGGAGATGTCTTTGAATCTCGCTGTCTGATCGATAGTCTCAGCCTTACAGCTGAAGCCTTGCGTTTTCGCAACATTATCTATGGCGCGGAGTCGGGACGACTCTGGCGGGACTTCAGCGACTACTTTCAACCGAAGGAGCGCATTGATCAAGTTCTTCTCGACAACCTAAAAGCCGCGCACGGGCTACTGCAGGCTGCTGCGCTCACTCCAGATGCAGCGCAGGCCTTGCTCATCCAGACAATGTTTATCGCCTATCTCGAAGATCGAGGTATGGTGACCTCGGCGTATTTCAAGGCGACTTCCAAGAAACGTGCTGAGAGCTTTTCGTCGCTTCTTGAAACAGGTGATATCGACCTGTTCCGTTCTTTTTTTCGAACTTTGCACCGAGATTTCAATGGAGATCTTTTCGTTGCTCCGTGCTCCTTCGAGCCGGAAGTTGCGGCTCCGGAGGTCAGTCCCACTCATCTAGCAATATTGGCGCGATTCAGATCAGGCCGTGAAGAGATGGCGCACTCAGGCCAACAACGATTTTGGGGATATGACTTTCGCTACATTCCAATCGAATTAGTCAGCGCAGTCTATGATCGCTTTCTGGGTGACCGTGAAGCTGAACGTCGTGAGAATGGTGCCTATTACACACCGATGTTCCTCGCAGATACGGTTGTATCTCAAGTATGGGATTTGTTGCCATCTGAGACACGGGCGAGCGGGAGATTCCTTGATCCCGCCTGTGGTTCTGGTGTGTTTTTGGTTCGCTCGTTTCAACGACTCTGCGAGCATTGGCGATCGAAACACAAGACACAGACCATACCTTGGATCAAATTGTTATCGCTGCTAAATCAAATTCACGGTTGGGATTTGAATAGCGGTGCAGTTCGAGTAGCGGTATTTTCTCTCTACGTAGCGCTATTAGAAGAAGTGTCGCCGCGCGATATCCGCAAACTTATTAACCGGGGAAAGTTTCTACCAACACTGTGGGGGAATACCCTTGTTTGCCACGATTTTTTTGAGGTGCCGGATACAGCCCAATACGAGGTCATTATCGGAAATCCGCCGTGGACTAGCCGCCGCGGGCCTGAACGCTCATCAGTACAGTGGAGCAAGAAGACCAAGCATCCGATGCCAGGCCGCGAGGATGCTTGGGCATTTAGCTGGAAGGCGCTCGAACACCTCTGTGACGGCGGGCTAATCGCATTTTTGTTGCCATCAATGGGCTTTTTGCACAATCACGCCCAAAATGCGGTGGATGCGCGTGATGCGTTTTTCAGAAGATCGAAGGTCCGCAGGATAATCAATTTCGCGGATCTTCGCTTTCAGCTTTTCGAAAAGGCTCATCGCCCAGCAGCCTTGATAGTTTACAGCAGAGGTGAGGCTGACGACTTCCCTTATCATTTCGATTACTGGGCACCGAAAGCCGATCTGAATCTTCGAATTAAGCGTGTTATCACATTGAGCAGTGCTGATAAAACAGTACTCAGCGTAAGTTCCGTTCTGGGTAACCCGCTAATTTTCAAGCAAAGGCTTTGGATGCGTGAGCCGGATGCTAAGTTGTTCGGCTACCTCGCTCGGCTGCCGAAGCTGGGTGCATTCATTAAGGATTTTGGTGGCCTAACTCGCCGGCGGGAAACGCCTAATGGCCAATGGGTCATTGGGCAAGGCTATCAGCCGTTCAATGCGGACCGTGAAAATAGCAACGCGCCTCTTTTGAACAGCGAATATGTGGGTCGCGTGGCGGATCTGCCCATCACTGCTTTCTCGCGCATAGCCCAAGTGGCGGATGGCTTAAAGCCAGCTGCTTCTGCGGCTGTGCGTCGACGCGGTTTTGAGGCTGGATTCGGTGGTACTCGTATTCTTATTCCTCGTGGAGTTGAGACCTCGCAGAATCGACTGCGGGCTTCTTACTGTGACGAGCCGCTAACCTTTCAGCATATCTTTCAAGCGATAATCGTACCTGATGGACACAGCGACCGTGCAAAAATTTTAACAGCGATTCTTAATAGCCGCATCGCGGTTTGGTATGCGTTTCACGGAACTGCGTCTTTAGGCTCCGACCGGCCGGAAGTGCAGCAGGCTGATCTGCTTCGATTGCCTTTTCCTTCGCCTGATGACGTTCCTGATAAGGGCGCAGCTGCTCAAGCTGCTCTTCAGCTTATCGCTATCGTCGATGATGCGATGTCCCGGGCCAAAGAAGCGTTTCCATCACAAATTGACGAACTAAGAATTCTCCGCACGATTGACCAATTGACATATCAATACTTTGGCCTTTCTCCTGATGAAATTGCGATCATTGACGATACGATCGAGTTTATTTTACCAGCGCTTCAACCTCACGATGGACATTTTCCCAAACTGTGGGCCGAGCCGGACCAGCTTCAACGCAAGTGGTATGCAGACACGCTAGCTGTCAGCCTCGGCGAATGGTTTCGAGGGAAAAAAATCGGTACTTGTCTGGTTGCGCGAAGCGCCGATCTCGCGATTCTCCGTTTGCGTTTAGGGGGACAAGAGGGATATGCCGAAGAGCAAGTGGAAGAAATAGGACCCGTTCTAGAAGAGCTTTCCTCCCACATAAGTCATCCGCTTGATGGAAATTTTCAGCTTATGCCGGATCTGCGTGTGTTCGTAGATGACTGTCTCTATCTTATCAAACCCATGCAAGTGCGTTTCTGGTTGCGCTCGACCGCACTTGCGGACGCGGACGGAATCGCACTTGATCTTCAGCAGGCTTATAGCCCCACTACCAATGCGGGGGGCATGGATGCTGATTGGCAATAGCCAGGCGTGGACCGACAGTTTTATTTCGTTCGATGATCGCTTTCTGGAGCGAATCGCGGTCGTATGGCCAGAGTGTATGTCAGTTCTTCCAGCGCAGCCTGGGGAAGATGATATCACCATCAACTTGGTTGATCGGTTAGCCAAGGATTCTATCGTACGTCGACTTTGCCATTGGGTGGAGTACCAGTATGAGCCATTCGGCTTGGCAGCAGATGGATCAAAATATAGTAAGGGGATAATTGATATCGCCGTGCTTTTTGACTGGGAACGCGAGCGTTACCTAGCCTATGAATGTAAACGCTTGAATATAATAAACTCAGGTAGCCGCAGTTCCTTGGCAACCGTTTACGTTACCCAAGGAATGATGCGCTTCATGACTGAACAGTACGCTGAACATCTGCCAGTTGGATGCATGTTGGGTTATGTGCTTGATGGCGACATTTCTTTCGCAAAGGGAAGATTAACACGGGCTATTACTAGTCATGTTCCTCTTGCTCTCCTTGATGGGCCAACGTCGCTCAATACGATTGACACAATAAAACGCTTCAGAACGCGGCATACTCGTACAGCAGGTTCGGAGATAGAGATTCGACATGCGTTGCTATCGCGGGTATCGCGGAAGACCTAGATGGCTCTCTACGACAAACTTCCATGAAGAACAAGACCGCATGGGAAGAATCTGCTGAATCGGAGGGTACGACCGAGTCAGAGCGTATTCTGACTCGGCTCGCTCGTAAGGCATTCCTCAGCCTTTGGAGCTATCCGAATGTCTATAGCGATGAAGGTAAAGGTGATGCAAAAGGTGACGGCAAGGAGCTTGTCGACCTTTTGGTTGTCTTCGGAGATGACGTGCTGCTTTTTTCTGATAAAAGCTGCAGGTTCCAGTCTCATGTGGACATAAATATTTCTTGGCCTCGGTGGTATCGGCGAGCCATTGACAAGTCGGCAAGGCAGTTAGCGGGTGCTGAGAGTTTCATCAAACGGTTCCCTGAGCGAGTGTTTCTCGACAAATCCTGTGCTGTCCCGCTGCCTCTCACCATTCCCAACTCGCGTGTAGCTCGGTACCACCTTATTGCGGTGACTCGTGGTAGTCATCTTGCCGCAAAGCAGTTTTTCGGTGGTGGGAGCTCGGGCAGCCTGATGCTGTCGACCTATCTCCGGGGTAGAGCTGAGCATGAGAAGATGCCATTTCATGTTGGGCAACCGCTAGAGAATGGCCGATTCATTCATGTCTTCGACGAAATTACGGTTAATTTGTTGCTCGACGAGTTAGACACTGTACCAGACTTCATCGCGTATCTGAGAAAGAAGGAGGAATTCCTTGAACAACCTGGCGTCATCGTTTCAATTCCGGGTGAAGAAGACTTGCTGGCTCGATACATGGCAACCGTTCGTAATGATGAGCACACGTTCCCTAAAGTGGGTCAGGGTGTTGATTATGTTGCTCTTCCAGAAGGCGATTGGGAAGTCTATCTCAAGAGCCCACAACGCGCAGCCAAAAAGCAAGCTGACAAGATCAGCTATATGTGGGATGCGCTTATTGAACATCACAGTACGTTTATTCGGTCAGGAGAGGCGATTTCCAGTCCTTATCTACCATCTGACAATTCTGTGGATCACGAAAGAGTTCTACGTGCTCTCGCCGAACAGCCTCGTTTGGCGAGACGGACTTTAGCGTCGGACCTACATTATGCTCTGCAGCAGAGCGACACTGGCCATATGTTCGCACGTGTGAAAATGATTGGGCGTCCACCCAATCAAGCGTTTGTCTTCCTGACGATTCCGAAGACATCAGGAGAGGATTATGCAACGATCTATCGGGAGCGGCGGATGCATGCTCTTACGACGTACTGCCATACTGTCAAAGAGAGTATGCCAACTCTTGAGGAAGCTATAGGTATTGCTTGTGAGCCGCTTTCAGAAGGTGTATCTTCGCACGATTTTATATACGTAGACCTCGCACACATGCCCTCTGAGGAGATTGCATTTTGGCGGGCACAGGCCGATGAACTTGAAATTCTGCGACCGAAAACTGACATGATGCTTTTTCGAGACCCTGAACGTGAATTTCCTGCCCCGTATAGGTTTGTAGATTCCCCTGCTATGCACATTGGACCTGACGGTACACCAATGAATCGGGCTGAACGTCGCAAAGCGGACCGCGAGGCCCGGAAGCGGACGAAGAAGGCTAAGAAGCGTTGACATCTTCAACTGTGTAAAATGGGCGGCCCCCGAAGGGGCCGCCAAAGATCAACTACCATTCAATTCACCAACTGCCGCGCCAGTGCTACTTCCACCGAGTCACCGTCCTGATTCAGGACATCTAACCCGGATTCTGGCACGTCTCCCGACGTGCTCTGTGACACGGTGATTTTCTTGGCCATGAGCCCCAGGCAGGTCATCTGCGAGGTGGCCGCGTAGCCGAGGTAGATCACTTTCACCGGCTGTTTCTGGCCGATCCGCCAGGAACGGCGGGCAGCCTGTTGCAGCGAGTAGACGTTGTAACCCGACTGCATAAAGACAATGGTCGGAAACTCGAGCAGATCCAGGCCGGTCTTTACCAGTTCCGGATTGGTGATGAGTACGTCGATGCCGCGATCCAGCTGTTCGGCGATCCAGTCTTCGCGGCGGGAGGCATCCACGCTGGCGCGCAGTACCGCCACCTTGAAGCCTTCCTGCTCCAACAGCACTTTCAGTCGTGACGTGGTATCCCGTGTCCCGGTGTACACGCTGTAGACCAGAGTCTTGCGACCCGCCGCTTTCTCCTCACGGCAGATATCGATCAACTCCTGCTCCTTCGGCATAATTTCCATGTCGGAGAACAGCGAAGGGGTGAAGGCCAGCAGATTGCGGCTTCGCGGATGTTTGACCGTCTCTGCACGGAAGCAGGTATCCGGCCAGGCCAGGAGCACGTTGAGCACCACACCCAGTAGGGTGGTATCTCGTCGGGCCAGGGCCTGCTTCAGCTCGGCGGTTAATTGCCCCGCCAGGCGTGAGTAGGCCTGGGACTGATCATCAGCCATTGCAACCTCCCGGAATTCCTCGTCGTAGGGTGGCAGCACATTGCCGCCGATATCCTTCAGTTTGAGGAACACCGTAAACGGCAACACGCAGCGCAGCACGCCCTTGGGGCCAAAACCGGGGGCCTTCACGGTTCGCACCGTGATCTTGCTGCCCTTGGCGGTCTTGTGGGCTGAGCCGTTGCTCTCGGAGTAGATGTCCTTGAGCACGCCGTGATCACGCATGAACGCCATTGCGGCCGGCGTCAGGCTGCCCTGCTTGCTGGGACGATAGCCATCTTCGATCATTCTCGATGGCAGTGCTCTGAACAACAGGTAGAACAGATCATCACCATAGCCACCCATCAACGTACCGGTGAGCAATAAGGTTTTGCGCACTTTGGATGCCAAAACACCCATGGCTTGCCCCTGGGCAGATCCCGCGTTCTTGTACTCGTGTGCCTCATCGGCGATGAGCAAGTCGAACGTGCCCTGCGGCAGGTAGCGCTTGACGAACTCGGATGGCTGATAGCCGCCCTCGCCAAAACCAAACTCCATCGAGGCCATGGCGCGCTCCATGCGCTGGGCCTGGCGGTCAGAAAACACCAGCTCGCCGTTATCGTCCATCAGGTTGATGAATTCATACAGGTTGTCACCCAGCATGGAGGCCAGGAATGACTCGCCAAATTTTTTCATCAGCTTCTGGGCGGTGACTTCACCGATGGTGGGAATACGCTTGAGGGCCCTGAGTACTGCGTGGGATTGATCGTTGGCTGAGAGCCGACGGGGACGAACCAGCGTCCACAGCGCCGAAGCACAGCGGTTGCATTTGCGACGTGATTCCGCCGCTTCCAGTTCGATCGGATTGACTGGCTCACCGTCGAGGTCCGTGATGACCTGCCCACAGTGTGGGCAACTGCCGACCTCGCCGTGCCGGGTCCGTCTGCGCACGAATACCGGCTTCCAGTGAAAGCCCATGCGCATACGCACACGACCGAGCACGAAGAACTCAGGACCCTGAGTCGGCACACCCAACTGCTCACGCAGCTTGATGAGCTTGACCAGGGTATCCGGACCGTTGAGCACCCAGACCTTGGCGCCGGCCACGGTCTCCTGGATTTCCCTCCGCCACTTGTACACCAGATGGGGTGGCGAGAGCACCAGCGTACGGCAAAAGCCCTCCGCTTCGAGCACGGCGGCCGTAGCGATACCCACGGTCGTTTTGCCGCAGCCCATCTCACCGTTGACGATGGCGGCGCGTTCGCCGCGATCGACCAACAGCTCGGTGACGGCATGTACTACCTCAGCCTGAGCCGGAAACAACTGCCTTTTCAGATTGGCTAGTATGGTCTGGCGGTACGCCCGTGCCTGGCCGGTATACACCGGAGGATTGGCGCGATTGAGGGAGTCGAGCAGCTCGTCGCCAAACTCGGACACAAAGTCCTGCAGGCTGATGTCGAGCGGGGATGAGGACTTGTCCAGCAAGGGACTATCCAGCAAGGGATGGCCCAGCAGGTCACCCTGCAGAGTGGTGTCGGAAGAGAGGTTTTCAGAACAAGTATCGAGGGACATGATGATGCTCCAGATATAAGTGGGGCATGCACCTCCCCTGTGGGGCGATGACATGCCCCAGGGTTGGGAAAAAAGGATCAGTACTCGTCAGGGAGCAGCAGTGTCGTAACACTGCGGTCGCATTCGGTGATGATCCAGAGTTTCAGGGTTGCTGTGATCGGATAGGACGACATCAGCCGATCGCCGTGTGTCAATGCGGCTTCGTTGGTAGCACGATCCTCCTCGCAGAGGTCTCCCCAGTCGCCACGCAGATGGCGCAATAGGTATTGCCTGGGATTGATGACACCCCGTTGGACGAGGTCGTTGACGCCTTGGGTCATAACCACTTGACCCGGGTTGAAACGAGCGTGAGACAGTGTTGCAAGTGCCATGATGAATACCTCCTGAAGGTAATGTGAGGGGTCACGGCACCCCACGGGGCGACTGGACCCCAGTGGGTGAATGAACGGCTTGGATCAATGGGCGGCAAGCCGCCTGTGAGTGTCGATCAGCAGATGGTCAGGATCTGGCCCAGTGTTGGGGAACCGGGGGTCATGTCCCACGCGCGGATCACGGGTACGAAGCGATCAGTGAGGATGCGGGTCTCGGCGACCGAGCCGTCATCCCGTTCCTGGTACTCCGTGGTCAAGGATTTCTCCTTGTGAGTATCGCCTTTGACCACCAACACCTTGCCGGTTTTGGAGGTCACCACACCGGACACTGCACCGGCTGCGAGCGCCAGGGCGAGATGCCAGTGGGACAGGGCGCGCGCCGGGGGCCGTGTTACCTGATGTGCGGCACCCAGGTGCGTTTCGAGCGACGGCCACAGCCCCTGCAGGCGCTGTACTTCGTCGGCGAATTGCTCCGGTTCGAACGTGACACGATAAAAGTGCTCCGGCTCGGTGGGCGATGCTGGAACACCGTAGGGTTGGAACGGCCATACGTTGGGCAGCTCCTCGGCTTCGATGTCACCAAGACCGACTTGCAGCATGAACTCGCGTGCAGCTTTGGCATCGCCGGGGTTCTGCTCGCGTTGCCGAATACGGCGACCGAAGATCACCACCTGCTTGAACTGCGTATCTACCGCACGGTAGAGCCGCAGATCCGCGAAGTGACGGGTCAGCCAGCCGATTAGTTCTGCATCCAGCACATAGGCGGGGATGATGAACACCAACACGCCGTCGTACTGCAACAGCGGCAAGGTGCGTTGATAGAACAGCTTTTCCAGCCGGGCGCGTCCTTGACCCTGGTAGCCGATGTTGCCATCGACGCCACGCTCAAGATCCCCATAGGGTGGATTGAGCCACAACAGCCCGAAGGACTGTCGTGAGATCAGGGAGTCCATCAGATCACCGTGCAGGCACCGGTCGACCAGTTGACGGGCATGGGTAGCGCGCTCGCTGTCGTACTCAACGGCAAACGCCCGCACCTGTTCACGCCCAAGGGCATGCGCGGCTTCAGCGATGGCCACGCCTTCACCGGCGCAGGGATCGAGGATGGAGATTGGCCCGTTGGCTGGAGCCAGTGCAGATAGTGCGCGTTCGAGTGTGGGCTCGTCCGTTGGAAAGTAGCCGTTCTTGATAAAGTTGCGGGCAAGCCGCGGAAACATGAGAGCCATGTGTATCTCCTATGGATAGAGGGAAAGGCATAGTGGGAAAAGGCTCGGGTATGCATGCGCATACCCAGCATTGAAGCGGTTCAGGCCACCCGCCGTAGCGGTTTGCCAGATTCCGACTCGTCCTGTGCAACACCCAGGGTGCCGCAACGGATCAGGTCGCCCAGTGCCGTGGTCAGCGCCGGTACATCCAGGTTCAGCCGATGGCCTTCCAGTCGCCCGAGAGCGAATGGCAGGCGGGTGAGCATCTCCTGGGATTGCAGCAGTGCCAGCACGGCATCGCGCCAGTGATCAAGCAGCGGCAAGGGACAGGTCTCCCGCACCAGCGCCCACAGGCGCTCGGTATGGTCGAGCCCATCGCTTGGCAGCAATGCCAGCGCGCTGGCGGTGGCTTTGTTAGGCTTGACGCAGCGGGTATCGAACAGCCACAGATGCACCATGGAACCGAACAGGGTTCGGCGGAACGCACGTGTGGATCGCTTTTCCAGATGATCCACATTGCCAATGCAGATGGGCACCGAAGCACCCTGATCGGTTATAAGGTGAAATCGATCAAGTCCCTGGTCTGTTCGACCGAGTGTCAGGCGGGCCAGAAACTCCTGAACGGCGGTGTCGCGCGCCCAGAGGGAGAGAAAGATCAACGTACCGTTCTCGTCAGCGACACAGCCATCGGCCATCAGGTCGGGGCATTCGTCGATGTGGTAGAGCGGTTGTGGGGATGATGAAGATGTAGGCATTGGGATGTCCTCGAGATTAAAGGAGGCACCCGTGCCCGTAGGGGCGAGCGAGTGCCCCTTGGGGGTTGATGATCCGTGAATGACGGTCAGCCAGTCATTGCCACTGACTTTCGGGCGTTGCGCCGTGCGTGATGAGCACGTACGCCATCGCGCCAGTCGCGGCATTGCTCGGGAGCCATGTCGAGATAGCGCAAAGGACACGAGTAGTAGTACGGGTGCATGGCTTCTTCCAGAGGCTTGTGGCCCCAGTCGTTGCCCGAGCCCTGCAGCAAATCGCAGCGGATGAAGGCTGTCGATTCGCCGGCATTGAGACCGAAGGTATCGGCGACTTTGGCGGTGATGCGCACCACCGACCAGAGCACGTTGCCACGCAGAGCGTGGGCAATGACTTGGTAGTGGGCACGTTCACCCTCTTGCGGTTGGATCAGTTCGTGGATCAGTTGAGCGCGGGTTTGCCGCGAGTAGTACCAGCCCATGGCAGGTCTCCTGTGAAAAATGCCGGAGTCCTGTCCATCGGGGCAGTACCCCGGCGGGTGGTGGTAAGTCGCGTAAGCGACGGTGGATCAGGCGGTGACGCGGTGCCAGTCCTGGGACAGGGGAGCGAACTCGTATCCCATAGTGCCGAGACGATCCCGTTGCTGGCGCAGCAGTCGACGATCGACTGTGGCATCCAACTTCACAATATCGCCCAACGGCCAAAGCGAACCGAAGAGCGTGACATCGTCGTTCTGAGTAGCCGTCTTGTCAGGCATGGAGCTGCCGAACGGTGTGGTATCGATCAGCGGGTTGCTGGCCTGGCTGTCATCCTCTGCTTCGGGGGAAACCGCGGCAGCGGGGGCAGGGGCCTGTGCTTCCTCGTCGATCGGGTCGACTTCCTGGGGACTCAGCCGTTTGGCTTCATCGCTGCTCAGGGGGTCGATGCCGGACAGGGTCATCCCGCCCAGGTGGGCGCGAATCTCGATGACCATGCGACCGCTCGTGTTGTAAGTCGAAGGTCGAATTTCGGTAATGACGAAATCGCCCTCGTACTTGCCTTCGCGGTACTGATCCAGCTCGGCGTTTTTTATAACAAATTCGCCGATGGAGGTGGCGAGGCGGCCTACATTGAAGTCACCGTTCCTGCCGTGGATGGTTCTGATGGCCAGTTGGCCTGGGAGTGTGATCATGGTTCAGTTCCTCGTGCTGAAGTGTGGGATCAGAAAGCAAAGCCCTGGTCAGGGCTTTGTGGCTCTCAACAAAACGACTCGGCTGGCACAGTGTCCTCGGCGTCGATATCCGTCGTTACTCCGTCGGATGCCGGGGCATCGTCCACAGGAGCCGGAGTCATCGCAGGCGGCGTGCTGTCATGGGGCACCTCGTCGGTGGCCCTGGGTTCAGCCTTGTACACGAGCTGGCCGTCAACCTTGATCCAGCTGACAAAGAGCAGGCGGGCTTTCAGGCTGACGCCCTGTTCACCGGCACGCTTCCCCTTGTTGTAGGTGAAGGTGTCGGCCCACAGGTCACCCAGACGGAAGCCGATCAGTACCTTGCGTTCGGCTTCGACAGCCTGTTCGCATCGGCGGATCAGGTGCTGGGCTTCGCTCCCGGAAACGCGCACATCGAAGCGGCGGTATTCCGGTGAATCGCTCGGACCATTCAGCGCTGCTATATCGCAGGCCAGGAAGGCATCACCTTTACGGGGCGTCACTTCGCGAATGCGATTGAGATAACCCAGGCCAGTGATGTGCAGGTCAAAATAGGACTTGTCAGATGAAGGGTTCATAGTGAATCTCCAGATGTTAATAATGAACAAGCGGAGACACACCCACCCCGACGGGAGGCATAACCCCCGCGCGGGTTGATGGATCGGATGATCCTGGTAGTGCTGTGCATCCACCATCCCGAAGAATGGTCGTTCGCGCTGGGGATGCGGTGGCGAACTGGTTGGGTCACACGGTCGGAACCGCGCCGTAGCCTTGAAGACCCTGGCTACCTGGGCATGTCGCTGACGCATCAGCGGGACATGTGGGCAGGGTGGCACTGAATCGGATTGGTCAGCCACGCTCAATAGGAATCCGGATGTATCCAATTATTCGAAAAAAGGAGCCCCTTGCGGGGCTCAGTGGTCAATCATCGAAAGTTGGCAAGCCCTCTAGGACGAGGGCATCGGGATCGAAGATCACGATGCGCACGTCTGCCAAGGCGGCAAGGTGCATGACATCAACCAGAGGCTGAGGAACCCCGGCCTCTCTTTGGGTCTGATGCAGTGTCGCTGTACTGCTGCCATCGAAAAACCTCAGATTCGTATCGGTCCAGGGCGTGGCGATCAACTTCACACCAACAGCATTGCTGCTCGGAATACGGAAGGCTTCAAACAGCAAGCCGGTAGGTGTAGCCACATCCGCCAGGTACTCAAGGTGCGCCTGTGCGTGGCTCGGCAAATGGCCTGTACTGATTTCCCAGCAACGGCTGTAGTGGCCGGTATCGAAGGCGAGTCGCCTGACAACTTCCAGCGCTGTCTCGTGGCTGTAGGTATCACCGACATGCAGTGGTACTCCGTACTCATCTGCCGTGATGGCATAGACCACGGTCTGTACAACACCCATGCCGGTACAGTGATCGTCCAGTTCACTGCTGACGTCCTGCCCTTCGGTTACCAGGGCGAAGTCGTCACAGAAGACGCATGGAAAGCGATGAACCTGATCATCAGCCAGGTGAGCCTGTGAGCTATGCAGTGGGAGATAGGTCAGCGGGCAGTCCTCCTCGTAACGGATTGCCAGCAGGCGTTGAATGGCTAGGTTTTGATAGCCTCTGATAAAGGGATTGTTGATGGGGATCATGGATGTGCTCCAGTAGAGGAAAGGTGGGGCCAATCCCCCACTGGGGTACAGACCCCAGGGGTTGAAGAGAATGTGCTGTTACCAGCCGGTGTAGTTGAGGATCAGATTGGCAATGACCTGGCGCCGCTCCAGATCCAGACCGCCAAGATCCGATAGGCCATGGACGCCCACTCGTTTGAGCAGCGCGCCGCCAATCTCGGCGTTGTAGAAGCTGACCATGGAGGCCAGAAAAACTCGCTCGCCGGAACTCATCACATCGATGGCATGGTCGATGGTTTCCAGGTTTGGGCACAGCTCCCACTTGTCCACTGCCTGGTCGGCGTGGGTCTTGGTGCCCATGCCGAACAAGGCGGGGTTGAGCAACTGGACGCCCCGTTTCCAGGCGTGGAAGAAGGCTTCGGGCGCTTGTGCGAAATGACGATCATTGCGGGCAATCTGTTCCAGCATTGCCTGGTTGTTCATGGTGTTCATGGAAAGTACTCCCGATGGTTGAGAATCATGGGTAAGGCCGTGGATAGTCGAAGCATCGTCGCCCTGATCAGGCGATCGTCCGAGAGGTGATGCGTGGCGGACTGGTTCGGTCGTCCCGGCATCGCCAGGATGCAGCCTTGATGACCGAAGCTGCCTGGGCATGGTGCTGACCGGAATCAGCGACGCATGAGGCAAGGCTCCAATGTCCTGTGGCTGTTGGCGACGGTAAATCCGTGATGGGATGCACCCTGTTTTGGAGAGTGAGCAAGTGGAGAGGGCGTGAAAACGAGAAAATTCGCCGAAGGCCGGAACCTTCGGCATAGAAGACGTTGCCACCCGTGGGCCTTGCAGGGCCGGGTCGTCGTCGGAACCTGGCACTGCGTCAGCATGCACACCCGGCCCGTGTCGTGGCTGGGGCCGGTATCCTCTGGCACACATCCGCGCACAAAGGGAGCCCGTTGTTTCACCGGTGGGCGCCGGTGCCGAATACCGCTGGCCCCGCAGGGTTTCCTGACGGCTCGTAGGCCCCGGCACCAAAGTGGGAGCCGTCAGGAAACCCTGCGAGAACAGCACCTACCGATAGGAATGACCGCCAGGTTGGTGTGATCAAGGAACAGAGGCCTTCTCGCCGGTGATGTCTCTCACCGATCGCGCACGCCGGGATAGAAGGTTGGGCATGCTGGGGCACCGCACGGGGTGCAGGGGGTTCGAGTAATACCTCGTGATGCTATGACGTCGGTCACGGGGCTTGTCTGGATGAGCGCTTGACCCGTCGTCCACGCCCCTTGGGCTTGGGCTGCTGTACCGGCAGACTGCCCTTGCAGTCCGGGTAGTGACTGCACGACCAGAAAGCACCGTTCTTGCCGCGCCGTGGGTGCGTGGCCGCACCGCACTGCGGGCAGGCTGGTCCTTTTGGCTGAGCGATCGTCAGGAGGGCACCTCGATACTGCTGCACCAGCTGAGCCACCCAGGAGGATTGTTTGTCGATGAAACCCTCCAGCGTCATCTGGCCTGATTCGATCATATCCAGCGCCTGCTCCCAGACGGCGGTGGTGCCGGGGTCGGCAATCGCTCCGGGCACGGCGTCAATCAAGGTGAAAGCCGTGTCGGTCGCCCGAATCGCCTTGCCTTTCCGGGCAATATAGCCGCGATTCAGCAGGCCGTTGATGATGCCGGCGCGGGTGGCCTCGGTGCCGATGCCGGTGGTCTCCTTCAGCTTTTGCCTGAGCCGCGGGTCGGTCACCAGCCTGGCCACGCCTTTCATGGCCTTGATCAGTTCGCCCTGTGTGTAGGGTCGGGGTGGCTGGGTCTTGAGCGCCTTCAGCTCGATATGATCCAGGGTACACACTGTGTCTTTTTTCAGTGCGGGCAATGGTTGGCTCTGCGTCTCATCCTGCTCCGTTTCTCTAGCCTGGCCAGGCATGACCCGGTGCCAGCCGGATTCGATCACCTGCTTGCCCACGGCCTGCAGCGGTTGTCCGGCGGCCGTGAGCTGGACATGGGTTCGGTCGAACTCATGGTGTGGCAGGAACTGCGCCAGGTAATGCGCCCGGATAAGTCGGTAGACGGCCAATTCCTTATCCGACAAGGCACAGAGCTTGACCGGCTCTAGCGTCGGGATGATGCCGTGGTGCGCGGTTACCTTCCCGTCATTCCAGGCGCGGGAGCGGATGCTTCGATCGAGGTTTTTGATCAGGGGACTCAAGGCTGGATCGGAGATCGTCAGGGCCTCAAGAACGGTGGGGACTTCCACCAACATGCTTTCGGGCAAATAGCCCGAATCACTGCGCGGATAAGTCGTCGCCTTGTGTGTCTCGTAGAGTGCCTGGGCGATATCCAGGGTCTCCTGCACGTCCAGCCCCAGCGACCGGGAGCAGACTTCCTGCAGCGTACCTAGGTCAAACGGCAGTGGTGGCGCTTCGCGGACACGTGCCGTCTCGATCTGGGTCACGGTGGCTTCATGGGTCTGGCGCAGAGCAGTGGCGGTGGCTTGTGCCACGGATTCCTGCAAGCACCGGCCTGCTTCATCGGTGCTGTCGTCAGGCGCTAGCCAGCTCGCTTTGAATGAATGCCCACCCTGGGCAAGCGTGGTCTCGATTGCCCAGTAGGGCACAGCGACAAAACGCTCAATTGACCGATCGCGATGGACCACCAACTTCAGCGTGGGTGTCTGAACCCGGCCCACCGAGAACACGCCACTGTAGCCCGCCCGCTGGCCGAGTAATGTGAACAGCCGGCTCAGGTTCATGCCAATCAGCCAGTCCGCCCGGGAGCGGGCCAGGGCCGAGTGGTACAACGGCAGGGTCTCCGTCCCCGGTTTGAGTGCGCTCAACGCCTTGCGGATGGAGGCGTCGTTCAGTGCCGACAGCCACAGCCGATGGATGGGACCTCGGTAGCCGCACAGGTCGAGGATCTCCCGGGCAATCATTTCGCCCTCGCGATCGGCGTCGGTGGCGATCACCAGTTCGTTGGCCTGGCCGATAATCCGCTTAACGATCTGGAATTGCGCTTTGGTCGAGGCTTTGACCTCGATGCGCCAGCGCTCCGGAATAATGGGCAGCTGCTCAATTGACCAGCGCCGGTATTGCTCGCCGTAGGCCTCGGGTGGAGCCGCTTCGACGAGATGACCGATGCACCAGGTGACCGTAATGCCTGATCCAGCGTAGCAACCGTTACCGCGCTGCCGGGCGCCCAGCACGCGAGCGATGTCCTTACCCTGGGACGGTTTCTCGCACAGATAGACGCGCACACTGCAGCTCCTTGGGTGTTATGGATTGGCTCGATGACTCAATTGGCTACAGGATGGCGAATCGCGAATGAGCTGGCTGTACACAACCCGATTCAGCGGACTCCCGGGTTTTCGGTTTGGCAAGGGCGATGGGAGGAATGGCGGTTGATGGACGTCCATGGTTCTATGTCACTGGCATAATCGGCATTGGCGCAGGATGAGCGGCGGAAGGTTGGTGCAGCCGCTCACGCTGGGTCATTCCTCGTTTGGCTGGTCAGCAGCGGGCTCCTTGGGAACCAGGAATACGCGCTCGACGCGATACGGCAGGATGCCGACACGGCGGGCCTCGATCTTGAAGGTCACGCGCTCGTTCTCTTCGGCATCCTCCCACTCGTCGCGCACTGTCCGGCCTTCCACCAGCACGCGCATGCCCCTCTGGTACAGCGTTTGCCAGTGTTCGGCATCACGGTGCCACAGCTCTACCGGCGCCCAGAATCCACCGCGGTCCTCGTAACCCTCTTTGGTGGGAATAGGATTGTCAAAGTAGACGTTCAACCTCAGCAGGCGACGTGGCTCGTCGTTGCCGTTGGTGAACGCCCGGTACTCTGGCGCAGAGCCGATATTGCCCTCGCCGTAGAAATGTGTGCTCATGAGTTTGACTCCGTGGTGGTGACATATTCCTGGATACGCCGTTGATAGGCGGCTTCGGCTTGGTTTATTTTGCCGGCACAGTCCAGGGCCTGACGGCCGATGCTGTGAGTGAGACTGATCTGCATGTTCAGAATGATCCGCTGCAGCTCCATGGCGTAGAGGTCATCGATCAGTGAGGCCGGGGTGGCTGGATCTGCGATCATTTCCTCCCACAGCGCAACGCCCATGGCGGAGCGGTCAAGGTTGCGCCAGCGCAGGAAGGTGGTTCCCGCTCCCGTGGTCTGCTGGGCCAGTTGCACACTGAACCGGTTGAATGGTGGACGGCGTGCCTGGGACAGTATTTGCCGCTGCGCCAGGCTGATCAGTCCATCACGCAGCGTGAAACATTGGCTGGCCCAGGCCTCCAGACTCCCCTTACCCTTAAAGGGTTTTAAAAGGCCTTTTAGGTAGGCAGCATGTTCCAGCTGCTGGAAGGCCGGCTGTTCCAGGGGCGAAAAGCGACGTGGTGAACGGGTGAAGGCGGGTATTGTCATGCCGACGCCTCTTCGTCTGGTGAAACATCCTCGCTGGCCTCACCGGCGTCTTCTGCCCTATCTGCTGGCTCATCGGCAACGGTGCTCTCCGGGGATGCGGTGTTCAGCGGTGATCGGCGGCTGATGGGCGGCGCGAAGCGCGAACGGCGTGTACCTTCGAGCACGTCCTGGGGCAGATCTCCAAACTTTTCCCTGGCCGCCCGTGCTGCAGCGTTATTGGCGGCGAAATCGTCGCGGCAGGCGCCGGAGTAGCGGTACTGCTGGGCCAGCGAAAACAGGCTGCGCAGCGCATGGCTCCCATCGTTGAGCCAGCGCTCCAGAGTGCTCCGGTCGATCAGCGCTGTGTGATGTGCCAGGATCAGGCGGCGTGCCAGATCGTCGTAGTCGGCCAGTAGATAGACCGCCATGAAGCCGAGCTGGGCATTGACGAACAAGGGCAGCTTGACGGGCTGCACGTTGAGGTTTTCGCCAAGGCTGAGGGCTGCCGGCACATCCGCCAGGGATTGATCCACCTGTTCGCGCAAGCTCTGCAGGCGTTCCCGGGTATCATTGATCTTGTCTTCAATGCGTAGCATCCACCAGTCCGAGTAGGGATCGTTCTGCTCGGCTCCCCGCTTGAGCTTGTTCATGATGGACAGAAAGCCGTTGAGGCCGATGATGCCTGGCTTGCCGTCCGACGCAGCACGACCGTGCCAGATGCGGGAGGCGTGGTGAGTATGCAGCGTGAGTGCCATCGCGCTGCGCAGTGATCCGAGGTTGAGCTGCAGAGATTCGTGGGCCATGTGAGCGACTCGCTGTGGAAAATCGAGTCGCCAGCATCGACAAAGGCGGGAAGGCTGTCAGTAAAGAAACCGTACTCACTCAAGGCCCGTTTGAAACGATGGATGCGGCTGTGTCTGTGGTCGGACTGGGGAAGGCAGTGTGTTCCTTTATGCCACTGGCATAATCGGTATCAGCCCTTTTGGAAGATTGCCTGTAAGCGGGCGATATGGGCTTTCACCTGCTCAGGATCTGAGGGCGTGGTGGGCCGCACAGCCTTGCTGTCACTGTGTGGCGCCGATTGTTCCGCCTTGAACTCCTTGATTGGATCTACGCCTGCCCAGGCATGGAACTCGCCTCGGATCGCTCTCTGAATCAGGCCAAACAGGTAATTGGCCGGTTTTTTGATGTAACTGTCGCAGCAGCGAACGTTCCACTCATCGATCACGGGCTGTTGCAGTTCTCTGTCGACCTTCCTCAGCGCGAGCAATGCGCCGGCTTTCTGCTCGTCATCGAGACGATCAAACCGCGGTGGCAGATCCAGATGTTCCAACTCGTTCAGTACTGTACGTACATTAATATTTTTAATCCTTCTTTTACGTACAGTACTACTGTTCTTCGGAATCGGAAGAATGCCGTCAGACGGGCCTTTGCGCCCCGATTCCGATTCCGAAGAGGGTTCGTCGTAATCCCGAAGAAGGGCCTGAGCGCTCTCTTCGGTTTTAGCGTTATCCACAGCCCTCTGCTTGGTGGCGTCGCTGCTCCAATCTTGCCCTGCCAGGCGCTCCGCCATGACCTGCAGGCGCGAGGGCAGCGTCCGTCCGCTGATCAATGGGTCTTCGGTGATTTCTCTGAGTGCGTTGACGCCGACGATCCGAACAGCCTTGGCGGCATGCGTCAGCGCCTGGCTGACCAGCCCCAGATACTCGGTATCGAGTTGCATGGCCTCGAAGGGTGACAGGGGCTCGTCATGGAGCACATACAGGTTGCCCAGCAGGCGTCCAGATCTGTGGTCACGTCGTCGCCGGACCAGGCTGAGCCAACGGGTCAAGCGTAATTGGGTCAGCGCTCTGGCTACAGTTTCGTGAGAGGCTTTGGCTGTGCACGGCATGGATGCCAGGTAGGGTCGCAGGCGCTCATAGGTAGGGAAGGCAGTCACGCCGTCGTCGTTCAGCAGCAGACGAAAGACCTGCCAGGCATTGCGCTCCAGGGGGGTCAAGCGGCGATCGAGAAACAATGCTCTGGGCACGCTTTCATGGCGGTTGCCGCTGAACAGGAAGCCGTCTTGCGCGGTCAATGTGGACGGGCGCGTGTCTAAGTGTTGAGCTGCGTCATCCAGAAGTGTGGTCAGCGCAGCGGGGCCACTTCCGCGGCCGGGCGTTTCGCTGGCCATGGGTTACACCAAGCCCTGGTCGATCCAAGCATTGATAGTTGACCACAGGACGGAAGCAGGCAAATTGAGATCTTCAGCAAGATCCAACGTAAGGTCGAGCAAGGCCATGGGGTCATCCACGGCGATACCGCGCTGTTTGACCTCGGGGGCCCATCGCCGCCACAGTTCGGTGTCCTGTTCCTCGCTCAAACCGGGATGGCGTCCTTTACGCTTGGGCAGGCCGAGAATGTCACGGCGCAAGGCGACCTCCTGATGCGTCAGGCCGTAGAACTTGCTCACCATCTCGGTACTGGCGCCCAGGCGCAGCATGCGATCAACCGCGGCGATTTCTTTCTCAACGTCTGCTACCTGGCGCAACAGGCGCTGCAGCACTTCGCGGTTCACGGTGACGGAACACCAGGGCACTGAGGCATTGATCAGTACGCTGACCAGGGCGGGGTGCTTCAGTGCGCCCAGTTCCTGTTCGCCGAACCCCATGGCTTTGCAGCGCCGCAGCTGGCCGTTTCGCAGGTCATGCAGTGCCTGGGCAATTACGGCCTGGTTGAGTGGATGGGGTGCTGACATGCTGCCTCCTGGAGAGCTATGAACCCCCGGGGGGTGTGAGTTCTGTACCAGTACCCGACTCCAGCTCCACCAGGCGGCGTGACAGGCGGAGCAAGCGGAACAACTTGACCAGACCGTTATCGCTAAGGCGCGAGATTGGGACGTGATGGGTGCCCTGACGCCCCTGCAGCAACGGCCCCAGTAAGTCCAGTAGCCGCAGATTGTCGATGCCACCAGTGGGCAGGCCTGATGAGCGAAATCCTGCACTCAGCGCATGCAGCAGGGTAAGGACTGCGCGGCCAATCAGTGGTATCACGTGACCATCAACGGAAAGTACCTGCATATCGCAGTGGAAGCCGATCCCCGTATCGGTTGGCTGAATGTGTTGGGCTTGCCCTGCCTCATCGGCAATTTCAGTAGCGAACTGGGCGATGTGTACGCGCAGGCTGTCCGGTGCATCTAGACCGGGCTCAATGTACCAGACGTCCGTGATGGGGTAGAGCCCGCCAGCCTGGACGGGGATGGCCTGCAGAACGGTCGACTCGAAGTCCGGCTGCGTGTTGCCTGTCTGGTCGGCCAGCAGCCGCTGAATTTCCTGGAGCCGGTCGGTGGTTGTCGCTGGCGTGACCACATGCGCCTGTAGTCGCTCGTTGTCAGGCGCAGCCAATACAGGACTGCCGATATCGGTGGCCGATGAATCAGCAAGTTCTGGAGGTGGGGACTCATTTACCTTCGCCGGTTTAGGTGCTGTGGCAGAGCCTTGTTCGCCTGCCGACGGCGCCGGGGGTTGTGGCTGTGATTGACCTGGACTCTGTTCGATGGGGCGAGGGGCAGGATCATCTGCGGCAGGGCGTTGTTTGAGGGCTGTACCGGCTGACGTCAGGCGGTAGCGACTATCAGATTCCGTGATGTCCAGGGTCAGAGTGTCGTAGTCGACCTGAAGGAGTTCGGCCATCTGTCCAATCAATTCGTCTTGGATGCGCCTGACCGAGAAGCCCTCCGCGTCGCTGTCGAAGGTTGCGAGCACATCGTGGAACAGGCTGGCAAATTCCATTTCCACGTCGCGGTTCATATTCAGAGCTTCCCAGGTCCTTTCGCTGGACTTGCGCAAGGCCGTCAGCCGCTCGATCTGTGGCCGCCCCAGGCCGCTGTAGAGCACGCTGGGGATGGCGGGAAGCAGATAAAGCACGGCATCCTGCATGCGACTTATGTGAGGCTGGGTGATGGGATAACCGTCCGCACTCAAACGCCGGGCCAGTTCGGTTTGTGTCAGTGTGGTGCCCGATTCGGCCTCGTACAGCTCGCGGGCTTTCTCGACACCCAGTGCACGCTCGATGAATGTCAGCCCGCCGTGCAACTCGTTCTCGGCCAAGTGCCCGGTCAGCGCGACAATCTCACCGCGGTCCGGCCAGGGGCGGAACAGGCACTGGATACGAAAGAATGTCTCGTCTTTCGTCTCAGTCCACAGTTCATTCAGGATTGCCAGACGAGTATTGCCACCGTTGCGGATAATGTAATGGCTTTCGCCGGGCCGACGGGTGATGGCCGGTGGCGTATCGAGACCGCGTTTTCGTATTGACTCCTTGAGCTCGTCGTAGCGGGGGTTACGCGTGACACGAGGATTCAGGTCGTACGGGAGTAGTTGCTCCAGTGTCACGGTCATAGGGGTGTCGGCGATGGGATCGCTCAAGGCTTCGGCTTCCGGACCGGCCCGTCGGAACTGATCGGCCAGTAACTTGCTGGCCATGTCGTGAGGCGTGAACTCAGCCATTGTTATCACGCTCCTCGCCAGAGCGGCTTCCGCGCCGCAGGCGCGCCAGCGCATTGCGAGTGGCACGATGGTCTCTACAGGTTGAGCCGGTGTAGATCGGTGGAAGTCCGGGTTTGGAGAGTTTCAAGTGGCCACCGGTGGTGCGCTCTACCTGCCAGCCTTCGGCCTGGGCAAGTTCGATCAATGGCTTGAGACGTTTGTAACCGCGTGCGGAAAAAATGAGTCGAGTCATCGCACCGTCCTCCGGTGGGCTCCGGCTTGCAGTCGGCTAAATGCCGGCTGCCAGGTGGGCAGCAACTCGCAGGCCAGCGCGCGCATGGTGTCGAAGGCGGCGGGCGTGATCCGACCCCTGGGTCGGCGGTACTCGACCCGGTGAACGGGCAGCGCCAGGGTCGAAGCGCGTGGGTAGGCTTCAATGGCCGGGATGCTGGTATTGAGCGCGACTATGCCGGGTTCTGTGGCAAACAGGTCGCGCAGTGCCTGCTGGATCACCCGTGCATTACTGGAGACCGGATGAGCCCGGTTGATGAGCAGGTGCAGGGAGGGCGGTTCGATGCCAAGGCGCTGGTACGGGGCGATATCCTGCATCAGCTGCAGGGTGCCGCGGCGAAATTCCCGTGCCGCAAGAATCTCTGGTGTGACCGGCGAGAGGGCAATATCGGAGGCCAGTACCGCCATTTCCAGCAGAACACTTCTCGCGCCCTGGGTATCAATCAACAGCAAGTCGTAATGAGGGCGGAACACCGGTAGCAGATTGCGCAGGCGCAGCCGTCCGTCGGGCGCATGCAGCAGCAACGTGTTCAGCTGACCTTTGTCGTCATTGGACAGTACCAGGTTCAAGCCGTCGATAGCGGTGTGTGATACCAGGCGAGAACGATCCTGTTCATTGAAGGCCAGTAGCTCATAAATGCCGCCCGGCGCATGAGACCGTAGGGTGAAATAGCTGGACAGGGTTGGCTGGACATCCAGGTCGAGCAACAGAACCCGCAGTCCCGCATCAGCCGCGATGCCGCCCAGATTGGCGGCCGTGGTGGTTTTGCCCACACCACCCTTGGTTGAAATAATGGAAACGACTTGCATGATTGTCCTCCTCACAGGGTTGCGTTCGAGAAGGCTGGTTCAGGTACGGTCGTTGAGGCGCTCTTCGATCCACTGGTCGATCTCGGCGGCATCCCAGCCAACGGCGCGGACGCCAAGGCGAAGCGCCTTCGGGAACTTGCCGGCTTTCATCAGGTTGTAGATATGCGCGCGCTTGAAGCCGGTCTTGGCCTCGACTTCCGGACGGCGGAGGATGCGGCGTTCAGTGCGAAAGGTCTGGGACATCTGTGTAGACATGGTAAGCACTCCTGTACGCTCGTTAGCGCGGTGAAGAATGTGCCTCCCATTCAATGCCCGCTGGACGGGATTTACACTGCAACTGCAGTCCTAGCACCTGCAGTTGCAGTCAGTCGGCCTAGTCGCCGACGTGCCGTTTGGCGGCACTGAACTTCGCCCAGAGTGTCCGTTCACTGATGCCGGGCCGCCCCGGATAATAGGCCAGTAGGGCGCTGATGATGGATTCGGTGGTGTCGAAGGAGGAGTAGCGCTTTCCGCTCGGGGACTTACCCAGCAGCAGGGTCAGCAGGCCGCCGATAATGCTCAGGTAAGTAGACTCGCCACGGGGAGAGAGGGCATTGTCCTGTCCCGCTCCACAGTTCGCTTTTTCGCTGAGTAAGCGGTGCTGGTCGTGTAGCGCTTTGAAGGACTGCTCCAATTCCGTGAGTCGCAGCTTGAGCGCCTCGCGATCGATCAGCAGGGCCTGCAAGTTGTCCAGGTTGATGGCTGAATGCAGGTGGCGCTCTATTCCTTCGAACAAGAATTCTGGCTTTTGGTCGGGGTAGTAATGAGTCATCCAGGCTTTCAGATCCACGTGCCTGACGGTGAGGTTGGGCTGGGTCAGCAGCGTTGGATCATCGCAGGTGATGCCAGACTTTCCGTAAGGTAGCTCACCGTTGCGGAAGGCATCGTGCAGTCGCTCCAGGTTCAACCTCAGCATCGGCCAGCGGGGGAAGTCATTCACATCCGGAATGATCTTGTCACCCAGGGTGTTGAGTATCCGGGCCTCGAATCGCACGAGACCGCTCCATCGGATCGCCGCCTCAATGGGACGATAGAATACTTTTGAGTGCTGCGTTTGGTTGGACTTCCCCATGTCTCATCCCAGCCACCTGGCCTCCTGGCGTTAGCTCAACAGGTCACCTGCCCACAGATTTTCGGCGCTGATTGGCTGGGCGGTGATGCAACGTTGGGTAGTGTGACGCGAATGAGAGCTACAGATAACGGTGTATACGGACTGCTACACCGCCTCATTGTTGCCAATTAACGTATGCCGCCGAGAGAGCGGTTTCCCATCGTTGGTCACAAGTTTTCGAAGCGATCAGGCGGCTGTAAAGACCTGGTAGGTCAGCCGTGTTGTTCAAAGGGAAAATGCAATCTTCTAGATCAGAGATATCTGGCTGATGACCGGCTTAATCACGCGAGAATTGGAGGCTGCGTCACAGAAAATTGGTGCCACCGGAAAGGCCTGTCAGGGTGCCGATGCTTTTTGTATCTGCGGGTAGACATAAAAAGAATGAATGCGGGGAAAATGAGGTTAATCGCTGACGTAATTGACCCGTCGGATAAAGTTATTCAGTTGCTCTGATGGCTCATTGTCTGGCCGCAGCAAGTAGGTCGTCAACATAAATGTGTTGTCAGCCAGTGGTCTCGTAATAACGTCTTTGTGATGTGACACCTCAACGTGCGCAGTCGTGGAAAAGCCTACTCCATACCCTGCGGCGACCAGCGTAAGCATCAAATCATGGGTAGATACTCGCTCGGCAACAACAGGGCTCGCATTGATCGACCGAAGCACTTTATCCATTTGTTGGCTGCATCCTTCGCAATTTTCCGGATGACACAGAACCAGGGGGTACCTCATTACTTCCTGGAGGGGCACGTGTTTATGAGTCAGTAATGGGTGTCTGGTCGGGATGGTAACCACGAGAGGGTCGTGCCAAACGGGCTCGGCGAGAATCCCGTCATCGACTTCATCGGCAAGCGCCAGTCCAGCGTCATATAGGTCATTACGCAGGCCCAACAGTTGCTTGGAGAAGGGCATCTCTGACAAACGAATCTCGACTTCGGGTTCTTCTTCTCGACAGCGAGCGAGTAGCATGGTCAACCGACTGCGTGCGATGCCATCGGAGAGCGCAATGCGCAGCTTGCCGCGATAGCCGGAGGCCGCTGCTTTGGCATTGGCTTTCGCCTGATCCAGGCAAAGCAGGACTCGGCGAGCATCTTCAAGGAATACTTGGCCTGCCCAGGTCAGCCGCGCTCTGCGGGATGTGCGTTCAAGAAGCAGTACGCCAAGTTCAGCCTCAAGATTCTTGATGGTCCGCGAGAGGGGGGATTGCTCGATATGAAGGCGCTCAGCCGCGCGACTGAAATGCAGCTCTTCGGCGACGGCAATGAAATAGCGTAGATGGCGTAACTCCATGTCAAACATCCTCCCTGTTCAACGCCACCATAATGCGATCCTTGGGCCAGACCGGCTAAACGCTGCCTGGCGGATCGACTTGTCATGCCGATTCCTCCCCTGGCTGGAGCTGGCGCCTGGTTGGCGGCGCCAGCTGACGGTGAAAGCAGTCAAGTGGACAGCGGTCCTCTATGCGCCTGAAGCCCGCGACGGGTTGTCCACTGTGGATCGCCTTTACCTTGTTGCGCCCAGTGATGTCATTGTGTTGACTTGTTAAGTATTGACTTAATTAAGCTATTTTAACAATATCACAGAATGAACAGCTTTTCTGCCATTGCCGATCCTACGCGCCGAAGAATCATGGAAGCTCTGGCGCAGGGCCCGCTTTCGTCGGGAGAAATCGCTGGGTTGTTCCAGATATCGGCCCCAGCAGTGTCCCAGCATTTGAAAACTTTGCGCGAAGCGGGGTTGGTTCAGGTGCGTATTGAAGCCCAGTGGCGGATCTATGAGTTGGACAGGGAGGGGGTTGATAAGTTGGTTGCGTGGGTGAGCATGCTTAGCTCCTCGGAAATGGCTGGTTGCGAGATTCAGTAGCATCCTCGATAAGGCACTTGGATGGTTGTGGCGTCAACCGTGTAGTGTATACGGTTGGTAGACGACAAATGGGGCCTCCGTGTTAGAATAGATCGCTTTTTTTGAGTTCGTGCGCAGAGGTCTACGCTCGGCTTTTCGGTTAACTTGACTAAGGTCTGCCATGACCCGTACCGCTTCGATTACAGTTGCTTTGTGGTGGCGCTTCCAATAGGGAGCGGCTCGTCGTTGCGGTTTCGACCGCGCCTTGCCGCCGAACCGGCGGTCAAGGTATAGCAGATGACTCTCCGGCACGGCGGCTCCAAGACCTAAGGAGATTGCCTGGTGCCACTTACATTACTTGTCCTTTATCAGAGCATGCGGCGTGTAGCTGGCTTGCATCAGACGGTTGTGCCCGCCATTGGCTTTGGATCGTGGTTTACCAATACCGTGCTTTGCTTGCAGGGTGAAGTTCGCCGTCTGTACTTCGGGGCTGCCTACGAGGTGGTTTCCGGGTATTGTCTGCGGGAATCTAAAGTCAATGTGTATAATGGAGTGTATAACGTGATGGCAATATCTCCTATAAAATCAATTAAATCAAGGAGTTATAATGTCTAAAATCCTGATGATCGATAATTACGACTCCTTCACCTACAACGTGGTCCAGTACCTCGGTGAGCTGAAGGCGGACGTGCAGGTATTTCGCAACGATGAAATCACCATTGCCGAGGTGGGAGCCCTGGCGCCGGAAAAAATCGTGATCTCTCCCGGCCCCTGTACCCCCAATGAAGCGGGTATTTCTGTGGCGCTGGTAAAAACCTTTGCCGGTAAAATTCCAATTTTGGGTATCTGTCTGGGCCATCAGAGTATTGGCCAGGCTTTTGGTGCCCGAGTGGTGCGCGCGCGACAGGTGATGCACGGTAAAACCTCGTCTATCTATCATGCAGATACCGGGGTATTTCGGGGCCTGTCCAATCCTCTCGAGGCCACGCGCTACCACTCGCTGGTGGTGGAACGCGAGACGCTGCCGGATTGCTTCGAGATTACTGCATGGACGCGGACCGAAGATGGGCAGGTGGATGAAATCATGGGCCTGCGACACCGCGACTATGCATTGGAAGGGGTGCAGTTCCATCCGGAATCGATTCTCACCGAGCACGGTCATGACCTGCTGCAAAACTTTCTCCGGGGCTAGAAGATGGATATACAGCAAGCGATAGCCAGTATCCTTGAGCGTCGGGATCTCGATAGCCGCGAGATGCGAACGGTGATGCAGCAGATCATGACCGGTGGCGCCACAGCCGCTCAAATCGGCGGTTTTCTGGTGGGACTGCGCATGAAAGGGGAATCGGTTGCAGAAATAACCGGCGCTGCGCAGGTGATGCGTGAGCTGGCAACGCCGGTTGCGATAACCGGTGATTTTCTTGTCGATATTGTCGGCACCGGCGGCGACAGTGCCGGCATCTTCAACGTGTCCACCGCCAGCAGTTTTGTGGCGGCGGCGGCCGGTGCGCGGGTGGCCAAGCATGGCAACCGCTCGGTGAGCAGCAAAAGCGGCAGCGCCGATCTGCTGGAGTGTGCGGGGGTGCAACTTGACCTCTCGCCCGAGCAAGTGGCGCTCTGTGTGGAAGAGGTTGGCATTGGTTTTATGTTTGCGGTGAACCACCACAGTGCCATGAAGCATGCCATTGGTCCCAGGCGTGAGCTTGGCGTGAGGACGGTATTCAATCTGCTCGGCCCTCTGACCAATCCGGCCAGGGTGCCGAATATGCTGTTGGGTGTGTACGACCGCCATTGGTTGAAACCGTTGGCTGAGGTAATGCGTGAGCTGGGTGCCAGGCATGTGCTGGTGGTTCATGCTGAAGACGGACTCGATGAAATCAGTATTGCCGCCGATACCCTGGTGGCCGAGTTAAAGGATGGTGAGATTGTCGAATACGGGATCGGCCCGGAGGATTTCGGTTTGCAGCGAGGCTCATTGGAGAGTCTGAAGGTCAACGATGCCAAAGACAGTCTGGACATGGTGAAATCTGCATTATCCAAAAAAGGTGGGGTTGCATCCGATATGGTGGCCCTGAATGCCGGTGCGGCACTTTATGTGGCGGGAGTCGCCGCAGACCTGGCGGAAGGTGTCAGTCTGGCACAGGACGCCCTCGGCAGCGGCCTGGCAAGAGCAAAGATGGACGATCTGGCAGCCTTCACCCGCTGCCTAAAGGAGCTGGATAGATGATGAGCCCCGCTGTCGATACACCGACTGTGTTGAAAAAAATTCTCGATCACAAGATCGAGTCGGTTGCTCGTCGCAAGGCGAAAGTTTCAATGGCCGAACTCAGAGAGCATTGCCGGGAGCCGCGTGAAATTCGCGGTTTCTCCGCTGCGCTGCAACACAAGCTTGACCAGGAGCTTGCAGCGGTGATTGCCGAGGTAAAGAAGGCCTCTCCCAGCAAGGGTCTTATCAGGGAAGATTTCGACCCGGTGAGCATTGCGCGAAGTTATGAAAAAGGCGGGGCAGCCTGTCTTTCGGTGCTTACAGAGGAGGCTTTTTTTCTCGGTGCCGACGAATATCTCAAGATGGCCCGGGAGGCCACCCGCTTGCCGGTACTGCGCAAGGACTTTGTCGTTGACCCCTATCAGGTCTACGAGTCCTACGTGCTCGGTGCCGATTGTATTCTGCTGATCGTCGCCGCGCTTGAGCAGCCCTTGATGGAGGAGTTGCACGGCATTGCTGTGGAATTGGGCATGGACGTACTGGTTGAGGTGCACAATGAAGCGGAACTTGATCGGGGGCTATTGATTGAGAACCCCATGATCGGCATCAATAACCGCGATCTGAAAACATTTGAGACGACCCTTGAGACCACTTTTCAGTTGCTGGAAAAAATTCCCGACGACCGTATTGTGATCACGGAAAGTGGGATTGTTTCCATCGATGATGTAGCCGCCATGCGAGGGCATAACGTCAATGCCTTTCTGATAGGTGAGACGTTTATGCGTGCCGGGGAGCCGGGCCTGAAATTGCTGGAAATGTTTAATTAGGGTCCAGCGCTGTCACCAGGGTTGTTTCTGGTGTTGCTCGGCGCCTTCCGGAATCTGGTACCAGTCCTGTTTTTCACTTGTCCAGACATGCATAACGGGTTGGATCATGCGAGTGTCGGACAGGGTTCCCGGCTTTAGTTTGATAATGTCCGGTTGCGCCGGATTGAAATGATAGATGCGGTTGCCACAATTCGGGCAAAAGGTTGCGCAATTTCGATTGCCGTTTTCCGCCAACCGCTCCCAGGCTCGCATCTCCCCATTAATCCTTAAATCGTCCCGGTTCACCATCGCCGTTATACTGAAGGCGCTGGTGGAAAGCTTCTGGCATTCCCGGCAATGACAAATGATCACCTTGATGGGTGCTGCCAGCAGTTCATAGGTGACTTTTCCACACTGGCATGAGCCGGGAACTGGATAGCGGATATCAGTATTTTCCATTGGCTTTCCTTGTATCTGTCGGTGACAGTTTAAGGGAGGCTGGGGCTCTGTCAGGGCCAAGAGGTAACGAGCAGTGTTAGACCGGGGCAGCGCCAGGAAGTCCTCCGGTAAAATTTTTTCATACAACCAGCTAGCCGGTTTTAGCGGGTGCCAAACACGACCATGGTTTTGCCTTTCACCGACACCAATCCCTGGTCCTCAAGGGTTTTCAGTACCCGGCCAACCATTTCCCGGGAGCAGCCCACAATTCTTCCAATTTCCTGGCGAGTGATCTTGATCTGCATGCCATTGGGGTGGGTCATGGCATCGGGCTCCTTGCACAGATCCAGTAGTGTGCGTGCCACGCGACCGGTAACATCCAGAAAGGCGAGATCGCCCACTTTACGGGTGGTATCGCGCAGGCGCTTGGCCAGTTGTACGCCGATGGCAAACAGAAATTCCGGGTGCTGCCTGGACAGCTCCTGAAACTTGCCGTAACTGATTTCACCGACCTCGCATTCTGTTTTGGCGCGAATCCAGGCACTTCGATCCGGCTGCTTGAACAGTCCCATTTCACCAAAAAAATCACCTTCATTGAGGTAGGCCACAATCATCTCGCGACCATCGTCGTCTTCAATCAGGACGGTGACAGAACCCTTGACGATGTAGGAGAGGGTATCGCCCTCATCGCCGGCGTAGATGATGGTGCTTTTTGCTGGATATTTTCTGCGGTGGCAGTGAGCGAGGAACTCTTCCGCGTTTGGCATGTGGGGTGTGATGGGTGCAGGAGCCAACTTGGTTTCCTCCTCAGGGTGAGGTTTTTCGAACAGAGCACCCATTATGGGCACAAACGCCTCGCTGTCCAAGTTAGAATTTATCATCACCCGTTGCTCCTCATTGCGAAACGCATGTGCGTCAAGTCAGGTAATTCTAGGGGTAAAGGCACATCAATTATGTTAGCCTTTTGGCACTTTTTGGATTGAGTATCGTCATGAAAGCAAAAGTCATCTGGGGTGGTGATGTAAAATTCACCGCAGAAACAGAGTCAGGTCATCAGGTCGTGATGGATGGCCCGCCGGATCACGGTGGCACGAATCAGGGCGCCCGCCCCATGGAGATGGTCCTCTGTGGTATGGGGGGATGTTCATCGTTTGATGTGGTGCATATTCTCAAGAAGAGCCGTCAGGATGTGACGGGTTGTGTGGCAGAAATTGATGCGCAGCGCGCGGATACCGTACCCGCAGTTTTCACCAGCATACACATCCACTTCGTGGTCACCGGTCGGGGTCTGAAAGACAATCTGGTGAGTAATGCGGTAAAACTGTCCGCAGAGAAGTACTGCTCCGCGTCTATCATGTTGACCAGAGGCGGCGTCGAAATCACCCACAGTTACGAAATCCATTCTGCCTGACATCCGCCAAAGACTTTCCGCCTGTTGAATGTGAGCTCCCCGGGTCCGCGGGGCGGTGTTCTGCGCGCAAAAAAAAGGGCAGCGGTGCTGCCCAAGGGATTTAAATAGGAGGGAGATAAAGTATCAATGGATTGTTTGAAAAGCCAATCTTGTCTGACAAACAATGGGCTAACTATAGTTCGCGCCAGATCATGATTGAAATGTATTAAATTTATCTAACTCATTCCCTGTGTTTATTTCTGCTGTGCACACAAAAAAACAGGCAACTTGCGTTGCCTGAAAAAGATATAGAGGGAGTAAGAGAACTACACTTGAATGACCTGATAATTCAATACTGGGAGTATTTCACTCATCCGGTACATTCACGGGGCTTTGGGTTCAGCGACACCAGGTAACCAGTGAGGGGGTGTCGCTTGGTGGAAACCACTCCTTGACCCCGCTTGGTACAGTGTCAATATAGTCATTGACTTACTATGACTCAAATGTATTAAGATAATGTTATTCATAATCTATAGGAATGTTTTTTGTGGATACCAAAATTCTGTCCCGGGTTGATTTGAACTTGCTGGTGGCTCTGCAGGTGTTGCTGGAAGAGCGCAGTGTGACGCGGGCCGCGGAGCGACTGTTCATCACCCAGCCGGCTATGAGTAAAACCCTTCAGCGCCTCAGGGACCTGTTCGATGACCCGCTGTTTATCCGCAGTGGGCGGGGGCTGATCCCAACGCCCAGAACCAATGAGCTGGCTGCCCACCTGCCGACACTGTTGGCCGGCGTGTCAGATTTGGTGGCCAGCAGCAAATTTGATCCGCTGACTTACGAGGGGGAAATTTGCATCATGACGGCAGAGTTTATCGCGGTGCAGGTGGTGCCCACCCTCACCCAGAGAATAATCAGGGAAGCGCCGAGAATGTCGTTGACGCTGACCAGTGAAGCGGAGGAGGAAGGTCGTGCGCTGGAGGACGGGGATCTGGACTTTGCCATCGAAATTGCCCGTCCCTACGGGAGTGAATATCACGTGACACCGTTGGGCAGTTTTACGCCAGCGGTGTGGATGCGTGCCGAGCATCCGCTTGCCAAAAAGGACAAGTTGACCCTGGTGGAAATGCTTGAATACCCATTTATTCAGTATTACCTGTTGCTGACGGGTCCCATATCGGCCAGTGCAGAGAGCCGGTTTGATCGGGAGTTGGCGAAACATGGTTTGAAGCGACAGAAAACTCTGGTCACCACCCAGTTGATGACGGCCATGGATGCCCTGTGGCATACCGATTGCCTGATGATGGCCACCATGCACGACCTGAAAATCGAGAGTGAGTCATACGGTATTGTGCGTAAACCCTACCCGGAAGAACTGGAGTTTGATAATACCGTTCCGGTGGTATTGGTGCAGCATGTCAGGACCATCAAGTCGCCGGCTCACCAATGGGTCAAAGATCAGATTATTGGCATTGTTCAGGACATCAAGGAGCAGGCTCGACAGGCAGTCCGCGCCCGCTGATCAAATATGGTAGCTGGTTTTGGTCATGGCGCTGGAGATCAGCGTCATCAAGCCCTTCACTGGTGAGGGAAATTCCAGGCCGCCGGCCTCCTTCGCCACCGCCGCATGTTTGCCCTCATCTTCCAGCATTTTCTGCACAATGGCGCGGCTTTTGGTGTCGTTTTCCGGCAGTATTTCCAGATGATTTTCGAGGTGTTGACAGACTTGCTGTTCGGTGGCTGACACAAAGCCGAGGCTGAGTTTGTCACTGACCAGCCCGGTAGTGGCCCCGATGCCAAAAGACAGGCCGTACCAAATTGGGTTCAACAGGCTGGTGTGTCCACCCAACTGCTTGAGCCGGTCCTGGCACCAGGCCAGATGATCAATTTCCTCATCGGCAGCCTGTTCCATCTCAGTGCGAACCGAGGTGAGTTTTGCCGTCAGTGCCTGTCCCTGGTAAAGCGCCTGGGCGCAGACCTCTCCCGTGTGGTTGACCCGCATCAGACCTATTGCGTGCCGTTTTTCACGCTCATCAAGTGTGTGCTCCTCGGCTGTTTTTCCTGGTGACAGGCGGGCCGGCGCCGGAGGCTCGGCTGCCAGGGTGCGCAGGGCACGGTCTACCTGAAGAAGAAGTCCATCGAGCTTGGTAAGCTGCCTTGTGTGCACGGTTTTGCCCTAAACTGTTGGTGGTGACAAGATTGTAGCAAAATCATCCGTCAACACACGAGGGTAATAGATGATAGGCCATCCACAGCAATTTCTCGGTTACGGTATTTACTGTATCGACGCGCAATACGTGAGGCCGGGCCAGGCCTGTTGTTATCTGCTGGTGGATGACGGTGAGGTGGCGATTATTGAAACCGGTACCAGTCACACCGTGAGTGCTATCAGTGAGGCACTGGATTCATTGGGTCTGACGGCAGCGGCCGTTCGCTACGTGATTCCCACCCATGTGCACCTCGACCACGCCGGTGGTGCCGGATTGCTAATGCAGCGTTACCCCGATGCCCAGCTGGTTGTTCATCCCCGCGGCGCTCGTCATCTGGCGGATCCCACAAAACTGATAGCGGGTGTTATCGCGGTCTACGGGGAGTCGGCCTACCGGTCACTGTATGGCGAGCTTGTGGCTGTGCCTGAAGAACGCATTATCAGCGCCGAGGACGGGTTGCGACTGAATCTGGGTGGGCGCACACTGGAGTTTCGTCATACCCCGGGACATGCCGAGCACCATTGTTGTGTTTGGGATAAGGTCAGTGGCGGCTGGTTTACCGGAGACACTTTCGGCCTCGCTTATCTGACCCCGGTGCTGGGGGGTGACCGGTTTATCATGCCCACCACGACACCTGTGCAATTTGCGCCTGAGCGGCTGCTCAGCTCGCTGGACTTGCTGATGAGCTATCGGCCCCGGCGGGTTTATCTCACCCATTACAGCCTACTGGATGAACCTGAAAATTACGTGATGTTGTTGCGCGAGCAAATAAACGCCTGGTGTGACATGGCGCTGTCCCTGGAGGCTGGACCAGAGCGGGAGAGCACGATTTACAAGCGGATAACAGAGCTCACACTGACACGGATAAAGGCTCGCTGGCCGGATGCCGACATGGCGTTGATTGAGCAGGATCTTGAAATGGATCTTGAACTGAATGCCCAGGGCCTTGAGGTCTGGTTGCGACGTCAGCAGCAGTAGCTAGGCCTTCTCCCGTGCGATCGCCCGATAGCCAATATCGTGGCGAAAATAGACATCATCCCAACAAATCTGTTCTGCCAGCTGGTAGGCCCGCTGCTGGGCTTCAGAGACCGTATTGCCCAGACCGACGGCGCAGAGCACTCGCCCGCCGTTGGTGGCAACCCGCCCATCAACCTCTCTGGTCCCCGCGTGAAAAACTTTGCTATTTTCCGTGCCGGAAACGGGAAGCCCTGAAATGATATCACCCTTGCGGTAGTCATTTGGGTAGCCTCCCGCCGCCAATACGACACCCAGCGCAGCCCGGGGGTCCCAATCAACGGTGTAGTGGTGAAGCGTCTTGTCCAGTGCGGCAGTGCAGAGTGCCACCAGATCGGATTTTAGCCGCATCATGATCGGCTGGGTTTCCGGATCGCCGAAGCGGCAGTTGTACTCGATCACCTTGGGGGTGCCGTCGGGCATGATCATCAGCCCGGCATACAGGAAACCGGTGTAACGGTTACCCTCTGCCGCCATCCCCTGCACGGTGGGCTGAATCACCTCGGCCATGACGCGCTCGTGAATTTCGGGGGTCACCACCGGTGCCGGGGAGTAAGCCCCCATACCGCCGGTATTCGGTCCCCGGTCGCCGTCATCCCGTGCCTTGTGATCCTGCGACGTCGCCATTGGCAGGATATGTTCCCCGTCCACCATGACAATAAAGCTGGCTTCCTCGCCGGCCAGAAACTCTTCGATCACCACCCGATGGCCGGCGTCGCCGAAGGCGTTACCCGCCAGCATATCGTGCACGGCGTTTTCGGCTTCCTCCAGGGTTGTGGCGACAATCACCCCTTTGCCCGCGGCCAGGCCATCGGCCTTGATGACAATGGGGGCCCCTTTCTCGCGCAGGTAGGCGAGCGCCGGTTCGATCTCAGTGAAATTCTGGTATTCCGCAGTGGGGATGTTGTGGCGCGCCAGGAAGTCCTTGGTAAACGCCTTGGAACCTTCCAGCTGTGCTGCCCCTTTCGAGGGGCCAAAGGCCCGCAGACCGCGACCGGCGAAAAAATCCACAATGCCATCCACCAGTGGCTGTTCCGGGCCGACGATGGTCAGGGCGACGTTATTCTGCTGGGCAAAATCTGCCAGTGCTGCAAAGTCGTTGACATCGATAGCGATGTTCTGGACACCCGGTTCCAGCGCTGTGCCCGCGTTGCCCGGTGCCACGAAAACCCTTTCCACACCCTGGCCCTGGGCTGCTTTCCACGCCAGTGCGTGTTCCCGTCCGCCGGAGCCTATTACCAGAATATTCATGCGTAATTCTCTTGCCTTAAATGACAGCGGCGATTGTGCTGGCAGGGCACAAGCGCCGCAAAATCAACGCGATAGGAACAACGTTGTCGTGCATTATCAGTGACGGAAGTGCCGCATACCCGTAAACACCATGGCCATGCCGTGTTCGTTGGCGGCGGCGATGACTTCCTCGTCGCGGATCGAGCCACCGGGCTGGATTACGCAACTGATGCCCACCGTGGCGGCGTTATCGATACCATCCCGGAACGGGAAGAAGGCGTCGGAGGCCATGATTGCCCCCTTCACTTCCAGTCCCGCGTGCTCCGCCTTGATGGCGGCGATACGGGCGGAGTTGATGCGGCTCATCTGGCCCGCCCCGACACCGATCGTCTGGTTGTTTTTTGCGTAGACGATGGCGTTGGATTTCACCATTTTGGCTACCTTCCAGGCGAACAGCAGGTCTGCCAGCTCATCATCCGTGGGTTTCCGGTCGGTGACCACTTTCAGGTCGGCGGCGGAGACCATGCCGTTATCTCGATCCTGTACCAGCAGGCCGCCATTGACCCGTTTGAAGTCAAAGTCCTGTGGGCGGGATTTGCCCCATTGGCCACATGCCAGCAGCCGCACGTTTTTCTTGCTGCTGACTGCGGTCACTGCCGCATCAGAGACACTGGGAGCGATGATTACTTCCACGAACTGTTTTTCGCAGATGGCTTCGGCGGTGGCCGCATCCAGCTCGCGGTTGAAGGCGATAATGCCACCGAAGGCGGATTCCGGGTCAGTGGCAAAGGCCAGGTCATAGGCGGTCCCGATATCCACTGCCACGGCCACGCCGCAGGGATTGGCGTGCTTGACGATCACGCAGGCAGGCTGGTCGAACTGCTTGACGCACTCCAGGGCTGCGTCGGTGTCGGCGATATTGTTGTAGGACAGCTCCTTGCCCTGCAATTGACGGGCGGTGGCGACACTGGCCTCCGCCGGACTGGCTTCTACGTAAAAGGCCGCCTTCTGATGTGGATTCTCGCCGTAACGCATTTCCTGGATTTTCAGGAACTGGGTGTTGAAGGTGTCGGGGAAGTCGCGTTTCTCGTTGGTGCCCGGCGCAAAATTGAAAGGGCGGGCGCCAAAGTGGTTGGCGATCATGCCGTCGTAGGCGGCAGTGTGCTCAAAGGCTTTGACCATCAGGGTGTAGCGGGTGTCATAACTGAGTTGGCCGCCGTTGGCCTGCATTTCATCCAGCACTGCGCTGTAGTCGTCGGCATTGACCACAATGGCGACATCCTTATGGTTTTTGGCGGCCGAGCGAACCATGGTGGGGCCGCCGATATCGATATTTTCAATGGCGGTTGGCAGGTCGCAGTTGGGATCGGCCACGGTGGCGGCGAAGGGGTAGAGGTTTACCACCACCATGTCGATGGGCAGGATGCCGTGTTCACCCATGACGCCGTCATCGGTGCCGCGACGACCGAGGATGCCCCCGTGCACTTTGGGATGAAGGGTTTTGACTCGGCCGTCCATCATTTCCGGGAATCCGGTGTAATCCGAGACTTCCCTGACACTGATGCCGTTCTCGTTGAGCAGGCGGTAGGTGCCGCCCGTAGAGAGGACCTCGACGCCCTGATTGCTCAGTGCCCTGGCGAATTCAACAATGCCTGTCTTGTCAGAGACGCTGATCAGGGCGCGGGAAACTTTACGCAAGTCGCTCATATGGTCCTCAGTGTTGGTGTTTTATAGTAGATTGTATTGTTTGAGTTTTTTTCGCAGTGTGCCGCGGTTCAGGCCAAGCATTTCTGCCGCCTTGCTCTGGTTGTTGCGGGTATAGCTGAGCACCGCTTCAAGCAGGGGTTCCTCCACCTCCGTGAGTACCAGCTGATACAGATCATTGGTCGGCTGTCCGTCCAGATGCAGGAAATATTGTTGCAGTGCGGTTTCCACACAGAGACGCAGGGATTTGTGATGGTGTGTGGTATCCGATGGTTCGGCGCTTACCTCGGCCTGGATCGTAAATGTATCAATGGCGCTCATGCGGCTTGGTCCCAATTGTTCTGTCCTGCCAGGTAGGTGTGCAGGCGGTCTATTTGTTCGTTATGGTTGTCCAGCTGGTTGAAAGAGCGGCGAAAGGTGTCACCGCCGGGCAGGCGCTCAACGTACCAGCCCACATGCTTGCGGGCAATTCGGATACCTGAATATTCCCCGTAGTGCGTGTGTATGGCGCGAATATGGTCAACCACCTGGGCAGCGAATTCCTGCCCGGAGAGGGGTTCAGGTAGCGAGCCGTATTCCAGATAGTGATTGATCTCACGAAATAGCCATGGGTTGCCCTGGGCGGCGCGGCCAATCATCACGGCGGCTGCACAGGTGTGGTCAAGCACGGCTTTGGCATCCTCCGCAGAACGGATATCACCGTTGGCGAATACCGGGATATCCACTGATTGCACCACTCCCGCGATTGTGTCGTATTCAGTGTGGCCGTTGAAGCGACAGGCGCGGGTGCGTCCGTGGACAGCGAGCGCCTGGATGCCGCAATCCTCGGCAATTCTGGCGATGTTGAGCGCGTTGCGATTCTGGCTGTCCCAGCCGGTGCGGATTTTTAGTGTGACGGGAATGTCGACGGCCCCGACCACGGCGGAGAGAATAGCTGCCACCAGTTTCTCATCTTGGAGCAATGCCGATCCGGCTGCCCGTTTGCAGACTTTTTTGGCGGGGCAACCCATATTGATATCGATGATCTCGGCACCGAGCTCCCTGTTCTGTCGGGCGGCATCCGCCATGAGGGTCGGGATACTGCCGGCAATCTGTACGGATCTGGGCGAGAGCTCATCCTTGTGGACCAGCCGCTGGCGGCTCTTCCGGGTGTGCCAAAGGCGGGTATCAGAGGTGATCATCTCGGACACGGCCATGCCAGCACCCTGTGCTCGACAGAGCCGGCGAAATGGCAAATCCGTCACGCCGGCCATGGGTGCCAGTATGGTTCGTGATGCCAGCGCATGATGACCAATCTTCACCAAGTCGGGTTGCCTCAATCTAAGCTCGGAAAAAACGGGGTGTTGATGATACCCGCTCTTGGCCGGCGGAATAAAGATTATTTGGGAATGAATAGCAGATAACTGACGGCGTCTTGTCCGGGATCAACCAGCTCCAGCCTAAGTCTCACCGGCTGTCTGGCGGGCATCATGGTCATATCGGCCAGATCACCGTGCAGGTATTCCTTGGGCTGAAAAAGCCGCTGGGCAAGGATTTCCCCCTGCAGATTTTCGAACCTTAGCAGCAGCGCCGGGAAGGGTTGTGCAAAACTGGCCTCATTGACCAGGACGGCATCCACGCTCAGGGCATCGGGTATTTCCGGGTGGCTGTAGACCATTAACTGATCGCTGCTGATTTTGTTCAGATCCTGCAGGGGTGACAGTTTACAGCCCGCCACCTCGCAATAGCGGCCTATCCATTGCCGGTGGCTCGGGTCCGCGCCAATCACGTCGGCGAAAAAATACAGGTACTGGGCTGCCAGCAGGGCAACAGCCAACAGGGAAAGTGATAGCCACAGCCAGGTTTTCTGCCGGGATCTGGCGGGGGGGTAAAAGAGAGTGGTCTCGCTCTGTTGCTGCGCTGAGCTGTCCTCTGCCAACGCCTGTGGCGAGCTTTCACTCTCTGTTGGTGAGTCATCTTCGGGCTGCTGAGTAGAGTCGGCTGTTGCGGGGTCGGGCCAGTGAATATCGATTTGTTCTGGTAGTCTTGCCTCGGTGACTGTTTCAGCTTCAGGCTCACCCTGTTCCTGTTCCTGTTCCTGTTCCTGTTCCTGTTCCTGTTCCTGTTCCTGTTCCTGTTCCTGTTCTATAGGATTGCTGGCGTCATCGTTCTGATCGGGGGGTGCATGATTGGCATGGCTATCAGCCAGGGACCCGTCGACGAGGTTTTCCCGCGCGTCAAACACCATCAGGCAGGCGCCGCATCGAACCAGTCCATTGGCGGCCTGAAGGTGGGCCGGCATTGCCCGGAAAGAAAGTGAGCAACTGGGGCAGCGGGTGATGATTTCGTTCATGGTTGGTTGCCGGAAAATCGCCTGTGTCGGGCTAGGGCCTGTTAACAGGTCCTAGTTTAGCGGTATGACTCAACGCTTGATAGCGGTGAGTCTGACCCATTGTTCCCGGCTGGCAGGGGGGGCGAAATCAAACCAGGGCGCATAGGCAGACATGACTTCGTCGGCCTGGGTATCAATGATGCCGGAGAGGCAGAGGGCACCACCGGACAGGGTGAGCGCGCTGAGTTTCGGTGCCAGCGATACGAGTGGTCCCGCCAGGATATTGGCGATGACCAGATCGGTGGCGATCTGTGGTGCCTGTTCCGGCAGGTAGGTCAGTACCTTTTCTGGTGCCAGCTTATTGCGCAGGGCGTTGTCTGCGGTCGCCAGCAGTGCCTGATGGTCGATATCAATGCAGTTGGCCGAGTCTGCGCCGAGTAGCAGGGCAGCAATGGCCAGAATGCCGGAACCGCAGCCGTAATCAGTGACGGTTTTTCCGGCCAGCTCAATGCCATCGAGCCATTGCAGGCAGAGAAAGGTGGTCGGGTGTGTGCCAGTGCCAAAAGCGAGACCGGGGTCCAGCAGCATGTTGATTGATGAGGGTTCCGGTGGTGCGAGCCAGCTTGGGCAAATCCACAGGCGTTTGCCGCAGCGAATGGGTTGGTAGTGTTGCATCCACTCCCGTTCCCAATCGCGATCTTCCAGTGGTGACCAGCGGTAATCAGGCCGTTGGCCGCCCAGCTGCTCAGTCAGTTGATGGGTCACCCGCTCAGTGGATATTCCGGCATCGAACAGGCCGGTAATCCGGGTTTGCTGCCACAGAGGGGTTTCTCCCAGGGCGGGTTCCAGGATGGGTTGGTCAGCATTGTCTTCGAAGGTAACCGAGACGGCGCCGCTATTCAGCAGGGCATCTTCAATGCTTTCGGCAGATTGGCGTGAACTGTTAATGATCAATTGTAGCCAGGGCATATGACCTCTGTGGAACAAAAAGCCCCGGTATACGGGGCCTGGTTAAGCTGGCTGAAAGTTCAGTGATATCCCGAGAGTTATTCTAGAGATTGAGCTTTTTTTCCAGATAGTGAATGTTCACCCCGCCCTTGCGAAAATTGGCATCACAGACCAGATCACGCTGCAGGGGAATGTTGGTTTTGATCCCCTCGATATGTAGCTCGTCGAGGGCGTTGGCCATGCGTGACAGGGCCGCTTCCCGGGTCTGGCCGTAAGTAATGATCTTGCCGACCAGCGAGTCGTAATAGGGTGGAACGGTGTAGCCCGCGTAGATGTGGGAGTCGACGCGCACCCCGTTACCGCCGGGTGGGTGGTAGGCAGTAATTTTGCCGGGGCTGGGCATGAAGGTAACGGGATCTTCTGCGTTGATGCGGCATTCGAAGGAATGCCCGCGAAAAATGATATCGTCCTGGCGAAGGCTGAGTTTTTCGCCACTGGCGATCAGCAGTTGCTGTTTGACGATATCGACCCCGGTAATCATTTCTGTGACCGGGTGCTCCACCTGAACCCGGGTGTTCATCTCGATAAAGAAGAACTGCCCGTTCTCGTAGAGAAACTCGAATGTGCCGGCCCCCCGGTAGCCAATTTTTACACAGGCGTTGACGCAGGCTTCCAGTACTTGCCGGCGCGCGTCATCGGGAATGCCCGGTGCCGGGGCTTCTTCAAGTACTTTCTGGTGACGCCGCTGCAGTGAACAGTCGCGATCACCGAGGTGAATGGCGTTGCCCTGGCCATCGGAAAGTACCTGGACTTCCACGTGCCGGGGGTTTTCCAGGAATTTTTCCATGTAAACCGTTTCATCGCCAAAGGCAGATTTTGCCTCTGATCGGGTCACCTGAATGGCTTTCAGCAGTTCGCTTTCTTCGCGCACCACGCGCATGCCTCGACCACCGCCCCCCGCGGCCGCTTTGATGATCACCGGGTAGCCCACTTCCAGGCCAACAGCGCGGCTGCGATCTTCATCATCGGTGAGGGGGCCATTTGAACCCGGCACGGTGGGCACGCCCGCCTTGCGCATGGCGTCAATGGCCGCGACCTTGTCGCCCATCATGCGGATCACGCCAGCGGTGGGGCCGATAAAGATAAAGCCGCTTTTTTCCACTTGCTCGGCAAAGTCGGCATTTTCAGCCAGGAAGCCGTAGCCGGGGTGTACCGCATCGGCGTTGGTGATTTCCATGGCGCTGATGATGGCGGGAACATTCAGGTAACTCTGGCTGGACGGGTTCGGCCCGATGCAGACTGTTTCGTCGGCCAGTAGCACATGTTTCAGGTTGACGTCGGTCTTGGAGTGGGCGGCCACGGTTTTAATGCCGAGTTCCTTGCAAGCGCGCAGAATGCGCAGTGCAATTTCGCCCCGATTGGCAATAAGCACTTTTTTCAGCATTGCTGATGCTCCTGTGGGCTACGGCTCAAATAATCATGACCAGGGGTTGGTCGAACTCAACGGGCTCACCGTCTTCCACCAGAATGGCGCTAACGGTGCCGGCTTTATCCGCTTCAATCTGGTTCATCATTTTCATGGCTTCAACAATGCAGAGTACTTCACCGGCCTTGACCTGCTGGCCGACTTCTATGAAGGCGCTTGAGCCGGGTGACGGCGAGCGGTAAAAAGTGCCAACCATGGGTGATTTGACGGCGTGGCCAGCGGGTTCGGCAGGTGCTTCCGGCTCGGCAGTGGCTGCTGCCGGGCTCATCGGGGCAGGTTGCTGAGGCGCCTGCATCTGTGCCGGCATCATCATGGGCATCGACATGACACCCGGGCCATTCCGGCTGATCCGGACAGACTCTTCGCCTTCCTTGATTTCGATTTCGCCAATATCGGACTCTTCGAGCAGTTCAATCAGCTTTTTGATTTTTCTAATGTCCATCTGCGGTTGCTCCAAATGGTGTGAAAGTGTGAATCAGGTATCCAGTTGTTTCTGTGCAGCTTGCAGTGCCAGAGCATAGCCCTGGCCACCCAGGCCGCAAATAACGCCTCTGGCGATGTCCGAGAAAAAAGATTGGTGCCGAAAGGCTTCGCGAGCATGCACATTGGAGAGGTGAACTTCTATAAAGGGGATATCAACCGCCAGTAGCGCGTCGCGCAGGGCGATGCTGGAGTGGGTTAGCGCCGCAGGGTTGAGAATAATAAAATTTACCCCTTCCCTGCTGGCCTCGTGTACCCGTTCCACCAGCTCGTATTCTGCATTGCTCTGTAGTGTCAGCAGGTGGTGTCCCTGCTCTGCCGCCTGATCGGTCAGCCGTTGGTTGATATCCTGCAGGGTTTCGCTGCCGTACAGCGTTGGCTCGCGAGTGCCGAGGAGGTTCAGGTTGGGGCCGTGTAATACCAGTATGGTGGCCATAATGTCCCCGCCGCTGGGATGTCATCAGAGAATTAACAAAAACCAGCTGTTGTGGCCGGTCAACGGGTGGAAGTCTGCAACAAAAATGAAAAGCTGTCCAATTTTTTATATTTTGCGGATTTTAGCTTCTTTTTGACACATGTTTAACGAAAATAACTGTTTTATCGGTGTTGATACCAAGGCCCGCGGGCAGTTTTATAGCCATTTTCCGGTAGTTGGCTGAGGATGGCAGCAAATTCTTGCTATATGTTGCAACTTCTGGGAAATATGGCTTATTTTGGGGCTAACTGTGGCGATATAGCGGATATAACGATGCTTTCCGTTAGTAGCTGGGGCAGAATCACGGGCTGGTGATGCCCTTTCTGGTAAAACAGATAAAGCGGGACGCCAGATCGCTGATGCAGATTGAGTAGTCGGGTGATCTCTGGATTGTAGTTGGTCCAGTCACCCTTGAGGTAGGTGATCTGCTGCTCGGCAAAGGCCGACGTGATGCGCGTAGAGCTCAGCGCCATTTTTTCGTTGGCGAGACAGGTAATACACCAGTCGGCCGTGAGATTGACGAAAACGGCGTCGCCCTGATCAAGCAGCTGCTGCAGTCTCGTTTCGGTGTAGGGTTCCCAGTGGGTGACCTGTACCCCGCTGCCCCGATAAGTTTGCCAGGGGAGAATCAGGGCAATGATGACGGCGGTAACGGCAACCAGTCGGGTGAATGGGGTTTTGCGCAGTTTGAGCAGCCAGAGGGCAAAGAGTATCAGGATAATGCCCGTGACCATCGCAATGACCGTGTCGCTTCCCGCTTGCCTGCCCAGTACCCAGAGGAGCCAGGCGCCACTCAGGTAGAGGGGGAAGGCGAGGAGCTCCTTGAACGTTACCATCCAGGGGCCGGGGCGGGGAAGCCGGGTGCCCAGCCATGGCCACCAGGACAGCAAGAGCAGGGGTAGCGCCATACCCAGACCCAGAAACATAAATACCGACAATGCGATCCAGACCGGCTGCACCAGCGCAAAGCCCAGTGCTGTTCCCATGAAAGGTGCTGTGCAGGGACTGGCAACGACAGTGGCCAGCAGGCCTGTCATAAAGGAGGATTGCAGGCTGTGGCCGGTGGTGGCGGAATGGCCCAGGTTCATCAGTCCCGTACCTAGTGTGAGCAGTCCGGAAAAGCTCAAGCCCATCAGGATGAAAAGATAAGCCAGCAGGCCGACAAACACCGGTGATTGCAGCTGGAAGCCCCAACCCACTGCCTCACCGGTTTGTCGCAGTGCAATGAGGAGCCCCGCGATGGCTATGAAGCTGAGCACAACGCCCAGTGTGTACGCCAGACCGTGCAGGTGCCGGCCGTGGGAGCTGAGGTGATGGCTGGTGAGGCTCAGCGCCTTGATCGAGAGTACTGGAAAAACACAGGGCATCAGATTGAGGATGATGCCGCCCAGTAGCGCAAACAACAGGATGAGATAAAGGCTTGTGGCGGGCGCGCGCGCTGGGGGCGGTTCCGCTGGCATGGCAGCCGAGTCGACATCGGTGATGGATGCGGCCCCGGTGTCCGGATCAATAGTGATTTTCTGGGTTCGGGGTGGGTAGCAGAGTCCCGCATCGGCGCAGCCCTGGGATTCGATGAACAGGGTTCGAGCAGAGGGGTTCAGTGGCAGGTCAAAGGTGACCTGTTCATAGTAAACGGTCAGCTCTCTTTCATAGTACTCGTCATAGATCTGTTTCCCCACCGGAAAGTCTGGCTTGGTCTCAATCGGCTGCCAATTGCGGTCAAGCAACTGAAAGCGATGTTGGTAGAGGTAATAGCCAGGCGCGATTTGCCAGTCCAGTGACAGTTGTCCGCCCTCTGCAGATACCTCCAGCTGATAGGCCTCTTCCATGGGCAGGAAGGTGGCATCGGCGCCCAGCAGGTTGGCTGGGGATGACGATGACGAGGGAAAGATCTGCTCTGCACTGGCGAAGCAGGCGACGAGCAACAGCAAAACTGTCAGGATACTGGGGAGCCGTTGATGCATTCAGACTTCTCTGTAATGTTGCGGTCGTTTATCGCGGCCTGTGCACGCGGATTGAAGCACCGCCGTCAGTGTGTAGACCTTGAGACAGGCATTTGCGGAATCAGTTCGTATTGTACGGAGCCGGCGAGATAGAGGCGAGTGATTTGCCGGTACCCATGGCAGTGTTATAGTCGTCACTCTGAGCAGGAGAGAACGACTTGTCATTTTTGAAACGTTATTTTGTCATTTTTCCAATATTGTTAATGGCCCAGGTCAATGCCGGAGAGCTGTTGGTGAGTGAAGCCTATATCCGCGGATTGCCTCCGGGGCAGACGGTTACCGCGGCCTTTATGACAATCCGGAACGGCTACGATCATGACTGCCGCCTGTTGGGCGCTGCCTCACCGGTTGCCAGTCGTGCTGAACTTCACCAGCACAGCCATCAGGACGGTGTCATGTCCATGCGCCGGGTTCCGGAGCTGCGTATCCCCGCCGGTAGCCAGGTGGATCTGAAACCCGGTGGTTACCACCTGATGCTGTTTGGTCTGCAGACGCCTCTGGTGGATGGGGAGGCGTATCCCCTCAGTCTGTTGTTTGAAGCCTGCCCTGACGTTCAACTCAATGTTCCTGTGCGCGATGTATTACGAGAAGGTGGTGGCCGATGAAGAGGACCGACAAGATCAAGTCATGGCGCAATGGCATTGCCGATGATGCCCGGGAGTTTCGCGCCGAAGCCTCTGCAACCGGTTTCCCCTGGTGGCGTACGGCCCTGTGGTTGATGGGTGTATATCTTCTGGTGGTTTTCCTGATCGGGTGGTATTGGACAAAAGAGCCACCATTATTTGATGTCAGTGACAATGCTGCTCAGCGCATTGAGCGCCAAGCCCCGGGAACGACCGCTACGGCCACCCTGATTGCTGTGATTGAAACCCTGCTGGAAAAGCGCGGTGGGTACTTGAGCAATGATATTGCGCCGCCCGGAATCTGGCTGGATAACCTGCCGAACTGGGAGTACGGGGTCATCATTCAGGTGCGTGATTTCAGTAAGGCCATGCGGGAGGCCTTTAGTCGTTCGCGCTCCCAGTCTACTGAGGACGGAGATCTGGCATTGGCAGAACCCCGTTTGAACTTCGACCATCACAGCTGGATATTACCTGCGACGGAGTCGGAGTACCGGGCCGGAATCCGCTACCTCGAAAGCTATCTGGCACGGTTGCCTGACGACAGTACCGGCGCGAGATTCTACCCGCGTGCCGACAGTCTGCGCTACTGGTTGGGTACCGTTGAAACCCGTCTGGGGAGTCTCTCGCAGAGACTCAGTGCCAGTGTTGGCCAACGGCGAATCAACATGGATCAGACAGCGGTGACCAGTGAACCAGACGTCGGGCAGGCCGCCGAGGTCAACGTTAAAACGCCCTGGCTGGAGCTAGATGACGTCTTTTATGAGGCAAGGGGTACCACCTGGGCGCTGGTTCATCTGCTCAAGGCGATCGAGGTAGAGTTCGATGAGGTGCTGCGCAAAAAAAATGCCAGGGTCGGGTTGCAGCAGATTATTCGTGAGCTGGAGTCGAGCCAGGAAGCAATCTATAGCCCCATGGTGCTGAATGGTGGTGGATTTGGCCTGGTGGCCAATCATTCACTGGTGATGGCCTCCTATGTCAGCCGGGCAAATGCTTCGATTATCGACTTGCGAGACCTGCTTGATCAGGGTTGATCGCGCTGTTCCTGGCAACAGCGTCAAAAGTGACTATGGTGCCTGCGACCTATGAGTGTTGATATTCAACCTGAGTTCAGGCGTGATGCCCTGTCTGATCGCAGCCTTGAGGATGTGCTGCTCAATACCCAAACCCTGGGCGTGTTGTTGCTGGACAGCCGCCTGGTGATCCGGTACTGGAATCAATGGCTGGGAGAGTGGACCGGTATGTCGCCGGAAAATGTCGCCCAGCGCGCTTTTGATTCACTGTTCCCGGCACTGGTTGGCAGCCCATTTGCCCAGGCGATAGATGAGGCCCTGTTTCAGGGAGTCGGTACCCGTTGGAGTCAGCGGGAAAATCCGGATTTTCTCGATTTTACCGAGTCAGTTATGGCGGGCAGTCGTCGCGAATTGCCCCTGTATCGCGTGAGTTTTACACCACTGGAATTACCCGACGTTGGCCACTGCTGCCTGATTCAGATCGATGAAGCGCCTTTTGACGCAACATTGGATAAAGCGGTGCACAAAAAGGAATCCCAGCGAGCAGTGGTTTCCGACAGTCAACGGTTTCCCGCCTATCTGGACACCGACCAGGTGCCCCTGCTGTTGCTGGACAGCCACCATCTGATTCTGGATGGGAACGAACCCCTGGAAACGCTGTTCGGTTACAGTGTCGGGCAACTAAAAAACAGGCCGTTGCGGGTATTGCTGCCGACCATTAATGCCGAGCTTGCTGATGATATCAAGGGTGCACTCGAGGGCGGAGATGGAAGGGAGCAGGGCCCGGCCCTGGAAGGGGCTACTGCAGACGGTGAAAACCTGGTGCTCAGGGTGAGCTGTTTTCCCTCCGTCACCCACCGCGATTGCCACGTGTTGCTGTTTCAGGATATGACACTTCAGTCGGCCAACCTCGAGGCCCTGTTTCATCAGCGCAAATTAATCAATACGGTGTTCAGTCAGGTGGTGGACGGCATTTTGTTGACCGACCGGCATGGCCTTGTGGAACACCTCAACCCCATTGGCATGGAACTGCTGGGTATCAATGATCCCCAGCCCAACCGTTATATTGATGATCTGATGACCTTGCTCAGTGAGTCCGGTGAACCGGTGGAATCCCCCTGCCGATCGGCCCTGACCCGCGGCAAGCCCGTCTCCGTTGTCGATAACGCGATGCTGTCTGTGCCGGGCCAACAACCTTTTCCGGTGGTGGCCACAGCGACACCACTGCGCAACCGGCTCAATCAGGTAACTGGCACCGTATTGGTATTTCGCTCTGTCAGTGAAGCGCGGCGGATCTCGACCCGTCTTACCTGGCAGGCGACCCACGACCCTCTCACCCAGTTGGCCAACCGACGCCATCTGGAGAATGAGATCCTGAGGTCCATTGATGTGGCGCACGCCGACGACAGTACCCATACCCTGTTGTACATCGACCTCTATAATTTCTCCGTCATCAATGATACCTGTGGCCACAATGCCGGGGATGAGTTGCTCTGCCAGTTTGCTCGATTGCTGGAAAAGCAGGCCGATAGCAGGGATGTGGTGGCCAGAATTGGCAACGACGAATTCGCACTGTTGCTGAATGATCGTACGGTAGAAGAGAGTCGGGAGGTTGCCGAACAGCTCCTCTGGCAAATCAAGGCGTTCAGCTTTCCCTGGGAGGAGCGGCGCCTGAAGATAGGTGCCAGTATTGGTGCCAAGGTGATAGACCGCGATACCGTTTCTGAAATTGATGTGCTGGTGGCGGCGGGTACGTCCTGTGCTGCAGCCAAGGAATCGGGGCGCAATCGAATCAACTTCCAGTATCGCAGCGCCGAGGTGGCAGAGCGCCACAGTCTCGCTGAATGGATCCCCGTGATTACCGATGCGTTGGAAGAAAACCGCTTTGTATTGTACTGCCAGCCGATTGTGCCGGTGGCCAGCCAGGACAAGGCCGCAGTTCGGCACTATGAAGTGCTGGTCCGCATGGTTGACCGCGATGGTTCCATCATTCTGCCGGGAAAATTCATTCCCGCTGCCGAGCATTATGGTCTGGTGGAAGAAATCGACCGCTGGGTACTGAACAATATATTCGCCTATCTGGAAAAGAGTGCAAAGGCCGACCAGCGTTTCGCCGTAAATCTCTCCGGTAACACGATCAGTGATGAGGATCTCAAGGATTACATCATTGGCAAGTTTGAGGCTACCGGTGTCAGTCCTTCACAGCTGCAGTTTGAGGTGACCGAGACCGCTGCCATCAGGCATTTTGACCGCGCCATGGACCTGATTCATGCTCTCAAGGACCTGGGCTGTTATTTCTCGCTGGATGATTTTGGCAGCGGCCTCTCGTCACTGGGTTATCTCAAGGAACTGCCGGTGGATTACCTGAAAATTGACGGCAGCTTCATCCGCACCATGGAATTAAACGAAGTGGGCTACTCCATGGTCAGTACCATCAATCACCTCGGGCACATCATGGGCATTGCTACGATTGCCGAATGCGTGGAGAACAATACCCAGTTATCGATGCTTCAGGAAATTGGTGTGGATTATGCCCAGGGCTTTCTGATTGCCCGCCCACAGCCGTTGGCCCAATTATCCTGATTCAGCCGCTGCGCCGACCTGGTCATTGTCGAGCAGGTTGAGCAGATGCGGGTATTGCTGGTGATCGAGCCGGGGACCATATTGGCTGACCACACTGGCTGATGCCATGCTGGCGAGATGACCGGCCACCTCGTGGCTGTGACCCTGTGTGATGGCGTAGAGAAACGCGCCGGCAAACATATCACCGGCACCGTTGCTGTCCACGGCGGTCACGGGGTATGGCGGGATAGGGATCAGGGCGTTGCCGTCGTAAACCAGGGCCCCCTTCGCGCCGAGGGTGATGACAAAGGTTTTGGCGATCACCTGAAGTCTTTCGGCGGCGGCCTCCAATCTGTCCGTTTCGGTCCAGCCCAGGGCTTCGTCGCTGTTGCAAAACAGTAGATCGACCTGCTCACCGATCATGTCCTGCAGGCCGCCTTTGAAAAAGGCCACCATGCCGGGATCCGAGAGGCTCAGGGCCGTTTTGACGCCCTGCTGTTCGGCAATCTCCCTGGCGCGGATAGCGGCAGCGCGGCCGGTGTCCGACGTGACCAGATAACCCTCGAGATAAAGGTATTCCGACTGTGCGATCGCATCGTGATTCAGCTCGGTTTCGGACAGGGTTTCACTGATGCCCAGATAGGTGTTCATGGAGCGCTCGGCATCCGGCGTAATCAGTACCAGGCATTTACCGGTAATACCGCTCGGCAGTTCACCGTTGGTGTGATAATCCACGCCGGCATTGCCCAGGTCATCGAGGTAAAAGCGCCCGTTGTCGTCGTCGGCCACCTTGCAGGAGTAGAATGTCTTGCCACCAAAACAGCTAACCGCAATGATGGTGTTGGCAGCGGAGCCACCGCTCGCTCTGCGACAGGCCGTCAGGTGATCCGAGAGTTGTTCCACCAGTTCAGACTGGCGCTTCTCATCGACCAGGGTCATGAGTCCCTTGTCAACGCTGAGTTGTTGCAGGTCGTTATCGGTGACTTCTATCTCAGTATCCACCAGCGCGGCACCGATACCATAGACGTGATATTTCTTTTTCATAAGTTTGTGGCATTGAGAAAATCAAGGGGGCAGCTATTATGCCCCGCTGACATCAGGAGTAAAGGTCGCCGGGTACATGCGGTTTTGACGATTTGGTAATTTGCAGGAGAACATGGTGGCCAGAAGGCGAAAGAAAAGCAGCAAACGGGTGACCGGGGTGCGCAGCGGACGACGCTGGCTAACAGGTCTGCTGATATTGCTAATCCTGATTGCGGCGGTGTCACTGCTGGTGCTCGACGCCATGGTGTACCAGAAGTTTTCCGGGAAAAAATGGTCCCTTGCCTCCCATGTCTACAGCCGGGCGCTGGAGCTGTACCCCGGCCAGGCTCTCGCCCGTACAGACTTGCAGTGGGAGCTGGAGAAGCTGGGCTACCAGCGGGTCAGTGCCGCCAAAAAACCGGGGCAGTACAGCGTGGCTGCCGAACGAATCGAGCTGTTTTCCCGGGGGTTTGAGTTTTGGGATGGCAAGGAATCCGCCCGTTTGATGCGGTTGAGTTTTGCCGGCCAGAAAATCCGTGCGCTGAGCGATGCCACTGGCAACCCCGTTGATCTGGCCCGGCTCGAGCCGATGGTGATGGGCGGTATCTACCCCGCCCACAAAGAGGATCGGGAGCTGGTCAAGCTCAGCCAGTTGCCGCCCTCGCTGGCCGATGCCCTGCTGGCCGTGGAGGACCAGAACTTTTACGACCATTACGGCGTTTCCTTTCGGGGCATTGCCCGCGCCATGCTGGCGAATCTGAAGCAGGGCCGTGTGGCCCAGGGCGGCAGTACCTTGACCCAGCAGCTGGTCAAGAATTTCTACCTGAGTCACGAACGCACGCTGTCGCGCAAACTGATGGAAGTGGTCATGGCTGTCATGCTGGAAATGCATTTCAGCAAGGACGAGATTCTCGAAACCTACATCAATGAAGTCTATCTGGGGCAGTCAGGTGCTCGGGCAGTGCACGGCTTTGGTTTGGCCAGCCGCCATTATTTTCAGCAGTCGATAACCGACCTGGATGTGCATCAGGTAGCGCTGCTGGTGGGTATGGTCAAAGGCGCCTCCTACTACAACCCGTGGCGTCAGCCGGAACGGGCCATGGCGCGCCGCAATCTGGTGTTGGGGATGATGGCTGAGCAGGGCCTGCTGGATGCCGAGAGCGCTCGCCTTGCTCAACAGCAGCCGCTGGATGTGATGGCGCAGTCCGATGGAGGTGGGCGTTGGCAGTACCCGGCGTATCTGGAGCTGGTGAAACGCCAGCTGCGTCAGGATTACAAGGAGTCCGATCTACAGACCGAGGGGCTGCGAATCTTCACTCACTTTGACCCCCAGGTACAACGCAAGCTGGAACAGCGGGTGGCCAGCCGTATCGACAATCTTGAATCCGGTTACCGTATCGAGCAGGGCAAGTTGCAGGGCGCCGCCGTGGTTGTCCGGGTCGGAGCCGGTGAAGTGATCGCCGTGGCCGGTGATCGGCAGGCGGGTTATGCCGGCTTCAACCGCGCCCTGGACGCCCGACGCCAGATCGGTTCCACGATCAAACCGGCGGTTTATCTCAGTGCCCTGTCCCAGCCATCTCGTTACACCATCGCATCGATGATTGATGACAGCGAGCTATCCGTGAAGCTGCCCAATGGTGATGTCTGGCAACCAAAAAATTACGAGCGAAAGAGCCACGGCCCGGTACCGCTCTACGAAGCACTGGCCAACTCCTATAATCAGGCTACCGCCCGATTGGGGATGGATATTGGCGTCGATCGTGTGGCCGAGACAGTCAGGCAGTTGGGTTATCAGGGCTCACTGCCGGCACTGCCATCCCTGACCCTGGGAGCTGTGGCCATGTCTCCTCTGGAGGTCTCCCAGCTTTATCACACGATCGCAGCAAACGGTTTCTACTCGCCACTGCGGGCCATTAATTCGGTATTTACCTCCGTCAATGTGCCACTGAAGCGCTATCCCTTCGAGGGGGAGCAGCGCCTTGATCCAAAATCCATGCACCTGCTGCACTATGCTTTGCAGGTTGTCTTGCGCGAGGGTACCGGAAAAACGGCCTATCAGCGGTTGCCGGGGGATCTGATGTTGGGTGGAAAAACCGGTACCACTAACGATCAGCGAGACAGCTGGTTTGCCGGCTTCAGTGGCAATTACCTGAGCGTGGTCTGGTTGGGTCGGGACGACAATGGCATGATGCCATTGACCGGTGGCACCGGTGCCCTGCAACTCTGGACCGACATCATGACGACGCTGGACAATCGCTCCATGGTCTTTAATCAGCCTGAGGGCGTCAGCTATTATTGGGTCGAGCCAGAGGCTGGACTCCTCAGCAGGGAGGGTTGTGACGGTGCCAGGTACCTGCCTTTTATTGATGGCAGCCAGCCCACCCGACAAAGTACCTGTCGCCCGGGCGCGATTGATGGCGTCATGGATTGGTTAAAGGATAAATTTCGATGGTAAACCCTATCCCTAAAAGTCTGCTGTTCGTGATGTGGGTGGCTGTTGCCCTGCTCAGTGGTTGCGCGCCCGTTTATGCGCCTATCAGCGAGTCGGGTTCCGCGCCGCCGCCGCAGTCTTCGTCGCCGCCGCCAGAAACCGACCGGTCTCCGCCGGTCGCTGTGCCCGATGACGAGGATCGGCGAATTACCCCTTCAGAGCCGGTTCAGGTGGCGCCGGGTGGTGCGGTATCGCGCCTGCTGGAAGAAGCCTGGCGGTACAATAAAGCCGGGGATTACGATCGCTCCAATGCCGTGGCTGAGCGAGCGCTGCGTATTAATCATACGGAACCGGAGGTCTATCTGGTGATGGCGTCCAACTATTTTGCCATGACCCAGTTGCGTCTGGCGGAACAGCTGGCGCGCCAGGGGTTACCCCTGGCGGGGCGGAATCCGGCCGTCAAGGCCGACCTCCAGTCACTGCTCGCACGCATCGGCGCACTTCAGTAGCACGATTTTCTTTGGATGTTGAGATCCACTTGTTTTTCCAGTTATTTCAGAACACTATCAGCATTTGAACGAAACCAAGCGTGGCCAGCCACTCGATGAATAACAGCGGATCGACCGACAATTTACGAGAATATTCTGGCAGGGGGCTGGCTGCCGTTCGTGAAATGACGTTGGCTTTCTCGCGGGATGCCATTAAAACGTTTCTGCACACCGTCCATGATCGCCTTATCGACTATGCCCAAAAACCCTCTGAAGAAACACGGGGTTTTGAGTTCCTCCATGCAAGGGCGCAAATCAGTAACCGGCACAATGAAATACTGCGTATTTTCGTGCGTGAGATGGATCGTTATTTTGATCAATTCGCCTCCGGCGAGCTGCGTGACCCCACAGTTGAGGGCGGCGGAGATGAAGCGCTGGCACTAATGAATCAGGATGTACTCGAGGAGGATTTGGCGCTGTCGGCGATTCGCACCCGGGCCAGCGTGGATTATACGGAGCAGCTGTGGGTGCTGACGCGCCGCATGACCAGACTGGTCGGGGGAAAAAGCACGGAGCACCGGGTGCCTGTCTCGCCGGGATGTTTCTGTCAGGCGTTGCAGCGATCCCTTGCGGATATCGATATCGAATTGCCCGTAAAGCTGGTGATCTACAAATTGTTTGACCGCCAGTTTGTCAGGCAACTGGCGGAGCTCTACGGGCAGTGCTCTGTGCGACTCGAAGAATTTGGTGTGCTTCCGGATCTTCGCTATCAGATCCACAAGGCAGAATCGGTTGACTCTGCCCGGTTCACCGGGGCGCAGCCGCAACAGCGACGTGCCCCTCAGCCGCCGCCATCGCTACAAATCCCGACACTGGAGGATGTGGTGTCACCTGCCCCGCTGGCGCTGCCCTCGGAGCAGCTTTCCCCCGCCGAATACCAGAACCAGCTGCTCGACAGCATCCAGCTATTGCAGGATCGCCTAGTGGCTCGAACACCGGGTCAGCGACCTGAGTCCCCCGGGCAACCACTGCAATATTCGGCGCGTCAGCTGGTTGAGGCGGCGGTTCAATTGCAGCAATTCAATCAGTTGATGGCTGCGGACGTTCTGGAGACTGCCCGGGAGATCAAGCCGTTTGACATAGTGCGTGCCAGAGAACAGCTGGTCAGCCAGCTCCAGCAGATCACGGATTCGGAAGAGGCGCCGGCGCTCGGCACAGACGATGCCCGTATTATCGACCTGGTGGGCATGCTGTTCGAGTACATCCTCAATGATGAGCAGATTCCCGACTGCGTCAAGGCCCTGCTCAGTTACCTGCATACACCTTTTTTAAAACTGGCGTTTGCCGAGGCGGACTTTTTCCGCCAGCAGGATCATCCGGCCCGACTGTTGTTGAATGCGTTGGCCGATGCCGGCGCCAAATGGGTCAGTAACGATGGCTCCTGTGAATTCGACATGCTCGAGCAGATCAGAAAAACGGTTCGTTCCGTGCTCGATCACCAGGATGTGGATACCAGGTTAATTGCATCGCTGTTAATGAGCATCAACAGCTTTGTGCAGAAAGTGGAGCTTCGGGTGAAGCTTCTGGAGAAGCGGGCCATGGAGCAAGCCCGGGGTGAAGACCAGTTGTATGAAGTTAAACAGCGGGTCAATCGGGAGATTCACCAGCGTGTTGCTGAAAAAGATATCCCCTCCGCTCCCCTGCTGTTCCTGTTGCAGCCCTGGACCGATTACATGGTGCTGGTGTTGCTCCGTTTTGGCGATGCCGGTGAAGCCTGGAGACAGAGTCTGGAGCTGATTGACGATATGCTCTGGGGCCTCGAGCTGACGGGCGCCGAGAGTGAATGGCGGCGCTGGCGTCAGCACTACCCCTGGATGGAATCACAAATCCAGAAGGGCTTCGATATGATCGGCTACGACACCAATAAAGCTTTCAAGCTGAAGCGCTCCATCGATCGCATTTATCAATTGCGGGAGAAAAACCTGCAGCCAGAGGCTGCGCCCGCAGAGCTTCGCAACAAGCTGGTGCAACTGGCGGAGCGGCGCGCCAGGGAGCGCCCCCGGTCCACTGATCGCGAGAAGGCCGTGCTGGAAAAACTGCGACTGCTGGAGTTTGGCAGCTGGTTTGAATTCCGCGACGGGCACCGCGAAAAGGTCGCCTGGTTTAATCCGGACTCGATGCAGTTTCTGTTTGTCGACCAAACCGGCAAGCGCACCGGTATGAAAAGTGGTCAGCAATTGGCGCAGGCAATACTCTCCGGTGATCTGCAAATCGTGACAGGCAAAACCAAGCCATTGGTGGAGCGCACCATGGAGACCATTTTTAAGGATTTGAACCTGCAGGTTCAGTCAGTTTCCCAGAAGGGTCGCCATGTGGGTTGAGCAGGAGCGCAGGGGTTCAATACGCCACGAGCTGAATGTTCAGGTTGACGTGGTCGATCAGTTCAGCAGAGATTTTCTCGGCATGCTGGTGGATGTTCATCTGGAGGGGTTTCTGATGATGGGCGAGCTGTCTTTCCGGCCGGAACGGCTCTATCAGGTGGCTCTGCTCGCCCATGCCCCCGATCATCAGCTCGAGGTTATTCCGATGGGGATTGATTGTCTGTGGACCCGGGCCATGGGTCAGCAGGACAGGGTTTGGGCGGGCTGTCAGATCATTGATCTTGCCCCGCAGGCGGGGGAACAGCTTGCGCAATTGATTGAAACCTTTGCTACCGATCGCTCGGCTCCCGCAGGTCGGGCGCTCTATTGACGACGACTGGCTGGCCGGGTCAACAGCATCAGCTTGAAACTGCGGTTTTCATCGAACTTTTCTACGTTGAAGTCCGCCTCCGCAAAACGCTCCAGTGGCACGAAACGATTCACCACAAACAGCGCACGTCCGCCGCTGCGAAGCAGCCTGTGGCAACTGCTGACAAAGCGTCTGGTCAGTCCGTGGTCGGTGTTGAAGCCCTGGTGAAAGGGTGGATTGCAAATCACGGCATCGAAGCGCTGTGTCAGACTGTCCCCGCAGTTCGATGCGACGACCGCGCCTTTAATCTGCTGTTCAGTAAAGTTTCTCTGGCACGAGGCAACGGCGGCGGCATTGTTGTCAGTGGCGGTGATTTCGGCATCGGTCAACTGTGCCGCCATGACAGAGAGATAGCCGTAGCCGCAGCCGAGATCAAGAATGCTGGTTGGCGGCCGATCGAGGCTCTGGAAAAAATCCTTCAGGTGTGCCGCCAGAAAAGCACTGCCCTGGTCAACCTTATGCCAGCCGAACTGTCCGGGTTTGCTGAACAGCAGCCTGTCCTGCCAGGCGACACAGGGCCTGATCAGCGGATATTGCTGGTCATCCAGAGCCGGTTCTGTGGAGGTCAGATGATGGATGCGGGCTCGGTAGAGGGCGCCCTGCTTTTCCGGACGCCGCTGATCACCAAAATAGTGTCCAGCTTTTTCGGCATAGGTCTTGATGCCATCGTTTTTCGCGCCGGTCATGGTCAGTACGCCCCCGGCTGGAAGCAGACGGCGTGCCTGGTTGATGATGTGGTGCACAATCGGTTTTTCCTTGGACACCCGATAGAGGATCTGGCTGAAGCTGCCATCCGCGAAATGGCTGAAGTCAAAATCGCTGAATTCACTATCAATACCCTGTGCACGACTGCTTTCGTAGAGGTCGTGGCGATTGGTTACCAGCAAGACGTCCCGGTTTTGCAGTTCGTTCAGTGGCGCATCGTGCAGGTTCTCGTCGGTCACCAGCAGTTGCCGGCCGGATTCCTGTCGGAGCGGATCGAGCAATAATTGAAAGGCGGGATCAGTCAAGGGTGTTTACGCTCGCAATTTCGGTTTTCGTCAGTGCCCGGTATTCGCCGGGCTCAAGGGTGCTATCCAGCTCAATGTCCCCTACGCGGAGTCGGTGCAGTCCAATAACACTGTTGCCGAGGGAGGCGAACATGCGCTTGACCTGATGGTATTTGCCTTCGCTGATCGTGAGCAGCACCTCGGTGTTGTCGATGAATTCCAGTGTGGCCGATAGACAGCGGCGCTTTTCCCCGGCCAGCCATAGGCCGTCGGAAAACTTTCCAATAATGCCTGTATCGAGGGGCTCGGCAACCATGACCCGGTAAGTCTTCAGGCATTGACTGCGGGGCGAAGTAACCCGGTGATTCCAATGGCCGTCATCCGTGATCAATAGCAGGCCGGTGGCATCAATGTCGAGGCGGCCGGCAATTTGCAATTGCTCCGGCCGCGGTTCATCCAGCAAATCCAGCGCGGTCGGGTGTTTGCTGTCCCTTGTGACGGACACCACTCCGGCAGGTTTGTGCAACATGAAATAGCGTGCCACAGGTTTGCTGACAGGGTGCTCATCCACACAAACCCTGGCGTCATCTCCGATGGTCAAGCCCGGGTCACGGGCAATTATTCCCTCGACTTTTACCCTGTTGGCCCTGATCAGGTGCTTGACCTGGGAGCGGCTGAAGTCGGTGGCATTGCTGATGAATTTGTCTAATCGCAAGCGTGTGGCAGCCATTGGTGAATACCCTGCAAGTGTGCTGGATGGGCGACGCCCGGGCAATGCCCTGTCGGCGGGTCAGCCCCGGAGGCTGATGATTTCCCAGCCGCGCTGTTCCGCCACCTGGCGCAATGCGTCACAGGGATCGACAGCGACAGGTCGATCGACAATCTGCAGCAGCGGCAGGTCGTTGATGGAGTCGCTGTAAAAGCTGCTGCCGACCAGGTTGTGTCCGGTTTCAGCCAGCCAGGCCTCAAGGCGTACAACCTTGCCCTCCCTGTAGCTGGGAATGCCGGATACCCGTCCGGTATAGCGGCCATCCCGTTGCTCCAACTCAGTGGCTATCAGCTCGGTAACCCCCAGTTTCCGGCAGATGGGTTCCACCACGAAACGGTTTGTCGACGTGATGATCATGACAAGATCGCCCTGCTCCCGGTGTTTCTGCAATAACCGTTCGGCGCTCGGTAGCCACATCGGTGCAATCACCTCATCCATGAACTGGCTGTGCAGTCGGGCCAATTCGGCCGGTGTCAGTGTTGCCAGTGGTTGCAGGGCAAAGGCAAGGTAGTTGTTCATATCCAGAACCCCGTTCAGGTAGTCCTGATAGAACTGGTCATTCATGCGCCTGTAATGCGCTTTATCCACGATCTGGTGGTTGACGAGGAACTCGCCCCAGCCGTGATCACTGTCGCCTGCGATAAGTGTGTTGTCGAGGTCAAAGAGGGCAAGCGCCATGGGTTTCCCGAGAATGGTTAGTCAAAAAAGGCGGCTTAGCTTACCCATAGATAAGGCTGTCCTCAACTAACTATTTGATGTAACTTCGCAGATAGGCGTTATTATTAAAATAACAGGGTAAGGGTTGGTTCGGTGGTCGATCGAGAAGGTTTTCGCCCCAATGTGGGCATCATGATTTCAGATGGTGCGGGCAGGTTGTTGTGGGCCAGGCGTATTGGCCAGGATGCCTGGCAATTCCCCCAGGGCGGCATCAATCCCGGAGAAAAACCGGAACATGCCATGTATCGCGAGCTGTATGAAGAAATAGGCCTGGAGCCTGATGACGTCGAGCTGCTCGCCTGTACCCGTGGCTGGTTGCGCTACCGTTTGCCCAGAGCGATGCAGCGCAGACACAGCAAGCCACTGTGCATCGGCCAGAAGCAGAAATGGTACATGTTGAAGCTGCTGGCCGAGGAGGATCGCATCAGGCTGGATCTCAGCGGCAAGCCGGAGTTTGATCACTGGCAGTGGGTGAGCTATTGGTACCCGGTCAATCAGGTTATCGAGTTCAAGCAAGAGGTGTATCGCCGGGCATTGAAGGAGTTGGCACCCATGCACTGCGAACTGGAGCGTCAAAGCTAGATGCTGGAATCACTGAGGAACATTGTTCAACAGGTTAACGCCGCCAAGGATTTTGGCGAGGTGTTGCGGTTGATTGTTCAGCTGGTGAAGGAGGTGATGGATACCGGTATGTGTTCGGTCTATCTCTACAGCCCGAGCACCAATAGCTACGTATTAATGGCCACTGACGGGCTCAACCCCAACTCGGTGGGCAAGGTCCACCTGTCCAGCAGAGAGGGCCTGGTGGGTCTGGTGGCATCGCGGGCTGAACCGATCAATCTCGAAGAAGCCGAGGCCCACCCTAACTTTGCCTTTTTCCCCGAAACGGGAGAGGAGCGTTTCCGCTCTTTCCTCGGTGCCCCCATTATTCACCACCGGAAAGTACTCGGCGTATTGGTGGTGCAACAGCAGGAACGCCGCCGCTTCGACGAGAGTGAAGAATCCTTTCTGGTGACCGTGTCGGCACAACTGGCCGGTGTGATTGCGCATGCGGATGCTACCGGTGAGCTGGATCAATTGCTCAACCCCCAGCAGGCGGTTATTCACGAACGGATTTACCCCGGTGTGGCCAGTGCGCCCGGTGTGGCCATTGGTACCGTGGTGGTGATCTCTTCGCCTGCCGACCTGAAAGCCGTGCCGATGAGAAAGGTGCCCGATACCGAGGCCGAGTTGGTGTTGTTTCGTCATGCCATGGAGCAGACGAAAACAGATATTCGAGCTCTTGATCAGACGATGGTGAGCAAGCTCAGTGAAGAGGAGCGCGCCCTGTTCGACGTCTATGTCCGGATGCTGGACGATCATTCCATGGGCGGTGAAGTGCTCGGCCTGATCAGGGAGGGGTTCTGTGCCCAGAGCGCCTGGTCACAGGTGGTACTGGGGCATATCCGCCTGTTCAAAAGCATGCAGGACGCTTATCTTCGCGAGCGTGCCTCCGATGTGGAGGATCTGGGTCGCCGGGTGCTCGCCTATCTTCAGCAATCGGAAGTCAAGCGCACCGTCTTTCCCGAAAGAATGGTGATGATTGGTGAGGAGCTGTCAGCGGCTTCCTTTGCCGACGTGCCACTGGAAAATGTGGCGGCCATAGTCTCCGTGAAAGGATCCCGCAACTCGCATATGGCTATTCTCGGTCGCGCGATCGGCATCCCCACCGTCATGGGTGTGATGGACTTGCCCTGGGGGCGTCTGGATGGCGAAGAAGTGATCGTGGATGGTCACACCGGTCAGGTGATTGTCTCGCCCCGAGACGAACTGCTTCAGGCCTACACCCAGCAGATCTATGAAGAGAAGCTGCTCGCGGCCGACCTGGAAAAGCTGACGGATAAACCCTGTGTGACGACAGATGGGCACCACGTCTCTTTGTGGGTCAATACCGGCTTGCGCCTCGATTCCATGCTGTCACTGGATCGCGGCGCCGAAGGGGTTGGCCTGTACCGCACCGAAATTCCGTTCCTGATGCTGGATCGCTTCCCCTCGGAGGAAGAGCAGCGCAAGGCCTACCGGGAGCATCTGGAAATGTTTTCCCCCCGTACCGTCACCATGCGGACGCTGGATATTGGTGGCGACAAGGATCTGCCCTACTTTCCCATCGAGGAGGCAAACCCGTTTCTGGGCTGGCGCGGTATCCGCATTTGTCTCGACCATCCGGAGATTTTTCTGGTGCAGCTGCGCGCGATGATGCGTGCCAGCGAGGGGCTGAATAATCTCAGCATCCTGTTGCCGATGATCTCCAACGTACCGGAGCTGGAGAGCGCACTGCAGCTGATTTACCAGGTTTACGATGAGCTGACAGAGGAAGAGGGTTACCAGATCGAAATGCCCAATGTCGGCGCCATGATCGAAGTGCCCGCTGCAGTCTACCAAATCAGGGAGCTGGCGCGTCGCGTGGATTTCCTGTCAGTGGGCACCAATGATCTTACGCAGTATCTGCTGGCAGTGGATCGCAATAATCCGCGCGTGGCAGACCTGTACCACGCCTGTCATCCCAGTGTGTTGCGGGCCTTGCTCGCCATATCCGAGGGCGCCAGAGGCGAGTGCACCCCGGTCAGTGTCTGTGGTGAGATGGCTGGCGATCCGATCGGTGCGGTATTGTTGCTGGCGCTGGGCTTTCGGGTGTTGTCGATGAGTGCCACGAACCTGCTTAAAGTCAAAGCGATACTCCGCCAGGTGAGCCTGGTGGAAGCGACGAAATTGCTGGAGGAGGTCATGCTGATGCCGGATGCCGATTCTGTCTGGCGGCACATGGAGAGAGCGCTGAAAAAGCCCGATCTTGCCGCCCTGTTTCGCGGCACGGCCATGCATTGAATCCCCGGCCCCTCCTTAACACTTGCCATCCAGGCTGAAGGACAGGCGCTGTCCCGGTTGGCCGCCCGGTTGATAATTTTGTTCCATCATTTGCATAACCCCTGCGCGATTCATCAGGAGTAAGCTGGTGCAGCGTGTGCCGTAATCCTGACCACAGATAAACGGTGGGGATAGCATTCTTTCCAGTGCGATACCCACCCCCGTATCCGGCAGGGCTTCATCGGCAAAAGGTGCCTGCCGTTGCAGGCAGGCCGCCAGGGATGAAAAATCGGGCGTCTGCTGCCTTTGCAGCACGGCTGTCAACGCAGCTTTGGCATGTTGCGCTTTGGGCCAGGGACTATCCAGCAGATGATTGGACAGTGAGTAGATGCCCGGCGGCAAAATCTGTACGGTGCTGTGGCGGTTTGAGCAATACGCCAGCGTTTCGCGATCCCCGACCAGCAGGTTGAAGCCATTGAAGTCCGCCCCCTTGCGGATAACCTGCCCGGCGTAGTCGACAGCCGACGCGTTGCCCTGTAAAAATTCCCGGGTGAGGTCGCCGCGGGACCGCGGGGCCGGGTTTTCCCTACCCTCCCGGTAATTGGTGACCCCGGCCCAGCGACCGTTGCGGTTGACCCCCAGCCATGTGCCACCGCCCTGCAGGTCGCGACCCGCCAGAATATCCGGCGCTTCTGCCCAGAAATGCAGCGGCGTCGAGGGCCGCCGGTAGTATTCATCGCGGTTGGCGACAACGATCAGCGGGAACTCGGGGTGGGTTTGCCAAGCCAGTACCATCAAACACATACCGTCATTGTACCCCACCCGGTGACAAGCTATGATCGCCGCAGACTCCCCCGCTGTAGATGAACTGATTGCATGCTGAGCTATCCCCAGATTGATCCTGTCGCTTTTGCCCTTGGCCCACTGACGGTCCACTGGTACGGCCTGATGTACCTGGTAGGGTTTATCGCAGCCTGGTTGCTGGCGCTGCGTCGCAGCGAGCGACCCTGGTCTCCGGTGCGACGCAAGCAAGTGGAAGATCTGGTGGTGTATGGCGCCTTTGGCGTGATCCTCGGCGGCCGCTTCGGCTATGTCATGTTTTACAATCTTGATAAATGGTTGTCGGATCCTCTTTGGTTGTTCCGGGTCTGGGAGGGCGGCATGTCTTTCCATGGCGGTCTGTTGGGGGTGCTGATTGCCCTCTGGTTGTTCAGTCGCCGCACCAATCAATCCTTTCTGGCGCTTGGGGATTTTGTCACCATCATGGTGCCGATTGGTCTGGGGCTGGGCCGGATAGGTAATTTTATTGGTCAGGAGCTGTGGGGTCGGTATACCAGTTCGTGGGTTGGCATGGTATTTCCCAGTGACCCACAGCAGTTGCCAAGGCACCCATCGCAGCTCTATCAGGCATTTCTGGAGGGGCTGGTACTGTTTCTGGTACTGCTGATTTTTACCCGGAAACCCCGCCCCGCCGGTATGGTAAGTGGACTGTTTCTGGCGCTCTATGGCAGCTTTCGCTTTGCTGTTGAGTTTTTTCGGGAGCCCGATAGCCATATCGGTTTTGATCTTTTTGACTGGATGACCCGCGGCCAGTTGCTGTCTCTGCCGATGATTGCCGTGGGGGTTGGCCTGATACTTTGGAGTTGGCTGCGGTCAGGTAATATCAATACTGTCCGTTAGTGGCGGAAGAGGGTCAAACATGAAGCAATATCTCGATCTGATGCGCCACATTCGGGATAGTGGTGTCCGCAAGGAAGATCGCACCGGTACGGGTACGCTCAGTGTGTTTGGTTACCAGATGCGCTTCGATCTGGCCGAGGGTTTTCCGCTGGTCACGACCAAGAAAGTCCACCTGAAATCGATCATCCACGAGCTGCTGTGGTTTATTCGCGGCGATACCAATATCCGCTACCTGGTGCAAAACGGCGTCAATATCTGGAACCACTGGCCGTTCCAGAGCTGGCTCAACCAGACCGGGCGGGCCGATGACTATCCCATGTACAGCCCCGAGTGGCGCGAGCAGATGAAGCTGTTCGTGGCGAAGGTCCGCGAAGATGAGGCCTTTGCCGCTCAATACGGCGATCTGGGGCCGGTGTACGGTCACCAGTGGCGCAATTTCGAGGGTGTGGATCAACTGGCCCAGGTGGTTGGGGAGATTCGCAGCAATCCAGACTCCCGCCGTCTGATCGTCTCCGCCTGGAATCCCAAGGACATTCCGGTGATGGTCAAGTCCGGCCTGCCGCCCTGCCACAGTCTGTTTCAGTTTTACGTCACTGACGGGCGGCTGTCCTGTCAGTTGTACCAGCGCAGCGCCGACGTGTTCCTCGGTGTGCCGTTCAATATCGCCTCCTATGCGCTGCTGACCCTGATGGTGGCCCAGGTCACTGGTCTGAAACCGGGGGATTTCGTGCATACCTTTGGCGATGCACACCTCTACGCCAATCACGGCCAGCAGGTGGAAGAGCAGTTGGGGCGGTCACCTTTCCCGCTGCCGCGCATGGCCATCAACCCTGCCGTGACCGACCTGTTCGATTTCCGCTTCGAGGATTTCGAGCTGCTTAACTATCAGTCCCACGCCCCGATTTCGGCGCCGGTAGCGGTGTAACCCGATGGTTTGTCTGACCCTTTCCCTGATTGTTGCGATGGATCGAAATCGTGTCATTGGCAGCAATAATACGCTGCCCTGGCGATTGCCGGACGATTTAAGGTATTTCAAGTCGGTCACCATGGGCAAACCGATTCTGATGGGCCGCAAAACGTTCGAGTCCATTGGTCGGCCCTTGCCGGGCAGATTGAATATCGTGATCAGTCGGGACCCGTGCTGGCAACACAGCGGGGTTGCCACGGCCTCTTCCCTGGCCGATGCGATGGCACTGGCTGCTGCCGACCCCGGTGCTGTGGCCGCCGGAGAAGTGATGGTGATCGGTGGGGAACAGATCTATCGCAGCGCCATTGAGCTGGCAGACCGGCTCTATATTACCCGGGTCGACACAGCGGTAGAGGGCGATGCCTTCTTTCCTGATTTCGATGAGACCTGTTGGCTGGAGGTGGCGCGAAAACAGCCGGACAATCAGGCTGACATCCCCTACTACTTTCAGGTGCTCGAGCGCCGCAGACGCTGAAACTGGTTACAGCCGGACTATTTGCTTGTTCAGTAAATCGTAATGATAATGGTTAGCTTGTTTTGTTTTATTTGTGTTGGAGTTTCTGTGATTTTCAATCGATTGCTTTCCCGTTTCATGCCTGTTGGTGGCGTCATCGGCCGGGTTGCGGAAAACCGGACTTGTGGCCCGTTCAGGGGCGTGTTGCTGCTGGTTAGTGCTTCTCTGATGATGGTATCCGCCACTCAGGCGGCAGATGTCGATGATGTTGTGGCAGCGGAAAAAGCCAAAATTGGCGCCGCGAAATCGTCCCAGCAACGGGTGGACGCCATCGCCGACGAAGCAGATGAATTGTTTCAGAGCTTCAAGCAGGTCAACAAACAGATTGAGGGGCTGAAGGTCTATAACGCACAGCTGGAGGCGCAGTTGGCGGATCAGCACCAGACCATCACTGATCTGGAGTCCTCTATCGAAAATGCCACGCTGATGGAGCGGCAGATCACCCCGCTCACCCTCAAAATGATCAATGCCCTGGAGCAGTTTGTCACGCTGGATATGCCGTTTCTGCTGGATGAGCGGCGCGACCGGATTGCCCGTTTGCATGCCAACCAGTCGCGCTCCGATCTGAGTAGTGCAGAAAAGTTTCGTCAGGTGCTGGAAGCCTACAAAATCGAGAGTGAATACGGTGCTCGCATCGACAGCCATACAGACACCGTCATGGTGGATGGCAAACCCCGCGAGGTGATCCTGTTGCGCGTGGGTCGCATTGCGCTGATTTACCAAACGCCCGATCAGCAGGTCACTGCGGCCTGGGATCAGCGGAGCCGCAGCTGGCAGGTTCTCGATGGCGGTGATTATCGCAGTGCGGTGGCAGAGGGTATTCGCATTGCCCGGAAACGGGCGGCTGTGGATATGCTTCAGTTGCCGATTCCGGCACCGGAGGTGGTGCAATGAACCGCTCTATACTGCAGTCGATGTTACTGGGGCTGGCCCTGCTATTGCCGATATCCGGTGCCGTCCAGGCAGAGGATGCCGCTTCCCTGGATGAGCTGCTGACGCTGATCAAAAATGCCCGGCTGAGTGAGTCCAGCGAACAATCGGAGCGGGAGGCGGCCTTCCGGCGAGCCAGGACCGAGCGGGCCGAATTGTTAAAGCAGGCAAAGGCTGAGCTCGCTGCCGAGGAGCGCCGCTCCGAGATACTGGAAAAGACTTTCGCTGAAAATGAAATCAAAGTGGCTGCCCTGCGCGAGCAGTTGCAGACCCGACTCGGCTCCCTCAGGGAAATGTTTGGTCATCTGACGGCGGCTGCCGGGGATACCCGCACAAACCTGAACAACTCCCTGGTGAGTGCCCAGTATCCGGACCGTACGGATTTTCTTGATGAGATGATCGAACGGATGAGCGGTAACACCCGTTTGCCTTCTCTGGATGATATTGAGCGGCTCTGGTACGAAATCAATCGCGAGATGATCGAGGGTGGACGCGTGGTGAGCTTCCCGGCCACTGTGGTCACCGCGGAGGGTGAGCGGGTTCAGCAGCAGGTCGTGAGAGTCGGTCTGTTCAATTTGCTCTCGGATGGCGCCTACCTGCACTATCCGCCAGGAACCGAGATGATCACAGAGCTGCCGCGACAGCCGGGGCGTGATTACAGAAAAGCCGCGCAGACGTTGCAGGCGGCCAAAGAAGGTTTTATGCGCACCGGCATTGATCCCACCGGACCGAGTGGCGGCACCCTGCTGTCTGCCCTGATGGATAGTCCGGGTTGGCTGGAGCGCTGGCATCAGGGTGGCTGGATCGGTTATCTGATTACAGCGCTCGGTGTGATTGCGCTGTTGCTGGCAGGCTGGCGTTTTGCCGTACTCTCCACCATCTCCCGCCGGGTCACAGCGCAGCTGAACAATCCCAGCGCCGATCTCAACAATCCACTGGGTCGGGTGCTCAGGGTGGGCGAGGATCATCGTGGCGCTGATGCAGAATCGCTGGAGCTAAAACTGCACGAGCAGGTGCTCAAGGAGCGGCCCGCTATTGAGTCAGGTCTGGGGCTGTTAAAAATCATTGCCATGGTGGCCCCGTTGATGGGGTTACTGGGTACCGTCACCGGCATGATTGTCACGTTCCAGGCGATTACCCTGTTTGGCACGGGCGACCCAAAAACCATGGCTGGCGGTATCTCGGCGGCACTGGTGACGACGGTACTCGGCCTGTGTGTGGCGATTCCCACGGTGCTGCTGCATGCCCTGATTAACAGTCCGGCCCAGCGAGTACTGCATATTCTGGAAGAGCAGAGCGCCGGTATTGTGGCAGAGCAAACCGAGGCCTGAACCGTGTTGCTGTTGGAAGATATTGGCAAGTTTCTCGATGCCGGTGGACCTGTCCTGCTGGTCATAGCGCTGTTACTGCTGGTGATGTGGACCCTGATTTTCGAGCGGGTCTGGTATTTTCGCACGGTGCTCAGGAATGATATCCGCTCGGTGCTCGATTATTGGGAGGCCCGCGCAGAGCGACGTTCGGTGAGCGCACACCAGATCCGGGAGGCATTGATCTCCCGGGTGGCGCTGAAGCTCAATCGTAACCTGTCACTGATTCGGGCACTGATGACCGTCGCTCCTCTGCTGGGGCTGCTGGGGACGGTGACCGGTATGATCGGTGTGTTCCAGGTGTTATCCCTCAGTGGCGGTGGTGATGCCCGCGCCATGGCCGCAGGTGTCTCCCAGGCTACTATTCCCACCATGGCCGGTATGGTGGCAGCGCTGTCCGGGGTTTTTGCCAATACCTATTTGCGTCGCGTGGCCGAGCGGGAACGATTGCTGCTGGCCGACCATCTGACCATGGACCACTGAGGCGGTGAGTGACGACGATGCGTGACAGAATTTACCGCCAGCCGGATCCCCCCCAGTCGATCGATCTGACCCCCATGCTTGACGTGGTTTTTATCATGCTGATTTTTTTTATTGTCACAGCCACGTTTATTCGCGAACCCGGTATTGATGTGGACCGTGCGGTCGCGGTCACCGGTGCCGGGCAAACACCCGCCATTCTGGTAGCAGTTGGTCAGGATGACAGTATCTGGATCGACCAGCAAAAGGTGGATCCAGGCAACTTGCGACTGCATATTCTGCGTCTGCGCACTGAAAATCCCCACGGAGGCCTGGTGATCCAGGCAGATGGCCAGGCGGCCATGGCAACCCTGTCCCAGGTGGCTGATGCGGCGCGCTCGGCCGGGATAGATAACGTCTCCGTTTCCACCCGGAGTCCCTGAAACCCATGGTGTTGATGCGGTATGCACTGGCGGCAGTTCTCGGGTTGATCATGACGTTGGCACTGTTGCTGGGCATGCATGGGCTCATCACATCCTCGGGTGGGGCGGAGCCGGACAGGTCATTGCGCAAAATAGCGGATATCTGGCAACCGCAACGAACCATTGAGGAGCAGCGCAAGGTAGTCCGGCCGGAAAAACCCCGGGAAGCCGAGCGTCCGCCACCCCCGATGCCCGACCTCCAGGTGAATATTGAGACGCCAAAGGGCACCGTCGATATGATGACGCCTTCAATGGAGGGGCTGCAAGTGGGGCTCGGTGGCTCATTTACCCGCGATTCGGATTACATTCCCGTCTATGTGCCCCAGCCCGATTATCCTCCCATGGCCCTGCGGCAGGGTGTGGAGGGTTATGCGGTGGTGGAAGTGGTCATCACGGTTACCGGCAGTGTGCGGGATGTCAAACTGCTCGAAGAATCGCCGGCCAATAAGGGCTTTGGCAAATATGCCCTGAGAGCGGCAGAAAAACTTAAATACAAGCCCCGGGTTATCGATGGCAAGGCAGAAGAGGTGCCGGGTGTGCTGTATAAATTTTCTTTCCAGATTGCCAGGTAGGTGATGAAGCTATTATTGCAACAGCGGATGGGGTTAGGTCGTTGGTGGCTGCTGGTGGTGCTGGTGTTGGGGCCCTTGCCCTGGGCTGTATCCGAGGAGGCCGCCGAACAGAGACAGTATCAGGGCACCAAGACCCGTCAGAGACAGGCGGTTGGGCAGGCCTGCGCCAATCGACTGGAGCCTCTTCAGGCGGCGTTGCAAGGCGACAGTGCCCCGTCCCGGGCCCAACTCAGTGAATTGATTGAACAGCTGGGCGGTCTGCTGGACCGGCCCTGTAGTTCCAGTTATGAAAAATCACAAATCTACAACTTGCTGGGCTATAGCCACTATTCTTTGGAGCAGTATCCCCGCGCTATCGACAACTACCTGAAAATGCTCGCCGAGCCAGAGGTGGACGATCGGCAGAAAGTGGCTACCCGCTATACCGTAGCCCAGCTCTATTTCATGCAGGAGGATTATGGCCGGGCAGCCCGGCAGCTGGAAACCTGGCTGGCGGAAGCCCCGGAGCCGGGCAGTGATGGACGCATGTTGCTGGCTCAAGCGTATTACTACCTCAAGCGTCAGGACGAATCCCTGCATCTGGTTAACCAGATCGTGGCGGAGGCCCTGTCCAGTGGAAAAATACCGAAAGAGAGCTGGTGGTCCCTGCAGCGTGTACTTTTCTACGAGCGGGGCGAGTATCAGAAAGTGATAGCGGTGCTCAAGCAGCTGGTGACGCACTATCCCAGCACTCGCTACTGGCAGCAGCTGGGCGGGATTTTTGGTCAGCTTGAGCGGAGTGGCGATCAGCTTGCCGTGATGGACCTGCTGCATTTGCAGCGACAATTAAACGATCAGCGGCAGTTGCTGTCCCTGGCGTATCTCTATCTGGGTGCCGAGGTACCTTTTCGGGCCGCCAGGATTCTCGATGAAGGCATGAACAGTGGTGCCATTGAACCGACGGCAAAGAACCTGGAGACCTTGGGTGGCGCCTGGCAGCTGGCGCGCGAGACCGACAGGGCGTTGCCGGTGTTGCAGCGGGCGGCGAATCTGTCGGATAGCGGGGCAATTGCTTCCCGGTTGGCGTCTGCCTATCTGGATGCCAACGATAATTCGGCCGCCGTTCGGGAGGCGCGCAATGCCCTGCGCAAAGGCGACTTGTCCCGTCCGGCCCTGACGCGTCTCACCCTCGGCGCGGCACTGGTCAACCTGAACTGTTATCGGGAGGCAGAGCCGGTATTTGAGGCGGCGACAGCGGATCAAAATGTCCGTAAAACTGCCCGGCAGTGGTTGCAATATGTTCGCAGCGAGGCGGCCCGCAGAGAAAAACTCATGGAGATGGATGCGGATATCGCGGGTTGCCAAGCGACTTAGTGCTTGTACACATCACTAATCTTTCATTATAAAAAAACCGGCCATGTTGGCCGGTTTTTTTATAATGAAAGCCCGTGGCTATTTGATGGTGATCAGGCTTAGATCACGCACGGCGCCGCGGTCGGCGCTGGTTGCCAGTGCGGCATAGGCCTGCAGTGCAGCAGATACCCGGCGAGGCCGTTTTTCCACTGGAAACCAGCCCAGGCCATCCTGTTCGACACGGCGCTCCGCCAGTTGCTGATCGCTGAGTGCTACGTTGATGGTGCGCCCGGGGATATCAATTTCAATAATATCGCCATCCCTGACCAGACCGATGGCGCCGCCGGCGGCGGCTTCAGGTGAGACGTGGCCGATGGACAGGCCGGAGGTCCCTCCTGAAAAACGCCCGTCGGTGATCAGCGCGCAGTCCTTGCCCAGCCCTTTCGACTTGAGATAGCTGGTGGGGTAGAGCATCTCCTGCATCCCCGGGCCGCCACGGGGCCCCTCATAGCGAATAATGACCACATCGCCAGCTTTGACCCGGTCGTTGAGAATATCCTCGACGGCCTGATCCTGGCTTTCGCAAATATGGGCCGGGCCGGAGAAAACCAGAATTGAGTCATCCACGCCGGAGGTTTTCACCACACAGCCGTTGAGGGCGATATTGCCATACAGTACGGCCAGCCCCCCCTCCAGACTGAAGGCGTGCTCAAGGCTGCGGATACAACCGTTTTGGCGGTCGGCATCGAGAGAACCCCAGCGGGTATCCTGGCTGAAGGCCTGTTGGGTGGGGATGCCGGCGGGGCCGGCCTTGAAGAATTTTGTCAGCGCCTCGTCATTGTTGCGCATGATATCCCAGCGGGATAAGGCCGCCGCCATGGTCGGTGTGTGAACTGTAGAGACATCTGTGTGCAGCAGTCCCGCGCGATCCAGTTCACCGAGAATGCCGAACACACCACCGGCGCGATGTACGTCCTCGACATGATATTGCGGGGTACTGGGCGCCACCTTGCAGAGTTGTGGCACTTTCCGCGACAGTCGGTCGATGTCGGCCATGGTGAAGTCCACGTTGGCTTCCTGGGCGGCGGCTAGGAGATGGAGAATGGTATTGGTGGAACCACCCATGGCGATGTCCATGGTCATGGCATTTTCAAACGCCTCAAAGCTGGCAATGGAGCGGGGCAGCACGGCCAGGTGGTCCTCTTCGTAGTACTCTCGGGCCATTGAGACGATGCGGCGACCCGCTTCTTCAAAGAGTCTGCGGCGGTCTGCATGGGTCGCCAGCGTGGTGCCATTGCCCGGCAGGGACAAGCCCAGCGCTTCGGTAAGACAGTTCATCGAATTCGCCGTAAACATCCCCGAACAGGAACCACAGGTAGGGCAGGCGGAGCGTTCATATTCATTGGCTTTTTCGTCGGAGGCATCGGGATCAGCGGCAATCACCATGGCATCCACCAGATCCAGCTTATGCTCGGAAAGCTTGGTTTTACCGGCTTCCATGGGCCCGCCGGAGACAAAAATGGTCGGTATATTGAGCCGCATCGCCGCCATCAGCATGCCGGGGGTGATCTTGTCACAGTTGGAAATACACACCAGTGCATCGGCACAGTGGGCATTCACCATGTATTCCACCGAGTCGGCGATAATATCCCGCGAAGGCAGTGAGTAGAGCATGCCGTCGTGGCCCATGGCGATGCCGTCATCCACGGCAATCGTATTGAATTCCTTGCCCACCCCGCCAGCTTTTTCGATCTCGCCGATGACCAGTTGGCCCATGTCTTTCAGGTGGACATGCCCCGGCACAAACTGGGTAAAGGAATTGGCAACGGCGATGATCGGCTTGTCAAAGTCGCCATCTTTCATGCCGGTGGCCCGCCACAGGGCGCGAGCACCAGACATGTTGCGACCTTGGGTGGTGGTGTGTGAGCGATATACCGGCATGATTGGCCTCTTCTCTTCCTCAACAAAACAGGGCGTCAAGGATAGCAGAGACCGGCCTGGGTAATCAGCAGTTATACGAGATTCTTGCAGAATATCCGGGAGTTGCGCTGGAAGTTGTACAGGGACTTGCGCTCGGCCGGCAATTCATCCAGCGAGCTGTCTACAAAGCCCTTTTCCTTGAACCAGTCACTGGCCCGGGTGGTCAGTACGAATAACTGCCTGATGCCCTGCAGGGCCGCCTGGGTTTCCAGTTGGGCGAGCAGGCGACTGGCAAACCCGCGATTGAGAAAATCGGGATGGGTTACCACGCAGGCCAGTTCCGCCGACATCCCGTCCCTGAACGGGTAGAGTGCAGCACAACCGACCAGCATCCCCTCGGCATGGAGCATGACAGTAAAGCGGGAGATCTCTGTTTCGAGCAATTCCCTGGAGCGCTTGACCAGAATGCCTTTTTGCTCCAGCGGTTCGATGAGTTCCAGCAGTCCGCGCACGTCATCAATGGTGGCCTGGCGAATCACCTCCCGACCGTTTTTCAGCACCAGCGTACCGCTACCTTCGAGGGTAAACAGTTCGGTGAGCAGGGCGCCGTTGTCCTCATAGCTGATGATGTGTCCTCTTAGCACCCCGTTCTCGCAGGCCTGGTAGCAGGCCATCAAGGCATGCTGCAGTGGCACATTGTCCTTCAGCACGTTGAGGCATTGGGGTACCTCGTTCAGCGACAGCATCTTCAACAGATCGCCCTGTTGGGTTTTTACGCCGCCGCCCGTGCTGAAAATGATCAGCTTTTCCGCCCCCATACTGACGGCGGCCTGGGTGGCGATATCCTCATAATTGAGATTGTAGGCTTCACCGGTAGGTGAGTAACCAATCGGCGACAGCAGTACGATGGCCTCGTCTTCCAGTTGTCTCTGAATGGCCTTGTGGTCGATTCGCCTCACTTCACCGGTGTGATGGAAATCGATGCCCTCGCGAACCCCCAGTGGTTTGGCGGTGATCAGGTTGCCGCCCAGTACCCGAATCCGTGCGCCGTGCATGGGCGAGTTGGTGGCGCCGGTAGAGAGCTTGGCTTCGATGGAAATGCGCGCGCTGCCCACGGCATCCTTGACGCAGACCATAGTGGCCGAATCGGTAATCCGTGTGTACTGGTCAAATTGTGGGCTGATAGCGTTGCCCTTCAGCCGTTCCTCAATCTGCGGTCTGGCGCCGTGCACCAGCACCAGCTTTATGCCGAGGCTGTGCAGCAGTGCGATGTCATGGACGATATTGATGAAATTGGCATGGGCAATGGCCTCGCCGCTCAGGGCAAGAACAAAGGTTTTCCCCCGGTGTGTGTTGATGTACGGGGAGGTATCGCGTAGAAATTTTACGTAGTCGGACACAGCGTTGGCCTGAAGATTATCCTGTCATCATTATAAGCAGCAGCGACCGATCAGTTGTACCAGAAAATCAACTGTGGGCTGTATTCGGTCAATGGCCAGGTATTCATCGGGTTGATGTGCCTGCTCGACGCTGCCGGGTCCAAGTACCACCACATCCATCCCCAGCGCTTTCAGGTAGGGCGCTTCGGTAGCAAACGACACCGACCCGCTGGTGTAATTGGTCAGGGATTCACACATTTTCACCAGAGTGGAATCCGCGCCTGAGTCAAAAGCGGGGACACTGTAATGCTCCAGTGAAATAGCGACCCCGTCACGCTGCCGAAAGGGCAGGATGCGGTCGTTTATCTGTTGCTGCAATGCCACCGTATCCATGCCCGGCAAGAGTCGGATTTCAAAGCCCAGTTCGCAGTGGCCACAGATACGATTGGGGTTGTTACCGCCGTGAATACAGCCCAGATTCATGGTTGGATAGCCGACACTGAACATCGGGTTATGATATTTTTCGCGCAGCTCATTCCGCAGTGACAGCAGCTCGCCCATCGCGCTGTGCATGGTTTCCATGGCATTGCGTCCCAGGGTGGGATCGCTGGAGTGGCCGGAGCGGCCCTCTATGATCAACTTTTCCACCATGATGCCTTTGTGCATATTGATGGGTTTCATTCCAGTGGGCTCACCAATCAGGGCATAGCGGGCGCTGGGTTTGCCCGCCGCGGCCAGAGCCAATGCGCCGGACATGGAGGACTCTTCATCTGCAGTTGCCAGCACAATCAGTGGCTGCTGAAGTGTTTGACGGGAAAACTGTCTGGCGGCTTCAATGACCAGTGGAAAAAACCCCTTCATGTCACAGGTGCCGAGACCGTAGAGGCGCCGGTCTTTCTCCAGCAATTTTAAGGGGTTGTGTGTCCAGCGGGCGTCATCGCAGGGCACCGTGTCGGTGTGACCCGCCAACACTAATCCGCCGGGACCACTGCCCAGCGTGGCGATCAAATTGGCTTTGCGGGGATCCTGCAGGGGCATGATCTCCACGGTAAAACCGAGATCTTCCAGCCAGCCTGCCAACAACTCAATCACCGCCCGGTTTCCCTGGTCGAGGGCGGGGTTGACGCTGCTGATCGAAGGGGTGGCAATCAGCTGTTGCAGCATGGGCATAATTTGCATGGCCTGCAGTGTACGGGCGGCGGGTAAAAAAGCAATTGCCACCGTCAGGCGACCAGCTAAAGGCTCGTGGCGCATGACAGGTGGAACGAGTGGTTTATTTGCTGGATAGGGTTTTCATCAGTACACGGAGATTGGATAGGGCCTCAACGTCGGAATGCCCGCTCTCTATATCCTTGATGTAGGCACAGGCCGCCTTTTGCGCGGCCTCCCTGCTGGGAAAAGGACCGAGCATGCCATGGGTCTCACGGACGGCAAAATACCAGGAACCGTTCATACACTCGATGCGTTCCGAGCGGAAGTGGGTGGCGTTTTCCTCGCCGTGTCTGATGGTCATGGCAGGCTCCTTCACCTAGCGAAAACAGGGACAACGCCCTATTGAAAGTATGAGTCAATTATCCCCGGAAAGCCCGGGTTGGGTAACAAATATGTTTTGTGTGACCTGATTCGGCGGTGCGTATTTGTACTATGCATGCGGTGATCATTGTCGCTACAACCCTCAGCCGTCATACTCTGATCTGTGAATCGGATAAATCGGGTAAATGTTATGGTATCAGCCGCTGAGATGCCGGAGCGTCTACTGGACCTGGGCAATGTGCTCAACGATCTGGTGGCCGATGGCCTGTTGTCGCGCAGCGATGCCAATATGCTCGCCGGGGCGCAGCGCAGCCGCGAGCAGGCACTGCTGCATCCGCTGGCCTATATCGCAGGACAGCGTCCAGACAACCCCTCGAAACCCGGCAAGCAGCTCAATATCGATACTCTGACCCGCTGGCTGGCAGAGAAGGCCGACCTGGAAGTGGCACATATCGACCCGTTGCAGATTGATGTTGCCAGGGTCACCGAGGTCATGTCTTTTCAGTTTGCCCGCCGCCACAGTATTCTGTGTATTGGCGTCAACGATACGGAATTGCTGATCGCGACGATGCAACCCTTCATCACGGAGTGGATGGCAAACCTTGAACAGACCAGCCGCAAAACCATCAGGCGGGTGGTGGTCAATCCGGTCGATCTGGCCAAGTACACCGTGGAATTCTACTCGCTGGCCAAATCGGTGTTTGGTGCGAAGGGCATTGCTGGCTCTAAACGGTCGGGTGTCACGAATTTTGAGCAGTTGTTACAGATCGGCTCCCTCAAGGATCCCGATGCCCAGGATCAGCACATTATCAATATTGTGGACTGGTTGCTGCAGTATGCTTTCGACCAGCGGGCCAGTGATATTCATCTGGAGCCGCGGCGGGACAAGGGCCGGATTCGCTTTCGCATCGATGGCGTGTTGCATCAGGTCTATGATCTGCCCGATCAGGTGATGACCGCCGTCACCAGTCGTCTGAAAATTCTCGGCCGCATGAACGTAGCGGAAAAACGCCGCCCCCAGGACGGTCGGGTCAAGACCGTCACGCCGGCGGGTGGCGAAGTAGAGCTGCGTCTGTCCACCCTGCCCACCGCTTTTGGCGAAAAGCTGGTGATGCGGATTTTTGATCCCGATGTGCTGCTGCGCAGCTTTACCGATTTGGGGCTCAGTGGCGATGACCTGAAACGCTGGGAGATCATGACCGGTCGGCCCCATGGCATCGTGCTGGTCACCGGCCCCACTGGCTCGGGTAAAACCACCACCCTTTACTCCACCCTCAAGCGACTTGCCGCCGAGGATGTGAACGTCAGTACCATCGAGGACCCCATCGAGATGGTCGAGGACAGCTTCAACCAGAGTCAGGTACAGCATAAAATCGACTTCGATTTCGCCGCGGGCATTCGAACCCTGATGCGGCAGGACCCGGATATCATCATGGTGGGCGAAATCCGGGACCTGGAGACAGCGCAGATGGCGATCCAGGCCGCCCTCACCGGACACCTTGTGTTGTCAACGCTGCACACCAATGATGCGCCCTCAGCGATCACCCGACTGCTGGACCTGGGCATTCCCGCCCACCTGATCAAGGTGACGGTCAACGGTATTATGGCCCAGCGTCTGGTGCGGACACTCTGTCCGCACTGCAAGGAGGCGGTAACCGTTGATCCGGCAGACTGGGAGTCGCTGGTGCGCCCCTGGAAAGTCAAATCACCGGCGACCATCTACCGCCCGGCAGGTTGTCTGGAGTGCCGCAATACCGGTTATCTCGGGCGGCAGGGTCTCTACGAGATTCTGCCGTTGACGGAAACCATCAAACCACTGATCACCTCGGACACCAATATTTCCGCACTGCGTCTGCAGGCCATGAAAGAGGGGATGAGAACGTTGCGTCTCAGTGGTGCGCAGAAAGTGGGTGCGGGGTCTACCTCGGTGGAAGAGGTGATGCGCGTGGCCCCTGAATCGAGTGGATAGACCATCCCCGATGGCTGCCATGTCTGTGTCAATGCCAACCCTATTATCCTGTCGAATCGAGAAAGCCGCGTTATGTTGAAAAGCCCCGAAGAACTACCGTCAGTCCTGCAGGAGCAATGGGTGCTGCGCAGGAATTACTTTACGGGACGGGCCACCGCTGGGCAGCAAGAATGGCTGGCCTCGTTACTCGAGGGCGGGACAATGGCGCGACAGCTGCCAATGGTCTGGGCCTGCAGTGAATACGTTGCCGCCACCTGTGCCAGCCAGCCGACCCTGTTCCAGCAGTTGGTGGAATCCGGCGATCTCGAGGCCAGCTATTCCGATACCGCGCTAAAGGAGCACCTCACTCTGTGGCTCGGGGATGTCGCCGGTGAAGCTGAGCTTCTCAAGGTGTTGCGCCAGTTCCGAACGCGGGAAATGGTGCGGATTATCTGGCGGGATCTCACCCGATCAGCTGAGCTGGAGGAGACCACTGCGGACATGTCCCGGCTGGCCGAAGCCTGCCTGCAGGGTGCGCTGGATTTTCTGTATTCCCGGGCGTGCGCCGAATGGGGCACTCCGGTTGATGCAGGCGGTGAGCCCCAGCAGCTGGTGATTCTGGGTATGGGCAAGCTGGGGGCCTGCGAGCTGAACGTGTCTTCCGACATCGATCTGATTTTTGCTTACCCCGAAGCCGGCGAGACCCGCGGTGGCCGCCGCAGTCTGAGCAATCAGGAGTTTTTTATTCGTCTCGGCCAGTGGCTGGTCAAGGCGCTCGATACCCCCACCGCCGACGGCTTTGTTTTCCGTGTGGATATGCGTTTACGGCCCTACGGCCAGAGTGGCGCGCTGGTACTCAATTTCGATGCCATGGAAGAGTACTACCAGACCCAGGGGCGGGACTGGGAGCGCTACGCCATGATCAAGGCGCGGGTGGTGGCCGGCGATCGGGCGGCGGGCAGCCGGCTGATGGCGATGCTGCGACCTTTTACCTACCGCAAGTACCTCGATTTCAGTGCCTTTGAATCCCTGCGGGGGATGAAGGCGATGATCAACAGGGAGGTGCAACGAAAGGGCCTGGTGGGTGATGTCAAGCGCGGTGCGGGTGGTATACGCGAGGTTGAATTTGTCGCCCAGGCCTTCCAGATTATTCGCGGTGGCCGCGACCGGCGGTTCCAGACGCCACCGCTGAAAGAGGTGCTGGAGCTGTTGGGGCAGGAGGGATTGCTGCCGCTCGAAGATACCGAAAGGCTCTACCGGGGTTACCGGTTTCTGCGCAATGTGGAGCATGTGCTGCAGGGATGGCAGGACAAGCAGACTCAGTCATTACCGGCTGATGAGCTCGGCCAATGCCGGGTCGCCTACCTGATGGGTTGTGCCAGCTGGGACCAGTTCCTGGAACAGCTGGACGAATACCGCCAGTTTATTCACCAGCTGTTTGAAGACGTGGTTGCCGAACAGTATCAGGGTGATGGGGGTGAGAATGTGCCTGAGGAACACCCGTTGGCGGAGCAGGTTTGGCAGGCTGTCGATGGCGATGAGTTAATGCCCGAAGAGCTCGGGACCATGGGTTACGATCTGCCGGAAAAGGCGGCGGAGATGATCAACACGGTGCGCGGCAGCCGGTCGGTGCAATCCATGGCCAATGATACCCGCAGTCGGCTGGACAGGTTGATGCCCCAACTGATCAGTATTTGCGGACAATGGGATAATGCCACCGAAACCCTTGGGCGGGTGCTCAAACTGGTAGAAGCCGTTGCCCGCCGCAGCGCCTATCTGTTGCTGTTGAAGGAAAACCCGGCGGCGTTGCAAAGCACCGTCAAGCTCTTTTCCGGCAGTTCGTGGGTGGCAGACCAGCTGGTCCGCTATCCGGCACTTCTCGATGAGTTGCTAGACAGCCGAACACTTTTTTCGCTGCCGGAAAAATCAACCCTTGAGGACGAGTTGCACCAGCAATTGCTCCGGGTGCCCACCGATGACTTGGAATCCCAGATGGAAGTGCTGCGCTATTTTCAGCAGTCACACAGCCTGCGGGTGGCCGCCTGTGAGCTGGAAGAAATATTGCCCTTGATGAAAGTGAGCGATTATCTGACCTGGCTGGCGGAGGCGATCCTGAGCCATGTGCTGCAATTGGCCTGGAGCCAGCTGGTGGAGCGGCACGGTTACCCGAAAACGGCAGAGGGGGAAACGGCGGGATTTTTGATTGTCGGTTACGGCAAGCTCGGCGGCATTGAGCTGGGGCACGGCTCCGATCTTGATCTGGTATTCCTCCACGACGCCGATGCGGCCGCTGCCACGGATGGCGTACACTCGCTGGACAGCGCGACTTTTTTTGCCCGGTTGGGGCAGCGTATTGTGCATATTCTCACCGCCAAAACGTCCTCCGGTGACCTCTATGAAGTGGATATGCGGCTGAGGCCGTCCGGTAGCTCCGGCATGCTGGTCTCTTCCCTGGCAGCATTTGAAAAGTACCAGTTGGGCGAAGCCTGGACCTGGGAGCACCAGGCGCTGGTGCGCGCCAGGCCGGTAGCCGGGTCCGAAAAGCTGGTCCGGGCTTTTGCCGAGATTCGTCACCGAGTGCTGGTGCTGCCGCGGCAAAGAGACAAGCTGATAGCCGATGTGCTCGAGATGCGCGGCAGAATGAAGAAACACCTCGCCAGTGGTAAAGCGGATCAGGACCGGGTATTCCACCTGAAGCAGGACCCGGGAGGTATCGTCGACATCGAATTTATGGTTCAATTTGCGGTCTTGGCCTGGTCCCATGAAATTCCCGATTTGACGCGCTGGAGCGATAACATCCGTATCCTTGAATGCCTTGAGGAAAGTGATGTCCTGTCAGTTGAGGAGGTGGACATTTTGACCAGCGCCTACAAAAATTACCGATCTGCCGGCCATCGACTTCAGCTGCAACAGGCGGAGCTTGTCGTCAGTGCGACAGAGTTTGCGGCGCAACGGCAACAGGTGGTGGCACTCTGGCATCGGTTGCTCGGAGAATAATAAACCTCTGACCGGCGGTTCTTTCGGTCAGTCTGAATTTTTAGGAGACACCCATGTCATTTGCTGATCGCGATGGCTATATCTGGTTTGACGGTGAGATGGTGCCCTGGCGTGAAGCCAAGGTTCACGTACTGACCCACACGTTACATTATGGCATGGGCGTCTTCGAGGGGGTGCGCGCCTACCAGACGCCGGATCGCGGCGCAGCCATTTTCAGGCTCAAGGATCACACGGACCGACTGTTCAATTCCGCCAAGATCATGGGCATGAAGATGCCCTTCAGCAGGGATCAACTGAATGCAGCGCAGAAACAGGTGGTGCTGGAGAACGATCTGCACGAAGCCTACCTGAGGCCGATGGCCTTTCTCGGCTCCGAAGGCATGGGGTTGCGGGCTGATTCCCTGCAGACCCACGTGATTGTCGCTGCCTGGACCTGGCCTTCCTACATGAGTCCGGAATCCCTGGAAAAGGGTATCCGCATTCGCACGTCGTCCTTCACCCGCCACCATGTCAACATTGCCATGACCAAGGCCAAGGCCAACGGCAACTACATCAATTCCATGCTGGCCCTGCGGGAAGCGCTGGATTGTGGTTGTGAAGAGGCTTTGTTGCTGGACCCGGAAGGGTATGTCGCCGAGGGCAGTGGTGAGAACGTCTTCATTGTTCGCGACAATGTGCTCTATACACCGGAACTGACCTCCTGCCTCGACGGTATTACCCGAAAAACAGTCATGCAGCTGGCCGGGGAAGCCGGCTACCGGGTAGTGGAAAAGCGGATCACTCGCGACGAGGTCTATATTGCCGATGAAGCATTTTTCACAGGCACTGCGGCCGAGGTGCTGCCCATCCGCGAGCTGGATGGCCGCACCATTGGTGAAGGCGCACGGGGGCCCATCACCGGGCAGCTGCAGTCACAGTACTTTGATCTGGTGCGGGGCCTTCGCGGCGAGCATCAGGAGTGGCTTGCGCCGGTGGGGCAGTAAGCCCGGATCCGCCGGGACATTGCATGGCATCGGGTAAAAAAATTCTCATCATCGGTCCCTCGTGGATAGGGGACATGGTGATGGCGCAGTCTCTGTTTATTCTTCTCAAGCAGCAGTTTCCGGACGCTCGGATTCATGTGTTGGCCTTGGCCTGGAGTCGGCCACTGCTGGCGCGTATGCCGGAAGTCGAGCTGGCGATTGATATGCCCGTTGGGCACGGCAGCCTGATGTGGTCGGTGCGCCGTCGGATTGCCCGGGAATTGCGTGCCGAAGGTTACAGTCAGGCCATTGTGTTACCAAATTCCCTCAAGTCAGCGCTGATTCCCTGGCTGGCCAGAATTCCTCTCCGGACTGGCTGGAAAGGGGAAATGCGCTATCTGCTGTTGAACGATCTCCGTCATCTGGACAAGCAGCAGTATCCCCTGATGGTGCAGCGTTTTGATGCCCTGGCATTGCCGGAGGGCGCCGTGCTGCCGACCTCGTTGCCGGCTCCCGACCTGCATGCGAAAACAGACCGGGTTCCGGCACTGCGCCAGCAGTTTGACCTTCAGGCCAATCAAAACATTCTGGCGCTCTGTCCCGGAGCCGAGTTCGGCCCGGCCAAGCGCTGGCCGGAGCAGCACTACACGACCGTGGCTGGCCACCAGATTGCCAGGGGCTGGCAGGTCTGGTTGCTGGGCTCGGAAAAAGACCGCCCGGTGGCGCAGGCCATTATCGACGGTTTGCCTGAGCAGCAGCGGGGCCAATGCCATAACCTGGCGGGCAAAACCAGCCTGGATGAGGCGATCGACCTGATGTCGGTCGTCGATGCCGTGGTGAGCAATGATTCCGGGTTGATGCATATAGCCGCTGCCCTGAACCGTCCGCTGGTGGTGGTTTATGGTTCCACCTCGCCCGCCTTTACGCCGCCGCTCAATGATGAGGTGGCGATTTTGTCAATTCCCGTGGATTGTGGGCCGTGCTTCAAGCGCGAATGCCCGCTGGGACACCTCAAGTGTCTCAGGGAGTTATACCCGGAACGGGTGACGGCGGCTCTCGATCGACTGGTGTCTGCACCATGACGTCGATACTGCTGATTAAAACCTCGTCCCTGGGTGATGTGATCCACAGTTTGCCGGCGCTCACCGATGCAGCCGCCGCCATCCCCGGCATCCGTTTTGACTGGGTGGTGGAGGAGTCCTTTGTGGAGGTTCCGGCCTGGCATCCGGCGGTTGATCGGGTGATTCCGGTTGCCCTGCGGCGCTGGCGAAAACACCCGTTGCAGGCCCGGCGTAGTGGTGAGTGGGCCGAGTTCAAAAGCCGTATTGCCGAGCGCCCCTACGACGCGGTGATCGACGCCCAGGGGCTGTTGAAGAGCGCGTGGCTGACCCGTTATGCAAAAGGCCGAAGATTTGGTCTGGACCGGCAGTCGGCGAGGGAATCGCTGGCGGCACTGTTTTACCACCAGCCCATTGCCGTACCGAGAGGCCAGCACGCGGTCGAGCGGGTGCGGCAGTTATTTTCGGCGGCGCTGGGTTATGCTTTGCCGACGGGCCTCGGTGACTACGGTCTGAATCGTCAGGCCCTGGCCGGGCTCTCCTCGGATCGGCCCCAGGTGCTGTTTTTTCATGGCACCACCTGGTCGAGTAAGCACTGGCCCGAGTTGTATTGGCGTGAGCTGGCTGAAAAGCTGGTCGAGCGTGAAATCGGGGTTCAGCTGCCCTGGGGCAACGCCGAGGAAAAGGCTCGGGCAGAACGGATTGCCGAGGGCCTCCAGCGAGTGCAGGTGCTGCCCTCATTATCCCTGGCCGACATGGCCGGCGTAGTGGCGGGCGTGCAGGCCTGCGTCGCCGTTGATACAGGTTTGGGGCACCTCGCCGCGGCACTCAATGTGCCCTGTCTGTCTCTGTTTGGCCCCACCGATGCGGGGCTTACCGGCGCTTATGGTCCCTCGCAAGTCCATCTTGCCAGCGACTTCCCCTGCGCGCCCTGTTTGCAGAAAACCTGCCAATACCGTCCCACCGCCGAGGAGGCTCGACAATTCGACCTGCAGCGCGAACAACCGCTATGCTTTACCCGTGTTGCCCCCGACAATGTATTTGAGCGCCTGCAGAAGCTGCTGGCGGACCATGGAGCGATTTGATGCAACTGGCGTTTTTACTCTACAAGTATTTTCCGTTTGGCGGTTTGCAGCGGGACCTGGTCAGGATTGCACAAACCTGTCAGCAGCGCGGACACCGCATCAGGGTTTATACGCTGAGTTGGCAGGGGGATGTACCGGAGGGGTTTGAAGTGGTAACAGTGCCGGTGCGGGCCTGGCTCAATCATCGCCGCTATAAAAAATTTACCCGTTGGGTTGAGGCCGACATGCACAGGCGACCGGTCGATCGGGTGGTCGGCTTCAACAAGATGCCCGGCCTCGATGTCTATTACGCAGCGGACCCCTGTTTCGAGGACAAATCCCGCCGACTGCGAAAGCCGTGGTATCGCTACAGCCCGCGCTACCGGCATTTTTCCGCCTATGAAAAGGCGGTTTTCTCCCCCGCAGCAAAAACCGAATTGTTGATGATCTCCGCCACCCAGCAGGCCCTGTTCAAACAGTATTACGCCACGCCCGAGCACCGTTTCCATCTGTTGCCGCCGGGTATTTCTCCCGACCGCCGCGCCCCGGCCAATGCCGCCGAGTTGCGGGTTGCCGCCCGCCAGAAACTGGGTGCAGAATTCGCCCTGCCAGCCGATGGCCTGTTGCTGGTTCAGATAGGGTCAGACTTTGAGCGCAAAGGGCTTGATCGCAGTATTCAGGCCCTGGCGGCGCTGCCCGAAGCGCTGCGCGCCCGAACCCGGTTGGTGGCGCTGGGTTCTGACGATCCTGCGAAAATGCAGGGTCTGGCGGATCAGTTGGGCGTCGGGACGCAGGTCTTTATGCCCGGCGGCCGGTCCGATGTCCCGGATTTTCTATTGGCGGCAGACCTGCTGCTGCATCCGGCCCGCCACGAAAACACCGGTACCGTACTGCTGGAATCTTTAGTGGCCGGCCTGCCTCTGCTGGTGACCGAAGCTTGTGGTTATGCCCATTATGTACTCGATGCGGACTGTGGTCGTGTGGCTACTCAGCCGTTCGACCAGTCGACCTTCAACCGTCTGCTTGCGGAGATGCTGGCCAGTGACCGGGATCGCGCACGCTGGCACGACAATGCCCTGCGGTTTGCCGACGAGACCGATTTATACAGCATGCCCGAGCGCGCGGCTGACATTATTCTGGGGAGCACAGCTTGAAGTTGTTTCTGGCCGAGCCCTTCGCGTCGCGATGGCGGGACAGCGATCCGTTTGAGGCGGCGTTTTCCCTGACTGGTGAACTGTTCCGGGATATGGGTGACCGCCGCACAACCCGTTTTGAATGTGAAGGTGGCGCGTACTTCGTGAAAACCCATGCCGGTATCGGTATCGGGGAGTTGCTCAAAAACCTGCTCTATCTGCGCGCCCCGGTGTTGGGCGCCGAAAATGAATACCGGGCCATCTCCCGTCTGGCAGAGTTGGGGGTGGAGACCATGACGGCAGTGGCGTTCGGTCGACGCGGCTGGAATCCGGCCAACGAGAAATCCTTCCTGATAACCCGTGCGCTGGAGCCCACATTGCCCCTGGACGAATACTGTAATCCCCAGGTGCTGGCCTCAATGGGCGTGAGTGAACGCCGCGCCTTGGTGCGACGGCTGGCGCGCATTTCCAGAACCCTGCATGACAACGGCATCAATCACCGGGATTACTATCTGTGTCACTTTCTGCTCGATACCTCCTCTGCAATGGAGGCGGTTGCGGTGTCGAAGCGGCCGCTTTATCTGATTGATCTGCACCGGGTGCAGATCCGCCACCGTACCCCCCGCCGCTGGCGACACAAGGATCTGGCGGCACTCTTTTATTCGGCGCGCCGGGTGGGTTTCGACGAACGGGATGTGGCGTGTTTCCTGGTGGAGTACAAACAGCAGCCCCTGCGAAGGGCCCGCGACGAAAACCGTCGACTTTGGCATGCCGTGCGCGAGGACGCGGATAAGTTGCACCGCAAGGGCATCAGAAAGGGGTATCACATCTGATGTCATGCTGGTTTGTCGACAGGGCGATCCTCAGTGAGACCGCTGCCGAGCGATTCTCCTCTCTGGACAGCGTCTTCGCCGTTACCGGCCAGCGGGTTACCCGTTGCCCCATCAGTGAGTTGATCCTGACGGAAATCGACGGAAAATCCTATTATGTGAAACGCTATTCGCGGCGGGGCAAAGCCGTCAGGCGCTGGCTGGGGCGAAGCCGCGTCAGGGCCGAATGGGAAAACCTGCTGTTGTTTCGCGAGCTGGGCCTCAGGGTGCCGCCCATCGCGGCCTATGGTGAATCCGGCGCCAGGGGCGTATTGATAACCGAGGAAGTGCCCGGTGCCATCGACCTGCATTCTCTGGTCAGGCAGCGGCCCGAGTTGTTGCGAGATCGCACCTGGCTGGATCAGGTTGTGGTTCAGGTGGCTGAGGTGGCCAAACGGCTCCATGCCAACAGCTTTGCCCACAACGATTTGAAGTGGCGCAATATTCTGGTGGCCGGGGAGGTGACGCCAGAAGTGTATCTGATCGATTGTCCGATGGGGCAGACGTGGAGGGGCCCGCTTTTGGCCTACAAGAAGATTAAGGATATCGCCTGTCTCGATAAAGTGGCCAAATACTGTCTCAGCCGAACTGTGCGATTGCGCTTTTACCTTCACTATGTCGGCAGGGATCGACTCACTGCGGCTGACAAGACATTTATCCGCAAGGTGCTGGCGTTTTTTGCGGGGCGGGAATAGATGAAAGCGCAGTTTTTTCAGCTTGAACCAACGTTTGTCGCGCTTTTTGAATCGCTGCACCTGGACCATTTTTCCGCCTGGTGGAATGTCGCCATTGAGCGGGTGGACGAACCTAACCTGACCCGCGGTGGTCGAAGCGAAGTGGGTCAGTTGTCGGTTCCCGTGAACGGTCAACGGCAAACTTTCTATCTCAAGCGTCAGGCCAACTATAACTGCCGCACTCCCGGTAGCCCGATACGGGGCATTCCGGTTGCATTGCGGGAGTGGCAGAAAATAAGCTGGTTAAAAAAGCAGGGGGTCCAGACACTAGAGGTTGTCTGCGTCGGGCGGGAAAGTCTCAGAGAGGACCGGGCGATTCTGGCCACTGCCGCGCTAGAACAGTTCTCGCCTTTCGATGTATGGCTCGCCCGGCCAATGCCGGATCGTGATCGCGCCAACGGGCTTTGCGCATTGGGGCAGCTGATCGGCCGACTGCACTCCGCCGGGGTGAAACATGGCTGTCTTTACGCCAAGCATATTTATTTCTCGGATAATGATCCCACCGAATTGCGCCTGATTGATCTGGAAAAATGCAAGCGGATTTTCAGTCGCTGGGCCGGCCTGCGGGACCTGGACACGCTGCTGCGCCACAGCCCGTCTCTGACCCGGGATGAACGCCGATTGCTCTATACGGCGTACAACGAGGCGAGCCCTTATCCCTGGTCCCTGGCTTCGCTGGAGCAGGCCGTGATGCGAAGAATGTACGCTAAGGGGGCGGCTCGGGATGAATGACCCACTGACTCTGGATGCGCTGCAGCGGAGTGATCTTTCGTTGGCGGCACCGTTTTCTCTGCAGGCCACCGGGCTCGACAGCATGGTCTGTGAAGAGATTTATCGCCATCTCCCCGGCCGTCGACTGGTGTTCAGAACCCATTGGGGTGGTGCCCATGTGTTGGTGAAGCTTTTTTTTCGTCGCAAGGACTTTGCGCGCGAACGAAGTGGCCTGAAGGCCATGGAGGATGCCGGTGTTCCCTGCCCTGGAGAAGTCTGGTCCCTGAAGGACAGCACGGGCAAGCGTGGTGATTTCCTTGCCACCGCATTTCTTGAAAATGCCATCAGTCTACGTCAGGTGTATGCTTCACGGCCGCTGGAGGCGATGCTGACATTGCTGAGCGACGCCGTTGCCATGATCGGGCGTCTGCACCGTGCCGGTGTCATGCAGGCGGATATTCATCTCGATAATTTTCTTTGCAGAGATGGCGTGCTCTTTATGATCGACGGCGGTGGCATTCAGCCGCTAAAAAAACCGCTGCACAACCTCGCCATGTTCTTTGCGCAGATGGTGCCGGAATATGATCAGCTGATGCCGCAGGTGATTCAGGCCTACGGAGCCGGTGCACCGAAACCAGAACAACTGCAGCCGCTGATTGCCCGGATGCGGGAAAAACGGATTCGCCACTATTTGGCGAAGACGATCCGCGACTGTACCCAGTTTCAGCGGCTGAAGGTCAGGAGTGCTTTTGTCGTGATGGCCAGACAGCGGGTCACTGATAGACTGTTACAAGTCATCACCCAGCCGGAGGTGGCTGTGGGGCAGGCGACCTTTCTCAAGCGCGGCAATACCGCGACCGTGATGAAGCTGGCCGGTGATAGCGGTAGCTGGGTGCTCAAACGTTACAATATCAAAGACGTATGGCACGGGTTGGGGCGCGCTCTGCGGCGCAGTCGTGCCTGGATTTCCTGGCAAAATGCCCATCGGCTGGAACTGCTGGGTATTGCCACACCCAGGCCGCTGGCCATGCGGGAAAACAGGGCTGGCCTCTTTTGCCAGGGGGCGTACCTGGTTACCGAGTGGTCCAGTGGCGAAAGTCTGCAGGGCTGGCTGTTGAGGCATGGACCCGCCGGGATTCCGGATTGGCTGGACCGGGAGGTCAGTCGTCTGTTTGCTATCATGTGGCTGGGTCGAGTCAGCCACGGTGATATGAAGGCCACCAACCTGATTGTGTGCGGGGAGCAGCTCCAGTTGATAGATCTGGATGCGCTGCGCCGCCACCGCTGCAAATGGTTCTTCAAGGCTGCGTACGGTAAGGATTTACAGCGCTTTATGGATAACTGGCAAGGCAAAACCTGGCAGCATTTTGAACAGCTGTTGCGGCCCTATGCCGGTCAGTGCGGTATTAAACTCATCAATAAAAAGGTTTAACAGTGTCGACAATTGTTCTCGGTATTTCCGGTGCGCTGAATCACGATTCATCCGCAGCCCTGTATGTGGATGAAAAGCTGGTGGCGGCGGCGGAAGAAGAGCGCTTTATCCGCGACAAGCATGCCAAGGGAAAAATGCCCTATCAGGCAGCGAAATTCTGTCTGGAGTTCGCCGGTATCAAGCCGGAAGCGGTGGATGTGGTTGCCGTTCCCTTCGCACCGATCTCGCTTTTTACCCCGGCCCGCTGGCATTTTGCCAAGCGTTATTGGTACGCGCCCGACCGGGCACTGGATGCCCTGCTCAACGGCAATCGCCGTTTCCGGCGTTATCGCAAGCGGGTTTTCAGCTTGCTGCGTGAATTGGGGATCAACCCGGCCGATGTGGAGTTTGAGCCGGTGGAGCACCACCTGGCTCATGCCTCGAGCGCCTACCACCTGAGTGGCTTCAAGGAAAAAACAGCCATCATGGGGGTCGACGGCAAAGGTGAATATGCCACCACCTTCTTTGGCTATGGCGAGAACGGAAAAATCCATAAAATCAAGGAATTCTATGACCCTGATTCCCTCGGTGGCCTGTACGGTGCCATGACCGAGTACCTCGGTTTCGAAATGCTCGACGGTGAATACAAGGTGATGGGCATGGCGCCCTACGGCGATGCCAGCAAGTATGACTTTTCCCGGCTGATCGATTTCGATGGCAAGGATTTTCGGGTCAATACCAAACTGGTCAATACCGTGGGTCTGCGCCGCTACAAGCAGGATGGTGTTGGTTTCTATTTCAGCCCGCAGCTGATTGACTGGCTCGGGCCGAAGCGCGAGGGTGATATCGCCGATGAGCCCTACATCGATTATGCCGCCACCATACAGGCCCTGTTTGAAAGCGTGGTGCTCAAGCTGATGGACTATTACCTCGGCGACATTCTTCGGGAGACGGGCAAACTGGCGTTTTCCGGTGGTGGCGCGCTCAACGTGAAGCTGAATCAGAAAATTATCGCCCGGGAAGAAGTCAAGGAGCTCTATGTGCAGCCGGCTTCCGGAGATGCCGGCACGGCGGTGGGTGCGGCTTCCTATGCACTGGTGAAGCGCGGCATCCAGCCAGAGCCCATGCAGCATGTATATCTCGGGCCGAGCTACAGCAATGAAGATTGTATTCGCGCCTGCGAGGTGCATCCGAACAAACCCGACTACCAGTTGATTGACCAGGCGCCGCAAAAAATTGCCGCCCTGCTGACGGAGGGACATCCTGTGGCCTGGTTTCAGGGCCGGATGGAGTTCGGCCCACGCGCACTGGGTGGCCGCTCCATTCTGGGCTGTCCGAGTGCTCCGGGGGTGGCGAACCGGATCAATGAGCAGATCAAGTTTCGCGAACGCTGGCGACCCTTCTGTCCGAGCATGCTGGATCGCGTTGCGCCACAGATGTTCAAGATAGATCACCCGGCACCGTTCATGACGTTTACCTTCGAGGTGAACGATGAGTGGAAAACCCGAGTGCCGGAAGTCGTCCATGAGGATGGCACTGCTCGCGCACAGGCGCTCAAGCGCGAATACAACCCCCGTTACTATGAGTTAATGGAAGAGATGGAAAAGCTGACCGGCAATGGGGTGGTGTTGAATACATCGCTGAATCGTCGGGGTGAGCCCATGGTTTGCTCGCCGACCGATGCCCTGAATATGTTTTTTGGTTCCGACTTGCAGTATCTGATTATGGAAGATGTGTTGGTGGTGAAAAGCTCTCCAGAGAATGGAAATCATTAGAATTAAGATTTTATGAAAAAGTTAATTTTTATTCTTTCATCGAATTACAGCGGATCGCATTTCTTCTCACTTCTATTGGGCAGTCATAGTCGTGGCGAACATCTTGGCGAACTGAAAAATATTTATAAAAGTTTTGATGCGGTTCCCTGTTATGTTTGTGAAGAGTTGAATGACTGCCGTCTATATCACGATATAAAAAAATGTCCAAAGCAGGATTTATATAAAGAATTATTTTCAAGGGTTGGTGACGATATTGAATTTCTGGTGGACATTTCCAAAAAATCGGAATGGTTTGCCAATTTTATCCCCAATGCTGAATACGATATTCGCCTGATTCATCTTGTCAGGGATCCCCGTGCTCTGGCGAGACGATGGCTGATGCGGTTTGATGAGAAACAGATTGGGTCGCGTGAGCGGATCAAGCAAATCAGAAAAAATCCACTAAAAGCCAGCAAGTTGCTTTTTGGCGATCTGTTGAATGTGTGTATCTATAAGTGGATATCCCAGAACAGAGAAATGGCCGACTTTGTGAAATCAACCGGTTTGCCCGCCAGAATGATCACCTACAAGGAACTGGCTTTAAAGCCGGATGAGACACTGGCGTCGATTTGTAAATGGATTGGTGTCGACTATGAGCCCGGCCAAAAGGACTACTGGAATTTCGAGCACCACGGTACTCAGAAAAAGGAATATGAGTGGGTCAGGGAGAAAGGGGGCGCGCAGTTTTTTGATCAACGCTGGCGTGAATTTCTGACGGAAAGCCAGATTGAGGAAATAGAAAAAAATCGGGATCTTCAGTCACTGCTGGAGCAGTTTTCTCTGAGATTTTCCCCCGAGGGGCTTGAGCATACGGTATAGAAAAATTTTCCATTAGGGGTAGTTTTACAGCGTGAATACAATATTACTTGAAGAGATATCCTGTACGTTGGATAAAGGGTTGATCAGGGTGAGCTGTTCAGTAAATGCTGTTGGTCTCCCCGGTACATTATGGTTTGAAGTTAAGGGGTTGAGCGAGCATGACAGCCTGACACTTAGTTACAATTGGGCAGTGGTGGCTCTTCTTTTTCCTGCCATGCAGCGCGGCGATAATATTATTGTAAAGGGCTGTCTTTCTAAAAGGTTACTTGCAAACATCAACAATGATCTGCAGTTATTGTTACAAGTTTTTCAGCCATCCCTGAGAAAAATTCAAGTTAAGTCTGATGCTGTAAGCAAAGAAAAAACATTGACCGCAGGTCGTGTTGGTACGGGGTTTTCTGCCGGTGTTGACAGCTTTGCAACTTTGCAGCATTTCTCAGAGGAAAACGCATCTACTAGCATTCAGGTAACCGACATTTGTACATTCAATGTGGGTGCTATGGGAAGATATGAAAATCCTGATGTCGAGGCCGTCTACGACAATTATTGCAAGAGGACTGTCAGATATGCAGGTATGTCAGATAAAAATGCAATATGCGTAAATTCTAATATAGACTCGTTTTATCGTGGCCTGAATTTTCAAAAAACGCATACGTTCAGAAATATCTCGGCCGCACTCGTTCTGGAAGGCTATTTTGACTGTTATCTATACGCATCTTCATTTCCATTTAAACATACAGCCGTCAAAGAAACCTATGATTGCTCATACTTTGACCCCATATCGCTGCCGATGTTGTCGACAGAAAATATAACATTCATGTCGGCAATGGCTGGAATTAACCGGGTAGAAAAAACCAGGCTGTTGGTGCAATCCCAAGCTGCCATGCAGATGCTCGACGTGTGTGTCGCCAGTGCTGAAACAAGAGAAAAATTAATAAAACCAAATTGTTCAGCATGTTGGAAATGTCAAAGAACCTTGATCACTCTAGAGGCATTGGGAATTATAGACAAGTTCAGCTCCGTTTTTGATTTATCTGTCTATGAAAAGGAGAAAAACAAATTTTATCGAAACCTGTTTTTTAAAATGTTGGATGGTGACCCGCTTGCCAAAGAAGCTTTTTATTTGGCAAAGGAGTCAGGGTTAAAAGTGCAGATAAAGATAACTGACTATATTATTGCAGCGGGAAGGAAGGGATTGAAATCAGGCAATAAAACCTTAAAAAATATTCCATTTGTCAAGCATTTCAGGTTGGCTCGTAAACAGCGAAGGCTGAATAAAAACTTCTGAGTTAAATAATTATAAATTTTGAAATCATCTGATTATTTCAATGCCATTAACAATTTTTTCTTTGCTTCATCTGCTAGGATTTCAGGTTTTGTTTTGTGTAAAAGTTCACTCATTGACTGTGTTTTGTTATTGGTGGGAATTGCAACGAATGGTTTTCCCAGGAGGTGTGCGTAAATCAATGGGTGCATTCGAGATGAGATTACAAGCTTCGCTTCAGATATTTGCTGGAGAAACTGCTCAAAACTTTGAGCCAGCTCAGTACTCATATCCATACCGGACTGTTGCGCGTAATCATAAAGCGCTTTCGCCGCTTTGATGTCCTGTCCGGAGCTCACTGATATTTTTACCCTGCTGGAAGCAGCCTGTCCACATACAGCCAGAATTCGGTTGTAATGCGTATGCACTTCCTGTTTTGGTACTGAATTTGTAGAGACAAAAACTACGGTATCGGAACATTCCAAACCGGATACATCTATATGCTGATATGAAAGATAAACAGCGTCAGGAACGGTTTCAAAGTGAAAACCAACAAGCTGCGAGACCAGTTTTACCGTAATATCATCCCTCAAGTAGACTGATTTCGCCTGCGATAAAAATAGCTTCAGTACCCATCTGTAAAACCTCCCCTGCTTTTCTAATGTTTCACCACCAACTGAGTAAGCTACCAGTGGAATTCCAGATATTTTTGATACCAGATACCAGCCTAACAAAGCATAAGGAAAGTTTCTGTTGTTAAGCAATAATTGTCCGCCCCCCACAAGTAGACACTCGGGCTTTTCCTTTCGAGCAGCATAAATCTTCGAGAGAATGTGAATCGTGCGGGTGAACTGAAATTTTAGTCGCCGGCCTATGAAGTCGAAATTCTTGACTGTGTAGCCATTATCCTCCAGAAAATGAGTAATCGACCGACAAATTCCTATATCACCATAATTCGGGTCGTTGTATCTGTTTATCACCCAAATAAGTTTCATTGCAGCTCCATAATTTAAGACGAAGGGTTGAAGTGGATAATCCCTGAATATCTTCCAACGCCTCTAGTGTTTTAGTTGTTCTTGTACGATTCCGTAGTTGAATCTGAGCTCACATTCCTCGAGGTATAGAGGGAATGACTCTTTAAATGTCGGTATTTCTGCAGCGGGGGTTGTTTCAAGGCTCAATAGCCGTAAAGCCTTTCGGTGAAATCTTGAAGCCCTCTTTGGCCGCGATATCAATGGCAACGTGAACGAGCTTATCCAGTTTCATCCAGGCAGAGGGCTCGTTGCGAAGGGGTTTCGGCAGCCAGGTATTGGATTTCCAGTTCATGAAGTGCAGGTACATAAACTCCCGCTCGCCGTCGCTACTATTGGTCAGCTTCCCATTTTGCCAAAACCATTGCTGAGGATGATTCATGCTCCCATCCCACCATGGCATGGGAGAGAGGATTGTAGAGTATTGCTCCTTGTAGAGCGTATTTCGCTGGTAAGAAGACGATAACGACCAAAAATACTGTAGCCATTTTGGATGCTTTCGGTGCGGCAGGAATACCTTTGAAAATTTCGATTCATCAATTCCCAGGTGTTGATCGTTTTCAAGTAGTTGCTGCCAGTGCGGTATTTTTCGAAAGGCGTTGCGATATTTCTCGTTATTTCTGAGCAGGCAAAAGTGCCCTGAAATACGCCGTTCATGGTTGCTGATTACGTTATATTCCTGCAGTACGTGCTCTGTCAGAAAAGCCCTCAATTTGCCATAAATGATATCAATGTCGCCAAAGGCGAAGAAATCGTATCCGGTTAGTTGATCCTGGTGGATAAAACCCAATGCCGGCTTCAAGTCACAAAGCTTGTAGGGGTTAGCCGGGTTGAAATCAATACCCAAGTGCGAACTGGCCAGCTGTTTGTAGTCTTCAAACGTGGTTTCGATAAATCGGACATTGGTTGGACAGATTGCCGGTTTTTCGCAATCCGTATAAAAAAGCCAGTTGATATCCGGATTATGCCGGCAGCTCTCAAGATAAAAATCGATCCACTCGGGCCATTTGCCAAAGTAGGGAATAATTTTAAGAATGGATGTAGTTTTCAAGCCGGTTTTCTACCCTGTTTGAATTATTGTGCTGAATCGTAAATAACGGGGTTGCGGAGGGTGCGGGTCACCTGGGGCAGTTGCCAGAACTGCTCTCTGACCGCTTGATCGGAAAAATGATTCTGTAATCGTTGGAAGATCCGATTGTGGTCGGAGTCTGTCAGTTGCTTCTGTGAAACCCGTATCAATCCTTCAGCCAGCGCGTCAGCGTCCCCGAAGGGGAACAGTTCGCCAGTGTCTCCCACGACCTCAGGACCGCCGCCGCAGCCTGAACAGATAATCGGCAGCTCTGCGGCCATGGCCTCGAGCAGAACCATGCCGAATGGCTCGTGGTCCGAGGTCAGGGCAAAGGCATCAAAGGCTCTGAAGTAGCGCCTTGCCTCAATCACGTTGCCCGGAAGCAGGACGCTGTCGCTGATATTGAGTTGAGCAGCGAGCGCCTTCAATGGTTGCAGCAGTTTTCCGTCACCCAGCATGACCAGCAGCGCACCATCGGGAAGATGGGGCAGTGCTCGGGCAAATCCTTTTATCAGTGTCTGCGGATCCTTGTCGGGGTGCAGTCGGCCAACGCTGCCCAGGATCCAGCTGTTCTCGGGTAGCCGGAGTTTATGCCGCGCTTCCCGACGTTCAAACAGGTCCTGACGTGCGGCATCAACATCAATACGGTTGTAGAGCGTGATGATTTTTTCCTCGGGCCAGGCGGGCAGGTGGGATCGTATTTCATCGCGCACGGCATTCGAGACGGCAAGTAACGTCAATCGGGATTTGAACAGGTTGCCCATGAGACGTCGGCCAAAGCGGTCAAAATCGCCAAATGAGTGGCGCACACTGAAAACGGGCAGATCCGTTGCCAGTAGTCCCACATAGGCGGATTTGGCGCGGTGAGCGATGCAGGCGGAGAAAGGGTATTGCCGGGCGATTTTTTTGACTTCACGGATAACGGTCAGTTTTGCGCCTGCAAGGGCTTTGCTGTTGTGGCCGAGAAAAATGACCTCATCAGAGCAGGCTTTTTTAGCGACGTTCGGGTCTGGCTCCCCGGTCATAAAAACCGTAATCACCTTATAGGGCGTATCCTTGAACAAAACGGCATACTGCCGGGCACAATCCAGAAAGGGATCGTAGTAGCAGTGGCACAGTTGCAGAATATATCGTTGATCACTGTTCATCTTTGGTTACACAAAGGCTTTTCTGGGCAATGATTTCAACTCGTAGAGTGATAATACAATAACCGGCAACCAGAAAATCAGCCAATAGCCGCGCGGTCTGGAAATCACGGAATCGAGATTGACCAGGCCCATTGTACAGGCGAATACAAATAGAACAGTGGCCACGACGGCATAGGGATTGGCCCGCAATTTCCAGCCGGTGAGCAATACCGTCAATATCATCAGTAGCAGCAGGCTGAGGCCGACAATGCCGCCTGATAGCAAGGCGCCAAGATAGACACTGTGGTAGGCACTCCAACCGGCCAGTCCGCCCTCAGTGATATAAATGGTCGTTCCATGGCCATGGCCGAACCAGTAATGATGAAACTCCTTCAGATAGCCCGACCAGAGATGAAACCTGTAGCTTTGCCCCTTTTCGATATAGGCATCAATGAGTGGTGCGAGAAACAGGCAGGCCGCTATCAGTAACATCAGGCCAAGCCCGATCAATAAAAGCTTGGTTCTGTTTTTGATGGGAGAAAGGGCAATCATGACAAAACCGAAAAACAGGGTTCCGGCAATGGCCAATCGGGTATGGGTCAATACCATGCTGACCAGAAAAACCGTTAACGCAAACAGCAACAGCAGGACAGTGGACTTCCGCTCCTGGTTGGCCGGCTCATAGAGAAGGCTGGCCAGACAGAGCAGGGCGCCAGCACCGAGACAAAGCCCGGTTCGCACGGGATCGATCAGCGGGCCGGGAATGGCAAATCGCCTGGTGAGTGGGTAATCCAGATACAGGTAGTGGTAGGCCGCATAACAGGCGGCGGTAATACTGCCGGCAATAATCAGCCATTTGACGAGAGGCTGTAACCGGTGGCTTGCCCCGTTAAACGTAAATAAAAAAATAACCCAGAAACTGACCAGATAAAAAATATTTTTTATTGGATTGAGAATGTCGCTGCTTCTTTCTGGCACGGACCAGAACAGGCTCAGTAGGGAAAACCCCAAAAACAGGGAGGAGGCGATTACTATTCGTGATTCAAATAGGGCGGACCATTTGCACAGGCCTTTGACGGCGATTAATGGAAAAGCAATACAGGCAAAGAGAATGAATAATTTCAGGTGAAGGTTTTTTTCTGGGATAAAAAAAAGGCTGGCCAGCAAAAAAACAATGCTATAAAAAAAAATGGTTTTTGTTTTTTCTTCAAAGGGTGTAGTCGCAATCATTGTAATGTTAAATCCAAAACGGTTTTTTAGGGAAGGATGCGAATGAGTCCGTTACTTCTTGGTGTAGATGGTCGTCAATAAATCCTGCAGCTCATCTGTTGTAAAGGGGGAGCCCTCGCGGGCCTGGTATCCCTGAATGAAACCGGGGAGGAATCGCATGAGAGCCGCCATATCTTCGGGGTAGCGCGCGGTGTGCTGGAAGTTCCGCAGTCGAAATTCCCTGTCCAGTGGCTTGCTGTATATCTTCATGTCGGCAACATCGATAAGCCCCAGGCGGTTTTCCGGGGTGACAACAATATTCCCCATGTGCAATGAGCGAAAATGGATTCCCTTCTCATGAAGCTCCCGGATAAACCTGCCCAGTTTGTTGATGATGATGAGGTCAATCTTGTCGGCCAGCTTCTTGAGTGTCTTGCCGGTTAACGGGGAGTAATGCACGGCGGTTCGGTGGATACATGGAATGCGAAACAGCTCAATCACTGTCACCGTGGGGATCCCTTTTTCGGCCAGCTTCTGCGCATTGCGAACAAACCGCTTCGAGTAAGGGTATATCCGGGCCAATGAGAAGAGGTGCCTTGCCCGGAACAACTTCAAATAGGTGCCATCGGATAAAAGCAGCACTTTTTCACCGAAAGGGTCCGCCTCAATCACGGTAGCGCCTTCCCGGAGGACCTGATACTCCTGCTTGGTCAGTTTTTTCATAACACTCCGGTCCTTGCTGCGGGCCCATTATAAAGGTCGTGCCCTATGGTAAGATACCCTCAATTTACCCTTGGATAATTCCGATGAAATTGACTGTTCCTCGCTTTGACAAGGCTCAGGTTCTGGTGGTCGGTGATCTGATGCTGGATCGCTACTGGCACGGCAATACTTCCCGGATATCGCCTGAAGCCCCGGTCCCGGTTGTCAACGTAGCCCAGTGTGAAGACCGTATGGGCGGTGCAGGCAATGTGGCCCTGAATATTGCCACGCTGGGCGCCGGCGCGTCGTTGGTGGCCGTTGTCGGGCGGGATGAAGCCGCAACTGCGTTGCGGGCCCGTCTCGATTCCGCAGGCATCCACGCGGATCTGCAAGTTTCTGCCACAAAACCGACCATTACAAAATTGCGGGTGATCAGTCGACACCAGCAATTATTGCGTCTCGATTTTGAGGAAAGTTTTGCGGCGGCGGACTGCGATCAACTGCCTGCGAAAGTCGCCTCTCTACTGGCTAATGTCGGTGTACTGGTGTTGTCCGATTATGCCAAAGGCGCACTGCAACAACCCCAGGCGTTCATTCGTGCCGCCCGGGATGCCGGTATTCCCGTGTTGGTGGATCCAAAGGGGACCGATTACGAGCGTTATCGCGGTGCTACGCTACTGACGCCCAACCTTGCCGAGTTCGAGTCTGTGGTGGGGCCCTGTGAAAATGAACAGGCATTGGAAGATAAGGGTGCCGCATTACTTGAGAAGCTGGATATCGATGCCCTGCTGATTACCCGCAGCGAGCAGGGGATGACCCTGTTGCGCAAGGGGGTGCGGGAGCTGCACCTGCCCGCCAGGGCACGTGAGGTGTTCGATGTCACTGGTGCCGGCGATACCGTTATCTCGGTGCTGGCCGCAGCGCTAGCCGCTGGTGAGAACTTGCCTGAGGCCGTGGCCATGGCCAATATTGCCGCCGGTATCGTGGTGGGCAAATTGGGCACGGCAACCGTCAGCATGCCGGAGCTGCGCCGCGCCATTCAACAGGAGCAGGGCTCCGAGCGGGGCGTGGTCAATGAAGAGCAGTTAGCTGCCGATGTGGCAGATGCTCGCGCCCATGGCGAGAGGATTGTATTTACCAACGGTTGCTTTGACATTCTCCATGCCGGCCACGTGGGTTATCTGGAACAGGCGCGGAAATTAGGTGACCGCTTGATCGTCGCGATCAATTCCGATGCGTCCGTGACCCGGCTCAAGGGTGAAGGCCGGCCGATCAATCCGGCAGACCGCCGTATGACGGTTTTGGCGGGCCTGGAGGCGGTCGACTGGGTGGTGTCTTTTGATGACGACACCCCGGAGCGGCTGCTTGAGCTGATCCGTCCTGACATCCTGGTGAAAGGGGGCGATTACAGCCGCGAGCAAGTGGTGGGGTGGCAAATTGTCGAAGGTTATGGCGGTCAGATCGCAGCCCTGGATTTTCTGGACGACTGTTCTACAACGGCTATCGTCAGCAAAATTCAGAAAAAGTAAGCGGTTACTTACTTGCTGTTTCCTGGAGCTGTTGCCCGGATAGCTTTGTCAATATTATCCCGCAGGTGAGCGGGGTTGATGGTGCCGATAATCGCACTGCTCACGCCGGGATGCTGAAAAATCATCTGAAAGGTTTTTTGCACGGGATCTTCCCCTGTCGACAAGGCGGCGTGGCCGCTGGCCAGTGCTTTCTTGATCAGGACGCCTCTGTGCTGTGCCAGGCAATAATCGACCACCGGCAATTCGTGGTCGTACTGAAGATTCCAGGTCACCATGACTGCATCGGATTTTTCGGCGGCCAGCAGCCCCCCCTCGACGGTTTTTGTGGACATGCCGAAGGCGCGAATTTTCCCCTCTGCCTTGAGCTGGGCCAGCATGTCCAGGGTGCCGTAGTCCCGTATGATGGCCTCATCGTTACCATCGGAATGAACCAGCACAATATCGATCATTTCCGTGCGTAGCCGTTGCAGGCTGCGCTCGATGCTGAAGCGGGTATGCTCCGGGGTGAAATCAAAGAACGACTTTCCCTGCTCGAACTCCTCGCCGACCTTGCTGCAAATGACCCATGCCTCCCGCTGTCCTTTCAGCAGCTGGCCCAACCGGGTTTCACTGGTGCCGTAGGCGGGCGCGGTGTCGATCAGGTTAATACCCTGTTCCCGGGCGATGCCGATGAGTTGGGCGGCCTGTTGATCATCCGGTATGGCAAAGTTGTTGGGGTATTTCACACCCTGGTCACGGCCGAGTTTTACGGTGCCGAAACCGAGAATACTTACGTCGATACCGGTGTTTCCAAAGGGTCTTCTGGGCAGCACCGCTATGCTCCAAAAACCGTATGCCACGGCGTGGGCGCCAGTGGTGGGTGTCCAAGAAAACCAAGCTCTGGGATAGGTGCTGCTGAAGGTTGCAGTAGGGATTGTCCCTGTATCAGGGCAATGGCTTCGTCGGCAAGGTTGGGTGTCAGGGTCAGCTTGGTGGGCCAGGCGACCATGACATTCGGGCAGTTTTCTGCCCGGGAGACAAACGCTTTATCGGGGCGGGCAAAATTGCGTTGCCGGGGTTCGGCGCGGTCTACCCGCAAGGTTGCCCACTGTGCGCTGCCGAGATCGACCCAGGGCATCAACGCAGTGAGCTCCTGTCTGGCGGTCCCGATCAGTTGCTCAGCTGTTTGGTGAACACCCTTCTCTGCCAGGCTCCCCCCCAGGTACCAGACCTGTGCGCCATCAGCGCAGGGGTGGCTGGAGATTGTCAGTCGGGGTGTGGTTTCTGCCCCCAGGCAGTGACCATAAAAGCGGTGTGGATAATGGTGTTTGATCATGACCTGATGCAGTGGTCGGCGCTGCATTTTTGGAGCGGTGATGCCGAGTTCGTTGAGCATGGCTTCATTGCCCTGCCCCGCAGTCAGCACAAACTGGCGAGCGTCAAGCCGTCGGGTCTGCTGATCGTGCTCAATATGGATGGCCACGGATTGGTCGCTGTTACGCAGCCAATGGGCATGCTGCCAGTCAATATGAAAAATGCGTTCGGCGCAGTTATCGGCCAGCGCCTTGACCACGGTGGGCACATCGAGAACCATATCCACCAGCTGGTAGAGGCTGCCCTTGAATGCATTGTGCTGGAAAATGGCGGGACGGTCTTTTTTGGCGACCTTGTTGACTCGCCCACGGGTCGCCTTGCTGGCGAGGAAGGTGGTCATCCGCGACAGTGCACTGCTGCTGGACCACAGATAAAAATGATCGCTGAGAATGGCTGCCCCGCGGAGGTCAACGTCGCCTTCGCCCGCCAGGCAGGATCGCCAGTGGTTCGGCATATCCGCAATGGCCTCCGAGGCACCGGTGATACTGCCGCTGAGGGTATATTTGATACCGCCGTGAATCATGCCCTGGCTGGCAGCGGTCTGATCGCCACCCAGCGCAGTTTGTTCAAGCAGTATCGCGTTGTAGCCAGCCTTGACCAGCCTGTTGAGTAACCAGAGACCGGCGATCCCTCCACCAATAATGGCGATATCGCAACTGAGGTCGGTGTGGTTTTGGCTTTTTTCCATAGAAAATAGAGGGTCTTGTTGCTGCTCGCCGAGCGATGAGTGGTGGGCCCGTCAGCCATTTGCTTTTGACAGGCCTGAAAGGCGCTAGTATACCCTGCCCAATATCTTTATGCTTTCCGCAAATCCGCCCATTACCGGGCAGGCAGGAGACAGTTTTTTGGCACGTTTTTTTTACTCAGCATTGTTCTATCTGCTGATACCCCTGATCCTGATACGCCTGCTGTGGCGAAGTGCCAGAGCCCCGGAGTATCGCCGGCGCTGGCTGGAGCGCTTTGGTTATGTGCCGGGCATTGATCAAGCTCAGACAGCAAAAACTATCTGGGTTCACTCGGTTTCGCTGGGAGAGACCCTCGCTTCAGTGCCGATGATTCGCCGGCTTCAGCAGCGCTATCCCGAGGCGCAACTGGTGGTGACCACCATGACGCCGACCGGCTCAGCCTGCGTCAAAAACACGTTCGGCGACAGGGTCTACCACGTCTATGCGCCCTATGACCTGCCCTGTGCGGTGAATCGTTTTTTGCGACGGGTCCACCCGGACTTGTTGATCATCATGGAAACCGAGCTCTGGCCCAACATGATTCACGGCTGTGCCGATCAAAATATCCCTGTGGTGCTGGCCAATGCCCGCCTGTCGGAAAAATCAGCCCGTGGCTACCGACGATTTGCCGCTCTGACGGAGCCCATGTTGCAGTGTATTGATAGCGTTGCTGTGCAGCACGAAGAAGACGGCAATCGCTTTCTGTCGCTGGGTTTGCCTGCATCACAATTGGCTGTGATAGGAAATATCAAGTTTGACCTGACACTGGATGAGCCATTGCGGACCAGGGCTGCACAACTCCGGGTCCAATGGCAGGCTGGGTGCCGACGTCCGGTTCTGTTGGCCGCCAGCACACATCGCGGGGAAGATGATATTTTACTGGATGCTTTTGAGCGGATCCGCAAACAATTCCCGGCGCTGTTGTTGGTGCTGGTGCCGCGGCACCCGGAGCGTTTCGACGAAGTGACACAGCGCTGTCTGGCCAAGGGGTTAAATGCCGTGCGTCGCAGTAGTGACAAGTCCCCTGCGAAGACGGATCAGGTGCTGATCGGCGATACCATGGGCGAACTGCTAGTGTTTTTTGGCGCCTGCGACATAGCCTTTGTCGGCGGCAGTCTGGTGCCCACCGGCGGCCACAACCTGATTGAACCGGCAGCCTGGCAGGTGCCGGTATTGAGTGGGCCACACCTGTTTAATTTTGCCGATGTCTCGAGATTGTTGCTGGAGGCCGGCGGCATGGCCATCTGCAAAGATGCCCGGTCAATTGCCAATACCGTGATAGGGCTGCTGGGCGATCCCGGTGCTGCCGCCCGAATGGGGGAGGCAGCAAAAGTTGTGGCCGAGAAGAATCGCGGTGCGCTTGATCGGTTATTGGCAGTTATCGAACGCCAGCCTTGGTAACATTGATGGCTGGATCCAGCCAGGCATTGAGCTGATAAATGTCTTCCGGACTCAATTGACCGGCCACTTCCTTCAGGCGCAACAGGCTGTCGATATAATCGAAACGGGCGTTGGCGTAGTCACGGCGCGCCTGGTAGAGGTTTTGCTGGGCCAGCAACACATCGACAATGTTGCGGGTCCCCGCGTCGTAGCCAGCTTGGGTCGCTTCCAGCGCACTGGCTGCCGAAGTGATGGCCTGGTTTCTGGCATTCACCCGGGCCTTGTCGGTGAGGACCGACAGGTGCTGAGAACGGGCTTGCTGCACAGTATTGCGTTGTGCGCCGGTAAAGATCTCCTTTGCTTCAACGGATCGATGGAAAGCCTGCCGGCGCTCAGCGCTGACCAGACCCCCGGTAAAAATGGGAATAGTCAGCTGCAGCCCCACCACATGGCCGTCCTGCTTGGTTTCCGACGGGCTGATGTAATACGGGTTGGGGGGATCACTGATATCCCGCCCTCTAAATTCACTTTTTGATTTATCGTCAAAATAGGATATCGAGCCAGACAAGGTGGGGGCATGTTCGTATTTTTTCGAGGTGGCGTTTTCTTCAGCCGCATCCCGCTGGTATTTGGTAGCCTGCAGTGTGAAGTTATTCTGCAGGGCAAATTGAACCCAGTCTTCGCGGCTGAGGGGTTGGGGGTCGACAATGGGGAAGTCCGGCATCAGACCCGCCAGCTGTTCATATCGCTGGCCGGTGAGCACGGTTAAACCCTCAAAGGCGATATCCAGCGCACCGCGGATTTCCAGGGTGTTCACCTTGGCACTATCAAAGGCCGCCTGGGCCTCGTGGACATCGGTGATGGGCAACAGGCCCACTTCGAAGCGCTCTGTGGTTTGTTCGAGCTGACGCTGGATGGCTTTTTGTTCGGCCAGGGCGGTTTCCAGGTTTTCCCTGGCCCTCAGAACCTCAAAATAGGCGTCGGCAGTGCGGAGGATCAGGAGCTGCTGGTCAGCGGCAAACTGTAGCCGGGCCTGTTCGCTGAGCGCTTTGCCCTGCTGGAAGGTGAACCAGGCGGGCAGGTCGAAAATGGGCTGTGTCAGGCTGATGGAATAGCCCTTGGTATCTGTATCCGTATGACCCTCGCGGCCAAAGACAGCGCCCTGCCCCAGCACGGTGGTATTTGCCCCGTCAGACTCCAGCTCTTCGTACTCGCCGCTTGCCGTAATTTGTGGCAGTAAGCCGGCACGGGCAATATTTTTTGATTCGCTGCCCGCCCGGAACGCGGCCTGGGCTGCCCGCAGTTGCGGGTCGTGTTCCACCGCCTGTTCATAAATTTGAGACAGCGTTTCGCCGACGGCAAATGGGCTGATCAAAACCAGTGCCAGACAGCGTAGATGTTTCAAGGGGTGCATCGGAAATCCTTCCATCAGGTGGCTTGTCAGCGCGAGAGTCTAGCAGATTTTCGGCGCTGGAACATAGCTCTGTCCGTAGAACAGGGCTTTCGAAATGGTCTGCGCGGCTGATGAGGTTTCAGGCATTGTGAATGCTGGGAGTGACATGAATTTGAGCTGAGAAAGTTGCCGGCTGGGTGTTTATTGACGACGGGCGGTATTTGTGGAGAGTGCCCTGCTTGGAACCCCGGTCGTCAAGGGCCGTTGATTGCCCCTTGAAAGCATGACCCGCCAATGGCTATCGGTTACAGTACCAAAAGAAGAGGGGGGTTGGTGATGTCCAAAGCGGATCGCTATACAGGGAAGGATGTCGAGGTGCTCGGCCGCGAACAGCTGTTTCGTGGCTTTTTCTCGATGATAAAACTGACCCTGCGGCATAAACTGTTCTCCGGTGAATGGTCAGAGCCCATTGTGCGGGAGTTATTCGAGCGGGGCAGTTGCGTGGGTGTGCTGCTCTATGATCCCCGACATGAACTGTTGGCCCTGGCGGAGCAGTTTCGTGTGGGGGCGCTGGAGGATGCCGAAAGCCCCTGGTTATACGAGGTGGTTGCCGGGATGGTTGAGCCGGGCGAGCAACTCGAAGAGGTGGCCAGGCGCGAGACCCTTGAAGAGGCGGGCCTGACTCCCGATCGGTTGCTGCCAATCTGTGATTACTGGGTCAGCCCCGGTAATACCAGTGAGCGCATGTATCTGTTCTGCGCGCTGCTGGACTTGAGCTCAGCGGGCGGTATTTACGGGCTGGATCACGAGTCGGAGGACATCAGGCTCCATGTCATGCCAAGGGCCGAAGCGTTTGCCCGACTGGACGAGGGGCAGTGCAATAACGCCGCTACTATGATTAGTCTGATGTGGTTGCGAATGAATTACCCGCATTTTGTGTGACAGATTGCGCCATTTTTGATGCCGGGAAACTGAAGTTGGCAAAAACGTGACTGAGCACTGTGATTTCGAACATGAAAGTACGTTACAAAGTAGACCTGATCGGGTACATGGCCGAGTGTGACGCAAATTACCTGCGGCTCATGAAGCTGTTTCCCGATATGGCGAACGGTGGCGAGCGCAGAATCGGTCTGCGTCACAACGGCGAGCATGTTTTGCGATTGATTGCACGCGAGCAGACCGCTTACACCACGCTGCTTGAACTGTCTCAGGGAGCCCGGGATGGTGGTAGCGATGGTTGGTTCAAACTGCCGATACTGATGCTGCGTCTCTATCACGATGCCCGTGTTGCGGAGGTGTTGTCCTGGGAAGGTGTCCGGCAAATCAGGCCCCGTTACGATTATCCCAACCGGCAGATGTACCATCAGGATGAAAAGGCACAGTGGAATCGTTTTTTGGGAGATTGGTTATCCCATTGCCTGAAATATGGTTATCATCTGGAGCCGTTATTCGGCGAAACGCCATACGGATGAAACTGGCTGGATTGCCGTTGCCAGTGAGCATTAAAAGGGAGTCGAATCACCTTGCAGCACAGCCCCCGGCACATTGCCCGAATCCTGCAATTATCGGATAGCCATCTCGGGCCCGGCCGTGATTTTAAATTGGCGGGCATCAACACCTACCAGAGCCTTGGTCAGGTGCTGGAGGCCTTGCCCGGCGAGGATGTGGTCCCTAATCTGTTGGTGGTGACCGGGGATATTGCCGGTCACGGTGATGAAGGCGCATACCATTTGTTCAATGAAGTCATGGCAGAACAACCCCGGTCTTTTGCCTGGCTGCCGGGCAATCACGACGACTTTCCCCTAATGCGTCAGGTACTGCATCAGCCGTTCAGGCGAGTCGTCGAGCTGGATAACTGGGTGGCAATTTTCCTGGTCAGTGCCCAGGCGGGTGAGGTGGCAGGGCAACTGGCAGATGCTGAGTTGGCTGAGCTGGCAGACCTGCTGCACCGTTATCGCGATCGCCATGTGTTGCTGTTTATGCACCATATGCCGGTAGAAATCAGCTGCCAGTGGCTCGACAAACACCGGGTTGCCAACCATCGTCAACTGGCTGAACTGGTGGCCGGATTTCCCGGGGTCAAAGCACTTTTTGCCGGTCATGTGCACCAGGCATTCTCGACCTCCTGGCAGGGGATCGGGGTACACAGTGCGCCGTCGACCTGTTTTCAGTTTGCCCCCGGCAGTGATGGCTTCGAGTTGTCCGAACACCCCCCCGGCTATCGCTGGATTGATCTGTACGCCGATGGTCACCTGAAGACCGGTGAGGGGTTTGTTTCCGGGGCTGAGCAGCAGGTGGATCATCGTTGCAGTGGCTACTGATGTATTCTGACTGCTGTCGCGGCGGGGTATCAACCACAGCCTGTCACTGCCGGTCGATAGCGTTATAATCTCCGGTCTGGTCCTGCAGGTTGTATGTCAATCATGTCTCTTGTTTACATTCATGGTTTCAATAGTTCGCCCGCTTCACTCAAGGCGCGCCAGACTGCGGCATGGTTGGAAAAAAACTGCCCGGACATCTCTTTTTTCTGTCCCGCTCTGTCCAATGATCCGGCCAGGGCAATCGGTCAACTTCAGGCGGAAATAGAAAAAGCGGACGCGCCGGTGGGGTTGGTGGGCAGTTCAATGGGTGGTTACTATGCCACCTGGCTGGCTGAAAAATACCGGCTTAAAGCGGTGCTGGTGAATCCCGCTGTAAGACCGTATGAATGGATGGGGGAGTATCTGGGCGTCAATGCCAACTACCATACCGGCGAGCGCTATCAGCTGGAGCAACGCCATGTGGATGCGGTGAAAAACCTGGATGTCCCGAAGTTGCAGCATCCCGCCAATTACTGGGTGCTGCTGCAAACCGGTGATGAGGTGCTGGATTACCGGCTGGCCGAATCCAGGTACAACGGCTGTCGCATGACCATTGAGCAGGGCGGTGATCACAGTTTTCAACACTATGAGCGTCACCTGCCTGCCATTATCGAATTTTTGGGGTTAGCAACCGGGGTTTCATGAATAAATATACCGCTGAAGATATTGAAGTTCTCACAGGTCTCGACCCGGTCAGAAAACGTCCGGGGATGTACACGGATACCTCTCGCCCCAACCACCTGGCCCAGGAGGTTGTCGACAACAGTGTCGACGAAGCTCTTGCCGGCCACGCCAGCAAAATCGACGTCACTCTCTACCGCGACGGTTCGCTTTCGGTGGCCGACAACGGCCGCGGCATGCCCGTGGATATGCACCCGGAGCAGGGGTTGCCGGGGGTTGAGGTGATCCTTGCCACCCTGCACGCGGGGGGCAAATTTTCCAACAAAAATTATCAGTTCTCCGGCGGTCTGCACGGTGTGGGTGTCTCGGTGGTCAATGCGTTATCCAGCAAGCTGGAGGTGACGATTCGCCGCGATGGTCGGGTTTATCGCATGGGTTTTGCCGGCGGTGACAAGGTTTCTGACCTGAAAGTGGTGGACAGTTGTGGCCAGCGCAATACCGGTACCGAGCTGCGCTTTTTACCGGATCCAAAATACTTTGATACGGTCAAGTACTCGGTTTCCCGCTTGCGGCATGTGCTGCGAGCCAAAGCGGTGCTCTGTGCGGGGCTGACGGTAAATTTTACCGACGAGAACAGCGGTCAAACCGAAAGCTGGTGTTACGAGGATGGCCTGGCCGATTATCTGCAGGGGACGACCACTGGCTGGGAGGTGCTTCCGATAACCCCTTTTACCGGCAGTTACTCGTCCGAGAGCGAGGCCGTGGATTGGGCGCTGCAGTGGCTGCCCGATGGCGGTGAGTTGACCCAGGAGAGCTACGTTAATCTGATACCCACCACGCAGGGTGGTACCCACGTCAATGGCTTGCGCACTGGTTTGCTGGAGGCCCTGCGGGAATTTTGTGAGTTTCGCAATCTGCTGCCGCGCGGTGTCAAGCTGGTGCCGGACGATATCTGGGAGAAATGCTGTTTTGTCCTCTCCTCCAAACTGGCAGATCCGCAATTTTCCGGCCAGACCAAAGAGCGCCTTTCCTCCCGTGAGGCGGCGGCATTTGTATCGGGCGTTGTGAAAGATGCTTTCAGCCTGTGGCTGAACCAGCACACGGAAGATGCCGAGCAGCTGGCAGAACTCTGTATCAACAATGCCCAGCGGCGACTCAAGGACAGCAAGAAGGTCGCGCGCAAGCGCATTACGGCCGGACCGGCGCTGCCTGGCAAGCTGGCAGACTGCTCCAGTGGCAGCCCCGAGTTGTCAGAGCTGTTCCTGGTGGAGGGCGACTCCGCCGGCGGCTCTGCCAAGCAGGCCCGCAACCGGGAGTTTCAGGCGATCATGCCGCTGCGGGGAAAAATTCTTAATACCTGGGAAGTGGACAGTCAGGAAATCCTCGCCTCCCAGGAGGTACACGATATCTCCGTGGCGTTGGGTATCGACCCCGCCAGCGAGGGGCTGGAGGCACTGCGATACCACAAAATCTGTATTCTCGCCGATGCGGATTCAGACGGTTTGCACATTGCCACCTTGCTCTGCGCCCTGTTTGTGCGGCACTTCCGGCCACTGGTGGCGGCGGGGCACGTGTATGTGGCCATGCCGCCTCTGTATCGGATTGATGTGGGTAAAGACGTGTATTACGCGCTGGATGAAGGGGAAAAGAGGGGGCTGCTGGATCGCATTGAAGCGGAGAAAAAGCGCGGCAAAGTCAATGTGCAGCGATTCAAGGGGCTGGGTGAAATGAACCCCATCCAGTTGCGCGAGACCACCATGGATCCGGACACCCGCCGGCTCGTTCAACTGACCATTGAAGCCGGTGACGATACCAATAGCCTGCTGGACATGCTGTTGTCGAAGAAGCGGGCGTCAGACCGCAAGGCCTGGCTGGAGCTGAGCGGCAATCTGGCGGATGTCTAGGCCCTGGCCAATGAGTAAGTGCGCGGTATGATTCGACGGAATGTTTCCGGGGAGAAAATTCCATGAAAAAGCTACAGATGTTTCTCCGCTGGAGTCTGATCAGCGTTGCGCTGCTGGTAGTTGTGGTGCTTTCACTGCTGCCGTTTATGATTCGCTGGCAAGGCACTGTCTGGCTTGAGCAGCAAGGGCTGGATGCCGATATCGGTTATGTGGAAATCCGCCCGATGCTGGGCACGGTGCAAGTGAACAACGTCCACATCCAGTCTCCCGACGGTGAGCGATTGATACTCGACCAGCTGTTGTTCGATATTGCCTGGAACCCCCTCTTTGAAAACAGCCTGTACATTGAAGAGGTATCCATTGAAGGGTTGACGCTTGATCTGGCGATGACGCCTTCCGGTCTGCGTGTGGGCGGTATCCCATTGCCCACCGACGAGGCCGCGCCGGATACAGCGGGCCCGCCACTGTTTGAGCGATTGGCGCTGGATCAGTTTCAGCTTCGCGATCTGACATTTTGTTACCTCCCGATGAATGAGCGCGGTGAACAGCAGGCGAACCAGTGTGCCGGGCTGGATGCATTGCGGCTCAATGACCTCACCATAGCATTGGGTGAGATGCCCTCACTGTCGCTGCCCGGCGTATCACTCCGTGGGCTGCGCTGGTTTGACCGGCTTGACCCCCTGCAACTGGCGGCGGTCGAGTCACTGTCCGTCACCGGTCTGAGCAGTCCCGATATGACTCGCTGGCAGTTGGAGACGGTCAATCTTCAGTCGCTGGCTCTGTTGCCGGGGGACACGCCTGCCGTGCAACTGAATGAGCTGGTGTTGACCGGTTTCAACCTTGCGGAAGATGTGGAACTGAATTCCGTATCGCTTGATGCCCTTGCCGTCGGGCTGGCACTCGACCAGACCAATGGTCTGACATTTGCGTCGGCACTGCTGAAACGCGTGGGCCAGCTCTCGCCCGAGACTGCTTCCCAGGGGGCTGTCGATGCGAGTGGCGAGGCAGACGACAGGCAGATCAGACTGAAGCAGTTTGCCCTACGGCAACTCGACATTGCGGCTGACCGACCACTATTGTCTGCCGGCAAACTGCGGTTCAGCGATATGCGGTTGGCGGGTGCAGCGGTGGCGGTGGACACTCTGACCCTCGGCTATCTCAACCTGCTCCCCGGTGCAGAGGAAGTGCTGGCGTTGGACAGTCTTGAGGTGCGGGGGCTTGATGTGAACCGGGATGTCGCTATCGCCGGACTGACGCTGGGCGACCTTCAGGTGCGCCTGGAGACCGGCCCGCAGGGCGCACTGGTGTTTGCTCCGGCGTTGATCAACCAGCTTGCGCCGACGCCGGAAAAAAATGATGGTGTCGCGGAGGGTATTGAACTGCCAGCGGAGGAACCCGTTGCCATGGGTTTTGAGATGGGTGATCTGCAACTGGGATCGCTGGCCGTTTTCGCCGATCGTGAGTTACTGTCGCTCGATGCGCTCGGTCTGCAACAGTTGAAACTTGCCGGCGATCAGGTCGAGCTGGCCCGACTGGAGGTGTCCACGGTGGATTTTCTCGCGCCCGCCCCGGGTACCGCCAAGGTGAGTCACTATGTGCAAATCCCCCGGTTATCCCTGGACAACCTGGCAAAAAATTCCGGTACGCTCAGTCTCGGGAAACTCCAGATAGGCGATCCCGAGATCTTTGTGCACCGCAATGCCGATGGCATGCTGTCGATGTTCAGCGAGCTCGCCGTTTTGCTGGGGCAGGATGACGAGCCGGCTGCGGGTGGGTCAGAGGATTCGCAACCCGCCACAGAAAACGCGCCGCCGTTAAAGCTGCAACTGGCGTCTCTGACGATTGGCGAGCAGGGCCGGTTGCACGTATTGGACGAAAGTGTGTCGCCGCCGCTGGATCAACACTTTACTGACGTTGATGTAAGGGTCAGCCATCTTGGCGGTGACAGACCTGATACCTCTGCTGATGTGAATCTGAATATGGCTCTGAATCAGTTTGGTGCGCTGTCCCTGGCAGGCCAGATTGCCCCCTTTGGCGACACCATAAGCACAGATCTCGAAGGGGAGATCAAAGGCATTGATGTGCGCGACATTTCCGGTTACGCAAAAAAATTCAGCGGTTATCACCTCGACCAGGGGCTGGTAGATGTCGACATGAGTGTCGATATTCTTGAAGATACCATTGATGCGGTGGTCACCACCCGCTTCCACAAGCTGCAGGTATCACCGGTGAGCAAAGCCGACCTTGAAGCGGGTGCCGCTGAGCTGGGCGTACCGCTGGAGTTCGCCCTGTCATTGTTGCGCGATAAAAATGGCATGATCGAATTGAAGCTGCCGATTAGCGGCAATATCAATTCGCCGACTTTTTCCATCAGGCATATTGTCAACAAGGTCATGTTCAAGGTGATTAAAGAGACGGTGATCAATTATTACCTGCCTTTTGGGCTGGTGGTGAAGACGTTGGTTGGGGACAGCCTGGCCGGGATGGGGTTTGAGCCGGTGGTCTTTGCGCCGGGTACGGCGGCATTGGATGATGCCGGCGAGGCTAATCTCAACCGTCTCTCGGACATGCTGCAAAAACGCCAGCAGCTGCAATTGGTGTTCTGTGCGCCCGCTACCCTGCAGGACTGGGCCGCGCAATTTTCACCGGATGAGCTGGCAAGTCCGCAGTCATCAGAGGAAAATCCCCCGCCTCCCGACATCACGGCAGAGCAATCTGCCGGGTTGGCCGCGCTGGCCAATCAGCGCACCGCAGCCGCCAAGCAGTACCTGATTGATCGGGGTATTGATCAGGGGCAGATGGTCCTCTGTACTGGAAAACTTGATCAGACCAGTACCCTGCGCCCGGAGATGTCCATTACCGTTGGCCAGTAATCCATAACCGCAAACCCGTTGTCACCGCACGAGCAGTAAAATTTATGACAGAGACCACCATCATTAATCCGGCGATTGAACAGATACCGCTGCGCAGCTATACCGAAAAAGCCTACCTTGATTACTCCATGTATGTGATTCTCGATCGGGCATTGCCGCATATCGGTGATGGCCTGAAGCCGGTTCAGCGGCGAATCATCTATGCCATGAGTGAACTGGGGCTCAAATCCACGGCCAAGCACAAGAAATCCGCCCGCACTGTGGGTGACGTCATCGGTAAATTCCATCCACATGGGGACAGCGCGGCTTACGAGGCGATGGTATTGATGGCGCAACCGTTCTCCTACCGCTACCCACTGGTGGACGGCCAGGGTAACTGGGGCTCCTCCGATGACCCAAAATCCTTTGCTGCAATGCGTTATACGGAATCGAAGCTGGCGCATTTTGCCGAGCTGCTGTTGGCGGAATTGGCCCAGGGCACGGTTGACTGGAAAGCCAATTTTGACGGTACCCTCGATGAGCCCATTACACTGCCGGCCCGTGCTCCCCATGTGTTATTGAATGGTACGACCGGTATTGCCGTGGGCATGGCCACAGATATTCCACCGCACAACCTGCGGGAGCTGATCAGTGCCTGTGTGCATTTGCTGGATCAGCCCGGCGCTACCACGGCGGAATTGTGCGAGCATATACAGGGACCGGATTATCCCACCGAAGCGGAAGTTATCACGCCCAGGGAAGACATCCTGAAAACCTATGAAACCGGCCGGGGTAGCCTGAAAATGCGCGCTGTCTGGCAATCGGAACAGGGCGATATCATCGTCACCGGGCTGCCTTTCCAGGTGTCAGGCGCCAGGGTTCTGGAGCAGATTGCCGCCCAGATGCAGGCCAAAAAGTTGCCGATGGTTGCGGACTTGCGCGATGAATCCGATCACGAGAACCCGACCCGACTGGTGATTGTACCCCGCTCCAACCGGGTTGATCTGGACGGGCTGATGCAGCATTTGTTTGCCACCACGGATCTGGAAAAGAACTATCGGATTAACCTGAATATGATCGGGGTGGACGGTCGCCCGGAAGTGAAGCCCCTCAATAAAATTCTCACCGAGTGGCTCGCCTACCGCATGGGTACTGTGCGCCGCCGGTTGCAGTTTCGGTTGGACAAGGTGGATCACCGGTTACACCTGCTGGAAGGCCTGTTGATCGCATTTTTGAATATTGATGAAGTGATTCACATTATTCGCAGTGAGGATGAGCCAAAACCGGTATTGATCCAGCGTTTTGGCCTCAGTGATATCCAGGCAGAGTACATTCTCGATACCAAACTGCGCCAACTGGCCCGCCTGGAGGAAGTTCGCATTCGTGCCGAACAGGAAGCGCTGGCGGCAGAGAAGCTCGAGCTGGAAAAAATTCTCGGTTCCGCAAAGCGTCTCAAGACGCTGGTGCGCAATGAATTGCTGGCCGTGGCCGATGAATTCGGCGATGAGCGCCGCTCACCGCTGACCCGTCGCGAGGAGGCCAAGGCATTTTCTGAAACCGAACTGTTGGTGTCCGAGCCGGTAACCGTGGTGTTATCGGAGAAGGGCTGGATACGCTCTGCCAAAGGCCACGAGGTCGATGGCACATCACTCAGCTACAAATCCGGCGATCGCTTTCTCTGTGCGGCCAGAGGGCGCAGTAACCAGTCGGTGGTTTTGCTGGACTCCACCGGTCGAACCTATTCGTTGGCGGCCCACAGCCTGCCCTCGGCCAGGGGCCAGGGTGAGCCGGTCACCGGTCGCCTCAACCCCCCGTCCGGGGCCGGTTTTGTGAGCGTGATCATGGGCGAGGATTCACAGCAGGTGCTGATGGCAACTGATGCCGGTTACGGTTTTATGGCCAATCTGGCAGACCTGCACAGTAAAAACCGGGCGGGTAAAACGACCCTGACGATTCCCAAGGGTGGTCGGGTCATCAAGCCGGTGGCGATTTCTGACCGTGAAAACAGTCTGGTGGTGGCTGTCAGCAACGAAGGCCGTATGTTGGCGTTTCCACTGGCAGAGCTCCCCCGTTTGGCGCGAGGCAAGGGAAACAAGATCCTCAGTATACCCTCCTCCCGAGTTCAGTCCCGGGAAGAGTTTATGGTGGCGGTGGCGGTCGTGACCCCGGCGCAGCAATTGCTGGTGTTCTCGGGTAAACGTCATCTGAACATCAGGGCCAGCGATCTTGAGCATTATCGCGGAGAGCGCGGCCGCCGTGGCAATAAACTGCCCCGGGGCTTCCAGAAAGTGGACAGGGTGGAGGTGGCCGGTAATGATTAACGCCGGTTTGGTCGCGTTGCTCACTTTGCTGTTTACCGGCTGAGTGATTTTCACTATATTTGAAGTGGTTAGAGCGGGGCTGCTGCCCACCGTATAAATCTCGTCCAGAGGATGAACAGATGGATAATAATAAGGTGTTGCTGGTTATTGCGTCGCTGTTACTGCCACCACTGGCCGTGTTCCTGAAAAAGGGAGCCGGTAAGGATCTGGTGATCAATATTGTGCTCTGCCTGTGCTTCTGGGTGCCGGGTATCCTGCATGCGCTTTGGGTGACGTTGGCCTGAACCGAAGATTGGCAGGGGGGTGACAGGAAGTTCGCATGGCATTCAGTCAATACAAGGTGATGGCAATCAGTGAGGGCGCCCTGGGAACGATTTTTCTTGGCGCGTCCGGCTTCCCCCTGAAAAAGATGGAAACGGTCCTCAACGAGCAGGCGGCCGACGGCTGGCAACTGGTTTTTCAGGTGGTGGAAAGGCGTCGCCTCTGGCTGTTCTGGGCACGGGAAACCGTCATCGTCACCTTGGGCAAATAACCGGTGTCTTTCCGCGACGAACAATACCGGGAAGACCAGCTTCGCAACCGAATTGCGGAACTCCCCGCAGAGCAGCGCAGGGTTTTTCACGGGCGTATGGCGAGACGTCTCAAAGATCCGGACAGCTATGCGGTGCTGAACTATTTGTTTATCGCCGGGCTGCACCATTTTTATCTCAGGCGCTGGTTTCGCGGCGCAGTCAATCTGGCTGTTTTTCTGGCCGGTATGGCCTGCCTGTTCACGGGTCAATGGCGCTGGGGACTTGGTTTGCTGTTCGTGATTACCTTGATTGAATTGCCAGCGCTGTTCTGTTCTCAGCGCATTGTATTGCGATATAACAACGACCTGGCTGAATCGCAGTTAGCGGAGACTGGTCACAGTCAGAACTGATTTTTTACTTAATGGAGCGTGTGATGGAAACGATAGGAAATGCCATTATTTTTTATGGCCTGAAGGTTGTTATGGCAGCCGTTATCTTTTTTGTGGGTAAATTTCTGGCTGGCTGGCTGAGGGGCCTGGTAGCCGGTTTGATGAAAAAGAAAGACATGGATGTGGCGATTCAGCAGTTTGTCTCTACGCTGGTTTACTACGCACTTTTGACCTTTGTCTGTATTGCAGCACTGGGTCAGCTGGGTATACACACGGCCTCCCTGGTGGCCGTGGTGGGTGCCGCCGGTCTCGCCGTTGGCCTGGCTTTACAGGGCTCGCTGGCCAATTTTGCCGCCGGTGTACTGATTCTGATTTTTCGTCCCTTTCGTGTTGGAGACTATGTTGAAGTGGCCGGTGTCGGTGGTACGGTGTCGAAAATACTGGTATTTACTACCGAGCTGAACACCCCGGACAACAAGCGGATTGTGATTCCCAATGGCCAGGTGATGAGCGGCACCATTACCAACTACTCCACCCACGATACCCGCCGGGTCGACCTGGTTATCGGTATCAGTTACGGCGATGACATCGACAAGGCCAAGGCGGTGCTGCGTGAAGTGGTCGAAGCGGATGAGCGTGTGCTGGCAGATCCGGCGCCGAATATCGCGGTTACCCAGCTGGCGGACAGCAGTGTCAATCTGATAGTCCGGCCCTGGGTTGCCACGGGTGATTACTGGGGGGTCTACTGGGATCTCACCGAGGCCATCAAGAAACGCCTTGATAAGGAAGAGATTTCCATTCCTTTCCCGCAGCGCGATGTACATTTGTACCCGGCGTCCGATAATGCTTGAAGGTCAAATGCTCTAGGCCCCTGTCAAGGGGCCTTTTTTGTTCTATAAATAGAGAGGCACACATGGGTATTCTTTCCTGGATTGTACTTGGCCTGGTGGCCGGAATTCTTGCCAAATGGATCATGCCGGGCAGGGATGGTGGTGGGTTTATTCTCACGGTGCTGTTGGGCATTGCCGGCGCTTTTGTCGGTGGCTGGATTGGTTTGTTACTGGGCTTCGGTGGTGCGGGGGGCTTCAGTTTGGCCAGTATCGCCACGGCCACGGTGGGCGCGATTCTGATTTTGCTGCTTTACCGGCAGTTGAGAAAATAGTGAATTCCGGCAGTTGTTCTATTTGGTAAAAACTGAGGAGAACACGATGAAATGCACGATCCTATCTATTGCAATGGTCGCCTTGCTGGGCACTGGTATTGCGTCGGTGACACTGGCTCAGAAGCCGGAGCATGCCGGAGGTGGCAAAGGTGTTATGAAAGACGAGGCCCCGGTAATCCGGGAAACGGAACAGTCGCGCGAAAAAAATATGCTCAAAGACATGGAGCAGAAACGGGAGATGACAGAGGAACAGCGACGACTGCGTGATCCGGACCGCGATGAGCATGAACCCCGGGAGGAACGCGACAGGGAAGAGGCCAGGGATATGGAAAAACAGCGGGAGATGAAGGCCGAGCAGCAGCGCAAGGAACTTGGCAAAGGCTCTGAGCAGGGCCAGGACATGCGCCAGGAGCACAGTCGCAAATGGTGGCGCTTCTGGGATTAATTGCGCCCTTTTCATCCCTGTCCCACAGAAAACGCAGCCGATCGGCTGCGTTTTCTGTGGGACATCAATATTTGAATGGGCGATCAGCGGGCGCGATCAAAGCGCCGTTTGCGGCGATAGGGAAATACATCGACAATTTTGCCGTTGCGGATCTGTTCCTGCAGCCCCCACCAGAATTCCACATCGTAGATATCGCTGTGGAGCGCCTGAAAGGCTTCCCGGGCAACGGGATTGCCGGAAAAGAATAACCGGAATTCCTCCGGAAAAATATCGTTGGTTGCCACGGTATACCAGGGGGTGGCTGACATCTCCTCCTCGTCAGTCTTCGGTTGAGGGATGCGCCTGAAATGACACTCGGTCAATGGGCAGATTTCATCGTAATCGTAAAACACCACCCGGTTGTGGCGGGTGACCCCGAAATTTTTCAGCAGCATGTCACCCGGAAAAATATTCGCCGCCGCCAGTTGTTTGATGGCGTTGCCGTATTCCTCGATGATGTTGCAGGTTTGTTGTTCATCGGCTCGCTGCAGGTAGATATTGAGCGGTGTCATGCGGCGCTCGGTATAGAGATGCTTGATGATCAGCCGGTCTCCCTCGAAGGTCAGCAGCGAGGGTGCCACTTTCTGTAACTCGGCGAGCAGTTCGTCGGAAAAGCGATCCACCGGAAACGAAAAATTGGCAAACTCCTGGGTGTCTGCCATCCGTCCGATACGGTCGTGCCGGGAGACCATGTTGTACTTCTCCCGCACGATTTCGTGGGTGACCTCCTTGGGTGGATCGAAGCGATCCTTGATAATTTTAAAGACAATATCGTAGGACGGCAGCGTGAATACCGACATCACCATCCCCTTGATGCCCGGCGCAATGACAAACTGATCCTGAGAGTTTCTCAGGTGACTGACAAACTCCCGATAAAATTCCGTCTTGGCGTGTTTGGGAAAACCAATGGACGTGTAGATTTCGTTGTCGCCCTTGTGGGGCATCAATTGCTTTAAAAAATGCAGATAGAGGTAGGGCAGCGGGGCATCTACCATAAAATGGGTTCGGGTAAAGCTGAACACCACGCTCATCTCTTCCCTGTTGAAAATGGCGGTGTCAACAAACAGGCCGCCTTTTTCATTGTTCAGTACGGGCAGCACCAGTGGAAAAAGCCGGTCGCCGTCGATGATGCGACCGACGATATAGGCAGCCTTGCTGCGATAAAACACCGAATCGAGCGTATCAAATTGCAGTGCCGAAACCGGATTCTTCAGGTGGGGTAGCAACTGCTCGTTGAATTCCTGAACGATGAAGTTTACATCCCTGGTGAGGTTTTCCGGTGGCGTAGAGAACTCGGCATCCAGCAGGATCTGTTCAAACACGGCGGCGATATTGTCCATGCCCTCATAGCGCACATAAATGCTGTATTCCGCTTCCGGTATCGACGCCATTTGCGAAGACAGTACATAGATCAGGTCGTCATCAATCTTGTCGTGATCATTGATGCAGCCAAACACGGAGTTGAAAAAGGTCTCGGCAATTTCGTAATTGGGGAAGTTAAAAACCAGTTGGGTGTAGACGGCCTTTGCCTGGCGCCATAATTCCAGATCGGTAATATCCTTGTTGGTCACGGTGGCGAGCAGCTCCGACACCTGACGCACCTTGGCCTTGTAGAGTTCCAGTCGGTCCACGTTGGCGCTTTGCACCGCGTGCCAGTCGGCCTTTTCAAAGCGTGCCTTGGCGCCCAGAGTCATATTCAGGTAATCGGCAAAATAGCTGCGAAAGCCATTGAGGATGGTTTTCGCCATCCGCCGGGCAGTGCTGTTGCGAAAAAACCGGGGATCCGGAGCGGTCATGCGATCAGTCCAGCTGCGTTATTCATCGAGCTTTAAATCAGCTTTCAGTTCTGCCAGTCGTTGCCGCGACGCCTCACGACTCAGCGGTGGTTTTTCCGCAGCTTCCCCTGCGGGATCTGGTAACGCCAGCTGCCGGCCCTTGCCCAGTTCGCGACAGAGCCGCCGGTAGTGATCGAGAAACAGGGGGTAGCTGACCGCCTCTGCCTCATGGGTTAACAGATACCAGCCAGTGGCCAGCCCGGCGTGATAGACCACCGGGTGAGACCAGTGGTGAGTGGTTTTTGGGGAGGGCGCATTGCAGGCTTCGAGATACGCACTGCGCGGCGAGGGCAGCCCCGCCGGGTTCTGACAGGCCTCACAACATTGCAGCATGCGATTCAGCGTGGGCAGATAGTCGGATGTTTCGATCACCCGTTTGGCGCCCAGCAGAATCTGATCCCGATCGAAGTGTGCCAATGCGTCCAGCCACAGGCGTTTTGCCTGATTGAGCAGATCGGTATCGGAGTAGGCACTGTAGAACTGGTTGTGAAAGTTCAGCCGAAACAGGGCGAACACCTGATTGATGGTGTCTACCAGATGTTCCGGCAGGGGTTCTGGGCGCTCAGGGGGTCGCCCAGCTGCGGTCACTGAGTTCGTCGACGAGGGTGCGACTCCGCGTACTGCCTGGTCGATCAGATCGTTGTTGTTTTCCATCGCTTGAGTCCTGGGTATGTGTTTGGTGACGCGACCATTCCCGTTTTACCTGCTGCAGGAACTTGGTGTTCCAGGAGCCATAGAGCTGGCCGCTATCTCGCCAGTACAAAACAAATTCCGGTACCAGGCGTTTGGCAAAATCGCGTGGGATATTCGCCAACGTCAGCACCTCAAAAAGCTCTTCCCTGGGCTGCCAGTCCGCCGCCAGTGGGCGGGGCATGGTGTCCTGCTCCATCGTGTGTGTGAATCTGGCCCACTGGCGTTTCACATGCATGATAAAGCGGCTGTTCCAGGTGCTGGAGGATTCGCCCCGCTCCAGCCAGTAGAGGACAAACTCGGGGATGGCGTCCTCGACAAAATTACGGTTGATGGCCGCCTGTTGGGTAAGAATATCCATGGCATCCTGTGAGGGTTGCCAGTCCCGGCTCATAAGCGTGTCCTGACCGCGCCTGGCCGTTTCCGTCTGCTGTGCCCGCCAGAGACGCAGTACATGCTTGATAAATTTTGAGCCCCAGCTGTAGCGCGGCTCGCCGCGCTCCGTCCAGTAAGTAATGAACTCCGGCAACTGGTCGGCAATGAACGCCGCTGGAATGTTGTACTGGGCCAGTTGTTGCAGAACGTCATTTTCCGGTCGCCAGTCAGGGGGTATGGGCCGGGTACTTTGGTGTGCCGGGGTTGCCGGAAGTGTGGCGGGAAATTCGCCGTGCTTCGTTGTATTGGTATTGCCGGCACACTGCTCATTAAAGGCAAAGCGCAATAGATTGCCCTCGGTCAGGGGGGGCGATGCTACCAGCAGAATGCCCTTGTCCCGAAGATTGCCGACGACTCGTTGCAGGTCAGCGAGACACCAAAAGGGGGTAAATTTCTGCAGTTGCCCGCTATCGATATTGAGCCACTCGTAGTCGCCCTGCCGTTCGGGCTTGCCATGACACATCAGCTCATTGAGTAATTGCAGTAAAACTGTCTCCTCCAGGCCAATGGTAGCGGCCAGGGAGGGAGAAATAATGAGCGGTTTTTCCGGGAGCAGTGACATGCTGACACTCTATCAGAAAGCGGTGGGCAAGTTTATCGGTCGCATTCGCTCAGAGGTGGTTTTCTATGTGGTTGCCGCATCGTTACAATAGCGCTTCAAAAAAAACAACAAACAGCAAGGTGGCAATGGAATGGTTCCGAAGCAGGTCAGTTTGGTAGGAAGGCGACCAGCAAGCTGGCTTTGTTGTGTCCTGTTGTCGCTCAAATGGCTGCCGGTATTGGCCGCTTCGGTCGAGGGTTATACTGAGGATGATCTGATCGCAGACATTCCGGTGGCTTTGTCTGTCACACGACTGCCCCAGTCGGTGACCGATACCTCCATGGCCGTTTCGGTTGTTGACCGATCCATGATTGAAGCGTCCGGATTTATCGAAATTCCCGATTTGCTGCGCCTTGTGCCGGGTTTTCAGGTCGGACTCAGCTGGCGTGATCACCATGCATCGGTGACCTATCACGGTCAGTCCGACGGTCTCTCGCGGCGTATGCAGGTTTTGCTCGACGGTCGTGTGGTGGTGGGATCATTGTTTGGGCTGGTGGATTGGGATCGGCTGGGAATCACTGTCGATGACATTGAGCGGATAGAGGTGGTTCGCGGTCCGGCGGGTGTTTCCTTCGGCTCCAATGCTTTCGTTGGCGTCATCAATATTGTGACCCAGAAACCCTACCACAATCCCGGCTGGCGGTTCAGCGCAACGACAGGCAGCCGCGACACCAGTCTGCTTGCGGCACGCTATGCCCATAGCGGTGATCAATTGGATTACCGGGCTTCCCTCAGTTACTTCAACACCGATGGCTTCCGCGGTGTCAATGACGAGTCGATCGCTCGTTCCGGTCGCTTTCAGGGGACTTTTCAGGCGACGCCTGAAACTTCCATGGATTTTCAACTGGGTTACGCCGAGGGCCCCTGGGGTCGTGGCGGCAATGGTGTCTCTGTGGATCCTGTCGGCACCAAGGAAGCCAGCGAGCAATATGGCAGCCTCCGTCTGACCCGCACCACGGACCCTGGCAGTGCCTGGTATCTGCAGTTCGGCTTCAGCTCCGGTGAAGAAAACGATAAATTTTCTGCCGGGCTACTGTCGGACTTACTGGGGGTCGATCCCGCCGATATTGGTGGGGTGATCCCCGGTCAGCAGGAACAGGAGGTGATTGGTCGCACCTTTGACTATCAGGTCAACCGGCGCGATATCGAGTTTCAGCAACTGTTAAATGGACAGCGCTACCGGATTGCCTGGGGCCTGGGTTATCGCAAGGATATGGTCAATAGCCTGGAAATCGTCGGCCAAAAAGAGTGGCAGGCCATGGAGACCTATCGGGCGCAGGGTAATATCGAGTACCGGTTGACTGATCAACTGTTGTTGAACGCCGGTGCCATATACGAAAAGAACAACATCAATCCCGGTGAGCTGTCCTGGCGGTTGGGCCTGAACTTCACCCCGATTGAGGGACATATGTTCCGGGTCTCGGTTGCGGAGAGCTGGCGGCAACCATTTCTGGTGGAGAATTTTCACAATATTGCCGTGCGGCTGAATGACGGTACCGCGATCGAAACCGTTCAGATGGCGCCCGAGTCCATTGATGCAGAGCGGCTGCGCAGTTATGAGCTGGGCTATATCGGCAACTGGTTGGATGAACGGTTGACCGCTGAGGTCAAGCTCTATCGGGAAACCTTTGAGGACGAAATTGAATATGTCTGGGACCCCACTTACCCGGAGGTGGCATCGATTTTTAATCAGGGCGCCATCCTTGACGTCAATGGCGGCAGTACCGCTATCGAGGGATTTGAAACCGGGGCGCGCTGGCTGGCATCCGATCGCACCCGTTTATGGCTGTCCTATGCCTACGCGGACGCCGATCAGTCCAGTTTGCCCATGGCATTTCGCAGTCTCTATCAAACTTCAGCGACACCGCGCCACACCGCCAGCCTGTTGATGTCCCATGATCTCGGTCGCCACTGGCAGGTGAGTGCCGGTTATTACTATCTCGACGATATGGTCTGGATTCTGTGGGGCTCCGAAACCGATGCCTATCGACGGCTTGATTTACGGATTGCCCGCCAGTTCCCGCTGCGCAATGCGGATCTCAAGCTGGAATTGATCGGTCAGAACCTCGGTGGCGATTACGTCGAGTTCAAGCAGGCCAACCGTTTTGAAACGCGGACATTTCTGCGTGCCACACTGCAGTTTCACTGATATCCCCGCGGTCAAACCCCCTGATCGGGGGGTATCACATGGTAGACTGAAAAGCATTTTCGGGAGATTGTTACTTGGCCAGAAAGAAAACCACCGCCTATGTCTGTAATGACTGTGGTGCGGATTACACCAAGTGGCAGGGGCAGTGCCCCGACTGTGGTGCATGGAATACGTTGACTGAAGTGCGTCTCGGCGCTGTTGTCACCTCGGGAAGTCGCAGTGGTGGTGGCTTTGCCGGGGCTGCCGACGGTGTGGTGAACACGCTGGCGGAAATCGATCTGGCCGATATTCCCCGTATCAGCGCGGGTAGTCAGGAGCTGGATCTGGTGCTGGGTGGTGGGCTGGTACCCGGATCCTGCATTCTGGTGGGCGGCGAGCCGGGTGCGGGCAAAAGTACCTTGCTGCTGCAAACCCTCTGCAAACTGGCAGAGAGTCAGGTGGCGCTCTATGTCACCGGTGAAGAATCCCCGCAACAGGTCGCCATGCGGGCCCACCGTCTGGGACTGCCGGTAAACCGGTTGCAGATCATGGCAGAGACCTCCGTGGAAACGGTCTGTGCCACCGCCGCGCGAGTGCGGCCCAAAATTCTGGTGGTTGATTCCATTCAGGTCATGCAGCTTGAGGAGATTGCCTCGGCGCCCGGCAGCGTTTCACAGGTGCGGGAATGTGCCGCAATGCTGGTTCGCTACGCAAAACAGACGGGCACAGTGTTGCTGCTGGTGGGTCATGTCACCAAGGATGGCAGTCTGGCTGGCCCCAAGGTGTTGGCGCACATGATCGATTGTTCGCTGATGCTCGAGGGAACCAGCGACAGCCATTTCCGGACCCTGCGCAGCCACAAAAATCGCTTCGGTGCGGTCAATGAGTTGGGCGTGTTTGCCATGACCGACAGGGGGCTGCGCGAAGTGGCAAACCCCTCCGCGATCTTTTTGCAACGGGGTGATGAGGTGGCTTCCGGCAGCGTGGTCATTGTGGTCTGGGAGGGCACCCGACCCCTGTTGGTGGAGTTGCAGGCGCTGGTGGATGACAGTCACCTGAGCAACCCGAGGCGGGTGACCGTGGGGCTGGAGCACAATCGGCTGGCGATGCTGCTGGCGGTGTTGCACCGTCACGGCGGGATCATGGTCGGTGATCAGGACGTCTTTGTGAATGTGGTGGGTGGCGTCAAGGTATTGGAGACCAGTGCCGATCTGGCGCTGATCCTGGCGGTTATTTCCAGCTTCCGCGATCACCCGCTGCCCCGTGATCTGGTGGTCTTCGGCGAGGTGGGACTGTCCGGTGAGATCAGGCCCGTGCAAAACGGTCAGGAGCGACTGCGAGAGGCCGCCAAACACGGTTTCAAGCGCGCTATTATTCCTTCTGGCAATGCGCCTCGCCAACCGATCAAGGGGATGGAGGTGATACCGGTGCGCAAACTGACCGATGCGCTGGATGCCCTTGGCTAACGCCTCCCTGTCCGCGTCTCTCATGCAAAACCCAAATTGACTTTGCCCGGTTCCGGGCGTAAATTCCTTCACCTTGCTTAGGCAACAGGTTCTCGACGCAGCGTTCAGTGCGTCGGGTGAAACGGGAAGTCGGTGCGCTCCATGACGCCAGTCAAAGGCAAACCCGACACTGCCCCCGCAACGGTAATTGAGTGAACCCGCAGTACGGGTTCAAACGCCAGATCACACAGCCACTGTGCACATGCATGGGAAGGCGATCTGGCAGGGGAAACCGCTCATGAGTCCGGAGACCGGCCTGTCGCTACGCAAACGAACCACGGGGTGTGGTTGCGTTGGTGTCGACAGTTTTCCTGTTTCATCGCCAATCATAACTCCGTGGACTGATCTCACTCAGCACGCGTTCGGGGTCGAACGCCGGAGACTTGTTAATGAAAAAATTTCATCCCGTCAGTTGCCTGGCACTCCTTGTCATCTCTATTGCCAGCGCACAGGCTGCCGAAACGGCGATTGACACTGAAACCGGTAAAAATAATCTTCAGGAAGTCGTGGTCACCGCGTCCCTGGCACCGGTTCAGTTGCAGCAGACCGGCAACGCCATTCATGTTATTTCCGCCCGGGATATCGAAGTCAGTGGTGCCGCCGTGGTCAGTGACCTGTTGCGCGATGTGCCCGGTATCGCCATCAATCGGAGTGGTCCACTCGGTTCCACTACTCAGTTGAGAATGCGCGGTGCCGAAGGCAACCATGTGCTGGTGCTGGTGGATGGTGTTGAAGTGAACGACGGTGCCCAGGCCGATGAATTTAACTGGGCCCACCTGTCCACCGCCGGGATCGAACGGATCGAGGTGGTGCGCGGTGCACAGAGCGCCCTTTGGGGCAGTGATGCGGTGGCGGGGGTGATCAATATTATTACCCGTCAGGCGGACGAGCCCTTTCAGGCACAGGTCTTCTCCGAGGGCGGTAGTCATGGGACCAATCATACGGGCTTTACGATCGGTGCCAGTGCCGGGACGGCCCACATCAACCTCAGTGGTTCACACCTGTCTGCCGACGGCGACAATATTTCCCGCTCTGGCAGTGAAGATGATGGCTATCGCAACAGCACTCTCAACCTCAACGCTGGCTGGCGACCGCTGGACAACCTGGGCCTGTCCCTGACGGCCCGCCAGACCGAGGGTGAAAATGAATTTGATGGCATTGATGATCTGATTACTGGTTTGCCGGAGGACGGTGACCATGAATCAGACTTCCGTCAGCGTTTTGTCCGCGCCCAGGCGGACTTGTCCCTGCTGGATGATCGCTGGCAGCATCGGGTCGCTCTGGCGGTCAGTCGCCACAACAATGAAAACTATACCGATGGCGCGACTACCGGTTCTAATGCCACGCGGAAAAAACAGTACAGCTACCTCACCAGTTTCAGCTGGGATGAGCAGAGCCAGCGCCTGTCGCTGCTGCTGGAGCGGGAAACCGAGGATTTCCGCCAGCGAGGCCCCATTCTGTTCGGCGACCCGAATCAGAACCAAAGCCGCGAAACCGACAGTGTGGCACTGGAGTATCGGGTGGCGCTGTGGGACCGGCTGACATTGGGTGCCAGTGTGCGTCACGATGACAACAGCGAATTTCAGAACGCCTACACACGGCGCTTCGATGCCAGTTACCGTATCCCCGCATCGGCCACACGTTTCCGTGCCAGCTGGGGCACAGCGGTGAAAAACCCCACGTTCTCCGAGCGTTTTGGTTTCTATACAAATTTTGTCGGCAACCCCGACCTGCGCCCGGAAAAATCCACCAGTTGGGATGTGGGTGTCGATCAATCGCTGTTTGATGACCGGTTGATGCTTGGCCTGACCTATTTCCGTGCCCGCCTGGAAAATGAAATCAACGGGTTTGTCTATGATCCCGACCACTTGGCATTCACCGCAGAGAATGTCAGTGGTAACAGTGACCGGCAGGGTGTGGAGTTGACGTTTGATGCCAGCCTGACGCCGACCCTGTCCCTCAAGGGCAGTTATACCTACACGGATGCCACCGAGCCCGACAGTGATGGTCGGGATGTGGATGAACTGCGTCGGCCCCGCCATCTCGGCAGTACGACGCTGAACTGGCAGGTGGCCGAGCGCCTCAATATCGTCCTTAATGCCCAGTACAATGGCCACCAGGATGACCAGTATTTTCCACCCTGGCCACAGCCCTCAACGCGGGTTGAGCTGGATGATTACACACTGGTGAATCTGAGTGCCCAGTACCAGGCGAGCAATTCGCTGACCATTTATACCCGGCTGGAAAACCTGCTGGATGAAGATTATGAGGAGGTTTTTGGCTATGAGACACTCGGTTTTGGTGCCATGGTGGGTGTTCGCTACAGCTTCACCCAATAAGTTGTCGGCTCAGGGGAGCGGTGTGGCGTGACCGATTTGAGCAGACCCGGGAAAACCCGGGTGTTACTGTCCTGGAGCAGTGGCAAGGATTCCGCCTGGACGCTTTATCAATTGCAGCGGGATCCCACCGTGGAGGTGGTCGGGTTATTGACCACTTACAATCAGGCATTTGCCCGCTCGGCCATCCACGGCGTCCGCCTGAGTCTGGTGCGCGCCCAGGCGGATGCTGCCGGCTTGCCGCTGCTGGCGATTCCCCTGCCCTGGCCGTGCAGCAATGAGCAGTATGAGCAGGCTATGCATACCGGGCTGGAGGAAGCCATACAGCAATTCTCACCCGACGCCATTGCCTTTGGTGATCTGTTTCTGGAGGATATTCGCGCCTACCGTGAAAGCCGCATGGCACAGACCGGGCTTGAGGTGTTGTTTCCGATCTGGGCTACGCCAACGGATCAACTGGCCCGAGCCATGGTCGACGGTGGCTTGCAGGCGCGTGTGACCTGTCTGGATCCCGGCAGGATGCCCCAGTCACTGGCGGGTGCCGCGTTCAATCTGGATTTTCTGACGAAACTGCCGGCAGCGGTCGATCCCTGTGGGGAGAATGGTGAATTCCACAGCTTTGCCTGGAACGGGCCGATGTTCAAATGGCCGATACGGGTTGAGGTGGGTGAAACAGTGACCCGCGAGGGGTTTGTGTACACCGACCTGACGGAGGTGGTGGCTTGAGGATAGTCTCGCTGTTGCCCAGCGCCACAGAGATCATCTGTGGCATTGGACTCCGTGACAGTCTGGTGGGCGTCACCCATGAATGTGATTTTCCACCCGACGTGGTGGGATTGCCGGTGGTAACTGCCTCCAGGATTCCCAAGGGGCTTGCCAGTGATGAGATCGATACGCTGGTCAGCGACCAACTGGAAACGGACAGTGCGCTGTACAGTCTGAACGAGCCGGTATTACGGCAGCTCGCCCCTGATTTGATCGTCACCCAGGCCCTTTGTGACGTCTGTGCGGTCTCTGCCGGTGAGGTGAACGACATGGCCTGTCAGTTGCCCGGTGATGTCCGGGTGATCAATCTGGAGCCCAGCTGTCTGCAGGATGTTCTGGATACGGTGTTACTGGTGGGAGAGGCGGCGGGTTGTACCGCCGCGGCCGCTACCTATCACGCCGAGCTCTGCCGCCGGGTCAATCAGGTGGCGGTCCGGACGGCGGCTGTGCCGGCGTTGCGTCCCCGAGTGGCAATTCTCGAGTGGCTCGACCCGATCTACGATGGCGGGCACTGGTACCCGGAGCTGATCGAGCTGGCCGGTGGCACGCCCTGTTTTGGCGAACAGCAGCGGCCGTCCCGCCGCCGTTCGTGGGAGGAATTGGTGGCCGCGGCACCGGATGTGGTGGTGGTATCACTGTGCGGATTTGACTTGCAGCGCACGGCCCTGGATATTCCCCTGCTGACAGGCAGGCCAGGTTACGGCATGCTGCCAGCGACGGAGTCTGACCAGGTTTATATGGTAGACGGCAACAGTTATTTCAGTCGCCCCGGTCCCCGGCTGGTGGATAGTCTGGAAATATTGGCCAATCTGCTGCACCCCGAAATTCATCCACTGCCCCGGGGTATGATGGGCGCAGTGAAAATTCTGAACACCCCCTGAGGACATACAATGACGGACAAACACCAGCAGAAGATGCAGAAGCTCAAGGAAAAAGTGGACGCCGGTATAGCGGCCGCAGACCAGGAGCGCGGTGTGATGGTTTTCCTCACCGGTGACGGCAAGGGTAAATCCAGTTCTGCCTTTGGCATGGTGATGCGGGCGCTGGGCTATCACTATAAGGTGGGGGTGGTGCAATTCATCAAGGGCGAGCAACTCTCGGGCGAAGAGCTTTATCTGCAGGAAAAATGTCCGGAAGTGGACTTCTACCAGATGGGCACCGGGTTTACCTGGAATACCCAGGATCGCCAGGGTGATATGGAGGCCGCCTTGCGCACCTGGCTGGTGGCCAAGCGGATGCTGGCGGATGAAAGTTTCCATCTGGTGGTACTGGATGAGCTGACCTACATGCTCAGTTTTCAGTATCTCGATGAGGCCGAAGTGCTGGATGCATTGCGCAACCGACCGTTCGGCCAGAGTGTTGTGGTGACCGGCCGCGGTGGCGGGGCGGGGCTACAGGCGCTGGCGGATACCGTCTCCGAGATACGGGAAGTCAAACACGCCTATCGCGCCGGTATTATGGCGCGGCGCGGTGTGGACTTCTGACGGGCCGACCGAGGAGCTGCGCGTTGCATCGTCTTCCCCCGCGGGCCTTTATGGTGGTTGCCCTGGTTTTGCTGGTGCTGGCTGTATTGCTTGGTTTGCTGGTGGGCCCGGTACAGATTGCCCCGGTAAAACTGCTGACGCTCTGGTCTGCCGACCAGGATATGGACGGCCGTGTGCTGGAACTGATCCGTCTGCCACGGGTGTTGTTGGCGGCCCTGGTCGGCGCCTGTCTGGCCAGTTGCGGTGCCGTGATGCAGGGTCTGTTTCGCAATCCACTGGCTGACCCCTCCCTGATCGGTGTTTCCAGTGGCGCCTCGGTGGGCGCCAGTTGTGTGATTTTTTTCAGTGGTTTTGGGTTCCTTGGTTCCGGATTGGGTCTGCCGGCGATTGCGATCGGTGCCTTTGTTGGCGGCATGGCCGCCACGGCCGTCGTTTACCGGCTGGCAACCTCGGTAACCGGCACCTCCGTATCCACCATGTTGCTGGCCGGAATTGCCATCACGGCATTGGCCGGGGCAGTAACCAGCCTGTTCAGTTTTTTCGCCGACAATGAAATGCTGCGTCGCATCAGTCTCTGGCAAATGGGCAATCTGGACAGTGCCAGTTGGCACCGTGTGATGGTGATTGCCGCGGTGGTGATACCGCTGGTATTGGTCCTGCCGCGCGAAGGTCGCGCGCTGAATGCCATGTTGCTGGGAGAATCCGAGGCCCGCCATCTGGGGATTGGCGTCGAGCAGCTGAAACGGCGATTGATCGTACTGACGGCACTCGGGGTTGGTGTGGCGGTGGCGGTGTCGGGTGTGGTCGCTTTTGTGGGGCTGATTGTGCCCCATCTGGTGCGGTTGCTGATCGGGCCCGATCACCGTTACCTGATTCCCGGTTCTGCCCTGTTGGGGGCGGTGTTGCTGTTGCTGGCGGATACTGGGGCCCGGACCCTGATGTCGCCAGCTGAATTGCCCACCGGGGTGATCACGGCCCTGCTGGGGGCACCATTCTTCGTTGCCCTGTTGCTCCGGCAGCGCCGGGATCTGGTGAGTTAGCGCGATGCTGGAAGCACAGGGTCTGTCATTTTCCATCGCCGGGTTTTCGCTGCTGCGGGATATCGATTTACGCGTGGAACCGGGCAAAGTCACGGCCATTATTGGTCCCAATGGGGCCGGTAAAACCAGCCTGTTGCGCCTGCTGACTGGCGAACAGCGGCCCACGGCGGGCAATATTGCGCTGAGTGGCCAGCCACTGGGGGACTGGTCGCCAACACAACTGGCCAGCGTCATGGCCGTGCTACCGCAGAGTTCGAGGCTCGATTTTCCCTTTACCGCCCGGGAGGTGGTGATGATGGGCCGCATTCCCCACGCCACCGGACTGGTCCGCGATACCGCCATTGTCGATGCAGCCCTGGCGGCTGTGGATGGCAGTTATCTGGACAAACGCTTTTATACCCACATGTCCGGCGGTGAAAAACAACGCGTTCAGCTGGCTCGGGTACTGGCCCAGATCTGGGAGCCGGTGGCCGACCATGCCCGGGTGCTGATACTCGACGAGCCCACCTCCTCTTTTGATCTCGCACACCAGCAACTGACCATTGCCAATATGCGCAGCTTTGCCGCCCAGGGGGTTGGCGTACTGGTGGTGATTCACGATCTGAATATGGCAGCTCGCTGTGCCGACCAGTTGCTGGTATTGAGCTGTGGGCGGATTGCCGCCTGCGGTTCGCCGCAACAGGTACTCACAGCCATGACGATCAAGCAGGTCTTCAATGTGGATGTGTCCATCGGTATCAACCCGTTGACGGGCACGCCACTGGTGATTGCCTGAGATGCCACGAACCCTGCTTGCACTGTTGTTGGCACTGTGTGGAGCTGCGGTGTCTGCAGAAATCCGTGTTCAGGATGATATCGGTGAACAGCTTGTGCTCGAGGGCCCGGCCCAACGGGTGATCACCATGGCGCCGCACCTGACCGAGCTGGTGTATGCCGTGGGTGGTGGGGACCAGATGACCGCTACCGTGGCCTGGAGCGATTTCCCCGCAGCGGCAAAAGCCCTGCCGGTGATTGGCTCCAACAATAAAATCAATTATGAGGCCCTGCTGCAATATCAGCCGGATCTGGTGCTGGTATGGCTGAGCGGCAATGGGGAGAGCATGATCAACCGGCTCAAATCCCTGGGACTTAATGTCTATGTCAACAAGCCCCGCCACCTGGACGATATTCCCCGCACTGTGTTGAATATCGGCAAGCTGTTGGGTCGCGAAGAGGCCGCCGAGCCTGTGGTTGGCCAGTTTCGCCGGGCCATGAAAGCACTGGGTGATGAGTACGGTCAGTCGCGCCCGGTGACGGTGTATTACCAGATATGGCAGTCGCCGCTGATGACCTTCGGTGGCAGCCACCTGGTCTCGGATGTGATGGCCCTGTGCGGCGGGCGCAATGCGTTTGCCGATACCGCAGGGCTGGTGCCAAGACTGGGCGTGGAATCAGTTCTGGCAGCCGATCCGGAAGTGATTGTGGTGGGACAGTACACGGAAGCCGAGACAGCGTTTGATTACTGGCGTCAGTGGCCACAGCTGCGCGCTGTAGCGGGGGGGCATATCTACGGTGTGGACCCCTATCTTTTGCACCGCCATACCCCGCGTATCGTCAAGGGTGCCCGGCAATTGTGCGAGGCCATCGACCGCGCCCGGTGACACAACGCCGGACTGCAGCAATATTGCACCCGGAAAAAAGCCGCCCGTGGGCGGCTTTTTTTTGCTGTTTTCCTCGACTGGAAAACCAATAGGAAACTACTCAGATATCGTAACCCCTCTCATCGTGCTGGGAGATATCCAGCCCCTGGGTTTCCTGCTCGTCGTCTACTCTCAGGCCAACCATCAGGTTAACCAGTTTCAACAATACAAAAGTCAGCACGGCGGTATAGGCAAGTGTACTGAGTACCCCGATAAACTGGACTTTCAGCTGGGAATCCATCGCCATGCCCTCGGCATAGCCTGGACCACTGAAGACGCCGAGATCGGCGGAGATGAATATCCCGGCCAGCAGGGTGCCGAGGATACCGCCGATACCGTGTACCGGGAAAACATCGAGGGAGTCGTCAATCCGGAATTTCAGTTTGATTGCCTGGGTTGCGAAATAGCAGATGATACCGGCGCTGAAGCCGATCAGCAGTGCCCCGCCGGGACCGACAAAGCCCGATGCCGGGGTGATGGTGCCGAGACCCGCCACCATACCCGTGACGATACCGAGTACCGAAGGCTTGCCGTGTTTGATCCACTCCATCATCATCCAGGCCAGTGAACCGGTGGCGGCGGAGATGTGGGTCACCAGCATGGCCATACCCGCGTCGCCGTTGGCGGCCAGAGCCGAACCGCCATTGAAGCCAAACCAGCCAACCCAGAGCATACCTGCCCCGGTAACGGTCATGGTCAGGTTGTGCGGCATCATCGGCTGTTGCTGGAAGCCACGGCGGCGCCCCAGTACAATCGCCGTCACCAGCGCGGCAACCCCTGCGGTAATATGCACCACCGTGCCACCGGCAAAATCCAGCAGACCCATTTCGCCCAGCCAGCCACCGCCCCACACCCAGTGGGTAATCGGCACGTAGACCACCAGCAGCCAGAGGCAGCTGAACAGCATGACCGCCGAAAAGCGCATACGCTCGGCAAAACCGCCGACAATCAGCGCCGGGGTAATAATGGCGAAGGTCATTTGAAACATGAAGAATACAGTCTCGGGAATATCCCCGGCCAGACTTTCTGCCGTTACGCTGGCGAGCATGACATTTTGCAGGTTGCCGATCCAGGCATTCATTGAGCCGCCATCACCGAAAGCCAGGCTATAGCCGCAGATCAGCCATATCAGTGAGGCCGCACAGGTAATGGCAAAGCACTGCATTAATACCGACAGCACATTTTTTGCCCTGACCAGCCCGGCGTAAAAAAGCGACAGACCGGGAATCGTCATGAACAGCACCAGCGCAGTGGCAGTCAGAATCCATGCTGTGTTTGCACCATTAATGGTCTCGGTGTGGCCTATAGTCGGTGCAAGCAGGCTTAATAATAGGGCATACAGGGTGGTGCGGTGTCTTACAGGCCTGAACATAATCAATCCCTCATAATCTTGCACTATTTACGTGCAATATATTGGCTCATGCCGGTGCATATGCATCAGAATAGAGCAATTTTTTTGTTTTTTAGCCTTTAGTAAGGCGTTCCGATAAGGTTTCGCAAATGCTGTGCCAGAAAAGCCGATTTGGCGCTATTATGGTGCTTGAAATTTTTTGGTCTCCGTATCAAGCGCATATCAATATGTCTGCTTGCCGGCGACAGGAACTTGATTCAGGATTGATACAAACCAGAAATTCACATGACCCAGCGCGGTTCTGTGCCCGGAGGAGTAACGACCATGTCCAATGACAATGATGATTTGCGTGACCAACTGACCACGCTGCACAACGAGCTGGAAAAGGCAAAGACGCTAGACCCGGAAGACCGGGACATGCTGGGACACCTGATGTCTGACATGATCCGCATTGCCCAGGGGGATCTCGAAAAAGGGGCTCACCACGAATCGCTGCGGGAGCAACTTGAGCGAAAAGCCGGTGAGTTTGATCTCGACCACCCCCGCCTGGCAGGCGTGGTGCGTCAACTGCTGGATTCACTGGGAAAAATGGGTATTTAACCCCGGGGCTATAGCGATCCGGGTTGCTGGGGTCTATTGAGCAATGGAGAGAAGAGTCTTTGGTCTGATGGTGGTCGGCGCGCTGATTGCCGGCTGTGCTGGCTCAGATACAAATGAAGACAGCGATAACTACATTGGCTGGGTCTGTGGTGGCGCCAGGCAAAGTGATGACTGGTCCTGTGAGATGCGTGAAATCAAGGACGGTCGAGCGGTTGCCACATCAACAGTGGCGTCAGTAGGCGATCCGACGGTTGCCGATGGACAGGACGTCAGCCCGTTTTCCGAGCGGGACCGGCCGCGCAACCTGCAGGTTGTCTCTCCGCCCAACCAGAACTGGCGAAACCAGTTACCGGGGCTTGACAGCACGCCGGTGATCCCCGAGTCGGAGTCTTCGACACTGGCAGAGCGTAAACTGAGGGAGCGGCCGCCCCGTGTCCCCGCGGCGGTGCCCTCAGTTGTGGCAAGAAAGACCTCGCCGCCGCCTGCCCCAACGCCTCAATCCGCCCCGTTGCCTCCATCCCCTGTCGCAGAACCGGTCGCTTATGCGCTGGGTGACGAGATCGGAGGTGACTTGTCCATTGATGCCAAAAAACCGGCGTACACCCTGCAACTGGCGGCCTTCAAGGATCCCGCCCAGCTCGAACTATTTGTTGACCGGCATCGCCTCGGTGATCTTGGGGTACAGCAGTTTCAGTCCTACAGCAAGAAACAGCGCTGGCAGCTGCTGGTCTGGGGCGCTTTTGAGAGCCCAGCCAAGGCACGGGAAGCCTGGCGGGCCATCGCCAGGCAGTATCCCGGCGTTGAGCCCTGGGTCAGATCAATGAGTTCCCTGGACATGGAGTCCGGTCAATCGGTAGCCGTGGATGGTTGACCGGGCCGGATCGTCCACGGAGAGACTCACGGTATTCTACGACGGTGCCTGCCCGATCTGCGTTAGGGATCGCCGTACCTATGAAAAGCTGGCCGGTGAGCGAGACAATGTCTGCTGGGTCGATATTACGGCTGCAGAAGCACAATTGCGGGAGGCGGGTATTGATCCACGAAAAGCCCTCACCGAGTTGCATGTGCAGGATGGAGAGGGCAATATCTTTTCAGAGATAGACGCCTACCGGTTGCTGATGGCGAGGATTCCGCTGTTGAAGCCCATCGGTTGGCTGATCGGGTTGCCGTTGGTGCGCCCGATCCTGAGTAGACTTTATCGCTGGTGGGTTCGCCGCCGGTTAATACGTGACGGGAGGCTTTGATGGCTACCAACAGCGAGGTGATGGTAGGCAACCTGTTTTCGAACATTCCGGTGTTGACACTGGGTGAGCTTTTTGAAGACGTGATTGTTACCGACTTCACTCGCATCCAGCGGATTGTGTCCAGGGGGCAGAGTTCCCCTGAGGGCTTCTGGTATGACCAGCCGGAAAATGAACTGGTGGTGATTATTCAGGGGAAGGGTGTGCTGGAGTTCGACAATGGTGATCGAATGGAAATGGCCGTGGGCGATTTTGCCGCCATTCCGGCACACCGCAAACACCGCGTTGCCTGGACCGATCCCGATACCGAAACGATCTGGCTGGCAATATTTTATTAGAGAGTTAACCGATTAAACGGTTGGTCATCAGCCAAGTGGCCAGCATTCCCGCCAACAGAAACCCCACTGCGTAGGCTAGCGCGCCCCGGCGAAAGCCTGTGCTCAGGTGAGCCTGTTCCGCACTGCTGACGATAAAGGGCAGGCCGCTGTGTTCCGGCTGGCTCAACAAATGATCGGGTGGTGCGCCTGCTACCGCCGCCTGTTGCTCGTGCGCTTTTCCCAAGGCGGCTTCCCGCACCACTTGCCATTCTCTCAGGTCAAGTTCTCCGTCACCGTTGCGATCAAATTTCGTCAACAATGCCGGAAAATCCGTCTTCCAGTTTCTGAGAATATCACCAGCCAGCTGGTCTGCCGAAAGCGTTCTCTGGCCCGTACTATCCGTCGTGAAGTGTCCCAGTGTATAGAGTGGGTCGCCTTCCATGATCAGGTATTCCGTGTAGCGATAGCGGCTGCCGAACGAGATAGCATTTTTAAGACTGAAAAAGCCGCTATTGAGTTGTGCGGGTTTTGGGATGCCAATCGGGCGGCGGGTACTGCCATACCAGACCTGCCGGTGCCGGGTGCTGATATCGCCACCTGCTGGATCTACCCGGCAAACACCGGTGGTGTCCCGTAGATAAAAAGGTCGGCTCGAGGCGCGCTTATCAACCGTACTCCAGCGGCTGGACCTGCCGGTACGCTGATATTTCTCGATTGTGTAGCGCCACCAAAGGCATAGGGTGCTGCTCAATGGTGCCAGTTGCGGATGGCCCTGCAGGGTGGCGACGCCAATCAGTTCTATGTAACCCTGACTGGCGGAGCGGATTTTTGAGGTGGGCATGTCTTCCACCAGTCGGGCGCGTTTCAGCAGGCGGTAGCTTTTCCACAAACAGAACAACGAAGTAGCAACGGCCAGTGTTAACCAGAGGGAAAATTCCCCAGTGGATAGGTTTGCCACGCATTCGGCACAAAACAGGCTGTTATTGGCCACGCGGTATCAGCCTGGCACCAGCAAGGCATTGCGGGGGATAGCGGGCCGCCACATCACGAATGGAACAGTCCCTTGATGTCCACATCGGCAATCTGGGCTTCGCTGAATCGCAGCAGGTCGTGTGGGCCAAACTTGAAGAAACCGGCTACCAGCCTGTCCGGGAACTGTTCGATGCGGATATTGTTCTGGTTTACTACTTCGTTGTAGAGCTCGCGGCGGTCGGCAATAGCGTTTTCCAGATCTGAGATCCGCAGCTGCAGATGACGGAATGAATCATTGGCCTTCAGTTCCGGATAGTTTTCTGCCAGTGCAAACAGCTGGCCCAGTCCCCTGCGCAGGGCTGTTTCGGCAATACCCAGCGCCTGCATGTCACCATCCTGCGCCGCCGTGGCTACCTGGTTGCGAGCGCTGATGACCTGCTCCAGTGTGGTCTGCTCGTATTGCATGTACTGCTTGCAGGTTTCCACCAACTTCGGCAATTCCTCGAAGCGCTGTTTCAGTAGCACATCGATATTTGACCAGGCTTGGGCGACCCGATGCTTCAGGGCTACCAGATTGTTGTAGATGACGATGCCGTAGCCGATGCCAAGCACCAGCAGGCCGAGCACAATAAAATTGAACACGCCCATGATGTTCCCCTGTCTCTGAATGAACCGGATTGGCGAAGGGTTTTTAGAATAGGGGCTTTGTCGGCTGTGGGCAATAAAAGCCTGCCGAAAACAGCTACAGCGCCCCGGGTGACCCCGGGGCGCTGGAATGAATCCCCACTGACCAGCGAATGGGGGTTGGGATCAGGTTTTCAGACGCTTGTATTTCAGTCGCCTGGGTTGGGCATCCTGGCCTTTGCGCTTGATGAGATCTTCGTGGTATTCGGTGTAGTCGCCCTCGAAGAACACCACTTCGCTGTCCCCTTCGTAGGCCAGGATATGGGTGGCCACCCGGTCGAGGAACCAGCGATCGTGAGAGATCACCAGCACGCAGCCGGGGAAGTTCTGAATCGCCTCTTCGAGCGCCCGCAGGGTTTCGATGTCGAGGTCGTTTGAAGGCTCATCAAGCAGCAGCACGTTGGCGCCCTGTTTCAGGGTGTCCGCCAGATGCAGGCGACCGCGCTCCCCGCCGGACAGTTCGCCGACCCGCTTTTGCTGGTCGCTGCCCTTAAAGTTGAAGCGGCCAAGATAGGCCCGCGATGGCACCTGGTAGTTGCCGATCTGCAGGATATCCTGTCCGTCGGAAATCGCCTCCCAGACGGTCTTGTTGTCATCCAGGTTTTCCCGGCTCTGTTCCACAAAGGCAAGGTTCACCGAATCACCCAATGTTATGGTGCCGCTGTCGGGCTGTTCGCTACCGGAGATCATCCGGAACAGGGTGGATTTACCGGCGCCATTGCCACCGACTATGCCGACAATCGCCCCCTTCGGGACACTGAGTGTCAGGTTGTCGATCAGCAGCTGATCGCCAAATCGCTTGCAGACATTTTCCAGTTCAATAACCTTGTCGCCGAGACGGGGGCCGGGCGGAATGTAGATTTCGTTGGTTTCGTTGCGTGCCTGGAACTCCTGGGAACTCATCTCCTCAAAGCGGGATAGGCGGGCCTTGTTCTTGGCGTGGCGACCTTTCGGGTTCTGTCGCACCCATTCCAGTTCATTTTTGATGGTGCGCTGGTGGGCATCTTCCTGCTTCTGTTCAATCTCCAGCCGCTTTTCCTTGGCCTCCAGCCAGGTGGTGTAATTGCCTTCGTAGGGAATGCCGTGCCCGCGGTCCAGCTCCAGAATCCAGCCCGCCACATTGTCGAGGAAATAGCGGTCGTGGGTGACCGCCACCACCGTGCCGGAAAACTCCTCGAGAAACTTTTCCAGCCAGAATACCGATTCGGCATCCAGATGGTTGGTGGGTTCGTCGAGCAGCAGCATGTCGGGTTTCGACAACAGCAGGCGGCACAGGGCCACCCGGCGTTTTTCACCGCCGGATAGTTTGCTGACATCGGCCTCCCAGGAGGGCAGGCGCAGGGCGTCAGCCGCCACTTCCAGGGTGTGATTCAGGTTGTGGGCGTCCCAGGTCTCGATAATGTTTTCAAGCTCGCCCTGGCGCTTGGCCAGCTTGTCGAAATCCGCATCCGGTTCGGCATAGGCGGCGTACAGTTCGTCGAGCGCCTGCAGGGCATCCACCGCTTCCCGGACACCGTCTTCAACGTTGCCGCGCACATCCTTGTCGGGATCCAGTTGCGGCTCCTGCGGCAGGTAACCCACCTTGATGCCGGGCATCGGCCGCGCCTCCCCCTGAATGTCGGTGTCGAGTCCGGCCATGATTTTCAGCAGGGTGGATTTGCCTGAACCATTCAGGCCGAGTACGCCGATCTTGGCGCCCGGAAAAAAGGACAGGGAGATATCCTTGAGGATCTGGCGTTTGGGCGGAACGACCTTGCCCACCCGGTTCATGGTGTATACATATTGGGCCATGGAATGCTTGCCTGAGTTTTTGTTAAAAGAGTGGTGCCTGTCAGTGCCGATCGGGGTGTTATACCAGCCGTTTGTCTCTCCTGTGGAGAATCAGCGAACAGGCCATATCAAGTGCGTGGATTGTAGCGGAAACTGAAACGGGTCAGAAGCACCCCGCCGGGTTCATGCTGGGGCGGCAAATGGCAATACGGTCTGTGAGAGCCACTGTCTGCTGGAGAAAATACTCAATACTCTGTCACCACACGATTGCGCCCAAACTTTTTCCCCCTGTACATTGCGTTGTCCGCAGCCTCAATGGACGCTTCAACGGACCGGGATGGGTCGAGCATGGCCACACCCAGTGACGCTGTTACCTGCAGAATGTGATCGGAGCCGTTGGGCTGGATTCGCTGGGCGGCAACGGCATGACACATCCGCTCGGCCACTTCCCGCGCTTCCTCCGGCGTTGTGCCGGGCATGCAAAGCAGGAACTCCTCTCCTCCATAGCGGTATATCCGGTCGTATGGCCGGAGAATGGCCTGCAGGCATTGCACGGTTGAGATGAGCACCCTGTCGCCGGCGAGATGACCGTGCTTGTCATTGACCTGCTTGAAGTGATCCAAATCCAGCATCGCCAGTGCGCAGTGCTGCCCTCGTCTCTGGCTCAGTGCCTGTTGTTCGCGAAGCCAGGGTAACAGGCTGGCTCTGTTTTGCGCCCCGGTGAGGGGGTCCTGGCTCTGGATAACTTCTGACAGCTCGTGTCGCAACGACTGGATCTCCAGTCGCATTTTGTCCAGGGCATTTTCGAATTGATCCAGCTGACCGGTGGTAACGGGTTTGTTATCCGAGACAAGCTGGAGCAGGGTGCGCGCATAGACGTGCATTTTTTCGTGGGCATCGCCGAGTGAGATAAAGGCAGGATGATCTCGGAGTAGAGCTGTGGAGACGTTTCCATACCACTGCCCAAAGCGACAGTGCTGGTGCGCATCCGGCCTCAGGTCGGCCGGTTCCGCCGGCACCCTTGAAATGAGGATGCGCAGCAGGCTTTTGTACCATTGTTCGTGGCTGAAAATCGCCTGATCCAGTTCCGCGATGGCCGACTGCAATTCCTGCGTAGTAAAAGGGGGCATGATGGGGTACGTCCAGTGTTTGATGGTTCAGGCAGCCCGACCAACCTGCGCGGACGGCAATTCGGCGGCCTTCGAAACTGCTGTTGCGGGGCCGCCCCGTCTACTGTAGACCAAGGTGCTCCATGTTTTCCAGTTATTGAAGTCCGGCGATTGCCGGGACATGGCTGGAAAATTTGGATGTTCAGGGACAGAAAATTGAGGGGCAGAGCCATTGGCCATTGCCTGGCCTGCCGGTTTCGACTACAAAGAACATAGAATGCCGGTGCGCGCCGGCTGGCAGGAATAAACCGATGCCTGTAATCGAGCCTGACGTCGTCGTGCAAACTGTCGAGCGTCAGACGTCAGCAATGGTCTGGTTACGGTATGAGGCATACCGCCAGTAAATTCAAAGCCGACGACAGGTGAAACCCGCCATGGCCATAAAATCAAAAGGCACAGACCGATGAGGGCGTCGATTGACCCTGACGGCATCCAGCTCAGTGATGTTGATCCGGACCAGGCGCTCAGGGACAAGGACGAATACAAACACCTGCTGGGCAAGTTGCAGGAAAAAATGCTGCAAATCCAGTTGGCCTATTACACCCAGGGCCGACGTGCGGTGATTGTGCTTGAGGGGGCAGACTGTGCCGGCAAGGGCGGTATTATCCGTCGACTCACGCAACCACTGGATGTGCGGGGCGTGCAGGTCTGGCCGGTCGGCGCCCCCAGTGAGGAGGAGCTTCGACAGCACTATCTGCAACGCTTCTGGCAGCGACTGCCTTCGTCGGGTTCCATTGCGATCTTCGATCGCTCCTGGTACGGCCGGGTGCTGGTGGAGCGTATCGAGGGCTATTGCAGTAAATCCGCCTGGCAACGAGCCTATGCCGAAATCAATGATTTTGAGCGGATGCTTCACGACGATGGGGTGCCGGTCGTCAAACTGTTGCCGGTGATTAGCAAAACTGAGCAAATGCGACGTTTTGAAGAACGCCTGCGCAATCCACGCAAGCAGTGGAAAATTACCAGCGAAGATATTCGTAACTGGCATCACTGGGATGACTACCAACAGGCATTTCAGGAAATGTTGGATAAAACCTCGACGGATTTCGCCCCCTGGCACCTGATTCCCGGCAATCGAAAATGGTTTGCCCGTGTCGAGGCCCTGAAAGTGGTGACCGAGGTGCTGGCCAGGGGGGTCGACATTTCAGTGCCGTTGTTGGAGCCGGAACTGATGCAGGAAGCGCTGGAAATGTTGCGCCGGGAGTTAAAGGATTCGTAACCATCCGCAACCGGTGCTTTCAGCCTGTTTGCCAGAATCTGATGCCAAAAATATCGAGATGGGCGAGTAAAGCGATTATTGTCCCGATACGCAAAGGCTGAAAAGAGGCGGTATTTTTCTTGGCAGCCTAGGTGCGTTCAGTCAGTAACTTTCCGGCTTTTTGTGGCGAGAGGGGCTCGCTCACCAAAACTTCGTTGCCTGACCAGGGTTTCCCCTCCATGGAGATGGCCACCAGCACACCCCGAATTGCGGTAATTTTCTTGTCTATGGGTTCCGGAAAGATATAGAACATTTCCTCGGAGTGGTTTATCCCGCGCAGATGCACATAGATAAACCGGTCTTTTACCCTGATAGCGCCTTTATATTTGAAGGGGTTTTCATGATTGAGCTCCTCAATTGTCACGCCGATGGAGCCGTTTAATTTCCGCGCAATTTTCCACCTGTGGGCAACGAGCTTGTCGCCATCTGTGGTGGCGTAGCGGTATGAATAGAATTCACCCTTGTAAGCGAGCCGGATGAACGTCTGGTTTTCGATAAATGTCAGGAGTTTGTCGATAACGTAACTGATCAGGCCGCCAATGAGCGCCCCGGCAAGGAGTGTGCTCCAGTCCATGGTTCTATTCTCACGTTGGGCATTCGAGCCTGTTTACACAGGCTCGAATGTTCAGCTGGATGATTACTTCCTGATTTTAACTTTGGCGGGTTGCCTTGCCATCGGAATTACCTCCTTCTGCGATGCTCCTCGGTCAATCTTGCTGGATGCTGTCAGCGACTTCAATGGAAATTTGTTTTCCCATCCTGTTGTCAGGTTTGTTGGAACAAGTCAGGCTTTCTTAACGATGCTGACGATATATAACAGAATAACAGCGCCAATGGTGGCCATAATGATAGAGCCTATCAGGCCGCCTGTTGTTATGCCGAGCAATCCGAACAAAAATCCACCCAGTACAGCACCAATAATGCCCACAATAATATTGGCGACCAGACCAAGGCCGCTTCCCTTTACGATGTTGCCAGCAAGCCAGCCAGCCAATGCACCTACGGCTAAAAAGATGATTAAGCTAATGATATCCATAGTTGCCTCCAGAATTAATTTTTAATGAAAAGGTATAAACCCACAACAAAACTGACAGCACCGGCAATGTAGAGCGTCATGACCTTATCCGTTTCCGATCCTGTAACAGCCTGGGTTATTTCCGAACCGATGGACTCCGACAGTTGATACCCCCAAAGTGCCAGTCCGGCGCCCACAACCAGAAGGATAATACCGATTACTTTTATTGTGCTTGCTGATCCCATTGCCATAGTAAATACCTCATTGTTGAATGAAATGTTGGTCGTGATACAGCTAACGCTTCAGTAACCGGCACTGAACGGGTACTGCTTTCCCGTGTCCAGTGCCGAACACAAGAAGTAATACTAGTTATAGTTCAGTTTGATCATCGGCAGAAACCTGATTTTTTGAACGTTGCCCGAATACACGAACGATGACGTAGGCAATCAAGGCGAATACAAAAAATACGAGCAGCATCCATGCAATGGATTGCAATGACTCGATAATGGTTCGGTAGATTTCCAGCACCCAGCGATCAGAGGTCAACGCAGGTGGGGTGAAATGTTCCGTTGGTTCTCGCAGAAAATTCTCAAGATAATGAATGCGAACACCGCCGGAGATACCTACCACATAGACGGCAAATTTCAGATAGGTAGTCCAGGCATAGGCGATATCGTTGGCAACTATTCGCTCAAGTATCCCCTTGATAGGCCTTGCGAATAATTTTGAAACGACAAAACACACAACCAGTGAAACCGCAAATGTGATGCCCAATAACGATAAAAACATTTTACTCTCCTCTAGCGCTCAAGGCGGGTAACGCCAAGTTGAGCCGCGTCTATGCCCTAACAGTATAGCGGCTGGTAATCGCGTTGCATTGTCCTACTTCCCTGTAGTCGCATGACCGATTGTAGATCACTGGCTCTGTGTTTGCTGATGACGAGTAGTTCCCGGTAGAGGCGTTGGCATCAATGGAACAATAAGTTTTTCCTCAGAAGATCTTTGAATAAACAATTTACAGCCGTGGATAAAAATAATGATCATGTCTCAGTAATCCCATGATGGTTGTTTTTTTGAGCAAAAGTCAGCGGAATTTCATCTGGCAACAGGAGAGGTGCGATAACCACCCGTAAGTTGTAGGAAGTATGTGCAAATTGTCTGCCTGCGCGTCTCAGAAGATAATATTCAGAAGTCGGGGGAAGGAGCGAAGTATGGGGTTTGGAACTCTGGGAGGGGGGCGGTCAAACGGTTGCGTGACAGTTGCTTGGGGTGGTGATGTTAACTTGGGGCGTCGTTTTCATTATCGCCATTGTGAAGGGAAGGTCTCCGCAGGAATGGGCGGGCTGACGCCGCTGCAGAATGCCGATATCGGTATCGTCAATCTCGAGTGCGTGGTGGCCACCAGCGGAGTACCGGGGCTTGATAAGGGTGAGCGTGCTTCATACTATTACCGGGCGCGACCGGAAATGTTGCAAGCATTGCTGGATGGCGGTGTTGATATCGTTGCCACGGCAAACAATCACAGTGGAGACTACGGCCCGGAAGCTCTTCTGGAGCAGGCGCAATGGCTCGATGCAGCAGGTATCGGGTCCGTTGGCACTGGCGCCAATTTGCAGAGCGCCCTGCGGCCAGTTATTCGACGAGTCGGTGATCTGGGCATCGCTGTTTTTTCCATTGACGCGACGCAGTCATCCTTCGCCGCTACCGGGGATACTCCTGGGCACGCCTATTTCTCCTTGGACAACCCGGACCAATGGCGAGCCAATCTGACACCTCTGTTTCAGGCCGCCCGGCAAGAGGCAGATGTCGTTTTGGTGGCCGTGCACTGGGGGGCCAACAATAAGGCATCACCCGGCAAGGATAAAATCGCTGTGGGACACGCGCTCATCGATGCCGGCGCCGATGCTGTGCTCGGCGCCTCGGCACACATGCTGCAAGGGATTGAGGTATATCGCTCCCGCCCCATTATTCACGATGCCGGGGATTTATTTTTCGATGCAATCCAGCGACAAAGTACGGACTCTGGCGTCTTTTCCCTGGATATTGATAAAGCAGGAGTCAGCCGTGTCAGATTCCACCCGGTAGATATCGGCTTTTGCCGCACGACTCTCCTGTCGGGGGTAAATGCCAAACAGGCCATTGAGCGCTTTTCGGTAAAATGCGCCAACCTGGGCACGGAATTGACAAGCTTGGGTGAGAGCGAGGGCATCCTTGCCCTCGCTCCCGGTGAGCGGAGCGTGACGGGAAAAGCGACTCAGTTTACAGTCGAACTGGAGTCTGGGCTGGACGACGGGGTGAAGTCATCTTTCCCCATGTCTGCATTGGGCGAACCGCGGCCCGATTGGCTTGCCGACGGCGTTCCGGAAGAAGCGAAGCTTGAAACCCCGGCCCGGCTGGGTCCCCTGGAACTGCTTGGCGTAAAGGTGTCGCCCGGAAAGCTCACCAGACGCGGTTCTCTATTTATTGAGTCCTATTGGCGATTGGTGGAGACAACGGATGAGGACTGGCGGCTGGACTTTCAGGCGCATCCCGAATCAGGTTCCAGGCTCGGCCATTGGGGCGCTTCATGCGACCACGATCCCTGTGATTGGATGTGGCCAACCAGCCGATGGCAGAGGGGTGCTATCTATCGTGATCAGTATGCATTGCGCCCACCAAGCATTAAACATTGGCAGGATGCGACGCTACAGCTTTCTGTGCGTTTGAAGGCAGCGGCGGCTGTGACTGATCGGGTTTATTTGCCGGTTTCTGCGAAGTTCGCTCTCAACCCCCGGGAAGCGTTCGCCGTCTTGCGCGCCTTTCCTCCGCAGTACAGGGTATTTCCTAAGGATCAGCTTGTCGGTGTCCCTGACGAGAGGCTGTGGACTGCGGAACAGCTTCAGAAAATCACGGGGGGCAGGTGGCTGCAGGAGCCACCGCCAGAATGGTATATCCGCGCGCTCTCAAATAAACCAACCTTTCTTCTGAGTGAAGAGCGCGCCAGACCCCGGATGTTTGTGGCCACGGACGCCCGTATGGCGGCTAAGCATGAACTTTTCAGTAAGTTGTCGGGCAAGCACTGGGACATGCATGCCAGGGTGCCGAAGATACAGGCACAGATTGATGGTGCGATCATTGCCGGCCCCATCGACGGGTTGGACCCTACATTGCCCCTGCTGCAGGTGGACGATCCCTTGGGCGCGTTGATGGAGTTGGGTGTCGCCAGCCGGCAACGTCTGCTTGGCAAGGTGGTGGCCATAACCGGCAGTGCGGGTAAAACCTCCCTGTGCGGCATGCTGGCGCAGGCCATGTCCGCAGACAGCCGCGTAGCGACCAACGCCGCCAACAATTACAACTCCCGCTGCGGCATACTGCATTTGCTGGCGAATACGCTGGAAACCACCGATCTCGTTGTTATGGAGACTGCCGTCAGTGCCATCAATTCGCCGGGTTTTCAACATATCAAACTGGTGCGGCCAGACATCGCGGTGATCACCAATATCGCACCGTCACACCTGCCCCCCGGTGAGAGCCTGGCCTATGTGGCGCGGCGTAAGGGGAATATCATGGAGGGAGTGGCGGAAGGCGGCTGGATTGTCCTTTACCGCGAAACGGAATATTTCGATTATCTACGAAACCGCGCCCAGGCACGTGGTCTCAATGTCATGACCTATGGCACGGGTGAGGATGCAGATGTGCGCCTCGAGCAGTATGACCCGGTTTCCGGCAATGTCCGGGTGGTGATAGGAGGCGAGGGTACGGTTTGTGCCTACAGGCTTCAGGCCGAAGGCCTGCACATGGTGCTGAACAGCCTGGCCTGTATCGCAGTGAGGAAAATTCTCGGCAAGGGCGTGAATGATTTTTTGCCTACGTTGCAACGGTTTCAATCCGTTGACGGCCGCGGCAAAGTGCATTCAATTGTGTACCTGTGCAAAAGAATTACCATCATTGACCACTCCTACAACGCCAACCCCCTCTCGGTAAAAATGGCCATTAGCTCAATGCAGTCAAGAGCGGCAAGCTCGAACATAGTCCTGATTCTTGGCGATATGTTGGAGCTTGGTGATAATGCTGCCGACTACCATCGTGAATTGGCCGAGCCTCTACAGGTGCTACAGCCAGATCGGATACTGCTGTGCGGTAATTTGATGAAAGTTCTCTGGGCCAAACTTGTTTTCTCTAATCAATTTGAAAACAGATGCATATGGTTTGAAAACGTCGATTCCCTGGCAGATGATCTGGATCAGTGGCTCAAGGATGGAGACACGGTGCTGATCAAGGGGTCAAATGGCGTGAAGCTGGACAGGTTGGTGGGTAGGCTGGTGGGGGAAGTATCAAAAACCGGTAATAGATGATTTTCTGGGTTTTTTGGTGATTATTTGCTCCTTCAATCAGTGTCGTAGAAGAAACAGACTGACCGGTTATTTCCGCGTTGTGCGATAAGGGCTAGTGTGTTTTCCTCCAGCAAGTGGACGCAAGTGTAGAAACCTTATTCGGAAGCAAAGCACAATTGGCAATTGGTGTTGGATTAAATGGCATGCTGAGGGATCGCAGGCGGGCCTCGCTGGGGTTACAAGCCGCTGGTCTGCTTTGATAATGATTCGGTAGAGAGTGGGGGCAGCTGACGAGTTGTGTGGGAGGCATCAATGGGGGGAGGAGGTTTTTACTCTGACCCTAAATACGTGACCCTAAATACGACTCTCAGGCCAAATGTTTTGTTTTACCGGCTACTGAAGGTATCAGCTAGGCGGTAAAAGCAGGTGGGTGGGATGGTTAAAAAATAATCGTTACGACCCCTTTAACCTAACGGTCCCCTATGACCAGCCATTTAACTCACCGGTTTTGAGATGAATGCATTGACAGCATGTCGTAGATAGCATCTTTGTTTGTTCTATTCCTGGTAAATTCGTATTCTTCTTTGGTCATTCCATATACATTAAATTGACCATTTTGGTATTTTTCTGGCCAGATGAAATTAAGTTCATCATCGATCTTAACCGCCGAATTTATAATTTCATGATCTAGTACGTGGAAGCTACGCTTTTTGCCTACTTTTACAAGTAAGCATGCAACATTGTGGAATACTCTATCTGATGGGGTGGGCCTTATGGCTAAATTAAATCCACCTGGATCTCGTGTGCTAGGGAAGGCTATGCCATCAGCATCTACCTGTGAGTGTAGGAATTCTCCCAACGCTCGGCTGAAAATATAATTTGTTTTTCGGGCATCTGGGTCGCCGATTATATTGCTAAGAAAACGGTCGATGTAAAGTAGGGAGAGAGGATTTTTTACTTTGTTATTTATTAGCCTAGAAATTGCGCGGTTTGGGTCTGTCCCTGTGAGGTTCATGAATCCTCTTTTTTGAACATGTGAGTACTCACCGATAATGATAAGTCGTAGCATTTGGTCGCTCAAATTACGAAATCCGGCTACCTGAATAATCTGGCCTTCTTGCGCTTCTATTTCCTGTAAAGCTGTTTCTATACCTTGGGATATATAAAAACATGGAGACCCTTCGTCATTGAGGCGGCCTCGTTTGGCAATTGTTTGAGGAGGATAGTCAAGATCAAATACATTTGGCCATGGGCCTCTTTCAATAGTTCTGGCGCGCCAAAATATATTGCCTCTTCCTAAACCAATTGAAAGAATATTGTAAGTCTCAAAAAGTGGGGTTATGTGATAACAGAATTCAGCCTCGGTTTTTGAGGTTTTGGTGAGCTCAAAAATTTTGTCGCACTCGTCTAGATTCATACCAACTCCTTGGTATTTTTTCGGAAGTCAAAGGTTGGCGTAATTAATAATTGATCCGCAGTTCTCAACTCCTTAATTATTTTATAAGTGATTGTCTAGATAAATAGGCTTATTGCCATCTTTAAATAAAGAAGTGTCTTTGGTTTTGGCATGTTCTTATGTCATCCCTGCACCGGCTGATCAAACCCCAGATTACCCATTTCAATGCCCCGACGAAAGTCGCGCATGTGTTTTTCCATCCACTCTTCTGCTTTTCCCTGATCGCCCGCGCAGATGGCATCGTAGATATGTTGATGGGCGACCAGGATACGTTCACCCGGTGACAGGGCGCGAATCACGGCGCCCCAGGCGGGGTAGAACAGTTCATTGAGAGGGGCGCGCGCCAGCAGCAGGGCGCTGTTGTGGGTGGCCTGCGCCACCTGGTTGTGAAAGTCGATTTCTGCTTCCAGCAGTGCATCGTGATCGGCCATCACCTCGCGGGTGCGTACCAGGTTGTCCGCCAGTAACTGTTTCTCGGCGTCAGTGGCAGACAGGCATGCCAGTTTGCCCGCCAGCGGCTCCAGCCCCATGGCCACTTGCCAAAGTTCTTCGAAAGTCACCTGGTGCATCAGCATGGCGGAGCTGACGGAGCGGCCGACGGCCTCGGTACCCGGTCTCGTCACCACCAGCCGTTTGCGGTCGGCGCGCCCCAGAATACCGACGTGTTCCAGCAGCCGGATCGCCTCCCTGACGGTGGAGCGGGTGACGCCGAATTGTTCGGCCAGATCGGTTTCGGTGGGCAGCAGTTCCCCCGCTTCAATCTCGCCGGAAATAATGGCGTGACGAATTTTCTCACTGACCAGCCGGTAGGCGGGCTGTTGGGCCAGAGGGCCAAAGTTGACGGGTTGGGCCATGATGGGTGATCCGTTGCTGGCGGTCTGTTAATAGTGGCAGAAGAATAGCAGAGTTTCCTAAATTGACATATTGTCGGACAATATGTCAGCATCGATTCATGCGGCAGATGTTCGATACTGAATGCCTATAATTAAAGGCCGTGAACCTGGCAGGCGGTGGCTACTCCCGCCGACCCTGTGTATCCGGTCTTGTAAAAGGAGGTGACTGTGACAGAAGCAATGCGTGATAACCCTGCGCGTCCGAAGGTTGATGCCACGCCGTTGCGGATTGTGACGGCCACTTCGCTGTTCGATGGCCACGATGCCGCGATCAATGTGATGCGCCGGTTGATTCAGGGCGGCGGCGTAGAGGTGGTGCATCTCGGCCACAACCGCAGTGTCGACGAGGTGGTACGGGCGGCGATTCAGGAGGATGCCGATGCCATCGCCATCAGCTCCTATCAGGGCGGCCACATGGAGTATTTCCGTTATATGCTGGAACTGTTGCGCGAGAATAACGCCGCGCACATTCAGGTATTCGGTGGGGGTGGTGGCACCATAACGGAGGATGAAATTGCCCAGCTTCAGGCCGAGGGTGTCAACCGAATCTATCACCCGGCTGACGGTATGACCCTGGGCCTGACCGGTATGATCGATGATCTGGTGGGCCGGGCCCACCGGGCCCGCCGTCCCAACCCCTACCCGAAGCAGCCTTCGCTGGATGATGACATTGCTGTGGCACAGATGATCTCCGCCATTGAGGAGGGTGCCATTGCCCCCGCTGAACTGGCGCGGCTGAAAAAGACCTGGCAGCTGGCTGCCGAAAACACTCCGGTAGTGGGTGTCACGGGTACCGGTGGCGCGGGTAAAAGCAGTACTGTGGATGAGCTGCTGAGCCGTTTTCTGCTGCAGCGTCCCGGCATGCGCATCGCTGTGCTGGCGGTGGATCCGACCCGTCGCCGCACCGGAGGTGCATTGCTCGGTGACCGCATTCGCATGAACAGCCTGTCGTCACCGCAGATTTATATGCGCTCCATGGCGACCCGCCGCCAGCACCTGGCCACCAGTGAAATGCTGGGGGATGTCACCCTGTTCCTGAAATCCCTCGGCTACGATCTGGTGCTGGTGGAGACCGCCGGTATCGGCCAGAGCGATTCCGAGATTGTCGATCTGGTGGATTTCTCTCTCTATATTATGACCAGCGACTACGGTGCGGCGAGCCAGCTGGAAAAGATCGACATGATCGATTACGCCGATATGGTGATTCTCAACAAATATGACAAGCGCGGCGCTGAAGATGCCCTGCGGGATATCCGCAAGCAGTGGCAGCGCAATCACAATGCCTTTGCCGTGACCGCGGAGCAGATTCCGGTCTACCCGACCATTGCCAGCCAGTTCAACGACCCCGGTCTGAACAGCGCCTTTTATCACCTGTGTCGCCTGCTGGTGGAAAAGAAGGCCCTGGATGAAAACCTCTGGATGCCGCCCGCCGTTGATGGTGATTCAGCGTCGCGGTCAGTGGCGCTGATTCCCGGCAATCGGGTGCGCTACCTGGCGGAAATCAGTGAGGGTGGCCGCCAGATCAAGACGCACAATGACCACCAGGCAGCACTTGCCGCCAGTGCGTTTCAGTATTATCAGGTATTGGCATCCCTGGGCGATCCCCTGTTGCCGGAACCGTTGGAGCTTTACCCGGTGGCGGCCCTCGGCGACGGCGAGGCGGACAAAACGCTGTGTGCCCTGCGGCGGGGTTATCAGGATGCCATCGGTGACCTCGGTAGCGAGTCGATCCGCCTGTTGCAGGAATGGCCGGAGCGCAAAGCCGGTGTGGAGCAGCAGGAATATTGTTATCAGGTGCGCGGCCGGGACATTGTGGGTGAAAACTATGTGGAATCCCTCAGTCACCTGCAGATTCCCAAAATTGCTGCCCCCCAGTATCGCGATTGGGGGGAGCAGCTCAGCTTTCTGTTGGCGGAGAACCTGCCCGGCAGTTACCCCTACACGGCGGGGGTGTTCCCCTATCGGCGCGCCGGGGAGGATCCCACCCGGATGTTTGCTGGTGAGGGCACCCCGGAGCGTACCAACCGGCGCTTTCACTACCTGTCCCGGGGGCAGTCGGCCACCCGGCTATCCACCGCCTTTGATTCGGTGACGCTCTATGGCGCCGACCCGGACCCGCGCCCGGATATCTGGGGGAAGGTGGGCAATTCCGGTGTGTCGGTGGCGACCCTGGACGATATGAAAAAACTCTATTCCGGTTTTGATCTCTGTTCGCCGTCCACCTCGGTATCCATGACCATCAATGGTCCGGCACCGATCATTCTGGCGTTCTTCATGAATACCGCCATCGACCAGCAGGTGGAAAAATACCTGAAAGACAACAATCTCTGGGACGAGGCACAGCAGACAATCGATACCTGGTTTGGCGACGAACCGCGTCCGCAGTACGCGGGTCAATTGCCGGAGGGCCACGATGGTCTGGGGCTGGCGCTGCTGGGTATCAGTGGCGACAAACTGGTGGATGCCGAGATCTACGAACGCATCCGCGCCGAAACCCTGGCTTCGGTGCGCGGCACGGTGCAAGCCGATATTCTCAAGGAAGACCAGGCCCAGAATACCTGTATTTTTTCCACCAGTTTTGCCCTGACCATGATGGGCGACATGCAGGCTTTTTTCATCGAACACAATGTTCGCAACTATTACAGTGTGTCGGTGAGTGGCTATCACATCGCCGAGGCGGGGGCCAACCCGATTTCCCAGCTGGCGTTTACCCTGTCCAACGGTTTTACCCTGGTGGAGTACTACCTGTCCCGGGGTATGGAAGTGGACGAGTTCGTACCCAACTTCAGCTTCTTCTTTTCCAACGGTATGGATCCGGAGTACACGGTGATGGGGCGGGTGGCGCGGCGCATCTGGGCGCGGGCCATGAAGGCGCGCTACGGGGCCAGTCCGCGCAGCCAGATGCTGAAGTACCACGTCCAGACCTCCGGCCGCAGCCTGCACGCCCAGGAGATGAGTTTTAACGACATTCGCACTACGTTGCAGGCGCTTTACGCAATTTTCGACAACACCAACAGCCTGCACACCAACGCCTACGACGAGGCCATCACCACACCGACCACCGAGTCTGTGCGCAGGGCCGTGGCGATCCAGTTGATCATCAACCGTGAGTTTGGCCTGAATATCTGCGAGAACCCCTGGCAGGGCTCATTTATTGTCGATCAGCTGACGGATCTGGTCGAGGAGGCCGTCTATAGCGAATTTGAAAAAATCTCCGAGCGCGGCGGCGTGCTTGGGGCCATGGACACCATGTACCAGCGCGGCAAGATCCAGGAAGAGAGTCTGTATTATGAACACCGCAAGCACGATGGCTCCCTGCCGTTGATCGGGGTCAATACGTATTTGCCGGAAGCCGGTACAGAGGAAACCATTGAGGGCCGCGAGCTGGCCCGCTCCGACGCTGCCGAGAAGCAGCAGCAGGTGGATAACCTGGAGGCCTACCAGACACTGCACAGCGGGCAATCCCCCATCGCCCTGGATGCGTTGCAGCGGGTGGTGCTGCAGCGGAGCAATTCCTTCGCCTGTCTGATGGAGGCCGCCAAATACTGTTCTCTCGGGCAGATGAGTGGGGCCTTGTACCGTGTTGGCGGATTGTATCGGCGCAATATGTGAGCGGGTGATCTGGCCTCGCTGTACGGGCATTTTGGCGATGAACTTTTGTTGCCCGCCGATCCTGATTATGTAGCTGCATCGAGCCCTGTCGAAGGCTGTTCAACGGCGCTGAATCGCCACTAATCCCGTGTTTCTATTGCAATTTCCAAAAAGCCTCTTATTTGATCTTTGACCCCTGAATGGGCCACACTGGTCTCTGAAGTGCCTTTCCTTTTACCAGGTTTCACTGGTTATCAAGCGTCGTTAATTCACTTTTTTGATGAAAAAAAGGCACAGAAATAAGTGTTATCCGGAGGTTTTTTATGTCAGCAAAGAATCAGGAAAAAGGCTATGTTGCCTTACTGGGCTGGTCGCTAAATGCTATTGATGCCGTGGACAGAATGGACCGGCGTTACGTGGTCATTGCTCCGCCGTGGGCGGAGGAATATGCAACAAAGCACAATATTCCCTATATCCCCTGGAACTTTGAACGGCTGAATGATCGCTCCATGGAAATTGCTCAGACCTTGCAGGATGAGGGCGTGGATGTCGCCATCCCGCTGTTCGAGGAAACGGTGGAATGGGCAGGTGCGATCAATGCGGTGTTGATGAAAAATCCCCGTTTGATGGGGCAGTCGTTGCTGTTTCGCGACAAGGCGCTGATGAAGCGTCGTGCGCAACTGGGTGGTATTCGTGTCGGTATTTTTGAAGAAGCCCATGACAAATCGGATGTCATTCATTTTCTTAAACGCGTCAATCAGGCGTTGCTCAAGCTGGATGGCGACCCCAATGACCCGATTCACCTGAAGGCCTTTGACAAGGCCGGTTGTCTCGGCCATCGGGTTGTCAGAACCCCCGACGATGTCCAGGCTATTCCTGAAGACGAGTTCCCGTTTTTGATGGAAAGCCATCTGGATGGCTGGGAGTTTGCCGTAGAAGCCTGGATTCACGACCGTAAAATCCGTTTTCTGAATATTTCCGAATACGTCACCCTCGGTTACTCGGTGTTTGTGCCGGCGTCCCCTGAGCTGGAGAAGTGGCGACCCCGCATTGAGGAAGAAATAGAAAAACTGATTGAAACATTTGATATTGATTTCGGTTTCATTCACCCGGAATATTTTGTCACCAAAGACGGTAAAATGTATTTTGGTGAGGTGGCCTACCGTCCGCCGGGCTTTAAAGTGTTTGAATTGCTGGAGCGGGCCTATGGCTTTAATGCCTATCAGGGCATGGTGCTGGCATTTGATCCGCACACCACGGAAGAGGAAATTACGGCATTTTTCCCCAAAGAAGTGGTGGATGCCAAAGGCCATGCCGGGTGTTTCGGTGTCTATCCGCGCCGTCGGGTCGTGAGTGAATTGTGTATTCCGGAAGAAACGGAGCAACATGAGTACTTCGAGTTTCATGAGTTGCAGGCCCCGCAGGAAAATAAGGTCACCAAGCGCTCGGCATTCGGTACGCACTGGGGGCTGGTATATTTCTTTGGTGCGGAGCCCTACAGGATGCGCGATTTGCTGAAGCATCAGGAAGAACTGGATTTTTATGTCTGAGGTTTCCCCGGAAACGGGCCCTGTAGCCAGCTCACCTGAGCTGGCTGATGTGATTGAAAACTCCCTGGAGCAGGCGGTTGGCCGGCTGGAACGCAGTCGGGATTTCGCCAAACCCGCGGCGACGCCGCAGGTGCTCGAACTCTGTCGTCGATTGATGATGCAGCCGGGGGGGATTGAGCGGCTCTATCTGTGGGCGCCCAGACTCGACCGCGCCGGGGTGTTTTTGGGCACCGACTGGCAGGATCCAAAAACGCTGCTGGCCAGCCTGGTGGCCAATACCCTCGAGCTGGGTGATCGGCAGACGCTTGTGATTGAATGTCTCAGCCAGTTGCGGGCACTGTCAGTGGCCGATGGCAGCTATGTCCGGACCGGATTTTCAGCAGAGCAGGCCCACCATTTTCTCTCCCAGGTGCTGGCCCACAATCTGAGCAAAGTGTTTTCTGCCGGTGTTTCCGAGGCGGAACGGCAGAGTCAGCCGGATATGACGCAGGTGGTTAATGACCTGCTGCATTTTCTGGTGGAGCACGTCGGCTACGAGGATATTCTGGGCAATCTCACCGATGAAATCTGGCGTATTCTCGGTCAGCGTCCGATCCAGGTCGGCCACGTCAAAGCCATGATCACCCAGATCGCGATTACGCTGGCCAGGGGCGATTACAGTCTCGGTGATGCCCGCCTCGGTGCAGACCGGTTGATCTCGGCGTTATTCGGGCCCACCAAGACCAGCCTGGATGATCTTGGAATACCCCACTATCGGGCGTATCTCGCCGCGATGGATTTCAATGCCCTGCAACAGGAAGCCCGCGGGTTTGCCCGGGCCATGCACGATGTGGGACTGGTCTCCGATTACCATGCGGCATTTTTGCGCTGGCTGCTGGAAAATGAACGGGTTGAGTTGATTCCCGATGCGCTGGGTCTGAGCAATACCGGGCTGGATTCACTGCAGTGTTACAGCAAGCTGGTTTATCAACTGATAGAGGAAGCGATTTATCCTGAAACGGCTCAGGCGGTTTACGGGCTGGCCATGCTGCTGGAGCGCGGCGTCCTGTTCATCCCGCCGATTGGTCCCGGTCTTTGGCGGCAGATATCGCTGGATCTTTCCGAGAATGCCAACGCCACCATCAGCGCTGCCTTTGGTCAGGCGCTGCCCGCACGGGTCTTCTTGCTGGCCGGGACCATTTCTGTACTTGGGCAGCCCCTGGGTCTCGGACAGGGCAACAACCCCACCTGTCAGTCGGTGCGGGCGATTTCCATGTGGTCGTTTAACGCCCCCGACTACCTGCTGCATCTGATCGATCAGGTTGGGCATTTTGATGGCATGCTGATGCACTTTGAAGGCGCGCCCATCAATTCCGCAGAGTTGCCAGTGGATCTGACGCGGGCTGTACCAATCGACAGCGATCCGGTTTCCAATTTGCTGGTACCACATCTCGATCGTATTTATCTCCAGATGGGACGCCTCTGCGCCGACCGTGGTGAGGATCCACACCGTTGGATCAATCCGGAGTTTCACGGCTGGTGGGTGGGTCGTGGCTTTAATATCGCCGTTGACGTGGCCACCGGCAAGCTGCACGACTACGATGGTTTTCTACGCAATTTCTTTGCCTGTTATCATCCGCTCAACAATGGCAACCAGTTGGTAATTCACCCCCAGCCGGCAGGGTTGGCGGTTACCGACAGCTCGGCGCGGTTTGTGGGCTGGCATGCCATTACCATCCTGCGTGTGGCGCTCGATCAGTCGGGAGAAATGCGGGTTTATTTCTATAACCCGAACAATGACAGTGGGCAAAACTGGGGCAATGGCATCAAGGTCTCAACCCAGGACAACGGGGAGCGCTATGGCGAGTCCTCGCTGCCATTCAATCAGCTGGCCTCCCGGCTGTATATTTTTCACGACGACCCGCTCACATCCAATGCTGTCTGGGGTGTGGCAGAGGAAGAATTGCAAAACGTCAAAGAAATGGCCTTTGCCAGCTGGGCTGCTGACCGTATAGCCTGATGGTCCTGGCCAGTTAACGGCCGGTCTCTGGGCAGGTTGAAACAATGCCGATCAGCACCTGGGCGCAATAGCGCTCAAAGCGTTGTATTTAGCTTGGGATTCGCTGGTGGATTTGTGTACAATTCATGCTCTTTTTTCCCAGCCACCAGTGTGAGATTCATGTTCGATAAAGATATCAGCATTGCCAGTTTTGACCCCGAAATCTGGGCTGCCATTCAACACGAGGAGCAGCGCCAGGAAGAGCACCTCGAGCTGATTGCCTCCGAGAATTACACCAGCCCCGCAGTCATGGCTGCGCAGGGCACCAAGCTCACCAACAAGTACGCAGAGGGCTACCCCCACAAGCGTTACTACGGTGGTTGTGAGTTTGTTGATCAGACCGAAGAGTTGGCCATTGAGCGGGTCAAGGTGCTATTTGGTGCCGGCTATGCCAATGTCCAGCCCCATTCCGGTTCGCAGGCCAACAGTGCGGTCTATCAGGCGCTGTGCCTGCCGGGCGATACCATTTTCGGTATGAGTCTGGATGCCGGTGGGCATCTCACCCACGGTGCCAAACCGAATTTCTCGGGCAAGATTTACCATGCTGTTCAATACGGCCTGGATTCGGAAACTGGTCTGCTGGACTATCAGCAGGTTGAGACACTGGCACTGGAGCACAAGCCGAAAATGATTGTGGCCGGCTTCTCCGCCTATTCAGGGATACTGGACTGGGCAAGATTTCGTGAGATCGCCGACAAGGTGGGCGCCTACCTGCTGGTGGATATGGCTCACGTGGCGGGCCTGGTGGCCGCGGGCGTTTATCCCAGCCCAGTCCCCTATGCCGATGTGGTCACGTCCACTACCCACAAAACCCTGCGGGGCCCCCGCGGCGGTATTATCCTGACCAACAGCGAAGAGCTGGCGAAAAAAATTAACTCGGCAGTATTTCCCGGTGGTCAGGGTGGCCCCCTGTGCCATGTGATTGCTGCCAAGGCGGTGTCTTTCAAGGAGGCGATGACCGAGGACTTTCGCACTTACCAGCAGCAGGTGGTGAAAAATGCCAAGGCCATGGCTGGCGCCTTTATGGAGCGCGGCATCAGGATTGTCTCCAAAGGCACTGAAAATCACCTGATGCTGGTGGATCTGATCGGCAAGGATTACACCGGCAAGGATGCCGACGAGGCCCTTGGCCGGGCCTTCATTACCGTCAACAAGAATGCTGTACCCAATGACCCCCGGTCACCCTTTATCACCTCGGGGCTGCGGATTGGCACACCGGCAATTACTACCCGTGGATTCACCGAGACCGAGAGTATCCAGCTCACCCACTGGATCTGCGATGTGCTGGACAGCCTGGAAAACGGTACCGCTGAGCAGGTGATTCCACAGGTGAAGGAGAAGGTGTTGGATATCTGCGTCAGATTCCCCGTCTATGGCTAAATGACCACCGCGGTCAGATGGTCAGAAAAGCCCTGCTCGAGCGGGGCTTTTTGTTTCTGATTGGGTTCTGATTGGGTTCTGATTGAAGGTGCCGTTTTGTCCCTGTGACAGGTTTTGCAGAGCGGGTGGCCAGCACAAGATGTGGTACCATTTGCGCCTGTTCGAATTCATTGGCAAAACCCATGCACTGTCCTTTCTGTAGCGCCGACGATACCAAGGTGATTGACTCCCGGCTGGTTGCCGAAGGCGATCAGGTGCGCCGTCGGCGCGAGTGCCTCTCCTGCAAGGAGCGCTTTACCACCTATGAGGTGGCAGAGCTGCTCATGCCAAGAGTGATCAAGCGTGATGACGTGCGCGAGCCGTTTGACGAAGACAAGCTGAGGGCGGGGTTGTTGCGTGCGCTGGAAAAAAGGCCCGTGGGCATTGAGCGTATCGAAGCTGCCATTTCCCATATTCAGCACCAGCTCCGCGCCACCGGCGAGCGGGAGGTGACGTCCCGAATGATTGGCGAGCAGGTGATGGAACAGTTGCGCGAGCTCGATGAAGTGGCCTATGTCAGGTTTGCCTCGGTCTATCGCAGTTTTCAGGATCTGAGTGAATTTCGTGCGGAACTGGATCGGCTGGAAAAAAACCTGCCTGATATTAAAGGTGCCTGAGTCCGGTGAACAGTCGTCTTGATTTGAGCCTGATGGCCAGGGCACTGCAGCTGGCAGCGCGGGGTCGCTACACCACGATGCCCAATCCGATGGTGGGTTGTGTCATCGCCAGCGGTGATCGGGTGATCGGGGAAGGCTGGCATGAGCGAGCCGGCGAACCCCATGCGGAAGTTCATGCCCTCAGTCAGGCGGGTGGCGCAGCCAAAGGTGCCACGGCGTATGTCACACTTGAACCTTGCAGCCATCACGGCCGCACGCCGCCCTGTGCCGAGGCGCTGATTTTGGCGGGGATCACCCGGGTGGTGTATGCGATGGCGGATCCCAATCCCGAGGTTGCCGGTGCCGGCCTGGAAAAGCTTCGGCGTGCTGGTATCACCGTGGACGGGCCGGTGCTGGAGGACGAAGCGCTGGAACTCAACCGAGGCTTTATCAAGCGGCACCGGCATGGCATGCCCTGGGTTACGGTTAAACTGGCCACGAGTCTGGATGCGCGCACGGCCATGGCCAGTGGTGAAAGCCAGTGGATTACCGGTGCTGCAGCGCGCAGTGATGTGCAGCGCTTGCGGGCGCAGAGCTGTGCGATTATTACCGGTAGCGGTACGCTGTTGCACGATAACCCGTCGCTCACTGTCCGGGCCGCCGAGCTGGGGCTTGAGGATGCAGCCGGGATCGCCATGAGGCAGCCCCTCAGGGTGGTGGTGTGTGGTAAAAGCCCTTTGCCGTCCGCGGCAACCCTGCTAACCGATGGCGGCAGGACGTTGCTGGTGTCACCGGTAGAGAAAAATATTCCCGGGGTGGCATCGCTCGCCCTCGACAGGGGTGACGGCAGCGTGGATCTGGCAGCCCTGCTGCGAGAGCTTGCAGGGCTGGAGTGCAATCGTGTGCTGGTGGAGGCCGGGGCGACGCTCGCCGGTGCGTTTGTCAGCGAGGGGCTGGTGGATGAGCTGATCGTTTACATGGCGCCGACATTACTCGGTAGCCTGGCGAGACCCATGCTGGTGTTGCCCTTTGATAATATGGATCAGCAGCTGCCGTTGAAGATACGGGATGTTCGCATGGTGGGTGACGATTTGCGGATCACGTCGGAACCCCCGGCACCGTCCCGGTAAAAGACAGCAAATTGAGCTTAATCGACTGGTAATCGCGTGCTGGTGGGCGCAGGTAATATGTTTACAGGCATTATTGAAGCAGTTGGCGAAATCGTGGTCTGCGAGCCCCGCAGTGGTGATCTGCGGTTGCGGGTTAAAACCTCTGATCTGGATCTCGGTAGTATTGCTCTGGGCGAAAGCATTGCCACCAACGGCGTTTGTCTGACGGTAATAGCATTGCCCGGTGACGGTTATCTGGCCGATGTGTCCGCGGAGACCCTGGCGAACACCACTATCGGTGACTGGCAACCGGGCACGCCTGTCAACCTTGAGCGGGCCTTGACGCCTTCGAGCCGCCTGGGAGGCCACCTGGTTTCTGGTCATGTGGACGCGGTGGGTGAAGTGCTGAGCCGCTACCCCGATGCGCGGTCAGAGCGCTTTCGTCTGCGTGCCCCCGACTCGCTGGCAAAATACATTGCCCACAAGGGGTCCATCACCGTAGATGGCACCAGCCTTACGATAAATCGCGTGGAGGGCGCAGAGTTCGAGCTGAATATTGTTCCCCATACACTGGAGAATACGGTGATGGGTACCTACGTACCCGGCAGCCGGGTCAACCTCGAAGTTGACCTGGTGGCTCGCTACCTGGAGCGGCTACTGTTGGGTGACAAGGCGGCAGAGGCTTAAAGTGCGACCGCGACAAACGGACAGTTAGAGAAGATCAAATTATGGCATTGAATACTATCGAAGAACTGGTTGCCGATATTCGCCAGGGGAAAATGGTCATCCTCATGGACGACGAGGACCGTGAAAATGAAGGTGATCTGGTTATGGCCGCGACCATGGTTCGCCCGGAAGATATTAATTTTATGGCTACCCACGGCCGCGGGCTGATCTGCCTGACACTCTCCGAGGATCGCTGTCGACAGTTGAATTTGCCCTTGATGGTGGATGCCAACAAGGCGAGTCACGGCACCAATTTCACCCTGTCCATTGAGGCGGCCGAGGGCGTTACCACCGGCATCTCCGCGGCTGATCGGGCCCGGACGGTGCAGGTGGCGGTATCCAGCAATGCCAGACCTCAGGATATTGTGCAGCCGGGTCACATCTTTCCTCTCAAGGCCCAGCCGGGTGGCGTACTGAGTCGTGCGGGACATACGGAAGCCGGTTGCGACCTGGCTCGCATGGGCGGCTTTGAGCCGGCGGCAGTGATAGTCGAAATCATGAATGATGATGGCACCATGGCCCGGAGAGCTGATCTGGAAGCCTTTGCGATCAAGCACCAGTTGAAAATGGGCACTATCGCCGATCTGATTCATTATCGGCTGGTGACTGAGAAAACCGTCAGCTGCATCAATGATCGCCCCATTGATACCCAATACGGTCGGTTTGATCTGAAAACCTATCTCGATGTGGCTCGCAATGAAAAACATTTCGCGTTGGTGATGGGTGATGTAACGTCGGGTGAGCCGCCGCTGGTGCGGGTGCACATCAATAAATCATCCCGCGACCTGTTTGCCATGGAGCCCGGGGATGGTTACCGGAGCTGGAGTCTGTCGCGCGCCATGGAGAAAGTCGCCGAGGAAGGCCGCGGGGTTGTCGTGTTTCTCTACTATCCGGAGACGGCGGATGACATTGATGCCAATGTCGACGAAATGCTCAATCGTGAACCATCAAGGTCCCAGCAGGCAGGTGAGGTGGTGTATCAGCAGGTCGGCACTGGCTCACAGATACTGATGGATCTCGGCATCCATAAAATGCGCCTGATGAGCGCGCCGTTTCGTTTCACCGGCATTTCCGGGTTTGATCTGGAAGTCGTCGAATACATCAATTGTGATTGATTCCCGCGGATCGTTCAGTGGGGATCTGGAAGCTGTTTTCACAGGCTGTAAACCTATCGGAAAAAGACCATGAGTGAATATCGCCCCGATGAGGGTAGTTTTAACGTGGAGGGCGCACGCATCGCTATTGTGGTGGCGCGCTGGAACAGTCAGATTACCGACAGCCTGTTGGCGGGTGCGCAGCGGGCATTGTTGCGTCACGGTATCGGCGAGCAGGCTATTGATCTGTTCCGGGTTCCCGGCGCCTTTGAGCTGCCGCTGACCTGCAGTCGGGCGGCAAAAACCCGCCGTTATGATGCTGTGGTTGCCCTGGGGTGTGTGATCCGTGGGGGCACGCCGCATTTTGACTATGTGTGCAGCGAGACTACCCGTGGCATCGGGGAGGTCGCCCTGCAGGAGGGGCTGCCCGTCGCCTTCGGTGTTTTGACAACCGATGATCTGGCGCAGGCGCAACAGCGCGCTGGTGATAATCAGGAAAACAAGGGAGAGGAAGCGGCGCTGACCGCACTGGAAATGATCTCCCTTTTTCGTCAGCTTTAGGAGATTGTCTTGTCATTGCCCTCAACACGAAGAAAAGCCCGCCAGTTACTGGTTCAGGCATTATATCAATGGCAGCTTTCCGGTTCGGACTTGCACAGTATCGAAGCGGAATTTTTTGTCGACAACAATATGCGCAAGGTGGATACAGAGTTTTTTCGGGAGTTGTTACACGGTATTCCGCGGCATCTGGACGAACTGGATGCTGTTTACGGCGCCCACCTCGACCGCAAGAATACCGATCTGGATCCGGTGTCCAGGGCGCTGCTGCGCATGGGCAGTTACGAGTTGTGTTATCGCATCGATGTCCCCTACAAAGTGGCCATCAATGAGGCGGTCAATCTGGCCAAGACCTTTGGTCCCACCGATGCGTACAAATACATAAACGGCATCCTCGATAAAGTAGCCGTTGAACGCAGGGCGGTGGAAGTAAAGGCAGCCAGGGCGCGCTGATTCTCTTTCCACCATCCCGGGCAGGGTGAATATGTCACTCAATGAATTTTCGCTGATCGAGCACTACTTTTCCGCCATTGGACAGGCTGGTGGTGTGGTGTCAGGGGTCGGAGACGACGGTGCGCTACTGGATGTTCCGGCAGGCCAGCACCTGGTTGTTTCGGTGGATACATTGGTCGCCGGAGTGCATTTTCCTGAGGATGCCGCTCCCGATGATATTGCTCATCGCGCCTTGCGGGTTAATCTCAGCGATCTCGCTGCTATGGGAGCAGCCCCCCGCTGGTTTACGCTGGCACTGACACTGCCCGGCGCCGATATGGATTGGCTGGAGGCGTTTTCCCGGGCATTGGCGATGGATGCAGAGCAGTTTGGCTGTGCCCTGGTTGGTGGTGATACCACTGCCGGGCCGCTGAGTATTTCCATCCAGGTCATGGGTCTGGTGCCAGCGGGTCGGGCGCTGACCCGCAGTGGCGCCCGGGCAGGCGATCATGTTTTTGTCACCGGGACGTTGGGTGAGGGTGCGGCGGCACTGCAGTTGTTTGAGCCCTCGGCAAAACTCGCGGCGACGGTCAGTGAGCGATTGCGAAAACGCTTTTATCAACCCGCTCCCCGGTTGCAGGAAGGGCTGAATTTGCGTGGTGTTGCATCGGCGGCACTGGATGTGTCGGACGGTTTGTTGGCAGATCTCGGGCATATCGCTGAACAAAGTGCCCTCGGTGCCGAACTGCAGTTAGCTGCGTTGCCGGTGGCACCCTGGTTGAAGAAACTGGCCGATGCCGGGACGGTGCAGAATTGGGTGCTGTGCGGTGGTGATGACTATGAGCTTTGTTTTACGGTACCGCCTGAAAACCTGGCTGCAATTGACGGTATGATAGCCAGGGGTGAGTTAATCGCCACCTGCATTGGCCGGATGACCAGCACCGCAGGAATTCGCTGTATCGATGGCAACGGCATGTCAGTGCAGGTTGGGCAGACGGGTTATCGGCATTTTTAGTCTTTTTGTTGGCCGCTGGTATGATTGATGCTGGCCACTGGTTTTCAGGTGTAGTGAATGGATCGTCGACTGAACCCCTCTTTTGCACAGTTATTGAAAAACCCGGTGCATTTTCTGGCATTTGGCTTCGGCAGTGGGCTGGCCCCCAAGGGTCCGGGTACTGCCGGAACGCTGGTGGCCGTGCTGATCTGGCCGGCCCTGGCCACCCTGCCATTAACGCTCTATTTACTGATCGTGGCACTGACCGCGCTGTTGGGTTTTTACCTTTGCGGCAGGACGGCCCACGACCTTGGTGTCAAGGATCATCAGGGGATTGTCTGGGATGAGATGGTGGGCTACTGGCTGACCATGGCAGCGCTGCCGGCGACCTGGGCCTGGGCGCTGGCGGGGTTCGTCCTGTTTCGTCTTTTTGACATCTGGAAGCCCTGGCCCATCTGTTGGCTTGATCGTCATGTTGACGGTGGTGCCGGTATCATGCTGGATGACCTGCTGGCCGGTGTGTTTGCCTGGCTCATTCTGTTTGCTGTATGGCAAATCTGGTTTTAGGTACCGAACAGGTGTGTTATAGCCGATACTGGTCAAGGTTTTCGGGTAAGCGTGGACAGGGATGAAAAAAAAGATTGCCGCAATCTTGCTGAGCGTAATGGGGCTGACAGTTTCGCTCCCGGGTTGGTCGATGCCGGAGATTCGGGTGAACGGGTTGTTCAGTGGCAGCGCGGTGTTGGTTATCAATGGCAAGCAGCACTTGCTCAAGCAGGGGCAGACCAGCCCGGAGGGCGTCACACTGCTGGAAAGTAATAGCCAGCAGGCCGTATTGCTGGTGGATGGCAAGCGCTTGTCCCTCGGGCTTTCAGATCGTATCTCTGCCAGTTTTCACGCGGCGGAAAAGGCCGAGGTCAGAATTCCCCGGGCTGATAATGGACACTATTATGTCAGCGGCTATATCAACGGTCGCCCGGTCGATTTTATGGTGGACACCGGGGCCAGTGCCGTAGCCATGAATATGCACGATGCCCAGCGGCTGGGGGTGAACTTTCGCCGCGGTATTAAAGGTAATGCCAGCACTGCTGGTGGTATTGTGAATACCTATCACGTCGATCTCGATAAACTGAGTATTGGCAATATTACCGTCCATCAAGTTCGATCAACCGTTGTGATCGGTAACTTCCCGGCGCAGGTGTTGCTGGGTAACAGTTTTTTGAGTCAGATTGAAATGAGTGAAGAGGCCGGCGTTCTGGTGATGAGAAAAAAATATTAACTTTTCAGACTTCGCCAAAAACCTGGCCGACAAGCTTTACTCGGCGTCTATCCCGGCTAAAATACCCACCCGCCGAATTTCAGGAGTCGTTGGTGACCCTACGTTTTGTTGAAAGCTCCAAACTGCCCACTCGCTGGGGGGTGTTTGATATTCACGGCTTTGAAGACGTGAATAGCGATAAAGAGCACGTGGCTATTACCATGGGTGACGTCACCGGTGACCGACCTGTTATGTTGCGCATTCACTCCGAGTGCCTTACCGGCGATGCACTTTTCAGCATCCGCTGTGACTGTGGCGCGCAGTTGGAAGAGGCGATGCGGCGTATTGCCGTTGAAGGTCGCGGGGTCATCCTTTATCTTCGTCAGGAAGGACGGGGTATCGGGCTGCTCAACAAAATCAGGGCATACCACCTTCAGGATGCCGGGGCCGACACCGTGGAAGCCAATGAGCAGCTCGGTTTTGGCGCCGATCTGCGCGATTACAGTATCTGTCAGTCGATGCTCAGGCACCTGCAGATAACCCAGGTCAGACTGTTAACCAATAATCCCCGCAAGGTAGAAGCGCTTGAGAGTCTCGGAATAGAAGTCGTGGAGCGGATTGCGTTGCAGTCGGGCCGAAACCCCCACAATTTTCGTTATCTCGCGACAAAAGCCGGCAAGATGGGGCACCTGTTCGATGAGCAGAATGAAAATGAGGGTGATCATTGATGCTGGCCAAGCGAATTATCCCCTGTCTCGACGTGGACAAGGGGCGAGTGGTTAAAGGGGTTAAATTTCTCGATATACGCGACGCCGGTGACCCGGTTGAAGTGGCTAAACGCTATAACGAGGAAGGTGCCGACGAAATCACTTTTCTGGATATCACCGCGAGTCATGAAGAGCGGGACACAATGATCCAGACGGTGGAGCGAATGGCCAGTGAAGTGTTTATTCCCCTGACGGTTGGCGGGGGAGTTCGCAGCCTTGAGGATATCCGTTCACTGCTGAATGCCGGGGCGGATAAAGTCAGTATCAATTCGACGGCTGTCAAAACCCCCGAATTTGTCCGGCAGGCGGCGGAGCGATTTGGGTCGCAGTGTATTGTGGTCGCGATTGATGCCAAACAGGTGAGCGCCGACAACGAGCCGCTGCGCTGGGAGGTGTTTACCCATGGTGGCCGTATTGCTACCGGGATTGACGCTGTTGCCTGGGCCGAGCAGATGGCCTGCTTTGGTGCGGGTGAAATTCTGCTTACCAGCATGGATCGGGATGGCACTAAAAGTGGGTTTAATCTTCCCCTCACCAGGGCCATCAGTGATGCCGTCGATGTTCCTGTCATCGCCTCAGGTGGAGTAGGCAATTTGCAACATCTGGTGGATGGTGTGATTGAGGGAAAAGCCGACGCTGTATTGGCGGCGAGTATATTTCACTTTGGGGAATATACCGTCAGAGAGGCAAAGGCGTATATGGCAGAACGGGGTATCGAAGTGCGGCTTTGAGCCGGGAATATCGGGTGTGGGCGTGTTAGATGGCGTAACGCGTCCCTATTTTAAAAAACTGCAGTGTTTCCTCGTCTGCTTTCTTGGCGAACTCAATATAGTCAGCCACGGCCTGAACAGCACCCTCTTTCGAGTCAAATGGGCCAACTGCCGCACCTTCGCGTGTGGCAAAGAACCAGAAGTTATGAAGTTTAAAAAAACGGTCACTTCTTATTAGTGGTTTTTGACTGCCATCTTCTGCTTTTCTTGGCGTTACCATGTGGTCTCCCGTGTACTGCTACTACTGGTATCGTTTTGGTAAAGGTCTCCACATAATCCGATTATTTTCCTAATATATCGAAAGAGTAAACACCCCCGCAATTCAGCACAATTTTTCCAGAAAAGTCAATGTGATTACATGTTCTATTGAGCGGCGTCAGCTCGGCTGGTATTGCGTGAAAAAATATCGAGTCCCTGCAGGAGGTTGATGGCCTCGTATAACTGGTTGTCTGTTTGCAGCAGATCGTCCTTGTCAGCCGACTGCTTGTCATTACCGCTACTCAGATGGCCGGCAAGATTGGCCTCCTTGATCTGTTTCTGTGTTTCAAGCAAGTGAATCTCCGCCGGTCTGACGATAATGTCGGGCTGAATCCCCTCTGCCTGTATAGAGCGTTTGTTGGGCGTGTAGTAGCGGGCAGTGGTTAGCTTAATGGCCCGTTTTGCCCCCAGTGGTATCACCGTCTGGACTGAACCTTTGCCAAAACTGCTGGTGCCCAGCAGTACCGCCCGGCGATGATCCTGAAGTGCCCCAGCGACAATTTCAGCGGCTGAGGCCGATCCTTCATTAATCAGCACAACAATCGGGATACCCTTCAGGGTGTCGCCAGATGTGGCATAAAATTGCTCTCTGGAGCTCGGGATCCGCCCCTCCGTATAAACCACCAGCCCGCCATCCAATAGCGCATCGGCTACCTCTACTGACGAATTGAGTAAACCACCTGGATTATTGCGTAAATCCAGTACCAGCCCTTTCAGAGGATCTTTCTCCTTCTGTAGATCAGCCAGTGCCTGCCGGAAATCTGCGCCGGTATGTTCCTGGAAGTGTGCAATTCGGACATAACCAAAGCCGGGTTCCAGTGTTCTTTGGCGGACACTCATTATCTGAATAATATCGCGGGTGATTTCCACTTCGAAAGGTCCGTCGGTATTTTGTCTGACAATGGTCAGGGTGACTTTTGAGCCTTTGGGTCCGCGCATCAGTTCAATCGATTCCGTCAGGGTCATGCCCTGGACCAGCTGGTCGTCAAGCTTGATGATGAGATCCCCCGCCTGAATGCCGGCGCGGTATGCCGGGGTGTCATCGATCGGGCTGATAACCTTGATAAAACTATCCTCTATTCCCACCTCTATGCCGAGTCCACCAAATTCTCCGCTGGTGCTCTCCTGTAACTCGCCAAAGGCTTTTTCGTCCAGATAGAGGGAGTGAGGGTCCAGCCCGTTGAGTAAACCACTAATGGCCATTTCCAGAAGTGCCTGATCGTCAATTTCCTCGACGTAAGCCTGGCGTATCTGATCGAATACCTGAGTGAAATAGCGCAGCTCCTCCAGCGGTAAACGGGCATCGTCAGCCTCTTCATTCGCATGGGGCAGCACTGGCCATCCCAATATAAGTAGCGTCATCAGCAACGATTTAGTCAGCGGTTTCATGAAATGTCCTGATTGATTGACAGTAGTTTGGCCGGTGTTCGTTCTGGAACCTTTCAGGATCCGGCTTTGCTGGCCAGCCATGGCTTCGGGTTGGTGGGTTTACCATTATGTCGAATTTCAAAGTAAAGTGCATGATCTGCCTGTCCACCGGTGTTGCCCACTCTGGCAATGCGTTCCCCGGGCTTCACCCAGTCACCGGTTTCGCTGAGCAAGACCTGATTGTGGGCGTAGAGACTCATATAGCCTTCGCCGTGATCAATGATCACCAGCAGTCCGTAACCCCGCAGGTAGTCGGAAAAAATGACCCGGCCATGATGGATACTGTGTACATGAAGCCCCTCGGTGGCTTGCATCAACCAGCCGTTCCAGGTGATATCCGCGTTGCGTATTGCCCCGAAATGCCGGGTTAATTTGCCGGATACTGGCCAGGGTAGCTTGCCCTTCTGTTTGCTGAAGGGCTGTTTGGATGCCGGGGCTGCCAACTGCATGGCACGCTGTTCCAGTGCTTTCAGTACCGTTTCCAGACGCTGACGTTCATTTCTGAGCTGACTCAGTGTTTGCTGAGAGCTCTGTATCTGTTCGTCCAGCGAAGTGAGTAACTGTTCTCGCTGCTGGCGATTTTCTTTCAGGGTCTGCTGTTCGATGGCCAGTTGTTGGCGCGATTCGGTCAGTGACTGCTCGCGGGAGGCGATATCGGTTTTGGTTGTCTCGAGTCGTTGGTTCGTCTGTCGGTACGCGGCGAGCTTTTCAGCGCGTGCCGCGAGAAAATAATCGTAGTACTTGAGGGTTCGGCTGAGCTTTTCCGGATCTTCCTGGTTGAGGAGAAGCTTGATGGGTTCCTCGCTGCCGAGCCGGTAAGCAGCAACGATCTCTTTGCTGATCAGCTGTTGTTGAGTGCGTTTTAATGACTCGAGCTCAGCCTGTTGTTTCTCAAGTTGAATGAGCTCTCTGTTCAGTGCTGCCTGCTGTTTTTCAATGGTGGAAATTTTATTGCTCAGGTCGGCGGATGCCAGCTCAATTTTTTTCAGTTCACCGGCCAGCTGGTCCTGTTGTCGGCTCTGGCCTTTGATGGATTGCTCAAGTTTGCTGATATCCTTGCCGATTTTTTCCAGCTTGGCGCGATCTTCCTTTTCCCCGGCACTGGCTGTGCTCAACAGGAGAAAGGCCATTGCCGTAAGCAGCGCCTGTCGTATCCTGATCATATCCCTCAGCCATGTTGTTTTCGTCAACGGGTAAAACTGACCAGAGAGTGTCCGGTCATCTCTGGTGGTGGTGGTAGATCCAGCAGATCCAGCAGGGTGGCTGCCACATCTGCAAGTGAGCCGTTTTCCTTCAGTATCAACGCTCTTTGGCCCACGTAGGTCAGTGGTACCGGCAAGGTTGTGTGCTGGGTGTGGACCTGGCCGGATTCTTTATCGAACATTTGTTCAACATTGCCGTGATCCGCAGTGATCAGGCACTCGCCTCCGGTTTGCCGGATTGCCTTCAATACTCGATCCAGGCAGGCATCCACGACTTCCACCGCTTTTACTGCGGCGTCAAAGACACCGCTGTGGCCCACCTGGTCGCAGTTTGCATAGTTGCAGATGATGACATCGTATTGGCAGCCGGTGATGGCTTTAACCAGTTCATCCGTTAGCTCATAGGCGCTCATTTCCGGCTTCAGATCGTAGGTGGCGACCTTCGGGGAGGGAATCAGGATGCGATCTTCCCCCCGGAACAGGGTTTCCTGACCGCCGTTGAAAAAGAAGGTCACATGGGCATATTTTTCTGTTTCGGCAATGCGCAGTTGTGTCATGCCCCGATTGCTTAGGTATTCGCCCAATGTGTTATGCAGATCTTCGGGTGGGAATGCGCAGTCAGCCTGGATGTCCGCGGCATATTCTGTCGTCATCACGAAGGCGCCCAGCGCTGGATGGGCCGTGCGGGAGAAACCCGCGAAATCCTTGTCCACAAGGGCGCGGGTCATTTCCCTGGCACGATCCGGTCGGAAATTCATGAATAATACGGTATCGCCATCCCGGATGGTGACAGCCGGGTGTAAATCGTCGGCGATGAGGGTCGGCAGTACGAATTCGTCATTCTCGCCGCGTTGGTAAGCGGCGTGGAGTCCTTCGATCGGGTCGGCTGCACTGTGTTCGGCCTTGCCCAGCGTGAGCAGGTCATAGGCGGCCTGAACGCGATCCCAGCGATTGTCGCGGTCCATTGCGTAAAAGCGACCACAGATAGAGGCGACTCTGCCCACACCGAGTTCGGCCAGCTTGGCAGCAGTGCGTTGCAGTGATTGCTCTGCACTGCGTGGGGGGGTATCCCTGCCATCGAGGAAGGCGTGTACGTAAACTTCTTTTGCCCCCCGTTGTGCGGCCATGTCCACCATGGCATTGATGTGATCTTCGTGGCTGTGGACACCGCCCTGTGACAGGAGCCCGAGAATATGAACCCTGTTCTTGCCGCTGATCGCGTTGTCGATGGCGCGACTGTAGGTGGGGTTGGCAAAAAAGTCGCCGTCGGCAATGGCCTTGTTGATGCGGGTAAAACTTTGATAAATCACTCTGCCGGCGCCGAGGGTCATATGGCCCACTTCGCTGTTTCCCATCTGCCCTTCGGGCAGGCCCACAGCCAGTCCGGATGTGGCAATAAGTGTTGTGGGGCAATGGCTCCGGAGGTGGTCCATAACCGGAGTTTTGGCAGCCTGTATAGCATTGGATTCGTTGCTGTCGCTGTGGCCATAGCCGTCAAGCACCAGCAAAACCAGCGGTTTTTTTTGCTCGCTCATAATTTCAGTCAGGGGTTTTCCAGCAAGTTTGAATGGTAGGTGAATCTTACCTGTAAAGGTGTTTCAGTGCTAATGGTGGTTCCTAGAGAAGAGCGTGGTGTGTATACTTTCGCAGCTTCCCGGGGCCGGTTTGGTCCGGCCCGTAACTGTAGGTATCTTAATCGTGGAATTCTTTGTTTTTATCAGCGAGCAGTGGGTGCTGGTGAGTGTATTGCTGATATTGATTTATCTGTTTGCAATCAATGAGCGCATTAAAAGTGGCAGGCCCCTATCTGTGCATGCCGTTACTCGTATGATCAATGCAGATGAGGCGTTGTTGCTCGATATTCGGGACAGCAAGGAGTTCAAAGCGGGGCATATTGCCGGAGCGGTGAATATTCCCCAGGCAAAACTGTCAGACAAACTCGCTGAGCTGGATGAGCACCGTGAAAAGTTTATTATTATCGCTGACAAGGTCGGTCAGAATGCTGGAGCTGCAGGACGTCGGCTGCGGCAACAGGGCTTTAAAGTGTTCCGGCTTACCGGCGGTATGATGGAGTGGCAGAGTCAGCAACTGCCGGTTGTCAAAAGCTGACATGGTTGCGGCAAAGATCTATACCACCCGCAGTTGTGGTTACTGTGTCGCGGCAAAGAATCTTCTTGCAGCAAAAGATTTGTCTTACCAGGAAATTCCTGTGGATAACGATCCGGCCATGAGACGAGAGCTGGTGGTGTTGAGCGGTTACCACACCGTCCCTCAGATCTGGATTGGTGAGACTCACATTGGCGGTTATGACGACCTGCGTCGCCTGGAGCAACAGGGCGAACTGGATAGTATTATCGCTGATCAGCGCTGAAATGAGTTGCCCGGAATTTTGATGTTGCCTTGTCGGTACACCGTGAGCCAGGCACAAATATTGAACGAATAAAGGCATGACTATGACAGAAGAAAACGTTACTGATGACGCTGCGGCAGCTGGTGCTGAATCCCCACAGTTTGCCCTGCAACGGGTTTACCTGAAAGATCTCTCGTTCGAGACCCCCATGGGTCCAGAGGCCTTTCATCGCGAGGTGAAACCACAAATTGCACAGGAGCTGTCGACAAAAACCAATCAGCTGGATGAGACGCATTTTGAAGTGATTATCACCGTGACGATTACCGTCAAAGACGGCAGCGACACGGTTTACCTGATCGAAGTACATCAGGCGGGTATATTTCTCGTCAAGGGACTGGATAAATCCCAGATGACACATGTTATCAATGTACTTTGCCCTGCAACCCTGTTTCCCTATGCCAGGGAGGTGGTAGACAATGCTGTGATCAAGGGTACTTTCCCGGCGTTGATGTTGCCGCCAGTCAATTTTGAAGCGCTATTTGCCCAGGCTGTTGCCGAGGCGAGAGAGAAGAAAGAGCAGGAAGCTGAGTCGGATAAAAGCGATGTAACGCACTAGTGCTGCTCCGGTCAGCTGAACCTGCAATTGCTGCAGGTTCAGCTGGCTGACGGGTCAACCCCGATTAATGGTCTTCCTCATCATTCATCCCCAGCTCTTTCAACTTTCGAGTGAGCGTATTTCTTCCCCACCCCAATAATTCTGCGGCATCGCGTTTCCGCCCACGGGTATGACTTAGTGCCGTTTCGATCAGGGTGCGTTCAAAAATCGGCACGGCTGACGCCAGTATGTCCTGTCGACCGGCATGCAACTCGGCATCAGCCCAACTGCGCAACTGTTGTTGCCAGCTTCCCGAAGTGACATTTTTTTCCACTGGGCTGTCGCGCAATTCCGGTGGCAGGTCTTCCATGTGTACCTCTCGCCCGGATGCCATCACGGTTAGCCAGCGACAGGTATTCTCCAACTGGCGGACGTTGCCGGCCCAGGGCAGGAGGCTGAGGAACTGTTCAACTTCGCTGGACAGGGTTTTGGTTTCTGTCTCAAGCTCCTTGGCTGCCCGCTGTAAAAAATATTGCATCAACATGGGAATATCTTCCCGGCGATCTGCCAGTTTCGGCAGGTGAATGCGAATGACATTCAGGCGGTGATACAGGTCTTCACGAAAACGGTTTTCCACCACCAGCTGCTCAAGGTTTTGGTGCGTGGCGGCGATGATGCGCACATCGACTTTTACCGGCGTGTGTCCGCCGACCAGATAAAATTCACCGTTGGCCAGTACCCTCAGCAATCGCGTTTGCGCCTCGGGAGGCATGTCTCCGATTTCATCGAGAAAAAGTGTCCCGCCATCGGCCTGTTGAAACCTGCCTTCGCGTCGCTGGGTGGCGCCGGTAAAAGCCCCTTTTTCATGACCGAACAGTTCAGATTCAATCAAATCGTGGGGGATCGCTGCCATGTTGAGGGCGACAAAACGGTTGTTGTGGCGTGGGCTATGATCATGTAATGCCTTGGCGACCAGCTCTTTGCCGGTACCGGACTCCCCATTGATTAACACAGTAATGTTGGAGTGAGACAGGCGGCCAATGGCGCGAAAGACCTCCTGCATCGCCGGTGCTTCGCCGATAATTTCACCGCTGATGTCAATATCACTTTCAACCGGTGTGCGATTCTGTTCGGTGACGAAATTAATGGCCCTGTTGGTCACAGCAACCAGTTCATCGAGGTCGAACGGTTTGGGTAGATATTCAAAGGCACCACCCTGATACGCGGCTACTGCGCTGTCCAGGTCGGAGTGGGCGGTCGTGATGATCACCGGTAGTGCGGGATTGCTGGTATGAATTCGTTGCAGTAATTGCAGGCCGTCAATGCCCGGCATGCGGATGTCGCTGATGATGGTGTCGGGCTGGTGCTTGTCGAGCCGGGCGAGCAGTTCGCTGGCATTTTCAAAGCTGGTGACATCCAGGTCGGCGCGACTCAGCGCCTTTTCCATTACCCAGCGGATGGAACGGTCATCATCCACTATCCATACAGTTCGCTTGTCCATGTTATGTGTCCAAAGGTAGATAGATCGTGAAGCGCGTCTCACCATGATCGTGGTCGCACTCAATCAGGCCGTGATGGAGGTGAATAGCCGACTGGGCAATTGGCAGGCCCAGGCCGCTGCCCTCGGCTCGGCCACTGATCATGGGAAAGAAAATACGGTCTATGAGGTTTTCAGGTATACCCGGTCCGTTGTCCGTAATATCAATTCGGCACACCACTTTGTGATGCGTTTTGCCGATGGTGAATTGACGCTGTATTCGTGTTCTGAGTTTGATGGTGGGCCGCTTTTGGGGGCTGTTGCGCAGAGCCTGGACAGCATTTCGAACGATATTGAGTATGGCCTGGATCAGTTGTCCCCGATCGCCGCTGATTTCGGGAATACTCGGATCGTAGTTGCGTTTGATCAGAATGCTGCCGCGGGTCTCCGCCTCGGCAAGTGTGGCGACATGCTCAAGGACCTCATGAATATTGACCGGCAGAAATTTTGGCATGGTATTGGGGCCAAGCAACCGGTCAACGAGGTTGCATAGCCGATCAGTTTCAGCGGAGATAATATCGGTGTATTCCCGCAACTCTGGCTGGTCGATCAGATCCTCCGAGAGTAGTTGAGCGGCGCCGCGGATGCCTCCCAGCGGATTTTTTATTTCATGGGCCAGTCCGCGCACCAGGTTCCGGGTGGTGTCGTGAGTGGTGATGAGTGCTTCTTCACGATTGATTTTCATCAGCCGGTCCATGGGCTGCATTTCCATCAATAACATTTCAGCCGAAGTCGTTTGTATCGGTGTGGCCGTAAAATCCACTGTGATATGCGATTGGTCGGGAAGCGTCAGCGGTGCTTGCCGCTGGGTAAAGGGGTGGCTGGTCGCCAGGGCCTCTTTTAGCGAATCGTAAGTGCCGTCCCCGGCATCGAAAAGGGTGTTGATGGAGTTTCCACAGAGGCGCATGGCGCTCACTGCCAGGAGGCTTTCTGCAGCAGGATTCAAATAGCATATATCCAGCTCGTCATTCAGCAACAACACAGCTGTGCTCAGATTATCCAGTAACAGGTGGTGGAGCTGGTGGTCAGTCATCTCTCTACTTCATTGCGGCTTCTACAGGCTGGGCAGTATCGCCTCTTTATGGTTCAGTACCAGTAAATACATAGCAATTCCTGGGCCAGTTTTTTTGTGGCTGGAAGATGCCTCAATCCCCGTATACGTGGCTTGAGTGTAATTGATGGGTGATTGGTTTGCACCGTTATGGTGCGCTGCTAGGGGTTGTGCAATATGGAGTGGCGTTTGACATGAATGGTTACGGTGTCTGACTGACCGATGGGGTTGTCGGTATTGTCGACCACCTGCGCCTGGAGAGTATGGGCGCCCCGAATTAGTGAATCTATCACGAATGATGTGGCCGGGACTGCTGGACCATGGGGCTGTCCGTTGTGCATCAATTGTACCCGGTGCCCGGACCTCAGGGCGGGTTCAAGATACACCTGCACCACCACCTCAAGCTGCCCGGGCGGGATGGTTGAGTCCTGAGCGGGTGACAGAATGACAATGTCCTTATAACTGACTTCCTCGCTTTGGCTGCTTCTGGTGGGTTTTTTTGGTGCCACGGCGGGCTGGGTATTGATTGAGGGTAATGTGAGTTCCTCAGCAGAGGTGTCATTGGCAGGGGGTTGATCGGTGTATTTTACATTGCCCTTTTCATCCACAGTGCGATAGACCTGAGCGGCAACAGTCAGTGAAAGCATCAGTGTCAACAATGCGATAGCGGTTTTACTTTTCTGCAGCGACATGGCCTTCTCCCTACAATGGTTTCCAAGACTAACCCTGCTTTGACAAAAGAAAAAGCCCGTCATTCGAAAATGACGGGCTTTTTTATTTAGTCAGCGTTGCTTAAGTAGAGCAGCTGAGAGCAGATCTTCAGCTTAAACCGAGTAATACATATCGAACTCTATCGGGTGAGTGGTGTGCTCAACCCGGTAAACTTCCTGCATTTTCAGCTCAATGTAGGCATCGATCATGTCATCGGTAAAGACACCACCAGCGGTGAGGAAGGCCCGGTCTTCATCGAGGTTGCTCAGGGCTTCACGCAAGCTGCCACAGACCTGGGGGATTGCGGCGGCTTCTTCCGGGGGCAGATCATAGAGATCCTTGTCTGCCGGATCACCGGGGTGAATCTTGTTTTGCACTCCGTCGAGGCCGGCCATCAACATGGCAGCGAAAGCCAGGTAGGGATTGGCAATCGGGTCGGGGAAACGGGCCTCGACGCGCTTGCCTTTGGGCGATGCGACGTAGGGAATGCGGATTGAAGCAGAGCGGTTCCTGGCCGAGTAGGCGAGCATCACTGGTGCCTCAAAGCCCGGAATCAGACGCTTGTAGGAGTTGGTGCCGGGATTGGTGAAGGCGTTAAGGGCTTTGGCGTGTTTGATGATGCCGCCGATGTAATACAGGGCCGTTTCGGACAGGCCTGCGTAACCGTCACCGGCAAACTGGTTGACGCCGTCTTTCCAGAAAGACTGGTGGCAATGCATGCCGGAGCCATTATCGCCAACAATGGGCTTGGGCATAAACGTGGCTGTCTTGCCATAGGCATGGGCCACGTTGTGAACACAGTATTTCAGTATTTGGGTTTCATCCGCTTTCTTGACCAGCGTACTGAACTTCACTCCGATCTCACATTGACCGGCGGTGGCCACTTCGTGGTGGTGCACTTCCACATCCAGGCCCATTTGCTCCATAGCGGTACACATGGCAGCCCGAAGGTCGTGCAGAGAATCAATCGGGGGTACCGGAAAATAGCCGCCTTTCACGCGTGGGCGGTGACCCATATTGCCTTCGGCATATTCATTTCCTGTAGACCAGGCGGCCTCCTCGGAACTGATTTTGACAAAGCATCCACTCATGTCGATGCCCCACTTGATGTCATCAAAAACGAAGAACTCGGGTTCGGGGCCAAAAAAAGCGGTATCCCCAAGGCCGGTGGCGGCCAGGTATTGTTCGGCGCGTTTGGCCACAGAGCGTGGGTCGCGCTCATAACCGGTCATGGTGTTGGGTTCAAGGATGTCACAGCGGAGAATGACTGTGCTGTCGTCCGAGAAGGGGTCGAGAATTGCGGTGCTGTCGTCGGGCATCAGCACCATGTCTGATTCGTTGATGCCTTTCCAGCCAGCAATGGATGAGCCATCAAACATTTGTCCGGTTTCAAAAAACTCCTCATCGACAGACTTTGAGGGAATGGTGACGTGTTGTTCTTTACCTTTTGTGTCGGTGAAACGCAGGTCTACCCAGCGAGATTCACTCTCTTTGATCAGGTTAAGAGTTTTATTGGACATTGGCTCCTCCAGGTATGGATATCCGGTTTTGTAGGGTTGCCGAAAGCGGCAGCTCTGGGTTGAGTATATCGTTAGTTAAATGGGTTTGTTTTAATGATTTGCAAGCAATGTGCCAATATGAAGCAAAAGCCATGCCATCGGTATCAGTCAAGTAAAACAACAGGTTATCAGTTTGGCAAGACAGTCTTTTGCACCATATTAGAATCTATCTTCTGAAATATGCACCAAAATAGTGCTAACTGCTTGAGTCCGGTCGCAGTGATCCATGATAAGCGGATTTGGCCACATTTGTAATATAATCTTGGGCCGTTACACGAGCTGTAGTCATTATCCCCATGCATTTCATCGTCAAGCTTTTCCCCGAGATTACGATTAAGAGTCCCCCTGTCCGCAAGCGCATGACCCGCCAGCTGAGGGATAATCTCCGCAAATTGTTGGTGAGCATCAATCCTGCTATCCAGCTTCAACAGGACTGGGAGAAAATTCAGGTCGTCGGCCCTGTCGACGAGGAGCTGACCCGCCAGGTTGTAGATCTGTTGGGCAGAACCCCTGGAATCGCCAAATTTGCCCGAATACAGCGCTATCCGCTGGGAGACTTTGACGATGTGGTTGAAAAAACACTGATTTTTTGGCGAAACTGTCTGGATAACAAAAGTTTTGCTGTTCGGGTGAAACGGGTTGGCGAGCACGACTTCAAGTCCAGTGATCTCGAGCGCTATGTCGGCGCTGCTCTGCTGAACCACTGTGGCTCAGCCCGCGTTAATCTCAAGCGGCCGGATGTCACGGTCCGTCTGGAGATTCGTCATAACGAGCTCTATGTGATTGAAGCGGTTTATCCCGGGTTGGGCGGCTTCCCTCTTGGCACCCAGGATGCAGTGATTTCGCTGCTTTCGGGTGGGTTTGATTCCTCTGTGGCCAGTTACCTCACTATCAAGCGGGGCCTGTGTACACATTATCTGTTTTTTAATCTGGGTGGGCGAAATCATGAGGTGGGGGTCAAGCAGGTAGCCTCTTATCTGTGGCAGAAATATGCCAGCTCCCACCAAGTGCATTTTATAACAATCCCGTTCGCTGGTGTGGTGGAGGAAATCCTGACCAAGGTCGGCAATGCGGAAATGGGGGTTGTACTGAAGCGCATGATGCTGCGTGTCGCCAGTGAGGTCGCCAGGGAGCTGAAGATTGATGCGCTGGTAACGGGTGAGAGCGTTGCCCAGGTATCAAGTCAGACACTGGCCAATCTCGCGGTTATTGATGCGGTGACTGACACGCTGGTCCTCCGGCCACTGATCACCGCTGACAAAGGTGAAATCATTGATATTGCCCGGGCCATAGGGGTAGAAGGTTTTGCGGCCAATATGCCTGAATACTGCGGTGTTATTTCGGTCAGGCCCACCACCCGTGCGACAGGCCAAAAGGTGGTGAACGAAGAGGAAAAATTTGATTTCAGCGTATTGGCGCACGCGCTTGCCCATGCTCGTGTCCAGGCCATCGATGATGTGCTGAATGACAATGACGTCATTCCTGTGGATGTTTTTGAAAATCCGCCAGCGGACTCGGTGATCCTGGATATTCGGCACCCTGAAGAAGTCTGTTCCCGGCCACTGAATGTGCCTGAAACAGAGGTGGAGCTGATGCCTTTTTATACCCTGCAGGGCCGGTTCCGCGAGCTGAAACAGGCGTCCCGGTATGTGCTGTATTGTGACCGGGGGGTGATGAGCCGACTTCATGCAGAACACCTGATAGAGCAGGGCTTCTGCAATGTGGGCGTCTATCGTCCTGTCCGCAAATAAAGGCAGAGGCTTTCAGAAACCCTATATGCCATAAATATACCCGCAGATAATTTTTTATTCTTTGTGGATATTAACAATGACCCCTATTCTTGCTCCTTTTGAGCAGGCGAAGTGAAATCTATGGATTGGCAAGGCGTTTTATCATTGGCGTTGACACTGGGTGCTTTGCTGGTATTGGCAACCACCCGGATTGGACCCCATCTGGTGATGATGCTGGTGCTGAGCATACTGAGCGTCACTGGTATCCTGACTGCCACCGAAGCGCTGTCTGGGTTCAGCAACAGCGGTGTTATCACTGTCGCAGCGATGTTTGTGGTAGCAGCAGGGCTGCACGCATCAGGCGGTATCGATCTGCTGGTGAACCGGTTTTTGGGGCGACCTAAAACCGTCCGGTCTGCCTTGACCAGGATGTTTGCGCCCGTGGCATTGCTGAGTGGCTTTTTAAACAATACACCGGTTGTCGCCACGATGATTCCGGCCATTCATGCCTGGTCGCGACAAATCAATATTGCGCCATCCAAATTGATGATTCCACTGAGCTATACGGCAATTCTGGGCGGTACCCTGACCCTTATCGGCACCAGCACCAATCTGGTGGTCAATGGCCAGTATCAAGTGTTGACGGGTGAGCCCGGATTTTCGTTATTCTCGATCACTGCCGTGGGTTTTCCGGTCGCGCTTATCGGGCTGTTCTTTATCTGGTTGTTTTTCCCCAGGTGGCTACCGGATCGCGGGGATCAGCAGGCTTTTGGCAACCTGCGTGAATTTACGCTGGAAGTTTCCGTTGCGAAAGATGGTCCGTTGGTCGGTAAAACAGTGGCAAGCGCAGGGCTGCGCCACCTGAGGCGCGTTTATCTGGTGGAAATTGTACGGGGTAGTACGGTGGTGACTGCCGTGCCCTCTGAGGAAAAACTGCAGGGCGGGGACCGCCTGGTGTTCGCCGGAGATACAGAGGCGATTTCGGATCTGCTGCGCATTAATGGCCTGGTGCCATCGACCGAGAATGAGGAGGGGCTGTCCCTGGATACTGACCGTGCCGAGCGGCGTCTGGTGGAGGTGGTCGTATCGCCCCACTGCGATGCGGTGGGGCATGCCATACGGGATTCCGGGTTTCGGAGTCGCTATGGTGCAGTGGTCCTTGCCGTTGCGCGTCATGGCGAGCGGGTTCAGGGGAATCTGGGCACGATTGAGCTGGCGGTGGGTGATACCCTGTTGCTGGAAGCCCGCCCCGCATTTGTCAGCCGCCAGCGCTATAACAAGGATTTCCTGTTAGTCAACGAGCGCAATACTGAACCGCCGAGGCACGAGCGCGCCTACTTGTCCTGGGCCATTCTGGGTGGCATCGTGGCTCTGGCAGGACTGGGGCTGACCAGTATGCTAAACGCAGCGCTGCTTGGTAGCTTGCTGATGATCCTCAGCGGTTGCTGCTCGGTCAATCAGGCGGAAAAAAATATCGACATGATGGTGATAGTGACTATCGCAGCCGCTTTTGCACTGGGCATGGCGCTGGAGAAAACCGGCGTGGCGGCCTTTCTCGCCGACAATATGGTTCAGCTGGGTTCCGGTAAGCCCTGGTTGCTGCTGATATTGTGCTATCTGCTAGTATCAATTCTGACCGAGCTGATTACCAACAATGCCTCGGCCGTGCTGGTGTTGCCGATTGTGCTGGAAATGACAGAGCAGGCCGGTTTGAACAACGAGCCTTTTATTTTTGCCATTATCATGGCGGCCTCGGCAAGCTTTGCGACACCTCTGGGCTACCAAACCAATCTGATGGTTTATGGGCCGGGTGGTTACCGCTTTTCGGACTTCCTTCGCGTAGGGATTCCGATGAACCTGCTTATCGGCACAGTGACATTGACGGTTTTATTGATCGGTTGGCCGCTCAGCTAATTGTTGAACGGTATTCCATGCCGCTATAAACCACATGAGCAGATTCCTGTGTCCTCTCCAAATAGTGATCAGGTATTAAGCCGATTTCAAGCGGAACGCCCCATCGCACAGGGATGCTTTATTCAGTGCTGTAGTTAACAGGTATCGCTGGCAACTGTCTGATCTCGCCCTCTGCCTTTGGCTTCATAAAGGGCTTTGTCGGCCAGAGATGTCAGCCGTGAGGGGCTGTCCTCTGTAGCGGGAACAAGGCTGGCAACACCGGCGCTGATGGTTATCGACGACGATATGGGGCTGTCGGCATGTGGGATTTGCAATCTTTTGATGTTCGCCTGGATTTGGGCTGCTACTTTCAGTGCCCCGGTCAGTGAGGTATCGGGCAGTAGGACGCAAAACTCCTCACCGCCATAGCGGGTGGCCATGTCGGTGGCGCGTAGCAGGCTGTGCTGCAGGGTGGTGGCAATGGATTTCAGGCAGTCATCGCCAACCAGATGTCCGTAGAGGTCGTTGTATTGTTTGAAGTAATCGATATCCAGGAAGATCAGCGCCAGCGGTTCCCGGCTGCGCATACCCCGCCGCCATTCCATGTCGAGATGGTCGGTAAAATAGCGCCGGTTATAGAGGCCGGTAAGCTCATCGGTGATGGCCATTTTTTCGAGCTTGGACTGGGCATTTTTATAGTCGGTATTGTCTCTGATCGTCTGAACAACAGCGATCAGGTTGCCGTGGATATCGTAAATAGGGCCCGCGTCCACTGTGAGATAGAGTCGTGAGCCGATGCGAGGCATAACACACCAGTTTTCGGCTTTATAGCCTTCCCCATAGATTGAGGGTTGTGCGTGAACTGCATAGAGCTGATCGAGCTCAGCTGTTCGTTCCTGCACCAGTACATCAGCGAGACAAAGCCGTTGCTTTGAATAGAAAGCTTTCCAGTGATCCCGTGTCCCTAGCACCTCATCGGCCCTGACGCCGGTGAGTCGCTCACAGGATTTGTTCCAGATGACGACGTAGCCGTTCCGGTCGAGGACAAAAGTCGCCGTGACCAGATGCTCCATGAGACTGACAGCAAATTTTTGCTGTTGAACCACCAAAATAAGATCCTTTATATGGTGTGTGTGAATTGCTGAGCAGTATAGGGCTCTCGGTTTGGGATGTCGATGTACGGACATTGGCAGACCCCGGCAGGTGTCGCTGCCCTTTTCCTTGCCTGGTTTCATCAAAGTTATCCGGGGCGTCCCGGTTGGATTTCCTGGCCAAAACGGCTTTCATTGATGGCTCTTGCCATTTGTGGGCAGATATCGGTACGGTGTTGAAGAAATCTCTGCGTTCTGGCGCTATAACCGCTATAATCCGCGCCTATTTTTTACCGACCGAGAAATCCTGTGATCGAAAATCTCCGCAACATTGCCATTATTGCCCACGTTGACCACGGTAAAACCACATTGGTGGACCGCCTGTTGCAGCAATCCGGTACGCTGGACCGCAAAGCCATGGGTGCCGAGCGAGTCATGGATTCCAATGATCAGGAGCGTGAGCGCGGTATTACCATCCTGGCCAAAAACACGGCCATCGAATGGAATGGTTACCGGATCAATATCGTCGATACCCCGGGCCACGCCGACTTTGGCGGTGAGGTTGAGCGGGTTCTGTCGATGGTGGATTCTGTATTGTTGCTGGTGGACGCGGTTGACGGCCCAATGCCGCAGACCCGGTTTGTTACCCAAAAGGCCTTTGAGCAGGGCCTCCACCCGATTCTTGTGGTCAACAAGGTAGACCGCCCCGGCGCCCGTCCCCATTGGGTCGTCGATCAGGTGTTCGATCTCTTCGATCGTCTCGGTGCCACCGACGAACAACTGGACTTTCCCATTATGTATGCGTCGGCGCTGAATGGTGTTGCCGGCAATGAGCCGGATGACCTGGCGGAAGACATGACGCCGTTGTTCCAGATGGTGGTGGATAAGGTCAAAGCCCCGGCGGTGAACCGCGATGGTCCACTGCAAATGCAGATCAGTGCTCTGGATTACAGCAGTTACGTGGGGGTTATCGGCATTGGTCGAATTACCCGCGGCAAGCTCAAGACCAACGAGCAAGTGGTGGTGGTTGATCGCGAGGGCAAAACCCGACGCGGTCGTGTGTTGCAGGTCATGGGTTATCGCGGTCTGGAACGATTCGAGGTGGAACAGGCCGAAGCGGGTGATATTGTCTGTATCACCGGTATCGATAAATTGAATATTTCCGACACCATCTGCAGCCCGGACAAGCCGGAAGCAATGGTGCCACTGAGTGTTGACGAGCCGACTGTCAGTATGACTTTCCAGGTGAACGATTCCCCGTTCGCCGGTCAGGATGGTAAATACATTACCTCGAGAAATATCAGGGAGCGGCTGGATCAGGAGCTGATTCACAATGTGGCACTGCGGGTTGTGCAGGGTGAGACCCCTGACAAATTTGTGGTGTCCGGACGCGGTGAATTACACCTGTCGGTATTGATTGAAAACATGCGCCGTGAGGGTTTCGAGCTGGGTGTATCGCGTCCCGAAGTGATCCAGAAAGACGTGGATGGCGAAATTCACGAGCCCTATGAGCAAGTCGTGATTGATATTGAAGACCGGCATCAGGGTGCGGTAATGGAGGAGCTGGGTCTCCGCAAGGCGGACATGACCAACATGGAGCCCGACGGAAAAGGCCGTGTCCGGCTCGAGTTTATGGTTCCCTCCCGAGGCCTGATTGGCTTTCGTTCACACTTTCTGACACTGACCAGTGGCTCCGGCATCATGACCAGCATTTTTGATCACTATGGTCCGGTGAAACAGGGTGACATGGCCGGTCGCCAGAACGGCGTGCTGGTCTCCATGACCAAGGGCAAGACACTGGCTTATGCCCTGTTTACCCTGCAGGATCGTGGTCGTTTGTTCCTCGGGCACGGTGCCGAGGTCTATGAGGGGCAGATCATCGGTCTGCATTCCCGCAACAATGATTTGCCGGTGAACCCCACCAAGGCCAAGCAGTTGACCAATATCCGGGCGGCCGGTACCGATGAGAACCTGGTTCTCAGTCCGCCGGTTCGACATACCCTGGAGCAGGCGCTGGAGTTTATTGCCGAAGATGAGCTGGTAGAGGTAACCCCCCACCACATTCGCCTGCGCAAAAAGCTCCTGAGCGAGAACGAACGCAAGCGTGCCGGCAAAAACTGAGAACTATCAGGCAGCCACGATTAAAGATCGTGGCATTGCCGATGGCGAAAGCAGTCTACCAGGTGGTCGTTGACCAGCCCGGTAGCCTGCAGGTAGGCATAACAGATAGTGCTGCCAAAAAATCGGAAGCCGCGTTTTTTCATGTCCTTGCTGATGGTGTCCGATAGCGGGGTAGTCGCCGGGACAGCGTCAGAATCCTGCCAATGGTTCTGAATGGAACGGTTGTCGACGAAGCCCCACAGGTAATCTGCAAAACTGCCGAATTGCGCTTGAATGTCCAGAAACAGGCGGGCGTTACTGACAGCGCTTTCAATCTTGAGACGATTTCTCACAATACCCGTATTCTGCAGCAGCTGCGCCATTTCTTGCCGGTTGAAGCGGGCTACCTGCTCCGGTCGAAATTCGGCAAAGGCCCGTCGATAGTGCTCGCGCTTTCTGAGAATGGTGATCCATGCGAGCCCGGCCTGGGCACTCTCTAGCACCAGAAATTCAAACAGCTTCCGGTCATCGCGACAGGGAACACCCCATTCCTGATCATGATAGCTCTGATAGAGTGGGTCATTGCCAGCCCAGGGGCAGCGAAACACAGGGTTGTCGTCGGGTATCCGCTTCCGGGAAAAGACCATAGAGCGCTTTTCCGGGTCGCTGGACGAATTCACTGGCAGTTATCCCGAAGGTACTGAAACAATTTGCGACTGGCTGCGGGTGGTTTTTGTTGTGACGCGTCGCGCTGGGCCTGCCTGATTAGCTGGCGCAAGTGCTGTCGGTCCAGGCCCGGTATTTCACTAATCAGCTCATCGAGTGCGGAGTCGCCCTCACTGATCAGTCTGTCGCGCCAGTTCTCCAGGCGTTGAAACTGCTGGCGAAAAACCTGGCTGTCATGGTGAAAACTCTCCAGTTCACGGCGTATGCCATCGCTGTCGATGACACGCATGATTTTGCCAATATATTGCAGCTGGCGTCGTCGACCCTCGCGGTTTTTTAGCCGTCGCGCCAACATCACCGCTTCGGCAAGGTCTTCCGGCATGGTGATCTTGGCCAGTTTGGCCGGGGCTAGATCCACGAGCTCTTCACCGAGCTTTTGCAGTGCGGTCATCTCACGTTTGACGGCCGACTTGCTTTTGGGGAGTTCTTCTTCTGGCAGGCGGTCTGGAAAAGAATCTTCAATCATGATGGTTAGCTATAAAACAGGGTGGCGAGACCCAGAAACGAGAGAAAACCCACCACATCTGTAACCGTGGTGAGCGCGACGCTCCCCGCCAGAGCGGGGTCAATGCGGCATTTCTTTAGAAATACCGGCAGCAAGGTACCTGCAACAGCGGCTGAGATGAGGTTGATGGCCATGGCTGCAGCAATGATGAAGGCTATGATCGGGTCGTTAAACCAGAGAGCGGCGACGCCGCCCATCACCAGCGCCCAGAGCATGCCATTCAAGGCGCCGACGGCAAATTCCTTGCTCAGCAACCAGCGCATATTGTTTTTGCTGATCTGTCCCAGTGCCATGCCCCGAATAACAACGGTGAGTGTCTGGCTGCCCGCGACGCCACCCATACTGGCGACAATAGGCATCAGGATAGCCAGCGCGACGACCTTTTCAATCGTGGCTTCGAAAATGTTGATTACCGAGGAGGCGAGAATTGCGGTTATCAGGTTCATCCCGAGCCAAACGGCCCGACGGGGCGCCGTGCGCTTAACCGAGGCAAATGTCTCTTCTTCATCACTGAGACCGGCCAACCCCAACAGTGAGTGGGCGGCATCCTCGATAATCACATCCACCACGTCATCGATGGTGATTCGGCCGAGTAGTTTGTGGTCGAGGCCCACGACTGGCGCGGAAACCCAGTCATTCTTCTCAAACAGCAGTGCAACCTGCGAATCGGGCATGTCGGCCGTGATGGCCTGTGCATCGGTTACCATCATCTCGCGGACGGTGATATTGGGGCTTGCAGTCAGTAGTTTGGTGAGTGGTAATGTGCCGAGAAACGTATCTTCCCGGTTCACCACAAAAATATTATCGGTGATATCCGGAATTTCTTCATGGCGGCGCAAGTAACGCAATACCACATCAATCGTCAGGTCGGGCCGGACAGTGATGGTGTCCGTGTTCATCAACCCGCCGGCGGTATCTTCGTTGTAAGTGAGTACTCGCTCTACCCGCAGCCTGTCCTGGCTGCTCATCGCCTGAAGTACTTCCGGTATTACCTGGTCGGGAAGTTGCTGCAGGATGTCCGCAATGTCATCGGGATCAAGACCTTCGGTAAGTGAGGCGACCTCGTGACTTTCCATTTCACGAAGGATTTCACCGCGAAGTTCCTCGCTGAGCTCACCGATCACCTCGCCTTCCAGCTCCCGGTCAACCAGATCCCATAATACCCGCCGGGCTTTGGGTGGTGCAGACTCTATCTGGTCGGCGATATCGCCGGGAGAAAGGTTGTTGAGCATGTGCCGAAGCAGGCGCACATCGCTCGAATTCATCATTTCATTGATGCTGGCGAGCCTGGACAAATGGCTGAATTTTTCGTTAGGCCCCTGCATCTGAGAAGTTTTCCATGACCGTCAGTTTGAAGGCGGATAGTGTATAGGTGGGCGTGACAAAATTATACAGTGGCTGGGTTGGTAGACAGCGCGGTTAGTGCTCTTCCTCGAAGCGGTTGCCGATTAACTGTTCGATATCGCGGTGGGCGCGCTCCGCATCACTGCCTTCGAATATGAAATGGAGAGAGGTCCCCTGAGTAGCGGCAAGCAACATCAGTGACATCACGCTTTTGGCGTCCACCAGTTTGTCAGGACTGCGGCCGGTTTTGATGGCGCAGCCATATTTTCCGGCGGTTGAAGCCAGCTTCGCGGCTGCGCGAGCATGCAGTCCGAGACGATTGACAATGGTTATTTCTGTACAGATTATTTTCGACATAACAGCCCTCTCGTGATGACGCCCGTCAGGACAGTTCTCTGTGCCGGACCTGTACATTCGGCATGGTGTTGCTGAAATGTCTGGCTAGAACATTGGATACGTAGACTGAGCGGTGCTGCCCTCCGGTACAGCCCACAGCAATGGTTAGATAACTGCGGTTATTGGCAAGAAATGACGGCGTCCAGCGGGACAGGAACTGCTTGATGTCATTAGTCATGTCGATGACGTCCGGTTGCGACTCGAGGAATTCGATCACGGGCTGGTCATTGCCGGTAAAGGGCCTCAACTCCTGTTTCCAGTGGGGATTGGGCAGGCAGCGAACGTCAAAGACAAAGTCCGCGTTGACTGGCACACCGCGTTTGAAGGCAAAGGACTCAAACATGACAGCCATGTCATCCCTGCTGTGGGGCGCAATTTGTTCTTTGATGACATCGCGCAGCTGGTGCAGGGTCATGGTGCTGGTATCGATTCTGCGATCTGCAATTGAAGCGATTGGGTCCAGCAGCGTAGTCTCAAGCTCTATGGCTTCGTGGATATCTACCCGGTCATTGGTGAGCGGGTGTTTGCGCCTTGTCTCACTGAAACGCTGGATAATGACGGAGTTTCTGGCATCGAGGAAAAGCACTTCATAATTAATGCCCGAATGCTGCAGCTCCGCAAGAATTTTTGGTAGCTGGTCAAGATCTTCGCCCAGGTTGCGGACATCGATCCCCACCGCAATTTTTTCCAGCCAATGCTGGCTCTTGGCGTTGATGGCTTTCTGAAAAAGGCCGGGAAGCAAACTGGCGGGAAGGTTGTCAATGCAGGTAAAACCGACATCTTCGAGAACGTTCAGTGCGGTACTCTTACCGGATCCGGAACGCCCACTCACCACCACCAGTCGCATTAGTCTTTCACCTCAGCCGCCATCATTGCCGGTTGCTATCCGGAAGAGGTCCTGATTGCTGCTGGCCTGTCGCAATGCGTTTCGCACTGTTTCATCCTGAAGTAATTCGGCAATGGAAGAGAGGACCTGCAGGTGCTCGTCGTTTTGCTCCTCGGGAACAATCAGTGCAAAGATCAGATCCACTGACTCCCCATCGATAGCATCGAAATCGACAGCGTCAGCCAGTTTGACAAGTGCTCCGGTAATTTTTTCGCAGCTTGCCAATCGACAGTGGGGGATGGCAACACCTTCTCCTATCCCGGTGCTGCCCAGTCGCTCTCTTGCCAGCAGGCTCTGGTAGAGGTCGTCCGCACCGACGCCTTCCATGCGTTCTGCCAGGAAGACGGAAAGGTTTTCCAATACCCTTTTCTTGCTACCGCCCTCGGCGCTGGCAACGGTGTTTTCGGGGGTGAGTACATCGATCAGTTTCATGAGTATTATCTACCGCGGTTCTTTTCCTTGTGCTTGATCAACTGCCGGTCCAGTTTGTCGGTCAGCATATCGATAGCGGCATAAAGATCCTCGTGCTCGGAATCTGCAAAGAATTCACCCCCGCTGACATGGACCGTCGCTTCAGCTTTCTGGATCAATTTTTCAACTGAGAGAATCACATTGGTGTTGGTGATGCCGTCGTGATGGCGCTCCAGTTTGGATAATTTGGTGGTGACATAGTCTTTGATCGGATCAGTGATATCGAGATGATGTCCGCTGATGTTCAATTGCATGCGGTTCTCCTTAATGGGTGTTAGGTGTTGGGGTTGTAGCGTTTTCTTTCGCTGGAAGAGGGGATGCCCATTCCCTCGCGGTATTTGGCAACAGTGCGTCGAGCCACCTGAATTCCCATCTCCTGAAGCAGTGCTGTCAGCTTGTTATCACTGAGCGGCTTGCCCGGATTTTCAGCGCTCACCATTTTTTTCAGCATAGCGCGAATGGCTGTTGATGAACACTCCCCGCCTGCGTCGGTCGAGACGTGGCTGGAGAAAAAGTACTTGAGTTCAAAAACGCCCTGCGGCGTGTCAATGTACTTCTGGGTGGTCACTCGGGAAATAGTGGATTCGTGCAGCTCCAGTCGTTCGGCAATATCTGCCAGCACCATGGGTTTCATCGCCACGGGGCCCTGCTCCAGAAAGCCCTGTTGTAATTCGATGATGCAGCTGGTGACGCGCATCAGGGTGTCATTGCGGCTTTCCATACTGCGCAGAAACCATTTGGCCTCCTGGAGGTGATTCTTCAGAAAGGTGTTGTCCTGACTGGAATCAGCCCTGCGAATCAGCTGGGCATACTGTTGATTGATGCTCAGGCGAGGGGTGATGTCCTCGTTGAGGGAAACTTTCCAGTGATTATCGACTTTGGTGACCCGAACATCGGGTACCACGTACTCGATATCATCGTTTCGAATGGCGTCACCGGGGTTGGGAGACAGCGTCTGAATGAGCAGGATGGCGCCCTCGAGTATTTCGTGGGGCAGGCCGGTGATTTTTTCCATCTGTCGGAAATTGCGCTGTCCAACCAGCTCCAGGTGGTCGGTAACGAGCTGGATGGCCTCGTTAATCAGCGGTGTATCCAGGGAGAACTGGTTCAGCTGAATCAGAAGGCATTCGGCGAGACTGGTGGCGGCAACACCGGGTGGGTCAAACTGCTGAATGCGGTGCACTACGGCGAGTACTTCATCCAGCTCAATTTCGTCATCCAGCGCAGCCCAGATTTCTTCAACCGGTGCTGTCAGCATGCCCCGGCTGTCAATTGAATCGATGATCATTTCACCGATCAGGTAATCCTTGGGAGACATCGGCGTCAGATTGAGTTGCCAGATCAGGTGGTCCTGAAGCGACTCTGTGACGTTGTGAACGCTGTCAAAATCGCGTGTATCCGCACCCGTGTTTCTGATGGGGGTACTGGGTTGGTAAATATCGTCCCAATTGGCATCGACAGGCAGGTCAGTGGGTATTTTGTTGTCCCATTCACTGCTGTTGAGATCACGCGTCGCACTGTCGATATCCTCATTTTTCCCGGTGGCGGTTTCTGCGGCTAGGTTCTCGGATTCTTCGGCAAGCTCAAGCAGCGGGTTATCGTAGAGGTTCTGCTGGATTTCCTGGTGCAAGTCGAGAGAGGATAATTGCAACAGACGAATGGCCTGCTGTAGCTGAGGGGTCATCGTCAGCTGCTGGCCGATTTTCAGTTGCAAGCTGGCTTTCATGTTATGACTGCGTATAGAGGGTTGTTACGAAAATATTCACACGGAAAGTGTAGTCTGCCTCCGGGGGGAGTGACAAGCAAAATGTGTGCCGCTTTGCATAATGGCTGTGCGGTAGTACGTGCCATCAAAGCATAAAGTCTTCGCCGAGATAGATATCCCGAACCTGCTGGTTGGCGACAATATCGGTGGCCTGACCCTCGGCAATAACCTGTCCTTCGCCAACGATATAAGCATGCTCACAGATATCGAGTGTCTCGCGTACGTTATGGTCTGTGATCAGGACACCAATACCCATATCGCGTAAATGGCGGATGATCTGCTTGATATCGTTGACTGAAATCGGATCCACCCCGGCAAAGGGTTCATCCAAAAGAATGAAGGCCGGCTCAATGGCCAGTGCGCGAGCAATTTCCACCCTGCGACGCTCCCCCCCGGAGAGGCTCATGCCAAGGGTGTTGCGGATATGACTGATGTGAAACTCCTGGAGCAGTTGTTCCAGTTTTTTCGCACGCTGTTGTTTGTCGAGATCCTTTCTGGTTTCCAGGATCGCCAGAATATTATTCTCCACGGTCATCTTGCGAAAAATGGAGGCCTCTTGCGGGAGATAGCCAAGCCCTTTTCGAGCCCTGCCGTGCATGGACAGAGAAGTGATGTCTTCATCATCGATATGAACAGAGCCGCCATCCTGATGAACCAGCCCGACAATCATGTAAAAACAGGTGGTTTTGCCAGCGCCGTTAGGACCCAGCAGCCCGACAATTGCACCGCTTTCTACGGTGAGGGATACATCGCGAATCACCGGTCTTCTTTTATAGCTTTTGACCAGATTTGAAGCCTTAAGGATAGCCATTTAGTTTGCATCCTTTTGCTTGTTGGGTGGAATGACCATCTGGATCCGCTGGCGAGGATTGTCGCCACTGCTCGCCTTGACCACCTCTGCCTTAAGGTCGTAGTTGATTTTTTCACCGGTGATAACGGTGCCATTCTGCTCAACACTGGCATTTTTCAGCAGGTCGATACGGTCACTGGCCAGATGGTATTCGATAGTGTCGCCCTTGGCGTACATCAGGCTGTCATTGGGGTTCGGTTGTTGTTGGTAGCGGGCAGGCTCTCCAACGCAGACAATTCGAACGACCTGGTTATTTGCCGTATAGACAGTGACCTTGTCCGCGTGGATTTTGATGGTTCCCTGGGTAATAACGACAGTGCCTTCATAGATCGTCGTGCCGGTTTTTTCGTAGCGCTCGGCCCTGTCTGACTCAATATTGATAGGCTGTTGTGCGTCGCTGGGAAGCGCCAGACTGGAAGAGTGACATGCTGCCAGTAGCAGCAGAATGAATAGGTTATGGCGCACGGTGAATCCCCTTTACTTTTGATAGCAGTTTGAATATCTCATCATTAAGATCTGCCCACATGCCTGTGCCGGTGGTTTTCCCCTGAGGTGTTTTGATAGTCACGGGTAGGCCAGTTTCCGCAATGTTGGTCTCAGGGAATATGGTTAATTTGCTGGTGAGAAATTCATTTTTGCCGCCTTTTTTAACAGATTGCCATGCGTAGACGTCACCGGACAGGACAGCCCGTTCACCCCCGTTGTAGATGGTGCCTTTCTGGGAGGTTACATACCATGGGGGTGTCTGTTCCGAGCCCTTCTTCGGCTTGCTGAAAGACACCATGCCGGGGTTTTCCAGTTCCAGTCGGTTGCCGCGATTAAAGTGGCGTGCCTCAATGGCGGTGAGGGTGAAAGCCCTGTTGCCATCCCTGTCAAAATTTACCGTATCAATGTTATTCATATAGCTGTCTGCTTTGGGTAATTCTTCTGCATCGGTGCCTGGCTTGTTCAGAAATACCTCTGGTGGCGACAGCCAGAACAACAGGAAAATCCCTGTTGAAGCGAGCAGCATGGCGGTTATCAAAATATTGCGCATATGTTTAGAGGTAGTCCGTAAAGGTGGATTCCAGTTTATCCTGAGCCTGCAGAAGCATCTCGGCCAGTTCCCGGACCGCCCCGGCCCCGCCACAGGCGGAGGTTTGCCAGAGTGCATGCTCAGCGATAATTGGCCTGGCATTCGCCACGGCAACCCCTAGCCCCACGCGCCTGATGACGGCGAGGTCTGGAAGGTCGTCGCCGAGGAAGGCGATTTCATTCATCTGGTAGGGGTGTGTGCCCAGTAAGTCTTCCAGGGCGGCCAGCTTGTCCTCCCGTCCCTGAACGACAAGATCAATACCCAGTTCTTCAGCCCGCCTCGCCACCAGTGCTGAAGATCGGCCGGTGATAATGCCGACCTTGATACCTTTGCGCTGTAGCAGTTTTATGCCGAGACCATCCTGTATATTGAACGATTTCAGCTCCTCCCCATTATTACCGTAATAGAGGCAGCCATCGGTCAGAACGCCGTCCACGTCCAGTAGCAATAACCGGATTTGACGAGCTTTGCTGGTGACCTTCAGGCTCGGGTTTGACATGGTTACATCACCCCCGCACGTAGGATGTCATGCATGTGGAGGACTCCGATCGGATGGTGGTTGGTGTCTTCAACAACGAGCGCAGTAATTTTATTGTCTTCCATGATTTTTAGTGCCTCGGCTGCGAGCAGTTCCCGGTGAACGGCCTTGCAGCTACCCTTGATCAATTGACGGACAGTGCTGTGATTGATGTCGATATCGTTATCGACCGCCCGGCGCAGGTCGCCATCGGTAAATACCCCGACCAACTCTCCCTGGTGGTTGACCACCGTGGTCATGCCAAACCCTTTGGCGGTCATTTCCACCAGGGCTTTTTTCAGAAGCGCATCCTCGTACACTTGGGGCAGTTCGTCACCACTGTGCATGATGGTTTCTACCTTGAGCAGCAGCTTGCGGCCGAGTGCCCCGCCGGGGTGGGAAAAAGCAAAGTCCTCGGCAGTAAAGCCGCGTGCCTCTAGCAGGGCAATCGCCAGAGCGTCGCCCATGACCAGTGTCGCCGTAGTGCTGGTGGTAGGTGCCAATCCCAGTGGACAGGCTTCACTGGGAACCCGAACATCCAAATGGGCCTCCGATGCCTGGGCCAGAATCGAGTCCGGATTGCCGGTCATGCTGACCAATGGGATGCCCATACGTTTAATGAGTGGTAGCAGGGTAATGATTTCGGCCGTTGTTCCGGAATTGGACAATGCCAGAACCAGATCTATCCGGGTGATCATGCCAAGATCGCCATGGCTGGCTTCCCCGGGATGGACGAAAAAAGCGGGGGTTCCCGTGCTGGCTAGGCTGGCGGCGATCTTCCTGCCAATATGCCCCGATTTCCCCATGCCGGTAACAATGACGCGACCGGTGCACTGCATAATCAGCTCGCAGGCGCAGTCAAAAGCTGCATCAACCCGCTCTTCGAGCAGAGTGACAGCTTCAGCTTCCAGACGGATAGTGCGGCGTGCGGCTTCGGCAAAATTACTGGTGGTCATTGGCTACCCAAAATATTTTGCCAAGTATACCGGCAACCAGGTAATGCTGTAAGTGCTGGCAGTGATCAGGCGGTGGGTATCGGCGCCGCTAAATATTAATCGCAGTACTCCCCCTTCACCGGACGGACAAGCGTGGGGGCAGCACCCCTGTGGTGAGGTGACCACAGTGTCATGGCGGACATGGCCAGATAATCACAATAGAACACTCTGGAGCCCAGTGTGAGTGGTCTGATGATGCCCGGTATGGATATCACTAGCAGGTTGATCCGGTCAGCTCTCCAGGCCAGCTCCGGCAGCCCCAGCAGGGGCTGTTAAGCAGTGTCTCTATAAAATTGTCCGACCTTCAAGGATTTCGGAAATAGTGTGGTAATGGTATAGTGCACGCCTTTTCACGTCAGCTGATTTGGCACTTGGCTGGTTTGTTGATGTCAAATGGCGGTAGCCGAGAAAAAGGGCGGCTGTGCAGTCAGTAGGTTCGAATAATTTGAGGAAAGTTGCCATGTACAAGAGGTTGATGAAATTATTACTCCCCGCACTGGTTGTTCTGGTGTCGGGTCATGCAATTGCTGTGCAGGCTGCGGATGATGCTGTGACCTCATCGGAACAAACTCCCCATGAGTTAATTGAGACTGTGACCGACGACCTGTTACAGACGATTGCCGAGCACCGTGAGACCTTTGATGATGATCCCCAGGCCTTCTTTGAATCACTGGATTGTCTGCTGGCCCGGGTGATTGATTTCAAGTGGATTGCCAGCAATGTTATGGGGGCCTACCGTGCCGAGGCTACCGATGAACAGCGCGAACTGTTCGTCAAAACCTTTCATCGCGACTTGATTGAAACCTATGGTCGCGGCCTGATTTCCTATGGCGATGAAACCATCGTGGTGTTGCCGCCCAAGGAAGACATTGAGGATAAGCGTCGGGTTACTGTGGTTCAGGAAATTCGTGGCAAGGACGGTGTCTTTCCACTCTATTACTCGATGGCACTGAACCGTGACGGGGCGTGGAAGATCACCAACGTTGTGATCAACGGAATCAACCTTGGCAAAACGTTCCGCAACCAGTTTGCCCAGAGAGCCGAAAAATATGACGGCAATATCGATCAGGTCATAGCTAATTGGTCCGCCCCGTCAGACGTTATTAAAAGTGAGGGGTAACCTATGACCCCCGATGAGGTGCAGGCACTTCTGCAGGATGCTCTGGCCGATTGTGATGTCACCGTCGGTGGCGATGGTAGTCACTTTGAGATACAGGTCGTTGGCGACGTATTCTCCGGACTCCGTCCCGTACAGCGGCAACAAAAAATCTATGCCGTGCTTCAACAGCACATAGCCGAAGGTGCTATTCACGCGGTAAATATCAAAACCTATACGCCGGATGAAGTTCGCAACTAAGCCCGCGCCGGTTTCCCTCACCTATCTCAGCTCAAACTGGCCACTGCCTTGCTGAATCACAAGGGTTTTGAATGGACAAGTTGTTGATTTCCGGAGGCGGCCCACTGTTCGGGGAAATCCGTATCTCCGGTGCCAAAAATTCCGCATTGCCGATTATGGCGGCCACACTCCTGGCCGACGGCCCGGTGATGATATCCAACGTGCCCCACCTGCATGACATAACCACCATGTTCGAGCTGCTCGGATGCCTGGGTGTCAGTGTGGTATTAAATGAAAAGATGCAGGTGGAAGTCGATGCCACGACCTTGCACAGTCATGTGGCACCCTATGACCTGGTCAAGACCATGCGTGCCTCCATTCTCGTGCTGGGGCCAATGCTCACGAAGTTTGGTGTTGCCAATGTCTCCTTTCCCGGTGGATGTGCAATCGGCAGTCGACCGGTAGATCTGCACCTGCGCGGGCTGGAAATGATGGGTGCAGAGATAGATATTGACGGTGGCTACATCAATGCCCGCTGTAATGGCCGCCTCAAGGGTGCCCATATTTTGATGGACACGGTCTCCGTCGGTGCAACAGAAAACCTCATGATGGCTGCCGCGCTTGCCGATGGCCAGACAGTGATTGAAAATGCCGCTCGTGAACCCGAAGTGGTCGATCTCGCGAACTGTATTAATGCGTTGGGTGGCAGGGTGAAGGGTATGGGCACTACAACCCTGACCATCGACGGGGTCGACACCCTGCATCGGGGCAGTTACCGGATTATGCCCGATCGCATTGAGACGGGCACTTACCTAGCGGCGGCTGCAGCGACCCGGGGGTGCGTCAAGCTCAAGGATACCGATCCGCATATCCTCGAGGCTGTGTTGATCAAACTGGAGGAAGCCGGTGCGAAGATCAGTGTCGGCAAGGACTGGATAGCGCTGGATATGGAAGGCCGCAGGCCGAAATCGGTCAACTTCAAGACAGCCCCCTATCCGGCTTTTCCCACCGACATGCAGGCGCAACTGACAACTGTCAACGCGGTTGCCGACGGGGTGGGCACGATTACCGAGACGATCTTTGAGAATCGCCTGGTCCAGACCCATGAGCTGAATCGGATGGGGGCCAAAATCACCTTGGAAGGAAATACCGCCATCGTTACCGGGGTTGAGCGGCTCAAGGCGGCGCCGGTTATGGCATCGGATCTGAGGGCCTCGGCCAGTCTGGTGATTGCCGGTCTGGTGGCTGATGGTGAAACCATTGTCGATCGTATTTACCATATAGATCGAGGGTATGAATGTATTGAGGAAAAGCTGCAGCAGCTCGGTGCCAATATCCGCAGGATTCCGGGTCGTTAGTCCCGGTCGGGCGTTTTCCTCAAGTAACCAGTTGCATAAACAATGTGAGTGCCATGCAAATTACCATTGCCCTGACCAAGGGGCGTATTCTGGAAGAAACCCTGCCTTTGCTGGCGGAAGTCGGTATTGCCCCTCTGGAAGACATCAGTGCCAGCCGCAAGTTGCTGTTTGATACCAGCAGATCCGATGTGCGATTACTGGTATTGCGCGGTTCGGATGTCCCTACTTATGTGCAGTTTGGGGCAGCGGATTTGGGCGTGTCGGGAAAAGACACCCTCCTGGAGCATGGCGGTGACGGGCTCTATGAGCCGCTGGACCTAGGTATCGCGCGCTGTCGCATGATGACAGCGGCAGTGGCCGGGTCAACGCCCGGCACAGGGCGTGTCCGGGTCGCCACCAAATACGTCAATGTGGCCCGCCGTTTTTATGCCGAACAAGGTCGTCAGGCGGATATCATAAAACTCTACGGTGCCATGGAGCTGGCTCCGATCATGGCCCTGGCGGATGAGATTGTGGATATTGTGGATACCGGCAATACGCTTCGGGCCAATGGCCTGGAGGCCCGGGAGTTTATTGCCGACATCAGTTCCCGGATAATTGTGAACAAGGCCGCCATGAAGATGAAGCACCGATTGCTGCAGGATATCGTAGACCGCCTGACGGAAGCGGTGAACAAGGTCCGATGACGATGCAAAGTGAACCCATCAGTATCTTGCAGTTGTCTACCTCAGATAGCTGTTTCGACGACCGGCTGACCGAGCTGTTGGCGTGGGAGAATGTATCAGATCAAAATGTTGAGCAGATCGTTGGTGATATCCTGGCGGCTGTTCGCCAGCGCGGCGATCAAGCCCTGATTGAATTTACCAATCGCTTCGACGCCCGGGATGTCGATGATGTCCGGGAGCTCGAAATTCCTGCCGACGTCGTTTCCGGGGCATTGGCCGGTATCCCCGCAGCTGAGCGCGATGCACTGGAGTTGGCGGCGGAACGAATTCGCCGTTATCACCAGCACCAGAAGCAGGCTTCGTGGCACTACCGGGAAGAGGACGGCACCCTGTTGGGGCAGCAGATCACCGCACTGGATCGGGTGGGCATTTATGTGCCCGGGGGCAAAGCCAGCTATCCGTCCTCGGTGCTGATGAATGCTCTGCCCGCCCGGGTGGCCGGTGTTAACGAAATTATCATGGTGGTGCCTGCGCCGGGTGGCGAACTGAATCCGCTGGTGCTCGCTGCGGCAGCGATTGCCGGGGTTGATCGCCTGTTTACACTGGGCGGCGCTCAGGCCATTGGTGCATTGGCCTATGGTACGGAAACGGTGCCTCGGGTGGACAAGATTGTCGGGCCGGGCAATATCTTTGTTGCCACAGCCAAGCGGGCTGTGTTCGGGGCAGTGGGTCTGGACATGGTGGCGGGGCCCTCGGAAATCCTGGTGGTTTGCGATGGTCAGACAAACCCGGACTGGATCGCGATGGACCTGTTTTCCCAGGCTGAGCACGACGAAGAAGCCCAGTCCATTCTGATTAGCCCGGACACGGATTTCCTCGAACAGGTAAAAACCAGTATTGGCAAGTTGCTGCCCACCATGGAGCGGGCTTCGATTATTCGTGCGTCCCTTGAGAGGCGCGGTGCCCTGATCGCGGTAGCGGACATGACGGACGCACTGGCGCTGATCAACCGCATTGCTCCCGAGCACCTAGAGCTGTCTGTGGCCAACCCCGAAGACTGGTTGCCGGGTATTCGCCATGCCGGAGCGATTTTTATGGGTCGTTATACCGCCGAGGCGGTGGGCGACTACTGTGCCGGCCCCAACCATGTCCTGCCGACCTCCATGACAGCCCGTTTTTCCTCGCCGCTGGGTGTTTATGATTTTCAAAAGCGCAGTTCACTTATTATGTGTTCCGCCGAAGGTGCTTCGACATTGGGGAAAACTGCGTCGGTACTGGCTCGAGGGGAAGGCCTGACAGCCCACGCCCGCTCTGCCGAATATCGCATCAAGTCATGATGGTAGCCCCGTGAGCAACCCTTTCTGGAGTGATGTCGTTGCAAGGCTGGATCCCTATGTGCCCGGGGAGCAGCCCAAACTGGCCAACCTGACCAAGTTGAACACCAATGAAAACCCCTATGGGCCGTCCCCCCGGGTTCTGGAAGCCATCGCCGGAGAATTGGGGGATAGCCTTCGCCTTTACCCTGACCCCAATGGTGCGTTACTCAAACAGGCGGTGGCAGATTATTATGCTGTTGCTCCGGACCAGGTGTTTCTGGGCAATGGTTCAGATGAAGTGCTGGCTCATATTTTTCAGGCGCTGCTCAAGCACGATGAGCCGATCCTCTTTCCTGATATCACCTACAGCTTTTACCCCGTCTATTGCGGCCTGTATCAGGTGGATTATCAACGGATACCGCTGGGCAGCGATTACCGTATTCAGGTGGCGGACTACCTGCGCAATAATGGCGGCATTATCTTTCCCAATCCGAATGCTCCCACCGGGATGCTGCTGTCGTTGCCGGAAATTGAATGGTTACTGAAAAAAAATCAGCGGTCAGTTCTGGTGGTGGATGAAGCCTATATCGATTTTGGCGGAGAGACTGCGGTGTCCCTGGTTGGGCGCTACCCCAATCTGCTCGTGACTCAGACGCTGTCAAAATCCCGGTCACTGGCCGGCTTGCGGATCGGGTTTGCTATCGGTGACGTTGCCCTGATCGAGGCGCTGGAGCGTGTGAAGAACAGTTTTAACTCCTATCCGCTCAGTCGTTTTGCCATTGTCGGGGGCGCTGCGGCCTTTGCCGATGACGACTATTTTCGGGAGGTCTGCGAGCAGGTTATTCGTAGTCGTGACAGGTTGGCCACCGGCTTGAAATCACTGGGTTTTGAGGTGCTGCCGTCCTCCGCGAATTTCCTGCTGGCGACCTGCCCGTCGCGGGATGCCGCCGGGCTTGCGGCGCGATTGCGTGAGAAGGGTATTATTGTGCGTCACTTCAGACAGCCGAGAATAGAACAGTTTTTGCGGATTACGGTTGGCACAAGCGAGCAAAACTGCCGGCTGTTGGACGTTTTGGCCGAGCTGCTCAAGCAGTAATCCCCCGGGTTATTCGGGCGGTGGCCGGGTACCCGTCACCGCCATGATCGTGCTTTTTTGCCCGTCCCGTATGACCTCCAGTTTGACGGAGTCGCCGGGCGAGAGATCAGCGATCAGATTCATGCTCTTTTCATTGTCTACCACCCAGTAATCATTGATGCGGGTGATAATGTCTCCCGGTTGCAGGCCCGCCAGGTGAGCGGGGCTGTTGATATAAATACTGGTGATCACCAGTCCCGATGGCGGGTCCATGCCCAGTTTCGTCGCCGCCAGCCTGGTCAGTGGGCGGGCTTCGACGCCCAGCCAGCCCCGGATAACATAGCCGTGTTCGACGATATCCTGTAGAACTTTCACTGCCGTATTGGCGGGTATGGCAAAACCGATGCCCACTGAATAGCCGGTCTTGTCGAGAATGGCAGCATTGATACCCAGCAAGTTGCCGAAAGCGTCCACCAGTGCCCCGCCAGAATTGCCCGGGTTGATGGCTGCATCCGTCTGAATAAAGTTCTCAAACGTATTGAGCCCCAGGCCATTGCGGCCGGTAGCGCTGACAATGCCCTGGGTGACCGATTGTCCGACCCCGAACGGGTTGCCTATGGCCAGCGTGACGTCACCCACCCTGGGCATGGAGGCCGCATCAATATTGATGGGTGTCAGATTATCGAGATCTATCTTTAGCACAGCCAGGTCTGTATCCGGATCCTTGCCAATGACCTTGACCATCGCCTCGCGACCATCCTGGAGCTGGACGACGATTTCATCGGCTTCGGTCACCACATGGTTGTTGGTCAAGATATAGCCATCCTCGGTCAGGATGACGCCGGAGCCCAGTGAAGACTGCATGCGCTGTTGTTGCGGCAGATTGCTGTTGCTGAAGAAGCGGCGGAAGAAAGGGTCGTCCAAAAGCGGATGGCGGGGGCGCTCGAGTGTTTTGCGCGTATAGATATTGACGACCGATGCCGATGCCCGTTGTACAGCGGCGGCATACGAAGCGGGCCCCTGCCACTCTCCGGACACGCCAGGTGACAACCCCCGGGTTTCCATTTTGGCCGCGTTGTTGAGCGTTTCCGGCAGCAATAACATGAACAGTGCGGCCGCAAGCAGACCGGCAACCACAGGCCAGCTGATATAACGCAACACTCGAAAAATAACAGACACCACAGGCTCCGCGAGCTCACAAAGAGCGCATTATGTCACAAACCGCACAGCGGGAAGGCTTTGAGGGATAGCTTTGTTCTCGTTGCCCGTCAGCTCACCTTGAGCGTTGGGTCATCATTGTCATTGGTGTCTTCTGCTGTATCATTTGCCACTTTTGCGCGGAGATTGTCGCGGGAGACATTGTCATCTCTTAGCCCGTATTCTTCACTGAGAATGCCGCCGGGAACTTTGGGTGCATAATCTTTCGGTGGTTCCGGCATTTCTGTTGACAGCATTGCGCCGCGCTCCTCGAGACGTCCAAACCCTGCATCGACCATTTTCTTACTGGCGTCGGGGCCGGTCAGCCGCATGGCGCTGGCGGCGAGGTGCTCGTGAACATCGCGATAGCTGTGTGACAGGTTGTTGAACAGTTCAGAGGTTTTGATGAAATGCTCGGTTACCTCATGTTCGTAATCCTGGAGCCGGTCCTGTGCTTCCTTGAGCTTGTGTTCGGCAGCTTTGCGCTCTTGCTCCCTGGGGTGAAGGGTTCGCCCAGCCAGCAGGCCAATAATCAAGCCGCTCACTGCACACAGCAAGCCAATCAATAATACAGTCGTGGTATCCAAGCGACTACCTCCAGAGATATACAGCAGATTTTGAGGTGTAGTCTGAAAGAAGCTGTACCTGGAGGCAACTGTTTTTTGACGACACCTTGCCGTGTTTACCAACCCTGTTGCAGAACAGTTAGGCCACCACACTGCATGAGTAACGGGTTGCGATTATCCTTTTGCGCGGCTAAAGTTCCCGGCCTTGTTTTCTGCATTCTTCCATTGAACCAGCCAATATGATTCGGGTGCCTGTTCCCTCACACACGCCTTCGCAGCGATATCAGCAGGACTTGCTGCAGGCCTCCTTCAGCTACGACCCTGCCCAGGAACAGGCAGTGGCCCTGCTGCAGGCGCTCTATGAGAAATTATTGGAACAGAATGCCCGGACAGCAAACCACTCGATTTTTCAGCGACTCAGGGCGTACTTTAGGTCTACCCGACCTTCCGTGCCGGTCAAGGGGCTGTATTTTTGGGGTGGTGTGGGCCGTGGTAAAACCTACCTGATGGATAATTTTTTTGAATCTCTACCCTTCGAAGAGAAAATGCGTGCGCATTTCCATCGCTTTATGCGCCGGGTTCACAGGGAGCTTCGTCTACTGGGCGGTGTGAAGAACCCGCTGGAAAAAGTCGCTGACAATATTGCCGCTGAAGCCAGGGTGATTTGCTTTGACGAGTTTTTTGTCGCCGATATTGCTGATGCAATGTTGTTGGGGGGGCTACTGGAATTGCTGTTCCAGCGTGGGGTGACATTGGTGGCGACATCCAATATTGCCCCCGATCAACTCTATGAGAATGGTTTGCAGCGGCGACGCTTCCTGCCCGCCATCGCCCTGCTCAATGAGCATACCCAGGTTGTTAATGTCGATGGTGGCGTCGATTATCGGTTGCGCACCCTTGAGCAGGCCGAACTGTATCATGCCCCTCTGGATGATAGCGCGCAGGAAGCCATGGAAAAGGCCTTTGGCAGCCTTGTGCCGGCCAGTGGCGAAGTGCAGGTGTCTGTGGATATCACCATCGAAGGGCGGAGCCTTCACTGCCGCTCGGTTGCTGAAGACGTCGTCTGGTTTGACTTTGATGTGATATGCAATATCCCGCGCAGCCAGAATGATTATATCGAGCTGGCCCGTGAGTTCCATGCGGTGCTGGTCACCAATGTTCGGCAGATGGGGCGCAGCAATGAAGATCAGGCGCGGCGCTTTATCAATCTGGTAGATGAATTTTATGACCGAAATGTTAAGCTGGTGCTGTCCGCCGAGGTGCCATTACCCGCACTGTATACTGAAGGTCGGCTGGGCTTTGAGTTTGAGCGAACCCGCAGTCGCTTGCTCGAAATGCAGTCACACGAGTATCTGGCGCGACCACATCGCCCCTGACAAAGGCGCCCCCTTGAGCCTGACAGGCAGGGACTGTTCAACTCGATTGGCTAATTATTTTTTAGGCAAAATTATTCTTGAAAAGGGTAAGGTCGGTCTGTAAAATGCGGCCTCCTTTTAGGAAGGCCAGAAACTTTCAGGCAGGAAAAAATGAAAACATTTAGTGCAAAGGCCGAAACCGTCCAGCGCGACTGGTTTATTGTAGATGCGGCTGACAAAACATTAGGTCGTTTGGCCGTCGAGATTGCCTCTCGTCTCCGTGGCAAACACAAGCCGGAGTTTACTCCGCATGTGGATACCGGCGACTATATTGTCGTGGTGAATGCTGAACGGGTGCGTGTGACCGGCAACAAAGCCAAAGACAAGATTTATCACCACCACACCGGTTATATCGGTGGGTTGAAGTCCATCAGTTTTGAAAAGCTGATCGCCAAGGCTCCTGAGCGGACTATCCAGACGGCTGTGAAAGGCATGTTGCCTAAAGGTCCACTGGGTCGTGCCATGTTCAAGAAGCTCAAAGTATACGCAGGCACCGAGCATCCCCATACCGCTCAGCAGCCGCAAGAACTGAACATTTAACGGATTGTTAATTATGGCAGACACCCAATACTACGGTACCGGCCGTCGCAAAACCTCCTCCGCCAGAGTCTTTCTGAAGTCCGGAGCGGGTAACATCGTGGTCAATGACCGCACCCTCGATCAGTATTTTGGCCGTGAGGTGGCGCGTATGATTGTGCGTCAGCCACTCGAGCTGGTTGATCGTGCCACCACATTTGACCTCAATATTACCGTCGCTGGCGGCGGCAGTTTTGGTCAGGCGGGTGCTATTCGCCATGGTATCGCTCGTGCGCTACTGCAATACGACGAGGGCCTCCGGGGTCAGCTGAGGACAGCTGGCTTCCTGACCAGAGACGCCCGTGAAGTGGAACGTAAAAAAGTGGGCCTGCGCAAAGCCCGCAAGCGTCCCCAGTTCTCCAAGCGTTGATCGATCATTTTGTTCAACGAAAACCCGGCTGCCTACAGCCGGGTTTTTTTATGTTTTAAAACAGACTATTACCTACTTTGTATAGGGTTTTGTCTTGTAATAAAAAGTGGTTTTCTTTACTATTGCACGCCATTTTGCACAGATAAAATTTGCCAACCTTTGCTGCTAACGGGAGTGCGTCATGAGCAATGACGGTATTAATCAGGGGCGTAGACGTTTCCTGACGGGGGCCACTTGTGTGGTGGGTGCCGCTGGGGTCGTAGGGGCTGTTGTTCCTTTTGTGGGTTCCTGGAACCCAAGTGCCAAGGCAAAAGCCGCTGGTGCTCCGGTAAAAGCCAATATTTCAAAAATCGAACCCGGTCAGATGGTGACCGTCGAGTGGCGTGGTAAACCGGTATACATTGTTCGCCGTACCCAGCAGGCGCTCGATAACCTCAAGGGGCGTGAAGAGCTCAGGGACCCGTCGTCCGAGGCCTCCGATCAGCCTGCCTACGTGGATGCCGAGCACCGTGCCATTAAGGAAGAGTACCTGGTTCTGGTGGGACTGTGTACACACCTGGGTTGTGCTCCGATGTTTCGTCCCGATGTGGGCGCCCAGGACTTGGGTGGTGCCGAGTGGCTGGGAGGATTTTTCTGTCCCTGTCATGGCTCTAAATTTGACCTCGCCGGTCGGGTTTACAAAGGGGTTCCCGCACCGACAAATCTGGTAGTCCCTCCATATTCCTACGAGAGTGATGGTGTGGTTGTCATTGGTGTAGATCAGGAGGCAGGCTAATGAAAGCGTTGGTGTCTTTACGTGACTGGGTAGATGCGCGCCTGCCAATCGTGCGTGCGTGGAATACCCACATGGGTGAGTATTACGCCCCGAAAAACTTTAATTTCTGGTATTACTTTGGTGTTCTCTCGCTGGTGGTATTAGTGATTCAGCTGGTTTCCGGTATCTGGCTGCTGATGAGCTATCAGGGTTCCGCTGAAACAGCATTTGCTTCAGTGGAGTACATCATGCGTGATGTGGACTACGGCTGGATTATTCGCTACATGCACTCCACCGGTGCATCGGCATTTTTCATTGTTGTGTACCTGCACATGTTCCGCGGTCTGCTCTACGGCTCCTACAAACCCCCCCGTGAGCTGGTCTGGATTTTTGGTATGACAATTTATGTAGCCCTGATGGCAGAAGCCTTCCTCGGTTATGTGCTGCCCTGGGGGCAGATGTCCTACTGGGGAGCCCAGGTGATTATCTCGCTGTTTGGTGCGATACCCGTGGTTGGCGAGGATATCGTGCAATGGGTTCGTGGTGATTACCTGATTTCCGGTATTACGCTGAATCGCTTTATGTCGCTGCACGTGGTTGCCCTGCCGATTATTCTGCTGGCGTTGGTGGTGCTGCACATTCTGGCGCTGCACGAAGTCGGGTCGAACAACCCTGATGGTGTTGAAATCAAGAAAAACAAGAATGCCAACGGTGTGCCTGTGGATGGTATTCCTTTTCATCCATTCTATACCGTGCATGATCTGGTACCGATTGTCGTTTTCCTCTTCGTATTCTGCTTTATCCTCTTCTTCGTTCCGGAGATGGGCGGGTACTTTCTGGAGCATGCCAATTTCGAGATTGCCGACCCACTGAAGACGCCCGCACATATTGCGCCAGTTTGGTACTTCACGCCGTTTTACTCGATGTTGCGAGCAGTACCGGACAAGTTTGCCGGCTTTATGGTCATGGCGGCAGCGATTGCCATTATGTTTGTTCTGCCCTGGCTTGACCGCAGTCCGGTAAAATCGATCCGCTACAAAGGTCTGTTCAGTCGGTACGCCGTACTGGTGTTCGCCGCCTCCTTCATTATTCTGGGTGTACTGGGCGTCAAGGCTCCGACTCCGGCTCGCACCTTTCTGGCGCAGATTTGTACGGTCCTGTATTTCCTGTTCTTCCTCGCGATGCCAATCTGGACCCGAATGGAGAAAACCCAGCCAGAACCCAAACGGGTGACCAGTAGTGGCGGCTTTGGCTTCTGGAAGTCCATGGGCGGCTTGTTGATTGTCATTCTGCTGGCCTGGTTACCACTGAAAGCGGTCGGCGCCGAGTCGGGATATCATTGCGGTACCATCCCCTGTGATGACTTCGAGGCCGATCCCTCAGACAAGGCGTCCCTGCAGCAGGGTGCCAAACTGTTTGTAAACTATTGCATGGGTTGTCACTCAGCTGAGTATTCGCGCTGGGGCAGGGTCGCCTCGGATCTGAAAATGCCCGCTGGCCTGGTGATGGACAATCTGGTGTTTGCCGATCAGAAAATCGGTGACCTGATGAAAATTGCCATGACCAAGGAGAAGGGCAAACAGTGGTTCGGTGCTCCACCGCCAGACCTCACCATGATTACCCGCGCCCGCACATCCGAATGGGTGTATACTTACCTGCGCCATTTCTATGCCGATCCGAACCGCCCGATGGGCGTCAATAACAAGGTGTTCAAGGACGTGGGTATGCCACATGCCTTGCTCGATCTTCAGGGCCTTCAGGAATGCGCGCCGGGACCGGTAATTGCAGCCAATGGTGGTGTGAAGCGAGACCCGCTAACCCGAGAGGAAATCCTCGAAGACAATTGCGGACGTTATACGCTGGTTGAGGAAGGGGCTTTGTCTCCGGAGGAGTATGACCAGGCGGCGTATGACCTGGTGAACTTTCTGGCCTATACCGCAGAACCAATGGCCGAAGATCGCAAGAGAATCGGCACCTACGTTTTGCTCTTTCTTGCCTTCCTCTTCATCTGGGTTTGGTTGCTGAACAGGGAATACTGGAAAGAGATTCACTGATTTCAATGGGGATGGCCGTCGGAACAAGACGGTCATCCAACTGCCAACAACAATACAACTGAGGTCTTATTATGGGGGTTGTTGCAAAACGATCTTCGATGACGTTTTTTTCTGACCCTACATGCCACTACAGCCATCGTGTTCGTATTGTCCTGGCAGAAAAAGGGGTCACGGTAGACATCGAAAATGTCGACGGCAAAAATTTGCCCGAAGATGTACTTGAACTGAATCCCTACGCATCCCTTCCTACTCTGGTGGACCGGGATCTGGCACTCTATGAAACCAAAGTGATGATGGAGTATCTCGACGAGCGATTCCCTCACCCGCCGTTACTGCCTGTCTATCCAGTTGCCAGGGCTCTGAGCCGCCAGTTCATGCACCGCATTGAGCGGGATTGCTGTAGTCAACTGGATTTTATTATTGGCAACAGTGACAACAAGGCAGCCGAAATAGCCCGCAAGGAGCTTTGCGACAGCCTGACAAGCATTGCGCCGATCTTTGCTGACCTGCCATTTTTCATGAGTGAAGAATTCACCCTGGTCGACTGCTGCCTGGCACCTATTTTGTGGCGATTAAAGCACCTTGAGATTAAACTGCCATCAAATCGTCAGACAAAGCCTTTGCAGGACTATATGAAACGATTGTTTGACCGGCCGTCCTTCGCAGAAAGTCTGTCAGAGTTTGAGCGGGATATGTGAAAACCCTGTGTGGCCGGGAGGAATCTTGAAAAGGGGGCATGATATGTCCCTTTTTTCGTAAACTGCAGCACAGACATATTGGGCCAATATAACTGTCATGAGCATGACGTCAAACAAAGCTTATCTGGTTCGAGCGTTCTATGACTGGATTGTGGATAACGACTGCACTCCTTACATAGTCGCCGATGCCTTTTATCCGGGGGTTGCTGTTCCCCAGCAACATGTCAGTGACGGACAGATCGTGTTGAATCTGGCACCGCGAGCAATAACCTCCTTAGTCATGGATAATCGGATCATTTCCTTCACTACCCGGTTTGGGGGAGTGCCGAGTACGATAGAATTACCCGTTCAGTCGATATTGGGCATTTATGCCCGTGAAAACGGCCAGGGCATGATGTTTGAACCGGAGGCTGACCATGAGCCTCCGCCACCTGCCGGACCGGGTCCTGTAAAATCCGTACCATCGAAAGAAAAACCTTCTGGAGGAGCTGCTGGGGACAGTGGCAAAAAACCTTCTCTCAGAATCGTAAAATAGAGGCCTCAATTATGTCAGATCCAATTGTCATTGCCGGTATGGCAAGAACGCCCATCGGTAGCATGCAAGGGCAGTTTACCGGTGTTCCCACGACAGAGCTGGGTGCCGTGGCCATCAGGGCCGCCATTGAGCGGGCCGGGGTTGCCGGTGAACTGATTGGCTCCGTTGATATGGGCTGTTGTCTCACGGCCGGTCTCCGGCAGGCCCCGGCTCGTCAGGCTGCTATTGGTGCGGGATTGCCGCCGAGTGTGGGGGCTACCACCCTCAACAAGGTGTGTGGATCCGGTATGAAAGCGGTGATGAATGCCTGTGACAGCCTGACGCTGGGCAATGTGGATGTGGCCGTAGCCGGTGGAATGGAGAGCATGACTAATGCCCCATACCTGATGACTCAGGGTCGCAGCGGCTACCGGTTTGGTCACGCGCAGATTTTTGACCACATGACAATGGATGGTCTTGAGGACGCCTACAATGGCGAAGCGATGGGTATTTTCGCCGAAAAATGTGTCAGCAAATTCGATTTTACCAGGGAAGAGCAGGACGCTTTTGCCGTGACCTCACTGGAGCGGGCTCAACGGGCGATCAAGGACGGCAATTTTGAGGACGAAATTGCGCCGGTAACCGTCAAGACCCGCAAGGGCGAGGTAGTCTGTTCAATTGATGAACAGCCTGGCAAATCGGTCGCCGATAAAATCTCGCAAATGCGCCCGGCGTTCATCAAAGACGGCACTGTCACAGCTGCCAATGCCAGTTCTATCAGCGATGGTGCTGCTGCCCTGGTGCTGACCCGCCTTTCTGTCGCAGAAAAACTGGGTATGAAACCCCTGGCAACCATTCACGCCCACAGTACCCATTCCCAGGAACCCGAGTGGTTTACGACCGCTCCGGTAGGTGCCATCAACAAGCTGCTTGCGAAAGTGGCCTGGACCAAGGACGATGTGGACCTGTTTGAAATTAACGAAGCGTTTGCCTGTGTCACCATGGCGGCCATGAAAGAACTGGATTTGCCCCATGACAAAGTCAACGTCCACGGTGGGGCCTGTGCCCTTGGTCACCCCATTGGTGCCTCGGGTGCCCGCATTATTGTGACCCTGCTCAGTGCCCTGCAAACCTACGGGAAACGCAAGGGTGTGGCGGCTATCTGCATCGGTGGTGGTGAAGCCACTGCGATTGCTGTCGAACTGATCTAGCGATTCTCGAGTAATAAAAAACCGGCCCTGCTGATCACAGGGCCGGTTTTTTTAACGGTAGACAGCGCTATTAATCGATATATTCAAAAGCTTTGACCACCCGCTGGGCACCACGGGTTTTGCTGGCTATAAGGGCTGCCTGATCGGCCGTATTATGCGTCACCAGCCCCATCAGATAGATCACGCTGTTTTCGGTAATCACCTTTATGGTCGACGATTTCAGGTTTTTTTCGGCAATCAGCTTGGCTTTTACCTTGGTGGTTAGCCATGTGTCATTGCTTCTTGATATCAGGGAGGTTGGAGTGCGTATCTGCAGTTCATTATGTACCTGGCGGACACCACGAAACTTCCTTGCAGTATCACCCGCCAGCGTACGGAGATCGCCGGAAACCACTTCGCCGGTCAGCAGAATCACGCCATTGTAGGCTGTAATATTGATGTGAGCCCTTTCGAGGTCAGCGTGGGCCTTCTTGATGTTCACGCCGATCAGTGTCTCCATCTGCCAGTCATCAATATCGGTGCCCAGCGAGGTAGAGGAGGGATCGGGCTTGATTGGCTCGTCGGTGGTTGCATGGATAATACTGGTGCAGCCCGAGAGGATGAGCATGCCCGCAAGTAACAGAGGTGCCAGACGTGGCAACATCAAGAATTTCCTCCAAATAATTGTTGATCAATAAGTTCACAAAGACAGAACAGGCTCAATAAATGAATTTCGCTGATGCGATGTCGGTCATGATGATCAACGCGAATCTCAATATCGTCACCACTCAGCAATGCCGACAGGTCGACATCGCCCGCGCCAGTAAAACCAATGACAGATATCCCGCGGTCATGGGCGGTGTGAATCGCCTGGACCAGATTGCTTGGATTGGTCCCGAGGCTGAAGATAACCAGTACATCCTCTGCCTGGCCCAGGGTTTTCAGTTGTCGGCTGAAAATTTCACTGACACTGTGATAATGGCCGATAGCGGTAATTGTAGAGCTATTGCTGTTCAGGCAAATCACCGGTAACCCCGGCCTTTCCAGTTTATATTGCAGTAACAGGGATTGGGAAAAAATATTTGATAGTGAGGCGGAGAGGCCGTTGCCACAACAGAGTATCTTCTGTCCCTGGAGCAACCGCTGAACTGCCACTGTGCTGGCTTCGGCAATCAGTGGTGCCAGTATTTCGCCACAGGCCATTTTCGCTTCAATGCTCTCGTGAAATAGCTCAATAACACTGGATTCCATAGGTTTTCTTTGGCTTTCTGGGGTTAGTGGTCAAAGGCGTTTGGCAGCCATTCTACCTGATACGGCGGGTTATTAGTGATGTCTTTGCTGAGACACACCGCATCAAAACGGCAGGCTACCTTGTCCCACGCCTGGGTGGCTTGTAAAAAATGCCGGGCTGCAGCAATGATTCGCCGCTGCTTCCTGTGATCAATACTAGAGGCCGCGCCACCGAATGCGGCATGGTTGCGCAATCGAACTTCGACAAAGACTACGGTCTTTCCCTCCCGCATTATCAGGTCGATTTCTCCCTGGGACGTCCGGTAATTCCGGTGCAGGGTCACCAGACCCTGTCGTTCCAAAAATTCCCTGGCCCACTGTTCGGCAATAGCCCCGCTCTGGTTTGAGCGGGACGATAGTTTCCCTTTGGTCATTGAAAATCCCTTTTCGCTGATGTTTTCCCGCCGTACACATTTCTCGATAAAGATTACATGGGTCTCGCTGCCATCACGGTATCTGAGGTGAGGGGGCTGTCTGGTGCTCCTCTTCGAGGTTTTTTTTCTGCAATTGTATGGCGGGAACCACCCTGCCATTTTTAAAAACACCCCAGGGCTGTTCCCGTTCAATGGTGTCCGGTGGCGTCAGATATAACATGCCGGTGTTCCCGGGCAGCCGGATGTTAGGAAACAACAGCATCTGCCCCAGCCATTGGTGCAGGTGGTAGGTATCAATGCCCAGCGCATACATATGTCGATAAATGGGTTCGAGGTCTTCTGTCGGTTGCATGGCGTCAGCACTGTAGCCGGGGAGTGTCCAGGGCATGGCGCTGAAACGAACCCCGTCCAGGTCGCGATTGCGCCCCGGATCCTGTATCCCGCTAAAAAGCTGGGACGTGCCATAAACCTGGAGGTCGCTGGCGAAGAGAAAGTCTAGCGTGGGTTTGATCTGTCGCGCCTGACTGGGTGAGGCTATCAGAAAGACCATGTCCAGGTCCTGGCGCCGCCTGGGCGTATGGGCCAGTTGTTTTCCGAGTAAACGCTGTAAACGGTTGTTGCGCTCAATACTCTGTTCAATCTGAAGTTCGGGCTTTAGTAGCGCGATGAAATCGCTCTGGGATGCTGCGTAGGCGGGCACTTCGACCAGCGTGCCGCCTCGCTCGTGCCAGCGTTCCCTGAATGCTGCCAATGCTCGTATTCCCGAGCTGGAGTCTGGCGTGATGGTTAGTGCGAACCTGCGTCCTTCAAGCCATGCCCGGTCGGCGACCTGACGCGCTTCAGCAGTGGAGGAAAGACCAAATTGAAAAAAATTCTGGTGGGGCTCAGTGCTGGGCGTATCCAGATAATTGAGCGCCACTGTCGGTACCGGCAACTCGGGAAGGTCTAGCAACTGGCCAACTTTTTCCCGTTGTACCGGACCTACGATCAACCCGGCTCCCTCACTGATAGCCTGCTGGTAGAGTGGGCCGATATCGTCGCTGGAGGAGGTGTCGTAGAATCGTATTAATGGTGTCTTGCCGCGAGCTCCCCTGACGCCATACCAGGCGGACAGTATGCCGCCGCGAATGGCCTTGCCCGCTTCTGCAAGGGAACCTTGCAGCGGTAGCAATACTGCAATTTGTTCAGGGAGATTATTCGCGACTTCCTGCAATGCCGTAAGTGATGGTGGTGGATTCAGGGCTGCGGGATGGTCTGGCCATTCAACTTGCCAAGCTGTTATCTCGCGGAGCTGTTTGTCCATATCGCCCTGGTTTCCCCGAACCCTGCTGGCAAGCGTGTACCAGCCCTGTAGTAGTGGGTCGGATTCCGCTGCCTGCAGTGCTGCCAGGTGCTTCTGTGAAATGTGGGTCAGCAATCGCCATATCGCTTCGGAGATGTCTGTCTGTTCCCCGGTTGATGTCACCAGCCTGGAAAGTTCCGCATAGGCGCGAATGCTCTGCTCATCTTCCCCCAATAGCGAAAACAGCTCCCCGCGCAATTTTTGCCATTTAACCCGGTGGCTGGTCGGCAGTTGGTCAGCGTTAGCCGTGAATTTCGGATCGGTGAGTAAGTCCCTGGCGAGGAAAAAACGCTCCTCAGCCATGGCCACTTCAGCGAATAACAGACGGAAGTCCACAAAGCGCTGGCCTGAGAGCGCATTCTGATCAAGCGACGACAACACCTGTAGCGCCTGCTGGTTGTCCCCCGCGAGCACCAGAAACTCGGCGGCATCCAGTTGGTGGAGTTGTCGGTGCGGTGCTATGCTGTTCGCGGCCAGTGAGAGTGCCTGTTCGGCGCGCTCTGCGGGGCTCAGGGATGTGGCCGGACCGGCGGTTTTCGGTGTGTCGCGGCCCGTTTGGGCGCAGCCGCTGAGCACTAAAGCCAGCCCCAGCAACACAGTCGCTGTTATTCTGAATTTGAACATAGGTGTCATTTCTTATGCCGGGTCAATTGTATGTGGTAGCCACGCCCATTGGTAATCTGGGTGATATGGTACCCCGAGCCGTTGAGGTTCTCCATGCGGTTGATCTCATTGCTGCAGAGGATACCCGTCACAGTGGCAGATTGCTGAAACATCTCGGTATCGATACACCGCTGGTTGCCTATCATGATCACAGCGATGAGCGCCAGATGGGCCGGATTATCGATATGCTGGTGCAGGGCCAGACGGTGGCGCTCATCTCGGATGCGGGAACGCCCCTGATTTCTGATCCCGGCTACCGCCTGGTCAGAGAGGCCCGGTTGCGGGACATCAGGGTCACGCCGATTCCGGGTGCCTGCGCCGCTGTTGCAGCCCTGAGCGCTTCCGGGTTGCCCAGTGACCGGTTCAGCTTTGAGGGGTTCCCGCCAGCAAGGACTGCCGCCAGACTGAAAAAATTTGAGATCCTTGCCGGATCAGCTCAGACATTGATTTTTTATGAGTCCCCTCACCGGATACTCGACACACTGACGGATATGATCGCCACCTTCGGCTCCGACCGTGAAGCGGTGCTGGCCAGAGAAATTACCAAGACCTTCGAGACATTCCTGACCGGTACTCTGGCGGCAATATTGCAGCAGGTGAACGCGGACAGCAACCAGCAAAAAGGTGAAATGGTGGTGATGGTGAAGGGAAATGCTGATGCTGTCAGCGCGTCCGATGCAGAGCAATTGAGAATCCTGAAAACCCTGCTGGACGACCTGCCCGTCAAACAGGCTGCCGCGCTGGCGGCCAGAATTACCGGTGGTCAGAAAAACGCGCTGTACCAGCTGGCACTTTCATTGCGCTCCGACTGAAGCCTGACCGGCCATGACCGGTCAGGCACTACAGGCCAGTGCTATGGTTTCCGGGCTGATCTGCCTGAATTGCCGGACAGGCTTTTCCGGTGTTTTGCCAGCACACCACTGGGCAATGCGCGCGATATCTATTTGATCACTTTGGTAGTGGGCCCCGAGCATGTCGACCATGCCGAGGCCCTGGCTGGCGGCGTTGAGGTAATTGCATGAATTGCGCAGGCTACCGATGACCGGAAGCTGCAGTTGTCTGGCCAATGTCTCTGCCTGTCTGGCGGTGGTGGCGGTCCGCGGCACACGATTCAGAACCAGCGCGATAGTCTGTTTGGACGGCAGCATCCGCCGCAGTTGCTGGACGGTAGTGACAATGGCGTGCAAATCGAACTCGGCGGTTAACACCGGTAAGAGTATGGCAGTCGCTTCACGCAGTAAGGGGCTGAGATTGTTCAGGTCCGGTCTGGCGGGGGTATCGAGAACCAGCACTTCCGTATTGCGGGGCGGCTGAATCGCCCAGCTGCGAGTGACATTTTGCGGTGCATGATGCGCATCCACCAGCTGAATGTAGGAGGCCGTGTCGGGACGTTTGTGCGCCCAGAACACACTCGATCCCTGGGGGTCCAGGTCCATTAATGTGGTGACTTTGCCCCAATGGCTGAAATAACTGGCCAGGTTGGTGGACAGCGTCGTTTTGCCACACCCTCCTTTGGGGTTCATTACCACGATTCTTTGCATTTCTCTGATCCCGTATGATTCGCAAGATTACCTAGGCTACCCAACAACGCCTCGCAGAAACCACGATCAGATCAAAAAATAACCAATGCGCCTGCTGTGCAATGGGCTTTTTGCCGCTTTTGCCAATCGCCAGCGGGGCTGGCTTCGTGCTAACCTTGCCGCGGGAGTTGGCCAGGCAACCGCCGCTTTAATTTCTCGTTATCTCCGCAGGTGATGGTGGGAGTGAAGGGGAGGAAAGTCCGGGCTCCATAGGGCAGAGTGCCAGGTAACCCCTGGGGGGCGTGAGCCTACGGAAAGTGCAGCAGAGAGCAGACCGCCGATGGCCGCAATACGTTGTGGCACAGGTAAGGGTGAAAGGGTGCGGTAAGAGCGCACCGCGCAACTGGTAACAGTTTGTGGCACGGCAAACCCCGCTCGGAGCAAGACCAAATAGGGATCCTTTGGCGTGGCCCGCGCTGGATCCGGGTAGGTTGCTTGAGGTGTACGGTGACGTGCACCCTAGAGGAATGGTTGCCCACGACAGAACCCGGCTTATCGGCCAACTCCCATTTTTTATCCCCCTTTCTGAACAGCCTGTTCATCGACTCGAATTGACAACATGGTCAGTGACCGCGTTTGCCTCGAATCTCAGTGTTTTCTAAAGGGCAGTCGCCCAACGCCGCCAGCAATACGGTGCCGGGATTAACCCGTTTACGCCTCCTGCAAAGTGGTCAAAAATTAATCAAAAAAATCTTCGTATGTGTTTTCTCTGCCGCCGTTATTTCAAAGTTAATGTAAAACATTAACGGCGGATTCTAGCGAATTGTTTATCTTCGCTATATTTTTCAAGGCGCTTTTCTGTGTCCTGTTGTTTGTCGCAAGTTGTTGAGTTTTCGAAACATTTTTCGTGATTCGCGTCCCTTTTTTGCCTTGACATTGGCCTTGGTCGGCATATAGTGACGAAAAGTGGGTAAAAGTGGGGCAGAGTGGGTTTTCTCTCCCATTCCCCCTGTCATTTCGAGTCAGGCGATAGCAGTGTTCAGAGGCAGCAACGAAATTAATGTGGATACCAAGGGGCGAATGGCCATGCCCGCGCGGTACCGTGCCTCCCTGGAAGCCAGCTGCGGTGGCTGCCTGATTGCCACTATCGATATACAGGATAAATGTCTGCTGATCTATCCGCTACAGGAATGGGAAAAGATTGAAGAAGAAATAGCACAGCTGCCTTCCTTCAACCCGCTGACGCGCAAGTTGCAACGAATCCTGATCGGCCATGCCCGTGAACTGGAACTGGACAGTAACGGACGTGTTCTGATCCCCCCGGAGTTGCGCCAATACGCGCAACTGGACAAGAAAGTGGTGCTGGTAGGCCAGCGCCACCGCTTTGAGTTGTGGAGCGAAGAAAACTGGAATTCCGGTAGAGAGAGCTGGCTGGCTGACAGCGAAGGCGATCTGCAGATACCGGTAGAAATGCAATCCCTGTCACTGTAATGCTGAGGTAAGGGGCTATGTCGGCACAGGTCGAACACACGACCGTTCTGCTGGACGAGGCAGTTGCTGCCCTTGTCACCGACCCCGACGGTTTTTACGTGGACGGCACTTTCGGCCGGGGCGGGCACGCGACCAGGATTCTCGCCGCACTGAGTGAGCGGGGTCGGCTGATGGGCATCGACAAAGACCCGGTGGCCTGTCAGGTTGCCAACGAGAAATTTGCTGAAGACAACCGCTTTCAGATAGTCCGTGGCTCCTTTGCGCAGCTGGCCGAGATGGTATCGGCACAGCATCGGCTGGGTGAGGTTCAGGGGGTGCTGCTGGACTTGGGTGTTTCCTCTCCCCAACTGGATGATGCCTCGCGGGGATTCAGTTTTCTTCGCGACGGTCCTCTGGATATGCGTATGGATCCGGATTCCGGTATCAGTGCGGCCGACTGGCTGGCAACTGCAGAAGAGCAAGAAATTACCCGGGTGCTGCGCGACTACGGCGAAGAGCGCTTTGCCCGGCGCATGGCGAAAGCCATTATTGCCGCCCGCAATGAGCAACCAATTACCCGCACCGCGAGGCTGGCTTCGATTGTCGCTGAAGCCAACCCCTCCTGGGAAAAAGGTAAACACCCGGCCACCCGGGCTTTTCAGGGTATTCGTATTTTTATTAACCGCGAGCTGGAAGACCTCGAGCTGGCGTTGGCCTCAATTCTGGATGTGCTCGCGGTTGGCGGGCGGCTGGTGGTTATCAGCTTTCACTCGTTGGAAGACCGGATTGTGAAGCGGTTTATCCGGGAAAAAGAGCGCGGCAAGCCGCTGCCAAAAGGGCTGCCCATTATGGAGAAAGATATTGTTCGGCGGATGCGCTCTGTGGGCAAGGCCAGCAAACCGGGTTCGGCTGAAGTCGCCGCTAACCTGCGTTCAAGAAGCGCCGTGATGCGCGTCGCGGAGAAACTGTCGTGATTGTCAGGCGCCCTTTGTCCGTTCGCGCGGGCGGCTGGTTGCCAGTGCTGTGGTTGCTGTTGGTGCTCTCGGCGCTGTCGGTTATCTATGTCAGCCACTTATGCCGCCAGCTGTACAACGAGTTGGCCAAACTCGAGCAGGAGGCCAATGGGTTTCAGGTTGAATGGGGCCGCTATTTGCTGGAACAGAGCTCATGGGCTTCGCTGAGCCGCGTAGAGCAACTGGCCAAATCGGAATTGCAGATGCGGGTACCGAAACCCGGTGAAGTTATTGTGGTTCGTGCCGGAGAGAAAGTCGAATGAGTGGCATCAGGCACAACAAACTCACTATTCAGCGCTGGCGTTACATGCTGGTGGTGATGGTGCTGGCGATTCTGCCGGTGGCAGGTTTCTGGCATATCGCCAGCCTGCAGGTACTGCCGGACGTCGACCGCGGTTATGAGTTTTTACAGATACAGGGGCAGGCCCGTACAGTCCGGACCGAAACGATTCCGGCCTATCGGGGCGTCATTACCGATCGTCGCGGTGAGCCCCTGGCTGTCAGTACGCCGGTTGTAACGCTATGGGCCAATCCAAAGTTGATGGATAACCGGGCGCCCGAGCTCGCCGAGCTGGCCAGCCTGTTGTCCATCACCCGGGAGGAGTTGCAGCAGCGTCTGGTTCGCTATGCCAACAAGGAGTTTATGTATCTGGCTCGTCAGGTGACGCCCGAGCAGGCGGAGCAGGTGCTAAACCTTGAAATTCCAGGGGTCTTTGGCCAACCGGAATACAAGCGGTTTTATCCGGCCGGAGAGGTTGCAGCCCAGTTGGTGGGCTTTACCAATATCGATGACCGTGGTCAGGAGGGCATGGAGCTTGCCTACGACCACCTGTTAACCGGTGTGCCCGGGGCAAAGCAGGTGCTCAAGGATCTCAAGGGCCGGGTGATCAAGGATCTGGCGCTGGTGCACAGCGAGAAGCCGGGACAAAATCTGGCCCTCAGTATCGACCTGCGCCTGCAGTACACCGCCTACCGCGAGCTCAAGGCGGCGATGGGTAAATTTCAGGCTGTCTCGGGGTCGGTGGTCATACTGGATGTGCGCACTGGCGAAGTGTTGGCCATGGCCAATCAGCCGTCTTTCAATCCCAACGATCGCAGCCAGCTGAGTTCTGATGCGCTGCGCAATCGCGCAGTGACTGATCTGGTGGAACCCGGCTCCACCATGAAGCCCTTCACCGTGCTGGCGGCACTGGAGAGCGGCAAGTATTCACCCGAAACCCTGATTGATACCAACCCCGGCTCAATACGGGTCGGCAGAAAGACCTTCTATGATCATCGCAACTACGGCGTGATTGATCTGACCACACTGTTGACCAAGTCCAGCCAGGTGGGCACCACCAAGCTGGCGCTGGATCTCGAGCCGGAGCATATCCGGGAGATGTTCTACCGGGTGGGGATGGGAAAAAGTCCCGGTACCGGATTCCCGGGAGAGAGCCCCGGCAGCCTGCCTGACTACCGCCGTTGGCCCTCGATCGAGCGGGCCAACTTTGCATTTGGTCACGGGTTTTCTGCCACGGCATTACAACTGGCCCAGGCCTATGCCGTGATCGCCAGCGACGGTCTGAAAAAACCGGTATCGCTGCTCAGTGTGAATGATGTTCCGGTCGGCGAGCAGGTGGTGGATCCAGAGCTGACTGCCACCATGCGAGAGATGATGACCCATGTCACCCAAACGGGCGGTACAGCCACCCGGGCGGCGATCAGTTCCTACGATGTGGCAGGAAAAACCGGCACGGTGCACAAGGTGGGCAAATTTGGCTACGAGAAACATCGCTATGTCTCGATGTTTGCCGGGATGGTGCCCGCCGACAACCCGCGGCTAGTGACCGTCGTGGTGATCAATGATCCGCGGGGTGATGATTATTTTGGCGGGGCAGTGGCTGCGCCGGTATTTTCCGAAGTGACCGCCGATGCCCTGAGAATGCTGAAAATTCCGCCATCGCTGGAAAATATCCAGCAGAAAGTGGTGTTGAACAATCGCAAGCCCGGAGATGCCACGTGATGACAGCCTCCGCGAACACCCCGCTGCCAACACTGGCAACCCTGTTGCCGGGCATGTCCCTGCCTGCCGCATTGGCCGGCACACCCGTGACCGGGTTGTGTCTCGACAGTCGTTTACTCGAGCCGGGTCAACTATTTATCGCGATTCCCGGTACCAACGCAGATGGCCGCGACTACCTGTCCCAGGTGTTGGCATCCGGTGCTGTTGCCGCGCTGGCCGAGGCGGATGGACTCGACTGCCAGGACCCGCGTGTGATCCCGGTCGAGGGCCTGAATCGCCAGCTGAGTGAGCTGGCAGGCCGTTTTTACGGCGATCCCTCGGCGTCACTGTCACTGACCGGTATTACCGGCACCAACGGTAAAACCACCTGTAGCCTGCTGCTGGCACAGCTATTCAGTCTGGCGGGTTATCCGGCCGGGGTGATCGGCACACTAGGCTGCGGTGTGGTGCGCGAGGGTCAGGTGGCGCTCACTGAAACCGGTATGACGACACCGGATGCCATCACGTTGCAGGCGCTGTTGGCGGATTTTGCCGATCAATCGGTAGACCGTGTGGTGATGGAAGTGTCTTCCCACAGTCTCGATCAATGCCGGGTGTCGGCCATTGAATTTGATACCGCAGTCTTCACCAATCTGAGCCGGGATCACCTGGATTATCACGGTGATCTGGTGAATTACGCCCATGCCAAATCGCGGCTGTTCACCCAGCCCGGGCTGGCTCACGCGGTAATCAATATCGACGACCCGGTCGGCGCAGAAATGATTCTGCGACTACCCCCGTCCGTCGCGTTGACGACTTACTCACTGGGCAATCCCGCCGCCACAGTGTATGCCTCGGACATCGCATTTTCCGACAGTGGCCTGCAAGCCAATGTGACCACGCCCTGGGGTGACGGACAGCTCGCCAGTTCCCTGCTGGGCCGCTTCAATCTGCAAAATCTGCTGGCCGTGCTGGCTGCTGCCTGCATTCAGGGGCTGCCCCTGGAACAGGTGTTGAGCGCGCTGCCGGGTTTGCAGCCAGCGACGGGTCGTATGGAGAAAATCACCAAGGGTGCCGGGCCTACAGTGGTAGTGGATTACGCCCACACACCGGCTGCCCTGGAGCAGGTGCTGCTCACCTTGCGCGAGCACTGTAAAGGCCAGCTGTGGTGCGTATTTGGTTGTGGTGGTGATCGCGATCGGGGCAAGCGCGAGCAGATGGGTGCAATCGCCAGCCAGCTGGCTGACCGCACCATCGTGACCAGTGACAACCCGCGCAGTGAGAAGCCCGGCGAAATCATTGCCGATATTGTACGGGGCGTTGCAGCCGGTGCAGCGGTGGATAGCATTGCCGATCGCGCCCTGGCCATTCAGAGCGCAGTCTGGGAAGCGGCCGATGCCGACGTTGTGCTGATTGCCGGCAAGGGGCACGAACACTACCAGTTGATCGGTGCCGAGCGGTTGCCGTTCAGCGACCAGGCGCAGGCCAGGCTGGCATTGCGCCAGCGAGGGGGGTGTCGATGATTCAGCCGATGACCCTGACGATGGCTGCGCAAACCTTTGGCGGCACACTCATGTACCCCGATTGTGAATTTAGCGCGGTCAGTACGGACAGTCGCCAGATCCATGAGGGCGAGGTGTTTGTCGCCCTGCGCGGTGAGCGCTTCGATGCCCACAATTTTCTGCCCGATGTGGCCACCAGAGCCTCGGGAATGGTGGTGGAATACGCCGACAGGGACATCAACCTGCCCCAGTGGGTGGTGCCGGATACCACGGTGGCACTTGGCCAGCTCGCGCTGTTAAACCGCCGTCGCTTTCACGGGCCGGTGGTGGCGATTACTGGCAGCAGCGGCAAAACCACCGTCAAGGAAATGGTGGCCGCTATCCTCGGCGAATGTGGCTCCGTGCTCGCCACAAAAGGCAATTTGAACAACCAGATTGGTGTGCCGCTGACCCTGCTCAGCCTCACTGCCAAACACCGTTTTGCCGTGATCGAAATGGGTGCCAGCGGGCCGTCGGAAATCAGCTATTTGTGCAGTCTGGCCAAGCCGGATGTGGTGTTGGTAAATAATGTGCTACCCGCACATGTGTCGGGTTTTGGCAGCCTGGAGGGGATTGCCAGTGCGAAGGGAGAAATATACAGCGGCGTCTGTTCCGAAGGCACTGCCGTAATCAATCTCGACGAAAGCTGGGCGCCCCAATGGCGTGCAGCCACCCTGGCCAGAGTGGTCAGCTACTCCCTCGTCAGCGAATCCGCTGATTTTTATGCCAAAGCCATGGTGCCAGACCCGCAGGGCTGTTTCTCCTTTGTGCTGGTGACTCCCGTCGGCGAAGCGGCCGTGCAGCTGGCGGTGAGCGGTCGCCACAACGTTGCCAACGCACTGGCAGCGGCGGCCTGTGCCCACGCAGCGGGCGCCGACCTCGGTGCAGTTGCCGCCGGCCTGAATAAAGTCCGGGCAGTGCCGGGTCGCCTGCACAGGCAGATGTTGGCCACTGGCGGCACGCTGATTGATGACACCTACAACGCCAATCCCGGTTCCGTAAAAGCTGCGGTGGATACCCTGATGACCATCAGCGGAAAACAGATTCTGGTGTTGGGTGACATGGGCGAGCTGGGTGACGACGAAGCTGCGCTGCATGGCGAAGTGGGTCGTTATGCCGCTGACAAGGGTGTCGGCCACCTGCTCGCAGTTGGACCTTTGTCGATCAATACGGTTCGTGAGTTTGGTGAAGGGGCCGAACATTTAGACAGCAAGGAACAGCTGCTGGAAAGGTTGAAGAGCCTGCTGGATAAAGATGCTGTGGTGTTGGTGAAGGGATCGCGTTTCATGGCCATGGACGCTGTGGTGAAGATGATAACGGAACTGGGGGAACACTAGCCATGTTGCTTTTACTGGCAGACTATCTGACACAGTACTTCACCGTTTTCGGCGTGGTGAAGTACCTGACATTTCGCGGCATTCTCGGTGCGCTCACCGCGTTGGGGCTGTCATTGGTGCTGGGTCCTGTGATTATCCGTCGGCTCAACCATCTGCAGATCGGGCAGTCGGTTCGCAACGATGGCCCACAGAGCCACCTCAGTAAATCCGGCACACCGACCATGGGTGGTGCACTGATTATTCTGTCCATTTTCATCAGTGCGCTGCTTTGGTCCGACCTCACTAACCGTTATGTCTGGGTGGTTCTGGCGGTGACGCTGGCCTTTGGCGCCGTCGGCTGGGTGGATGATTATCGCAAGGTGGTGGAAAAAAACTCCCGTGGCCTGCCGGCCCGGTGGAAATATTTCTGGCAGTCGGTCGCTGGATTCGGGGCTGCCTTTTTTCTTTACTACACCGGCAGTACCGGTGCGGAGAACGAGCTGATCATACCCTTCTTCAAGGAGGTGGCGCTGCCACTGGGCTTGTTCTATGTGCTGCTGGGGTATTTCGTGATCGTGGGCAGCAGCAACGCCGTCAACCTGACCGATGGCCTGGATGGGTTGGCGATCATGCCCAGTGTCGTCATCGGCGGTGCGCTGGGGGTGATTGCCTATGCCGTGGGCAATGCCCAGTTTGCCAGTTATCTGCACATTCCCTATGTGGTGGGTGCCGGCGAACTGGTGGTGTTTTGCGCGGCGCTGGGTGGCGCCGGCCTCGGCTTCCTCTGGTTCAACACCTACCCGGCCCAGGTATTTATGGGTGATGTGGGTGCGCTGGCACTGGGTGCGGCACTGGGCACCATCGCGGTGATCGTGCGCCACGAGATTGTGTTTTTCATTATGGCGGGTGTGTTCGTGCTGGAAACCGTCTCGGTGATCATGCAGGTGGCCTCTTTCAAATTGACCGGACGGCGGATTTTCCGCATGGCGCCGATCCATCACCATTTTGAACTGAAAGGTTGGCCGGAGCCGCGCGTTATCGTGCGTTTCTGGATTATTACGCTGGTGCTGGTGCTGTTTGGCCTGGCTACCCTGAAGCTGCGTTAGGGGAAGGATACGGGAGTGGCAATGACGCAATTAATCGCCAGTAGCAAACTGAAAGTGATCGCCGGTCTCGGTGTCACCGGTTTGTCTGTGGCGCGTCATTTAAGCGAAATGGGCGAGCGGTTTGTGGTGCTCGACAGTCGCACCAGTCCCCCCTGCCTGGCACAGCTGCAAAGCGAACTGCCCGATGTACCACTGACCTTGGGCGAGTTCAGCGACGACGCCTTTCTGGGTGCCGATGAAGTGATCCTCAGCCCCGGATTATCGCGCCAGCACCCGGCGGTAAAGACAGCCATCGAGGCCGGAATTCCGGTGATCAGCGACATTGAATTGTTTGCCCGCCGCGCCAGTGCACCGATCGTCGCCATCACGGGTTCCAACGGCAAAAGCACCGTCACCACCCTGGTGGGGGAGATGTTTGCGGAAGCCGGCATCGACGCCGCCGTGGGCGGCAATCTCGGCGTGCCCGCGCTCGATCTGCTGGCGCCCAACATCGCGTATTACGTACTGGAGTTGTCCAGTTTCCAGCTGGAGTCCGTGCTGGCACTGAACGCCGAAGTCGCCACTGTGCTGAACATCAGCCTTGACCATATGGATCGCTATCGCAGCTTACTGGACTATCACCAGGCCAAGCACCGGATTTTTATCGGGGCGCGTCAGGTGGTGACCAATCGCGACGACCGGCTCAGTGCGGCACTGGTGGGCGATGCCGTAAAACAGTGGAGCTTTGGTCTCGATCAGCCCGATTTCAAAGGCTTTGGCCTGCGTCAGCACCAGGGCGAATCCTGGTTGTACTACCAGTTTGAACCGTTGCTGGCGGAGCGGGAGCTGGGTATGACCGGGCGACACAATACCGCCAATGCGCTGGCGGCCCTGGCGCTGGGGACGGCAGCTGGCCTGCCAATAGCCCCGATGCTGGCCGTGTTGCGGCGTTTCCAGGGCCTGCCCCACCGCTGTCAGCGGGTGGCGACACGCAACGGTGTCACCTATATCAACGACTCCAAGGCCACCAATGTCGGAGCCACCCTGGCGGCAATCGCCGGTCTGCGCGGTGCTGATAATCTGGTGCTGATCGCTGGTGGACAGGGCAAGGGGCAGGATTTCACCCCGCTGGCCAGCGTCCTGCAGGGGGCTGTCAGGCAACTGATCCTGATGGGCGAGGATGCACCGGTTATTGGCGATGCCGTGGCCGGGGCCGTTCCCGTGCTGTTTGCTACGGGTCTCGATGCGGCAGTCAGTGCCGCCGCACAGATCGCCAGACCCGGTGACATCGTGCTGTTGTCACCGGCCTGTGCCAGCTTTGATATGTTCCGGGGTTTTGCCGACCGCGGTGAACAATTTGTCCGGGCGGCGGAGGCATTGCGATGAATCTTGCCGCTGTCTACTGGCCGCGCATTACCCTGTTCCTGCGGGAGCTCGATCAGGGTTTGCTGCTGTCGACAATCGCCATTGCCACCATCGGACTGGTGATGATCAGCTCGGCCTCCATCAGTTTTGCCGAACACAGTCTTGGCGACGGTTTCTATTTTCTCAAGCGCCAGGTGTTGTACATGACCATGGGGCTGGTAGTGGCCGCGCTGTTTCTCTACCTGCCATCGCGATTTTGGTATCACAACGCGGTACCTCTGCTGGTGGTCACCATCATTTTACTGGTGGCAGTGCTGATTCCCGGAATCGGTCGCCGGGTCAACGGTGCCCAGCGTTGGATCCCCCTGGGACCGATCAATCTGCAGGTCTCCGAAGTGGCCAAGTTCATGATGATCCTGTTCATGGCCAGCTATCTGGAGCGTTATCAGCGGGAGCTGCGTGAACGCTGGCAGAGCATTATCAGGCCGGTACTGCTGTTGATTGGCGTCGCGGGCCTGTTACTGCTGGAACCGGATTTCGGCTCAATGGTTGTGGTGTGCGGCACGGTGCTGGCCATGCTGTTCATCGGCGGCGCAAAGCTGTGGCTGTTCAGCGGGCTGTTGCTGGCCGGTATCGGTGGCATTGCCTCCATGGCGCTGATTTCCCCCTACCGCCTTGAGCGTCTGGTGACGTTCCTCGATCCCTGGGCCCATCAATACGACAGCGGTTATCAGTTAACCCAGTCGTTGATCGCCTTTGGTCGCGGCGAGTGGTTCGGGGTTGGTCTGGGCAACAGTATCCAGAAGCTGTTTTTTCTGCCCGAGGCCCACACCGATTTCGTGTTCTCGATCTACGCCGAGGAGTTCGGTCTGATCGGGGTTGCAGTTGTGCTCGGGCTCTACAGTCTGCTGGTGTCGCGAATCGTGCATGTGGCCAGAAAAGCGGTTCGGCAGGAGGACTGGTTTGCCGCCTACAGCTGTTTCGGTATCGCGATAGTGCTGGCGGGCCAGGCGTTTATCAATATTGGTGTCACCTCCGGGCTGTTGCCCACCAAGGGGCTGACACTGCCCTTCATCAGTTACGGCGGCAGCAGCCTGCTGGTGTGTTGTGCCATGGTGGCACTGGTGCTGAGGATCAGCCGGGAGATGGATGATGTGCAGGCCGTTGCAAAACAGGTGAGACGTGACAGAGCGGAGTTGTAACAAGGTGATGGTCATGGCCGGCGGCACTGGTGGACACGTGTTCCCCGCCCTGGCGGTGGCGCATGTCCTGCGCGCACGCGATATTGCGGTGTGTTGGCTCGGCACCCGGCGCGGTATCGAGGCCGAACTGGTGCCGGCCAATCGTTTCCCGATCCGTTATATCGAAGTGGCGGGGTTGCGCGGTAAGGGGTGGCGCAAGCTGATCAGCGCACCCTGGCAGTTGTTGCGGGCGCTTTGTCAAGCCATCACCGTATTGCGCCGCGAGCGCCCCGATGCGGTGCTGGGATTTGGCGGGTTTGCCTCTGGCCCCGGTGGTTTGGCGGCCAAATTGCTGGGCATTCCGTTGGTCATTCACGAACAGAATGCCGTGGCCGGGACCACCAACCGCTTGCTGGCGAAGGTGGCAAACCGGGTACTGTCGGCGTTCCCCGATGCCTTGCCCAACGCGGTGTGGATCGGCAATCCGGTGCGGTCCGAGATTGCGGCGCTCGGCGCCCCGCAGCAACGAATTGCCCCGGTGGGGAGGCCCCGCCATCTTCTGGTGCTGGGCGGTAGCCTCGGTGCGCTGGCCATCAATCAGATCCTGCCGGCGGCGCTGGCACTGCTGCCTGAAGCCCAGCGGCCTCTCGTCCGTCACCAGTGTGGCAGGAACCATGTGGATGCTACCGCTGCGGCCTACGAGCAACAGGGTGTGAATGCCGAGATCGAGCCCTTTATCAAGGACATGGCCGACGCCTATGGCTGGGCGGACATGGTGGTTTGCAGGGCAGGTGCCCTGACCGTCTCCGAGCTGGCGTCGGCGGGCATCGGTGCCATTCTCATTCCGTACCCCCACGCCATTGACGACCACCAGACCGGCAACGGCCAGTGGCTGGTGGCCGAGAGTGCGGCCGACATGATCCAGCAGCAGGACCTGACCGCTGAAAAACTGGCGACATTGCTGGCGGACTGGCTGGCGGATGCCGCCCAGCTGCAACAGCGCGCGCTGAATGCGCGAAAACTTGCCAGACCTGATGTGGCGGAGACCGTGGCCGAAATTTGCGAGGAGGTTTGCCGTGGGCGATAAAGGCTTTCATCCCGTACCGGAAATGCGTCGTATCCGCCGTATCCATTTTATTGGTATTGGTGGCAGCGGCATGTGTGGCATCGCCGAAGTATTGCTGAATCAGGGCTATTTGATTTCCGGCTCCGATCTGGCGGACAACAGCAATATTGTCAGGCTGCGCCGGCTCGGTGTGCGGATTACCCTGGGGCATGCGGCCGAGCATATTGCGGATGCGGACGTGGTGGTGCAGTCCTCCGCTGTGGATGAAAACAATCCCGAGATTGTCAGTGCGCGGGAACGGCGCATTCCGGTTGTTCGCCGCGCGGAAATGCTGGCGGAACTGATGCGCTATCGACACGGCATTGCGGTGGCGGGGACGCACGGTAAAACCACTACCACCAGTTTGCTGGCATCGGTGCTGGCCGCCAGTGGCAAGGACCCGACTTTCGTCATCGGCGGGCTGGTGAAGAGCGCGGGAACCAACGCGCGGTTGGGGGAGAGTCGCTATCTGGTGGCTGAAGCGGATGAGAGCGATGCCTCTTTTCTCCACCTGCAACCGATGGTGGCCATCGTGACCAATATCGATGCCGACCACATGGAAACCTACGGATTTGATTTCAACCGGCTCAAGCAAACGTTTGTCGAGTTTTTGCACAACCTGCCGTTTTACGGGCTGGCGGTGCTGTGTATTGACGAGCCGGTGATTCGGGAAATTCTGCCGCTGGTGTCGCGCCCGGTGCTGACCTACGGTTTTGCCGAGGATGCCGATTTCCGCATTGACCAGGTCAGTATTCACCAGAACAACAGCCATTTCGTGATCTATCGGCCCGACCATGCCGAGCCCCTGCCCATCTCCCTGAATATTCCCGGGGAGCACAACGTGCTGAACGCGGCGGCGGTGGTGGCTGTCGCCACCGATGAAGGTGTCGACGACCGGGCCATCCAGAGCGGGCTTGCGAATTTCCAGGGGGTGGGTCGACGTTTCGAGATTTACGGTGAATACCCCGTGAGCGGTGGCACGGCCATGCTGGTGGACGACTACGGCCACCACCCGAAAGAAGTGGCCGTCACCATCAAGGCTGTGCGTGAGGGATGGCCGGAGCGGCGTCTGGTCATGGTTTTCCAGCCACACCGCTACACCCGTACCCGCGATCTCTACGAAGACTTTGTACAGGTGCTCTCCGGTTGCGATGTGCTGATTCTGCTGGAGGTTTATCCCGCCGGTGAAGAGGAGATTCCCGGCGCAGACAGCCGCGCCCTGTGTCGCAGTATCCGTCAGCGCGGTCTGGTGGAACCGATCTATGTGAAAGACATTGCAGCTGTCGGTGACGTGCTGAAAGACCTGCTCCGCGACGGTGATCTGGTGATGACCCAGGGGGCGGGCAGTGTGGGCAAGTTGGTGAAGCTGCTCGACGATCGACAATTGGTCCAGTGAAACATGACAGAGAGAACGATGGCAGTCAGTGAGGCAATGAAACAGAAATATGGCCGGGTGGGTGTGCTCTACGGGGGCACCTCCGCTGAGCGGGAGATTTCACTGATCTCCGGTAGCTCGGTGATCGCGGCCCTGCAGCGCAGCGGTGTCGATCTGGTCGCCATCGATGTGGCTGCCGACCTGTTGCAGCAATTGCCGCAGCTGTCACTGACGCGGGTGCTGATCATGCTGCACGGGCCGGGTGGTGAAGACGGCTCCCTGCAGGGCGCCCTGCAGTTTCTCGGTCTGCCCTACACCGGCAGCGGCGTATTTGCCTCCGCGCTGGCCATGGACAAATTGCACAGCAAGCAGTTCTGGCAGGGCGTGGGGTTGCCCACGGCAAAATTTGCGGTATTGAACGACAGCAGTGACTGGCAGGGAACACTCGATGCCCTGGGCGGTGTGGTGATGGTCAAGCCATCCCATGAGGGGTCCAGTCTCGGCATGACCCGGGCGGACAGTGCCGCTGAGTTGGAGAAGGCGTGGGTTGAGGCCGCCGCAATGGATAGCAGTGTGATTGCCGAGCAGTGGATCAGCGGCGCGGAGTACACCGTGGCGGTGCTCAACGGCGAGGTGTTGCCGCCGATCAGGCTGGAGACCGACCACAGTTTTTACGATTACAACGCCAAATATCTGGCCGATGACACCCGCTATCTATGCCCCTGTGGGCTGGATCAGGACCGGGAGGCCGAACTCAAGGAGTTGGCGCTGGCGGCGTTTAACAGCCTCGGATGCAGTGGCTGGGGGCGGGTGGATGTGATGTGTGATCAGGCCGGTGAATTCCAGCTGCTGGAAGTCAACACGGTACCGGGTATGACCGACCACAGTCTGGTGCCGATGGCGGCGAAGGCGGCGGGCTACAGCTTTGATGAGCTGGTATTGAAGATCCTCGATACCTCTCTTTAAAGGCGTTGTATTTAGAGGCGCTGTCTTTAAAGGCGCTGTGAGCGCGCTTCGAGGACGAGTGATACAACCTGAAAGTTTGGCAAGGCAACAACGGAGAAACAGCAGAGCGATGGCAGGCAAATTACCAAAAATGGCAGGGGCCAAACGGCGGGGCGAGACGAAGCCCTGGCGTGATCGCCTGGCCTGGCTGCAACGCGGTCTGTCGCTGTTGCTGCTGAGTGGATTGCTGGTCGGCAGCGGTTGGGGTGTGTGGCTGGTGTTCAACAAAGTCGATGCGCCCATCGGGGTGATCCTGGTGCGGGGGCAATACACCCAGGTGGATCAGGCACAGATCCAGAAGATGGTTGAGCCGCTGTTGAGTGGTGGTTTTATCAGCCTCGACCTGCAAAAAATCCGCGACGGTCTGGAGCAGCATCCCTGGATCGAAGAGGCCAGTATCAGTCGCCAGTGGCCAGACAGTCTGGTGATCCGGTTGGTAGAAGAGGTTCCTATCGCTCGCTGGGGCGATAGCGCTTTTCTCAATCATCGCGGGGAGCGACTGGAAATCGGCGACAACAGCATGCTGTCACACCTGCCTCTACTGGAAGGCGTTGAACGCAGTGAGCGGCAGATGATGCGCTCCTACCGGCAGATGGCGCAGATGCTGCAACCGGCGGAGTTGCGTATTGCAGCATTGAAACGCGATGCCCGCGATGCCTGGCGGCTGACGCTCACCAACGATCTGGAACTGGTGATCGGCCGCGATCAGATTATCGAAAAAATGCGCCGTTTCCTGCTGGTCTGGGATCAGCACCTCAAGGCGCGGGCGACAGAGGTTGGCTGGGTAGATATTCGTTATGACAACGGTGTCGCGGTGCAGTGGGTGAAAAAACCTGCGCAACAGGCGCAACTCAATCAACAGCAATTATCAATGGCATCTGGCGAGCCAGAGCAAGTATGAGGTCGAGAATGGCGAACTCAAATGACGAACAACTCATTGTCGGGCTGGATATCGGCACATCAAAAGTCGTGACGATCGTGGGTCTGGCGGGACCCGGTGGCACACTGGAAATTGTCGGCACCGGGCTGCATCCCTCCTCCGGCTTGAAAAAGGGTGTGGTGGTCAACATCGAGTCCACCGTTCATTCCATTCAGCGGGCAATTGAAGAAGCCGAGTTGATGGCGGGGTGCCATATTCACTCGGTCTATGTGGGTATCGCCGGCAGCCACATCCGCAGCCTGAATTCCCACGGTATCGTGGCCATTCGCGATCGTGAGGTGTTGCCCCTGGATATTGAACGGGTTATCGATGCGGCGCGGGCGGTGGCTATTCCCGCCGACCAGGAGATCCTCCACGTCTTGCCTCAGGAATTCATTATCGACAACCAGGAAGGTGTTCGCGAACCGCTGGGCATGTCGGGCGTGCGACTGGAAGCCAAGGTACACCTGGTGACCTGTGCCGCGAATGCCGCCCAGAACATTAAAAAATGTATTCGGCGCTGCGGCCTTGAGGTCGACGACATCATTCTCGAGCAGCTGGCCTCTTCCTACGCTGTGCTCACCGAAGATGAAAAGCAGCTCGGCGTCTGTCTGGTGGACATCGGTGGCGGTACCACGGATATCGCGATTTTCACCGACGGTGCCATTCGTCATACCGGGGTCATTCCCATCGCCGGTGATCAGGTGACCAATGACATTGCCCACGCCCTGCGTACGCCCACCGCGCACGCCGAAGAACTGAAGGTCAAATATGCCTGTGCGCTGGCCAAGCTGACTGGTCCGGACGAGACCGTCAAGGTGCCCAGTGTCGGCGATCGTGCGCCGCGGGACCTGTCCCGGCAGGCCCTGGCGGAAGTGGTCGAACCGCGCTACGACGAACTGTTCACACTGGTGCAGGCAGAGTTGCGTCGCAGCGGTTTTGAAGACCTGGTGGCCGCCGGCGTCGTGCTGACCGGTGGCACCTCGAAGATGGAGGGGGTCATCGAACTGGCGGAAGAGATCTTCCACATGCCGGTGCGCGTTGGCTCGCCACACAATATCAAAGGGTTGGCGGACATTGTCGACAACCCGATCTACTCCACTGGCGTCGGACTGCTGCTCTATGGCTTGCAGCAGCAGCAGGACGGTACCCGTCCCGTGCGGCGCCGGGAGAGCGCCAAGGAAAGTTTTATCGCCCGGCTGAAAAGCTGGTTTCAGGGAAATTTGTAATTTTTTAACGCAGTTATACCAAATGAGGGGTATTTATCATGTTTCAGATCGTAGATAGCGCACCGGATAGCGCAGAAATCAAAGTAATAGGGGTCGGAGGTGGTGGCGGAAACGCTGTCCGTCACATGATGAGCAGCTGTGTGGACGGGGTGGAGTTTATCTGCGCCAACACCGATGCTCAGGCACTCAAGGACCTGGGGCACGCGACCATCCTGCAGTTGGGCAATGGCCTGACCAAGGGACTGGGTGCGGGAGCCAACCCTGAAGTGGGGCGTCATGCCGCCATGGAGGATCGCGAGCGCATCGCCGATGTCCTGCAGGGCGCCGATATGGTGTTCATCACTGCTGGCATGGGTGGTGGAACCGGTACCGGTGCCGCGCCCATTGTGGCCGATGTGGCCCGCGAGCTGGGCATCCTGACCGTGGCGGTGGTCACGCGGCCGTTTGTGTTTGAGGGTCGCAAGCGCATGGCCATCGCCGAAGAGGGCCTGAAAGAACTGAAAGACCGGGTGGATTCACTGATCACGGTGCCCAATGAAAAGCTGCTGCAGGTGCTGGGTAAAACCACCAGTCTGCTGGAGGCCTTCAAGGCGGCCAACGATGTGTTGCTGGGTGCTGTACAGGGGATTGCCGACCTGATTATCCGCCCCGGCATGATCAACGTGGATTTCGCCGATGTGCGCACCGTGATGTCCGAAATGGGGCAGGCGATGATGGGTACCGGTGAAGCGACAGGCGAAGATCGTGCCCGGATCGCCGCCGAAACAGCGATTCACAGCCCGCTGCTGGAAGACATCAACCTGCAGGGTGCCCGCGGTATTCTGGTTAACATCACCGCTGGTCCCGATCTGTCCCTGGGCGAGTTCTCCGATGTGGGTGATACCGTAGAAGCCTTTGCCTCCGATAATGCCACCGTCGTGGTGGGAACAGTGATCGACCCGGAAATGGGTGATCGTCTGCGGGTTACGGTCGTGGCCACTGGTCTGGGTCAGCCCGCACTGGAACGCAAGGCCCCGTCCAAAGTTGTCGACAACGGCCATGTGGCGCCGATTCACATGCGCAAGAGCAGTGGTGAAACCGACTACGATGCCCTGGAAAAACCCACCGTCATCCGGCGCGGGTCCAGTGGTGGTGAAGCGGTGGCGCGCAAGCTGGACGCCCGTGCCGATGCCGACATGGACTATCTGGATATTCCGGCATTCCTGCGTCGTCAGGCCGACTGACCGACGTAGGTTATCTGGATCCACAAGGTGAACCGCCAGTGACACCCCTCAAATGTCTGGCGGTTTGCTTTATGGAGCTGTGGGCAGAGTTCTGCTAGTATTGTCGGCGGTTTTTTGTAATTTTGGCAGGTATTCGTAACGCATGATTCGACAGCGTACTTTGAACAACATGATTCGCGCCACGGGTGTGGGTCTCCACACTGGCGAGAAAGTCTACCTGACCCTCCATCCAGCCCCAGTTAACACCGGTATTATCTTCCGTCGAACCGACCTTGATCCCGTGGTGGAAATTCACGCCAAGGCCGAGAACGTCGGCGAGACCACCCTGTCCACCACACTGGTGAACGGCGACGTCAAGGTCTCCACCGTGGAGCACCTGTTGTCCGCCATGGCCGGTCTCGGTATCGACAACGCCATTATCGATGTCACGGCGCCGGAAGTGCCGATCATGGATGGCAGTGCCGGACCTTTCGTGTTCCTGCTGCAATCTGCGGGTATCCGTGAGCAGGAAGAACCGAAACGGTTTATCCGTATCCTGAAACCGATCACGGTGACCGATGGCGACAAGTCGGCCTCCCTGCGACCGTTTAACGGATTCAAGGTGACGTTTTCCATCGATTTTGATCACCCGGTATTTCACAACCGGACGCTCAAGGCGGAAGTGGACTTTTCCACCACCTCCTTTGTAAAAGAAGTCAGCCGGGCCCGTACCTTCGGGTTCATGCACGAAATTGAATACCTGCGCTCCATGGGCCTGGCCCGGGGCGGCAGCATGGACAATGCTATTGTCGTGGACGAGTATCAGGTGTTAAATGAGGACGGTCTTCGCTATGAAGACGAATTCGTCAAGCACAAGATACTCGATGCCATTGGCGACCTGTACCTGCTTGGCAACAGCCTGATCGGCGAATTTGTTGCGCACAAATCCGGCCATGGACTGAACAATGCTTCGCTGCGGCAGTTGATTGCCCAGAAAGATGCTTGGGAAATGGTTACCTTCGAAGAGGATGAAGCCGATGTGCCCATCTCCTATATCAAGCCAATGGTCACCGCCTAGCGTGAGCTGTTGTGCAGAGCCAAAGAGGGTGATCGTCAACCCGTGAATATCATTTTTATCGGTAACCGCAAGGGAAAAACCTGGACGCTGACCCTGAATAACTGGGCAAAGTTTCTGTTGTCCATGTGCCTGCTGGGTTTGCCTGTGTCCGGTGGCATTTACCTCGGCATGCAGCTCGGTGAAAGCAAGGTGGATGACCGGCTGACGGACTACATGCAGCAGGAGCTGGCCGAGCAACAGGCCAATCTCGACGCGGGCCGCGACGAAGCCAGACAAAAAGTGGCCGCTCTCACCAAAAAACTGGCCGCCCTGCAAACCCGGCTGTTGCGATTGGATGCACTGGGTGCGCGGCTGGCAAACATCGCCGATCTCGAAGACGGTGAATTTGATTTCAGTCTGCAACCGGCTATCGGCGGGCCAGAGCTGGAACCCCTAGAACTTGAATACAGCCACACCGAGCTGGACCTCATGTTTGCCCAACTTCAGTCCCAGGTGGAAAACCGTGAAGGTCAGCTCGGTGTCCTCGAATCACTGATGCTGGACCGCCAGCTCAATGGCCAGAGCCAACCGGCTGGACGGCCGGTGTTGAAAGGCTGGCTGTCCTCCCGTTACGGCAGACGTACCGACCCCTTTAGCGGCCACCGCGCCTGGCATAACGGCGTCGATTTTGCCGGCCAGGAAGGGGATCAAATCATTGCGGTTGCCTCCGGTGTGGTTACCCGGGCGGGTCGACACAGCGGCTATGGTGCACTGGTTGAGGTGGATCACGGTGAAGGCTACCTGACACGCTATGCCCATAACCGCGAAAACCTGGTGAAGGCGGGCGATACCGTCAAGCAGGGTGATGTGATTGCCCTGATGGGTAGTACCGGCCGTGCAACCGGTCCCCACCTTCACTTCGAAGTCTACAAAAATGGTCGTTCGGTCGATCCGGCCAGTTATATCCGACGTACCATCCGCTAGCGCTCCCATCTGTCCACACCCGACACCCGCACGTTTTTCAGGGCGCCTTGGCGCATCTTGTGATACTGGATTTGATAATGAAACTCTTAAAGAAGCTTCTTGGCAGTAAAAATGACCGCGAAATCAAAAAAATGTGGAAGACTGTTCGACAGATCAACGCATTTGAGCCGGTTCTCGCGGAGCTCACCGACGACCAGATAAAAGCCAAAACCACCGAGTTCAGACAACGTGTCAGCGAGGGAGAGTCTCTCGATCAATTGCTGCCGGAAGCCTTTGCCGTGGTGCGCGAGGCCGCCAGGCGAACCCTCGGACTACGCCACTTTGATGTGCAGATGATTGGTGGCCTGACGTTGCATCAGGGACGCATTGCGGAAATGGGCACGGGTGAGGGTAAAACGCTGGTGGCGACATTGCCGGCCTATCTCAACACCCTCGGCGGTGACTCGGTACACGTGGTCACCGTGAACGAATACCTGGCCAGACGCGACGCCGAATGGATGTCGCCGGTCTACGAATTTCTCGGTCTGAGCGTGGGCGCGATCATGTCCCAGCAGTTGCCCGAAGACAAAAAACGGGCCTACCAGGCGGACATTACCTACGGCACCAATAACGAATTCGGCTTTGATTATCTGCGCGACAATATGGTGCTGAGACTCGACGACCGGGTTCAGCGGGGTCAGAATTTTGCCATCGTGGATGAAGTGGATTCCATCCTGATCGATGAAGCCAGGACACCGCTGATCATCTCCGGCGCGGCCCAGGACAGCTCGGCCCTGTACAAACGCATGAACAGCATGATGCCGATGCTGAAGCCCCACAGCGATGAAGAACCCGGCGATTTCATCATTGACGAAAAAACCCGCCAGATAGAACTTACCGAAGAAGGCCACAAGAAAATAGAGTCATTGCTTGAAAGTGATGGCTTACTTCAATCCGGTGATAGCCTCTACAATGCATCCAACCTGGGCATGTTGCACCACGTGCAGTCCGCCCTCAGGGCCCACTACCTGTTCCACCGGGATGTCGAGTACATCATCCAGGAGGGTGAGGTCGTCCTGATCGATGAACACACGGGTCGCACCATGTCGGGCCGGCGTCTCTCCGAGGGGTTGCACCAGGCTATCGAAGCCAAGGAAGGGGTGACGATCAAGAGCGAGAGCCAGACACTGGCCTCCACCACTTTCCAGAATTACTTCCGTCTCTACGAAAAACTGGCGGGCATGACTGGCACCGCGGATACCGAAGCCTACGAGTTTCATCAGATTTACGGTCTGCCGGTGGTGGTCATACCCTCCAATAAACCGTTGGCCCGAAAAGATCTCAACGACCTGATCTACCTCTCCACCGAGGAAAAATACGATGCCGTGGTGGAGGATATCCGCGCCTGTATTGAAAAAAAGGCGCCGGTACTGGTTGGTACCGCCTCCATCGAAACCTCAGAGGCTATGGCGGCCCGCCTTCGTGAAGCGAAAATTCCCCACCAGGTCCTGAACGCCAAGCAGCATGAAAAAGAGGCGATGATTATCGCCCAGGCGGGACGACCCGGCGCTGTCACCATTGCCACCAATATGGCGGGTCGCGGCACGGATATCGTGCTGGGGGGTAATCTGGATGCCGAGATTGCCGAGCTGGCCAACCCGGACGAGGCAAAAATTGCAGCAGTCAAAGAGGCCTGGCAGGAGCGCCATGATGCGGTCATTGCCGCTGGCGGTCTGCACATTCTGGGTACCGAGCGCCATGAATCCCGCCGTATCGACAATCAGTTGCGCGGTCGGGCTGGACGTCAGGGTGATCCCGGTGTCACCCGCTTCTACCTGTCACTGGAAGACCAGTTGATGCGTCTGTTCGCCTCGGATCGGGTCAAGAACATGATGCGCGCTCTCGGTATGGAAAAGGGTGAGGCCATTGAGCACCGCATGGTGACCGGTGCCATTGAAAAAGCGCAGCGCAAGGTCGAAGGTCGCAACTTTGATATCCGGAAAAACCTGCTGGAATACGATGATGTGGCCAACGATCAGCGTCAGGTCATTTACCAGCAGCGCGAAGACCTGCTGTCGGCCGATCATATCGCCGATGTGATCACTAACATCATGGCTGACGTGGTCAATCAGGCGATCGACTATTTTGTGCCGCCCCAGAGTCTCGCTGAACAGTGGGACATTCCCGGACTGGAGGAACACCTCTCCACTGAATTCGGACTGAAACTGCCGGTCCAGCAGTGGCTGGATGAGGATTCCCGGCTGCACGAGGAAGGTCTTCGAAACCGTATCCAGCAGGCGATGAGCGAGCGCTATGAGCAGAAAGCCCAGAGCATCGGCGAGGATATCCGCACCATTGAGCGGCAGGTGATGTTGCAGGTGCTGGATACCCTCTGGAAAGAGCATCTATCGAACATGGATCACCTCCGCCAGGGCATCGGTTTGCGGGCCTACGCGGCGAAAAACCCCAAACAGGAATACAAGCGTGAATCTTTCATGCTGTTCCGGGAAATGCTCGATAATATCAAGCTCGAGACCATCAAGTTTCTCTGTCGCGTCGAAGTCCGCAGTCACGAGGAAATCGAAGCCCTGGAGCGACAGCAGCGGGAAGCGCAGCAGCGCCAGCAGTTGCAGATGCAGCACGAGGAAGTGTCGGCACTGGGCGGGCAATCGCCTGCACAGCAGCAGGGAAACCCTGAGCAGCCGTTTGTTCGGGAAGGTCGCAAGGTGGGCCGGAATGACCCCTGTCCCTGCGGCAGCGGAAAGAAATACAAACAGTGTCACGGACGCCTGTCGTGAGTGGGTTCAGGCCCTGCGACGTGCGCCCATAGCGAAAACATAAAGAGACAGACATCATGGCCGTTGGCGAAAATTGTTTTCCGGTGATGCACCCGGTGCCGGGTTTCCGGCTCGGTACAGCCAGTGCGGGTATTAAAAAACCCGGTCGCGAGGATCTGGTGCTGATGGCGATTGCGCCGGGCGGCCGCGCTGCTGGCGTGTTCACCCAGAACGCCTTTTGCGCCGCGCCGGTTCAGTTGGCCAAGGCACATCTTGCCGGGACCGCCACTCGCTACCTGGTGACCAATACCGGCAATGCCAACGCGGGAACGGGCGAGTCGGGCCGTATTAACGCGGCCCGGGTCTGCGAGAAAGTCGCCGAGCTCGGTGATGTTGAACCCACTGCGGTATTGCCATTTTCCACCGGGGTGATTGGTGAACCACTGCCGGTCGAAAAAATTCTGGCTGCCCTGCCAAACGCCATTGACGCCCTCAGTGAAGATGGCTGGGCCAGCGCGGCCAAAGGTATTCTCACCACCGATACGCGCCCCAAAGGCGCCAGCGTCCAGCTCACCCTAGCAGGGCAACCCATTACCATCACCGGCATTGCCAAGGGCGCCGGAATGATCAAACCGAACATGGCCACCCTGCTGGCCTATGTGGCCACCGATGCCGAAATCTCGGCAACCCGTTTGCAGACACTGGTCAGTACGGCCGCAGAATGCTCCTTCAATCGCATAACCGTGGATGGCGATACTTCCACCAACGATGCCGCCATGCTGGTGGCCACCGGTGCATCGAGTCTGGATATTGACCGGCTGTCCGCCGAGGAGCAGACCCGTTTTGAGCTGGCGGTGATCGAAGTGTTCATCTCCCTGGCGCAGCAGGTCATCCGGGATGGTGAAGGGGCCACCAAGTTTGTCACCGTGCGGGTCACCGGTGGCGGTGACAGTGCCGAATGTCTAGCGGTGGCTTATACCGTGGCGGAATCGCCGCTGGTGAAAACCGCCCTGTTTGCCTCGGACCCCAACTGGGGGCGGATTCTGGCCGCCATTGGCCGGGCCGGTATTGCCGATCTCAACGTGGACGCCATTCAGGTCTACCTCGACGACGTGCTGATCGCAGAAGACGGTGGCCGCGCTGCCAGTTATACCGAGCAACTGGGCCAATCGGTGATGAGTCAGGAAGAAATTACCATCGAAATCCGCCTCAACCGCGGCGAAGCCAGGGAAACCGTCTGGACCACCGACTTTTCCCACGAGTACGTCACCATCAACGCGGAATACCGCACTTGACCCTTCGCATTCATGTGGCGGCGGCGGTGATTCTGGCGGCAGACCAGCGCATTCTGATTGCCCGACGGCCCGAGCATAAGCATCAGGGTGGGCTGTGGGAATTTCCCGGCGGCAAGGTCGAGCCGGATGAAACCGTGGCGGCCGCCCTGCACCGCGAACTTCACGAGGAACTGGCGATTTCGGTGCAGTCCGCCGAGCCCTTTCTCGAGGTGCAACACGATTACGCCGACAAGACGGTTCTGCTGGATGTGTGGTGGGTGCGGGCGTTTTCCGGCCAGCCGCAAGGCAATGAGGGCCAGCCGTTACAATGGGTGACAGTGGCCGAATTGGCGGACTACGCGTTTCCCGCTGCCAATCAGCCGATTATCGATGCACTGCAATCGGCATTACAGCCGAACTGACTGACCGCGCAACCTCCCAGTGCAGGGCGGGCGGCAGGGGTAGCAAGTCAGGCAGGTTGCAGGTCAATGCCGGGTGACACCACCGTTTTCGGCATCTGAATCTGCATCGTCCGGCGGCATGGTCTCATCGCCCGGAATACTGAACTGTTCACTGGCCCAGGCGCCAAAATCCAGCTGTTGACAGCGCTTGCCGCAAAACGGCCGATAGGGTGAGTCCTCTCCCCAGATCACGGACTTTTTGCAGGTGGGGCAGTTCACGGTAAGGGGTTTGGGTTTATTCATACTGACATCAGACACTGTTGTTGGAGAATTGTTGTTGGAGGGATCGGGCTGTTATTGAATTATTGAAAGTGAAACCGTTATTGACCATCGGCTACTTGCCATCACGTTACTTGCCATAGGTTGTCGCGATAAAGTGACAGCCCGAATGTTACGGCATATTCACCGATTTATCATCCGGGCCTCTGTCACCCTGTTATGACCGTTCTGGCAGTTTTCTATTGTCCGGTGCGCTGGCCTGCCAGCGCCAGGTAGCGCTGATGTAGTGCCGCCACGGCCGGTTCCAATGCCGCCAGCGGACCATCGTTATCAATGATGTCGTCCGCCCTGCCGAGTCGCCCATGGCGGCTGATCTGGGCATCCATAATGGCGCGAATCTGTGCCTCGTCGCTGCCATCACGCCGGACGGCACGGGCCACCTGGGTCGCCTCGCTGACATCCACCACCAATACCCGATCCACCAATGTGTGCTGTGAGGTTTCCAGCAGCAGGGGCGATTCCAGAATGGCGTAGGGACTGGTGGCGCTATTCAGGGCCTCGTCTATCAGTACTGCAATGGCCGGGTGTAACAGAGCTTCCAGCCACTGCCGTTGTTCGGGATCGGCAAACACCGCGTCCCGCAACCAGGCGCGGTTCAGGGAGCCGTCCTCCTTCAGCACCGCGGCCCCAAAATGGGCACGGATTGCCGCCAATGCCGGCGAACCGGGCAGCACGGCTTCGCGCGCCGCCTGATCAGCATCCACCACGGTGATACCGTGCTGTCGAAATAACTGTGCCACGGCGCTTTTGCCACTGCCGATGCCGCCGGTCAGACCTACGGTAAACATGAAGCTGTCACTCACAGGAAGGTTGAAAACATATTAATTACGGAGAAAAGCATAACCGTAAACATCAACGAACAACGTTCGTCGGCAGCATCGCTTAGAACAGCGTCAGGTAACTGCTGGTCAGCGTTTCGCCCCAGAGCAGGGCAATCCAGCCAGCCGCTGCCAGGTAGGGGCCAAATGGAATGGGTATCTGCCTGTCCCGTCCCAGCAAAATAATCATCAGCAGGCCCACCACCGCGCCCACCAGCGAAGACAGTAAAACAATCAACAGCAATTGTTGCCAGCCCAGCCAGGCACCCAGCGCCGCCAGCAGTTTGAAATCGCCATGGCCCATGCCCTCCTTGCCGGTCACCAGCTTGAACAGCCAGAACACCGACCAGAGGCTGAGATAGCCCGCAGCCGCACCAATTACCGCGCTGTCCAGCGACGTGAACAGGCCGTTGACGTTGACCAGCAAGCCCAGCCACAGCAGGGGCAGGGTAATGCCATCCGGCAGCAATTGCTCGTTGAAATCAATGCCGGTGAGCGCCAGCAGGCTCCAGCTGAACAGTAATGCCAGTGCGGTGGTCGCCGTCAGACCAAACTGATACACCACCACCAGGGTCAGCAGGCCGGAAACCAGTTCAACCAGCGGGTATTGCAGGGAAATGGCAGACCGACAGTGCGCACAGCGGCCGCGCAGCAGGAGGTAGCTCAGCAGAGGGATATTGTGAATGGCTTTAATCGGAGCGCCGCATTGCGGACAGTGCGAAGCGGGAAACACCACATTGAGCGGTTCCGGCACGGCCTCTGAATCGGGTTCAATCTCCAGAAACTCCTGGGAGTCCCGCCGCCAGCTGGCGGCCAGTTGCCGGGGCAGGCGGTAGATCACCACATTGATAAAGCTGCCCACCAGCAAACCCAGTACCAGACTGACAGCCAGCACTGGCGCAACGGATAAACCCAGCATGTCAGGCATCGGTTAGGGCCTGTTAGCACTAATTGGATTATCTCTGCTGGCGGTCATTTTTGCCTCCGGCTAGGCGGAATGAGCAAAGTTTAGTCACTCTAAATGAGCAAATTTCAACAACACTGGAGGCAAAAATGTCCCCAACCCAAAGGGTTGCGGCTAAAAAAACGCCACTCTTCGTTGCTCGTCTCTTATTTAGAATCACCAAACTACGCTCCTCGTGCCTTGATTGGCGCTTTTTTAGCCACAACAGTGGCAATCCAATTAGTGTTAACAGGCCCTAGATTACCGCGCCAAGTTTGAAGATCGGTAGGTACATGGCAATCAGCAGACCGCCCACCAGAACCCCCAGAACCGACATGATCATCGGTTCCAACAGCGTGGTCAGGTTATCCACGGCATTGTCCACCGCCTCCTCGTAGAACACCGCAGATTTCTCCAGCATGTCATCCAGTGCGCCGGACTCCTCACCGATTGAGGTCATTTGCAGCAGCATCACAGGGAATTTGTTGGTTGTCTTGAGGGCCTGATGAAGCTGAATCCCGGTGGTTACATCGTCCCGAACCTTGTATATGGCTTCCCGGTAAACAGCATTGCCCGCCGCCCCCGCCACCGACGTGAGGGCATCCACCAGCGGTACCCCGGCGGCAAAGGTGGTGGAGAGTGTGCGGGCGAAGCGGGCGATAATGGCCTGGTAGAGAATATTGCCCACCACCGGCACTTTCAGCATGTATTTATCAATGAACGCATCAAACCTGGTTGAGCGCCGCTTGGCCTCGCGGAAGATCACAAAGAAAGCGACCAGGCTGATTAGCCAGATAAACCACCACTCCTGGGCCGTATTCGACAGACCCAGCACGAACAGGGTAAACGCGGGCAGGTCGGCCCCGAAATTGCTGAACGTTTGGGCAAATACTGGCACCACTTTGACCAGCAGTATCCCGGTCACAATCACCGCCACCAGAACAACGGCAATTGGGTAGGTGAGTGCTTTTTTGATTTTGGCTTTCAGGGATTCAGTTTTTTCCTTGTAGGTGGCAATCCGGTCCAGCATGGTTTCCAGCGCACCAGCCTGTTCGCCGGCTCCAACCAGGCTGCAAAACAGGTCATCAAAGTGTTTGGGATGTTTGCGCAGGGCCCCCTCCAGGCTGATACCTGAGGAGACGTCATCGCGAATGGTATAAATGATGTCGCGCAGACTCTCTTTATCGGCACCTTCGCCGACCAGATCAAAGCTCTGTACCAGTGGCACACCGGCGCGCATCATGGTGGCCAGCTGACGAGTGAATATCGCGATATCCTGGGGTTTGACGGGCTTTTGGCCAGTGAACAAGGGCTTGGCCTTTTTCTTTACCCTGTTGGCGGCAATGCCCTGCTTGCGGAGCTGGGCTTTTACCATCGCCGCGCTGCTCGCCTTCAACTCGCCCTGAATGGGCTTGCCTCTTTTATCCTTGCCCTTGTAGGTATAGACCTGCGCCGTTGTTGCCATGGATTAGTCCTTTGTTACCCGATTAGCCTCTTCCAGGCTGATTATACCCTCGGCCGCACGACGAAGTGCCGACTGGCGCAAAGTTCTGAAGCCTTCTTCAATGGCCGCCTGTTCAATTTCAATCGAATTGCCGCCTTCCATGATGAGCCGGGCTATTTTGGGTGTCACTTTCAACACCTCGTAAATCCCCACCCGTCCTTTGTAGCCGTTGGTGCATTTTTGGCAGCCCACCGGGTGAAACAGGGTCAGCTCTTCCAGGGGGCGGCCTATGGTGTCAAAACCCTCATCGATCAGAACCTTCTGGGGTATATCGTCAGCGGGTTTTTTGCAGTGCACGCAGAGTCGCCTGCCCAACCGCTGGGCAATAATCAGGTTCACCGAGGTGGCCACGTTAAACGCGGGCACGCCCATATTGAGCAGACGGTTGAGGGTTTCCGGCGCACTGTTGGTGTGCAGGGTGGACAATACCAGGTGACCGGTCTGGGCTGCCTTGATGGCGATTTCAGCGGTATCAAGGTCGCGGATCTCACCCACCATGATCACATCCGGATCCTGTCGCAGGAAAGCCCGCAGTGCTTCGGGGAAGGTGAGTTTTACCTTGTAATTGATCTGTACCTGGTTGATGCCGGGCATGTTGATTTCCACCGGGTCCTCGGCCGTGGATATATTGCGTTCCGTGGTGTTGAGAATATTCAGGCCGGTGTAGAGCGAGACGGTTTTACCACTACCGGTGGGGCCGGTTACCAGAATCATGCCCTGTGGCTGGTTCAGCACGTCCAGATACATCTGCTTCTGGTCTTCTTCATAGCCGAGGTTTTCAATGCCCACCTGGGCACTGGCGGGGTCGAGAATCCGCAGTACGATTTTCTCACCGAACTGGGTGGGCAGGGTGTTCACCCGAAAGTCGATGGCCCGGTTCTTTGAAATCCGCAGCTTAATCCGGCCATCCTGGGGTACGCGGCGCTCGGAAATATCCATCTGCGACATCACCTTCAGGCGAGCCGCCATCCTCGGGGCCAGATTGGCCGGGGGCTTGGTGACCTCACGAAGAATACCGTCAGTTCTGAACCGCACCCGATAGACTTTTTCGTAGGGTTCAAAGTGAATATCCGAACACCCCTGCTTGATGGCGTCCAGCAGCAGTTTATTGATAAACCGCACAATCGGGGCATCGTCCACATCGGTGGTGTCAATGCCAGTGCCACTGCCTTTCTTATCTTCGTCGACGGCCTCGATATCCAGGTCGTCGAGGTGCACATCATCCATGGTGCCGAGCGCATCGCCCATTTCGTGTTCATCCTGCTCATGCAGGTAGGCATCCAGTGCCCGCTCCAGTTTGTCGTGCTCCACCAGTACCAGCTCAACGGACAGGCCGGTCTGAAAACGCACCTCGCTCACCGCCTGGTGGTTGGTGGGGTCGCTCACGGCCAGAAACAGGCGGTTGGCCCGTTTGAACAGGGGCAATACCTGATGTTTGCGAATCAACTTCTTCTCGACCAGCTCCTTCGGGCTGGCCTCAATGTTGTGGGCCGAGAGATCGTAGAGTGGGGTGCCAAACTCATTGGCCGCAACCGCGGCGATCAGGCTGGGGGCCAGCAGATTATTGTGGGTCAGGTAATGAACCAGGTTGGACTTGTCGCTTTCACATTCTGCCAGTGCCTGCACGGCAACATTTTCTTCCAGCAACTGATCTGTTACCAGACGTTTGGCCAAGCCCTTCAATGTATCGGTTTGTTTCATAGGCGGACAGATACTCAGCGGCTAATAAAGAAGTATGAAATAGTAGAACCAGCCGTGATGGTAATACAAGGTGGCGGTGGGAGCCATAGTCTGGCAATCGGGCGTCAACCCCGTTGGCTGCGGCGCAACTGATTAGTCGTGGGCAGTGAAACCGATCGTAGTGGGCGGCGCAACCGGTTGGTAGTGAATGGCGGCTGATTGACGCCGGGCTTACGGGCTGGCCGGGGGCATCAGGATGCCCGGCTGAACGCGCTATAGCTGTCGGGTCTTGGTGTAAACTGACAAAAATTGTCAGTTTACGGGAGGAGGTTGCCCTTACTGTCCAGCAATTTTTTGGTTGGCACGGTAAATGCTCTCCATATACACTGCAACAACGCCATTTGGCATACCGTTATTTCAAGGGAGAAATACAATGAAGAAAGTACAACAGGGTTTTACCCTTATCGAACTGATGATCGTGGTCGCGATTATCGGTATTCTGGCCGCCGTGGCACTGCCTGCCTACCAGAGCTACGTGGTCAAGGCGAAAATGTCTGAAGTGATCCTGGCCACCAGCCAGTGTCGCACCACGATATCTGAGGTCTATCAGACTGCCGATTCAACCACCCTGTCGACCATCGGGTCCGACGGCTGGGGTTGTGGCGAAGGCAGTGGTGACGGTAACGGCATTACCAAATACGTTGCAAGTATTCATACGACCGGTAGTGGCGTGATCGAGGTCAAAACTCAAGGTTTTGGTGATCCTGACGTTGATAGCGAGGTCATCAAGCTGGTACCTTATTCCGATAGTACCACCACAATGACGACTGGTGACGCAGGCAAGCAGATATTCAAGTTTAAGTGTGAGCCTGACAGTACCGATATGAATAAATTCCTGCCCGGTTCCTGTAAAGGATAAGTCCGCACCTGGGCCTTGTGAATGTGATTGTTACTGGATCAGGTTCACGACTGTGGTAAACAAAACCCTGCCTGGATGTCCTGGCAGGGTTTTTTGATGAATGAAGCTTATTACCAGCAGATGTAATTGATTATGACGGATACCCCTGATACGGACCGTAGCTTGGCCGCCAGACCCAGATTAGAAGCTATCCCACCCCGCAAGGCGATCTCCCTCTACACCGGGCTGATTTTGGGTTTTCTGGTGGTGGTGTTAGTGGCCAACTTTTACCAGGTGCTGATTGTGGCGCCGGACCAGGTTGACATGAAAGCCTTCTACCACGCTTTGCTGGTCAGCCCCGGCTTCTGGTGGGATCTGGGCTACTTTGTGCTGGCCATGGTGGCGATTCATCTGGCCTGGCTGTTTTTGCTGTGGTTGGCCTCCGTCGGTTGGCTGGGCCTGCCGGCGATCAGCCCGAAAAACCGCCAGTTGTTGCCGGTATTGCTGTTTCTGTTGTCGGCGCTGCTGATGCTGGTGTGGAGCAACCGGCGTTATCCGCAGATGCAGGGCAGCGGTTTTCTGAATCAAAGCCCCTGGTTAATGAGTGACGCGGTATTCGTCGGCCTGCTGACGATTTTTGCCGTAGCGTTTGTTGTAAGCCTGGGTTTTCTGATCCGGCGCAACGCCCGCGTCTGGGGCTCGGCCTGTGTGTTGGCTGTGGGCGCGTTCGGTGTGATGTACGGGTTGAGCACCACAGCTGGCAATGCGCAATTTAATGGCGCTGTGGTTAATAGTGCTGGCGGGCCACCCAATATCTTTATTATCGGTATCGATTCCCTGCGCCCGGACCAGACCGGCTATTTTGGCAATGCCACCGGCCTGACGCCCAATGTAGACAAATTTCTGCAACAGAGCACCGTATTTGAAAATGCCTACACGCCCTATGCCCGAACCTTTCCGGCGTGGATGAGCATTCTCACTGGTGCCGAGCCGGTCAACCACAATGGCCGCTACAATCTGACTAACCATAAATATATAGACAAAAACCGCGCCCTGGGACGCTGGCTGCAGGACAGTGGCTATCGCTCAATTTATGCGATGGACGAGAGACGCTTCAATAACATTGATGAAACCTTCGGCTTTGATGAAGTGGTCGGCCCCGAGTACGGCGCACTCAACTTCATGCTCGGCGGTTTTGATCACCCGCTGGTTAACCTGCTTTGCAATACCGTGGCGGGAAAATGGCTGTTCCCGAATATGTATCTGAACCGGGGGCGCGACATGAACTACGACCCCGAGCGTTACAGCCAGGCCATTCTGGATGCCGTGGTCAGCGAGCCGGACAAGCCGGTGTTTCTGGCCGCTCACTTTGTATTGCCCCACTGGCCCTGGTTATCACGGGAGTGGGAGCCACTGGAGGGTGAGGCCTATAGCGAAGACCCCGCCGAGCAGTCGTTTTACCGCTACCGCATGATGCTGAAGCAGGTAGATAGGCAGTTCGGTCAGTTTATGGCGGACTTGGAGGCGACTGGTGCGCTGGATAATGCCTACGTGTTCTTTATGTCGGACCACGGTGACGGCTTTGATCTGCCGGCCGATGAATTAACGGCAGCCCGGGACGATGCCATTTTCGAGGTGTATACCACCACCCGCGGCCACGCCACCAACCTGCTTAACTTGGGCCAGAGCCGTGTGCTACTGGCGGCCAAAAGTTACGGCAACGGCGATTTTGGCCCGGCGCTCCGCACCGGTAACGGCTCACTGATGGATATTGCTCCGACGATCTCCGAATTGCTGGATAACCGCTTTGCGGATAAATCGTTCGATGGCCTGTCACTGCTTTCTGCCACTGACGGGGAGTTATCAAACAGGCCTCTGTTTATGGAAACCGGGGTGATTGTCATGGAGCTTACCAAGGACGAGATCAACAAAAAAAGGTTGCTGACCCAGACCGTGGGTATTTATGCCACCGATGCTGCCGGCAAGCTGGTGGTCAGGGACGACTTCCGGGAAATGATTCTGCGCAGCAAGCATCGTGCTGTGGTGAAAGGCGACTGGCAGTTGACCCTGATCCCCAGCATGGGCGAGTACATGGTGCTGATTAACATCCCCGAAAAAAAATGGTGGTCGCTGGACCAGTATGAAGGGGATGCCGACACCGCCGGTATGCTCCGCGATCTATGCGAGCATTATAAGAACGACGTCGGGTTTGATACGGCGGGGGTGTGTGCGAAGGCAGGTCAATAAGCATGAGCAATGGTTATTTGGAAGCCCAAACTTGTTATGGATACCTAAATTTCTAGGGAAGTTATGGATATTTTAAGAGGCAATAAACGCTTTTCTACGTTTCTTGTATTTTTGGGTTTTTTCATTCTTGTTTGTATTCTTAATTGGGATGCTCGTTACGAAAAGCCTGTGTGGGACACAGTGGGTGGTGTTTTTGCTCCCGCGAATTACCTCTATGAGACAGGATTTGATTTTCATGCTTTGCTGGACGAGCCTGGCTTCCCTCAAGCGGGACCAAATGTGCATGTGTATTCGCCGATCACGTTCGTGACGGCGGCCGTGATGTGGCTGTTTGATGGTGATAAGGAACTTGTCTACCTATCGCTTCATCTGATTCAGTTTGCACTCACCGCAATACTGTTAACAGTAGTTTTCAGTCTGAGCAGATTAATTTTTGGCATTTTTACAGCGTTATTAATAACAGTTGCGGTAATGCTGTTTCCGCCTTTTCTGATCCAATCAAGATATATGTATATGGAGATTGGTGGAAGTCTATGCGTAATACTCGCCTTCTCAAATTGGGTAAAGAAAAATTATTTTTGGTCTGCTATCGCTGCAATCGGGGCCTGTGTTGTCAAGTCTTTCGGGCTACCAATAGTGGCATGTCTCGCGTTGCTTTTTTTGCTCGAGAAGGGTGCAAAAGCCAGGCATTTCGTTTATGTCCTCATGATGGTGGTATTTGGTGTTGGCGTTGAGCTACTGCGTTGGATGCAGGGGACCAATATGGCGCCAGTCAACAATGCTAACTATATAAGTTATTTGATTCATCAGTTTCACTCCAGGCTCACGCAGACGCCCGATTTCTACCTGATATTGCTCTTTCTTATCATCGGTGGATGGTGGTATCTGCTGAAGAACGGGGGTGCGTTCAAAAGAAAATTTGTACTGGGAGATCAAGAAATAGGAGATATCGACGTCGAAAAAAGGGTATTGCTTGGCGGTATATTGATGATAAGTGCATTCGTGGGTTTTATTGGTGCAGTGCCGCTATCTGGTATGGGATTTTACCCGCTCACAAGGTACTACATCTGGATTTGGCCTGTAATGGTTATAACGCTTGTCGTGCTAATGTCGTGTGGAAGTGGTGGGTTGTGGCGAGAAAATAAAAAAAATGGTTATGCCGTAAAGACCTTTGCCAATGTTGTTGTCTTGGCGATGATAGGCTTTTTTGGGTGTAACAAAACAGGGGAATACTATCCAAATTATGGTAAAGATATTACGGCATTTTCTGTTGCTGAGCGTAGTATGGAATACATGTCCTTCAATAAAATGCAAAGCTCTCTACTGAAGTCGGCAGAAAATATAGATGACCAAGATGTCTATCTAAATCTCTTTGATACTTACTATACATCAAGTCCAATAATGGGGTATGTTGATGATTATAAAGAGAATTTCAGGAACATTTTGACATATCATAACAATCAAGCTGACTTGAATGAATATCCCGATAACTTTGCCTTGGTGTTAAGTAATATATCCCATGGAGGACAATATATGTCTGCTTTGATATACCAGGCACTAAAGGCGCCCGATAAATATGAGGTGAAACTCTTGGATAATTATAATATTGACGGTTTTACGGGTTCAATTGTGGGCATCTCGAAGGTTCGTAACTAAATATAGTCAGTGTGAGATGTTTCCTGTGAAATTGTATTTAGAGCTCAGAAATAATGGATCAAATCAGTAATAAAATTGGCACGCTGGCCATAGTGGTTCCTTGCTATAACGAGTCTGAAATTATTGAACACACGATTTCTGTGCTCTTGAAAAAGTTAGAAAATTTAATTGATGAAGCTCTTATTTCTTCATCGAGTTTTCTCTGCTTGATTGATGATGGCAGCAAAGATATAACCTGGAGCTTGATAGAGAAAAGCATTGAGATAAAAAATGGTAAAGGTAATGTCAGCGCCATAAAACTTGCAGGTAATGTCGGGCACCAAAAGGCCATGCTGGCTGGTATGGAATACTGTGGTGGTAAGTGTGACATTCTGTTGACCACTGATGCTGATTTGCAGGACGATTTAAGCGTTTTGGAAGAAATGTTAGGTGAGTATTACAAAGGTTCTGAAGTGGTTTTTGGGGTAAGGAATGACAGGCGTTTGGACAGTTGGTGGAAACGAAATACAGCTAATCTCTATTACCATATTCTTGATTTTATGGGGGTGAAGACACTGAAGGACCATGCTGACTTTCGATTGATGAGCCGTAAAGCAGTGAGCTCCTTGTCCAGCTTTGTTGAGAGTAATATATACATTCGAGGGATATGTGTGGCAATGGGGTTTTCAAACTCTATTGTTTATTATGGGCGGCAAGCAAGAATCGGGGGCAGTCCTAAATACTCATTATCAAAAATGTTTTCTTTAGGGTGGGACGGGATAACTTCTTTTAGTGTTTTTCCGTTGCGCCTAATATCGCTGTTGGGCCTTTTCGTCTTTTTAGGCTCTTTAGTTGTTGCAGTAAGAATCGTTTATGCAAGTATTTATCTTGAGACTACTGTCCCTGGATGGTCATCTATAGTGTTGCCTATCTTTCTATTGGGCGGTATTCAGCTGTTATCGTTGGGGGTTATTGGGGAGTATATCGCAAAGACTTATATCGAAACTAAGAGAAGGCCTAGATACTTGATTGATAAAGTGCTTGATGGAGTTAAAGAGCCTCATGCAGAGTAGCCCTCAAAATAACGATCCTTTAGTTAGCATTTGTATTCCAACTTTTAACGCTGAAAAATATATAAAAAAAACCATAAATTCTATCGTTAATCAATCGTATAAAAACATCGAAATAATAATTCTGGACGATTGTTCTACAGACTCAACCATGAAGATGATTGGATCAATTGATGATCTGAGAATCAAGGTGTTCCAAAATGAGTCTAATTTGGGGCCGCAAAAAACATGGAGCAAACTTATCGATCTTGCCGAGGGTAGCTTTTTTAAAATAGTTTGCCATGACGATGTGTTATACGAAGAATGTGTTGCGGTACAAGTCAACATGTTGGTTGAGAATGATCGAGCAGTTTTAGTAGCTTCGAATAGAGACGTTATCGATAAAGATGGTAGGGTTGTTTTTTCTCCAGCTCGGTTTCGTAAAGATATGCGGGTTTCAGGAGGGAAGTTATTGCAGTCTTGTCTTCGCAAAGGCACTAATCTTATCGGTGAGCCACATGCTGTCATGTTCAGAATGTGTGTGATTCGAAGAGAGTCTATTAAATTTAGTGATAATTTTTATCTTATTGATCTGGAGTTTTATTTTGAGGTTTTATTGTATGGAGACGCCTATTTGATAAACCGAACATTGTCGGCATTTCGTGTCTACAAGGAGGCTGGTAGTTACCGGTTGTTGATGAATCAATCAGAAAGTTTTATAAGATTTGTCGAAAAATTGAAAAGGAGAGGTAATTATACGATCTCTTTCTTTGATTTTTTTCTAGCAAGAACTATGTCTGTAGGTAACCAGTTAGGTAGAGTTTTGTTTTATCGATTGCTTTAACATCAACACTATCCAAGAGAGTGATATATCCAGCATTTTTTGTTTGTCTGGTGAATTTTTTGATTGCTGATTTAAAGGGTGGGCGTGTGAGGGTGTTGAGAGGGCAGGCTGAATTGAGTGCTGAAGGGTTTGTGTGCAAGCTGTGTGGTAATGCTGATGCTTCAGAATACCTTATAAGTTGTCCAGACTATTTCCTTAATAATAAATGGATTGTTGATTACCTGAGATGCAATAAGTGCGAAATGGTTCAGCAGCATCCAATACCTGAGGATATTCAGTCTCTATATAGTAACTACCCAATTCACAGACCTCGAAATTTTTTTCAACGCCTAGCCCGTAGAGTTTTTCACAAAATTTACTTTCAACCTCAAGAGAACTCAAAAAATAAAATACTATTAGATTATGGTTGTGGCGACGGTTCCTTCCTTCAGGAAGTTAAAGAAAATTTTAAGCAGGTGTATGGCTATGAACCAGGAAAAGACTACGCTATAAATCTGTCAAAAAGACTTGAAGAAATAGAGGTATTTGGAAATAAAGAGAAACTATTATCTAAAAAAATAAATGCTTTCGATATTGTGACAGCACATTTTGTTGTTGAACATTTGGATGATCTTCATGGCACATTCATGATTTTTAACAAACTGCTAAAGAGAAATGGATTGTTATATATAGCAGTTCCAAATATAGGTTCATGGGAGTCTTTGCTCTTTAAGAGAAAATGGCATGGATTAGATGCTCCTCGTCATTTGCTCTTTCCTGAGCCGGTACACTTCAAAATGCTAGCTGAGAAGTACAAATTTTCACTTTTGAAAACTAGGTATGCCCCTTTTTCAAATACACTAGCGGCGAGCATGGCTACTACTTTGTTTGGGCGTTATAGTGGCTTTATCATGGCTTTGCTAACGTTGCCAAGTTGGGTCGTTTCTCTTTTCGCTCCTCAGGGATCTTTTGTCGTTGAAATGAGGAAATCTGGTGAATTAATAGAAGATGAGGACTAGCACCCTTCAAAGAATGGTTGTTTTTTTTGCTCCTCTGAAAACTATGTATTTCATTATGACGAAGGAGCTTGCTGTGATTGGGACAATGGCTGCACCTCCGGCCATATAAGAATTAGCTCCTAGACCAATAAATATTTTTATGAGAGCTAAATATAATAAATATATAAGTGTCCATGCGGAAATAAATTTTAAAAGTGCACTTGCTGAATGATGTTTAAATACTACTTTACTTTGAGTTAAGTAGCTGAAAGCAATTCCCGTAATTAGTGATGTCAAGCTGGCTATTTCTATAGAAACCGAGATGCTGATAAAAGCTGCATAAACAGAATAGCTAAATGCTGTATTGAGAATACCAATAATGAGAAACCTAATGCAGGTGTAATCAGAAAACAGAGCAGTGATAACTCTTTTTACCCGGACTTGTAAATTCATAAGCGAATGTGGGCAATATAGCCAAAACTAAGCAATGGGAAAAATCTTTCGACACACTTTATTGTAACTTCGGCGGTTTTGGCGGCAGTTCGCTTGATACCTGTGGAGCTCAGTATCATTTCGGTTGCATAGAAATGATAGGGGATAATATTCCATTTTTTAAATTTAGCTCGTTGGCAGAGAGTGTTTAGTATTTTAAACGTGAATGTATGAATATGATCTTGGTGTTGTACTTCTCGTCCCATTGTTCCCAGTAGAGTATTTGCAAATGAAACGCCATTTGGGGTTGAAATGATTAGTTCTTTCCCTGGGAGTGCTTCTTTAATATTTTTGAAAAATAACAAGGGGCTTTCAATGTGCTCAATAAATTCTCCGGCTATTACGATATCAAAATCGTATTGATCGAAATAACTAGCAGCGGGTGAAATACCGTCACCTCTATAGATGATAGATTTCTCAGATGTCGGAATTCCTTCGGTGGGTATTTTCTCAGAGTTATCAATGCCAATTACTTTTCTAGAAGTTTGAGAAATTCGTTTGTGTAACCAGTATTTCGTATTTCTTTTTTCTAAGGCCGTCTCGTCTAGGCAGCCTATGTCAAGAACCACCTTGTCCCTGCATGCTTCTGAAATGTATTGAAGCCTGTCTTCAGGTCGAAGAACTGATAGCTTCTCTAGGGTTTCGTAGTTAATTTTTGTTTGCACGGGTTTCCAGAGTTGGGCGTATTGAGTTGGAAGAATAAACACACTTTTTGATTCAGACAAGACTATATACTCGTGACTGAGTTTCTTTCGAGCGTGAGTGAGAATCCGGATCATCTCCGAACTTGCTATTCAATCCTTCCACATAGGTGTTCTGGGTCGGCTTGCCGTACAAATGAATATTGAAATTTCTGATAAGCCTAGGTGACATGCTGCATTTGAGCGTAATTTTCTAAATGTTCCGCGTCAGGAAGATATTCTCCTGCACTGTTTTGTTGGCGAGCTATTACCCCAACGAATGAATCACGTAGTTCATATAGCGTTTGACCTGTACTCCGATGCCCGGTTTTTCGGTGGGCGGTGAGGATGGCTGCCGGACCGCCGGGTTGGTTTTTCTCGCCAGCCGCTGGGGTGCACGGTGGTAGTGTTCGTTTAGCAGGCTGGTCAGCACGGTGTTTCTTTCATCGGCGGTAAAGATCAGGCTCATCGGGGCGTTGTAGTGATACTGCTCCGAGTAGGTTTCGCCGGTATGGCTGTTGAAGGCCAGTGCAGGGTGGAAGTGCCACAGGGCGACGGGGATATCGTCCCAGCGGTCGTCCCATGCCCAGGGCGGTTTGGGGCGCGACCAGGCACGCTTTTCGAAGTCGTTGGCGGCGAAGAATTTGCCGATCTGAATCTCCTTTCCGGTGGAATCTGTGCTCAGCACGATGGTGTCTTCGAACAGGGTGGTGGCGTTATTGCCGGAGTCGGTATGGGTTTTAGCCAGGCGGTACCAGGGCTTCAGGCTGGTGAGTCGGTAGCCGATATTGTATTCAGTGTGGTCGTTGATGCCGGGTGCAATCAGCTTGTCCGGGTCGCTGGCCAGTCGCAGGATTTTGCTGTTGTTGGCCAGTTCTTCCAAATCCGTCGGGCTGGCACAGCGCACGCCGTGCCCCATGCTCTGGACGAACAGAACGAGGTGGGTGCCGCCCTCGAACAGGGTGCGGGTCTGGATGGGTTCGGTGCCCTGGGATTCGCCGGTGCGATTGCACAGGAAGAAGCGGTTGTGGAACCAGGTTTCCACCAGGGTGACTTGCATACTGGCTTTGTCGATGCGCAATTGAATGCCTTCGTTGTCGCCGTCGTGAAAGGTGGCGTCGGAGATGGCTTCCCGCACGGGCAGGTCGTAGTCCTTGACGTGATAGAGCATGTAAGTGAGGTAGTAGGCGTCGCGGGTTTCGGCAATGACTTCGCCGTGGACCACTGGTGGCACTGTGCCAAGGCTCAGGGCGTTGCTTACGTTGTTGCGCGGGTCTGTGTCGCCGTCGAAGAAGATGTCGGTGGGAATGTCCCACAGCGGTTCGTGCCCCATTTTGTGAAGGATGGTGGGGCTGTAGATTGCCAGTAGCTGGTCATAATACTGGTCGCGTGGCAGTGTCGGGTCCGGCGGTGGGGTTGCATCGTCCACATACCCGGGCAGTGTGACCTGTAGGTCTGAGGGCCACTCCGCCAATGCCCTGCCGGATCCGTGGTGAGTGGGGCTGTAGCCGGTCGACGAGTGCGGTTGCTGTGTGGCTTCGTCGTCATCCATCGGCTGTGCCATCAGTTGGGTATTGATGACGATCAGTATTTCAAGCAGCAGCAGGATGGACAGTGGCAGGCCAAACAGGCCGTAAAGCAGCAGGCCGAGAGTCGTGTTGATACGGGGGTGCCACCGGTCGCCACGCAGCCGTGCGGGCAGCCACAGGCAGGCCCGATAAATGGTGATGGGAAACAGCACCACATCCTTGCAGGTTTTTCTTAGCATCAATGATTATTAAAAATAGTTATTATTTTTAGGGGTTGGTCGAGTCGGCGCCGGAGCGGGTTATCTGTGCGAAGTGTAATCCGGCGAGGGCCGTCTGGATAGATAGCAGAGCGGAGTTTTGTGGTCTTTTCAACGGCACCCGGTATATGTGACCGGGTATCAGGTTGCCGGGGAGGTGTGCCGCCTGAAGACCGGCAGGTGGTCCGCTTCCAGACGGATGCCGAGCATTTCACCGATTTCGTGCTGGTGATGGCTCTGTACCAGGCAGAGCACTTTCTGGCCGCTCTCCAGGCGCAGGGTGTAGAGGTACACGGCGCCGCGAAAGGCGCGGGCGACAATTTCGGCTTGCAGGTGGCTGTCTTCAACGTGAATGACATCGTCGGGACGCAGCAGCAGGTCGACTATTTTGGCCGGTGAGGCGGCTTCGCCGGGTTCCAGATCGCCGGTGACGATTCCCAGCTCGGTGCGCACCTGTTTGTCGTTGATGATCATGCCCGGCAGCAGTACACCCTGGCCGATGAAGTCGGCGACAAACCGGTCGGCGGGGCGGTGGTAGAGATCAAACCCCGTGCCCCACTGGTGCAGTGTCCCCTCCCCCAGTACGCCGATGTGGTCTGCCATGGCAAAGGCTTCGTTCTGGTCGTGGGTCACCAGAATGGCGGTGATGCCGTCCTTGCGCAGTAGTTGGCGCACGTCGCGGGCCAGTTGTTCGCGCAGTTCCGAGTCCATGCTGGAAAAGGGTTCATCGAGCATCAGGATATCCGGGCGCGGCGCCATGGCGCGCGCCAGTGCGATGCGCTGTTGCTGGCCGCCGGAGAGCTGGTGGGGGTACTGGTTGCGGGTGTCCTGCATCTCCACCAGCCTGAGCAGTTCGTCGACCCGCTGTCGACGTTGTCCGCGCGGCATTTTGCGCAGACCGAAGGCGATGTTCCTGGCTACGGTGAGGTGGGGAAACAGGGCAAAGTCCTGAAACACCATACCGATGTGGCGCTGTTCCGGCGGCAGTGTTTTGTCGGGGCCGGAGACGATCCGGCCACGCAGTTCGATCTGTCCGGCGGAAATCGGTTCGAAGCCGGCGATGGCTCTCAGCAGGGAGGTTTTGCCGCAGCCAGACGGTCCGACAAGGCAGGCGATTTCACCTGCTTCCAGCGAGAAGGCAATATGTTGCAGGATGCTTTTCCCGGCGTAGTCAATTTGCAGGTCCGTGACGGTGAGTTGCGATGTCATGTCATGGGGTATCCCTGGTGACGGCCACCCGGCGGGTCCGGGTAATGGTCCAACTGATCAAGATGACCGGCAGTATACCAGCAGCGACGATGGCCAGGGCAGCGGGCGCAGCCTCGGCGAGACGTTCATCCGATGCTAGTTCGTAGGCGCGCACGGCGAGGGTGTTGAAATTGAATGGCCTCAAAATCAGGGTGGCCGGGAGCTCTTTCAGGACGTCGACAAAGACCAGCAGCAGGGCGGTGAGCAGGGAGCCTTTCAGCATGGGCACGTGCACCTGTCTGAGGATTTGCAGGGGGCCATAACCGAAGGAGCGACCGGCTTCGTCCATGGATGGGGTGATTTTGCTCAGGCCGCTGTCCACCGTTTGCAGCGATACACCGAGAAACCGGGTCAGGTAGGCAAACACCACGGCCACCACGGTGCCACTGAGCATAAGCCCGGTGGAGATATCGAAATTGCTGCGCGCCCAGTTGTCGACGCTGTTGTCGATAAAGGAAAACGGAATCATCACGCCGACCGCAATCACCGGGCCGGGTACCGCGTAGCCCATGCCTGCCAGCCGGACGGCACCCTGCAGAATCTTGCCCGGAAATAGTCGTTGGCTGTAGGCCAGCAACAGCGCCAGCAGCAGAGCCAGCACGGCGGCGTAGCTGGCTAGCTCGAGACTGTTTGTCACCAGACCCATAAAGCGTGCATCGAGCACCTGGTCGGCAACACTGACCGTCCAGCTCAGCAATTGAGTGGCGGGCAGCAGAAATCCCAATGCGACAATACCGAAACAGAAGCCACTTGCCGCCACGGCCCGCATGCCCCGCAGTGAATAGCGGTGGATATCCTGATGGCGGCGGCTGGTGTGGTGGTAACGGGCGCGGCGTCGGGAGTAACGCTCTACCAGAATCAGAATCATCACGAAACCCATCAGCCCGGCAGCCAGTTGGGCCGCGGCGGCCGCACTGCCCATGCCGAACCAGGTGCGGAAAATGCCGGTGGTAAAGGTGGATACCCCGAAATATTGCACGGTGCCAAAATCCGCAAGGGTTTCCATCAATGCCAGTGACAGCCCGGCGATAATCGCCGGTCGGGCCAATGGCAGGGCGACAAACAGGAAGGTGCGCCATGGCCCGTTGCCCAGGGTGCGGCTGGCATCCAGCACACAGATGGACTGATTGAGAAAAGCGGCGCGGCTGAGCAGGTAAACATAGGGGTAGAGCACCAGCGTGAGCATGATGGCGGCCCCTTCGATCGAGCGGAGATCGGGGAAATAATAATCCCCGTAGCCCCAGCCGGTTAGTTCCCGCAGGGTGGTTTGTACCGGTCCCGAGAAGTCCAGCATGCCGGTATAGGTGTAGGCGATGATGTAGGCGGGCATGGCCATGGGCAGCAGCAGGGCCCATTCAAACAGGCCCCGGCCGGGAAACTGGCACATGCTGGTGAGCCAGCCGGTGCTCACCCCGATCAGCAGGGTGCCGATGGCGACGCCGAGCATCAGCAGCAACGAGTTGATAATGTAATCCGGCAGCACCGTGGCGGCCAGATGACTCCAGATTTCCCCAGTGGGTACAAACACGTAGCTCACCACGACAATCACCGGTAGCGCCAGCAACAGTGCCAGGAGCACTGCGCCGGTACTGATCAGTGTCTGTTGTTGTCGTGGAGAATCTGGCATGGAGGGGGCTTGGCAGGCTGCTAGCGCCAGCCAGCCCGATCCATCAGGCGCAGTGCCTCGCTGTTGCCGGCTCCCAGCTTGTAAAGTTCCACCGGGTCCGCCTTGAAGGTGCCCCAGCTGCTCAGTACCGGACCGATCTCGATATCATCGCGGATGGGGTATTCGCCATTTTCACGTGCATACCAGGATTGCGCCGCATCGGTGCTTAAAAATTCCAGCAGGGCAATGGCGTTGTCGCGGTTGGGTGCCGAGGCGGTGACGGCAGCACCGGAGATATTGACGTGGGCGCCACGACCATCCTGGTTGGGCCAGAACACGGCCATTTTCTCGGCGGCAGCCCGCTGCTCTTCGTCATCGCTGGTGAGCATGCCCGCCAGGTAATAGGTGTTGGCGATGGCCAGGTCGCACTGGCCGGCCGCCGCCGCTTTGATCTGGTCGCGGTCGCCACCTCTGGGTGGCATGGCGAAATTGGCTACCAACCCCTTGGCCCATTCCTCGGTGGCCTCCAGACCATTGGCGGCGATCAGCGATGCCACCATGGACTGGTTGTAAACATTGTTGGAAGAGCGAATACAGATTTTGCCTTTCCATTTAGGGTCGCTGAGGTCTTCGTAGTTGCTCAGTTCGGCCGGGTCCACTTTGTCCTTGACGTAAAGGATGGGCCGCGCACGCAGGGACAGACCAAACCAGTGGTTGCTGTCATCGCGATACATCACGGGGATGTTTTTCTCCAGTGTGGTCGATTCCACCGATTGGGTCAGGTTGGCCTCTTTGGCCCGGTACAGGCGGCCCACATCGGTGGTGAGCAGAATATCTGCGGGGGAGTTGCGGCCTTCACTCTTCAGGCGCTGAATCAGACCGTCGGCATCGCCGGTGACCAGATTGACCTCGATACCGGTCTGCTCGGTAAAGGTGTCCAGCAATGGCTTGATCAGCGCCTCGATCCGCGCGGAATACAAGTTGACTTCAGCGGCTGAGGCGACCGCTGTGGAGCAGGCCAGAAGCAGGCCCAGAATACAGTGTGGAAAACGCCTACTGATTTGCATAACACCCTCTCCGGTAGCAATAACCCTTAATGGTAATGAGATTTATTATTAAATGAAACAGTCGCTTTGAGAAAAATGTGGCAGATCGTTGCGCTGGATCAAATTATCATCTCTCATTGCAACGGGTGTCATCGGTTTGAAATAAACGGTGGGAAGCGGCTCTTGACCTTCCTATAATGGCCGGTGTCGAGGGGTCAGGGCGACAGTGTTCGCGTTGACCGTAGTGGTTGGCTGAAGGTGAGATAAAAATAACGATGTTGTTTGGCGTTTTATACGGGTGGATCCGTCGTAAACGGTTGCCGATCAGGGCCGATCAAGTCACCGGGTGCTCGCAGTGGTAGAGCGTGAGGCATGGGTCGTTCTGGCGGTGTTTGTGCTGATGCTGTCACTCGGTCTGATTTATTTTCTGCGGGGTTTGGCCGGCGGGGGGTTCAAACGCTACGAGCGCGTGGAACGTCAGGGTGGCAGCGCGCTGCTCGGCAAGGCGTTGATGAATTTTGCGGTTTGGTGTGTCGAGCCGCTGGTGAGGCTGTTGCAGCGCTGTTCGGTGACGCCCAATCAGGTCACGTTCGTGTCTTTGCTGTTCGGCCTGCTTGCCGCGGTGTCGATTGCCCTCGGCCATTTTGGCTACGGGTTCTGCCTGGCCCTGTTGTCCGGTGTCAACGATGTGCTGGACGGCATGCTGGCGCGGTTGCAGGCGACAGCGGATCGCGGTGGTGTGGTGCTCGATTCCACCATTGATCGCTATGTGGATTTTATGTTGCTGGCCGGGTGTGCGCTGTTTTTTCGCCACCAGACCTGGGCCCTGCTGGGTTGTCTGCTGGCCATTCATGGCTCATTCATGATCAGTTACACCACCGCCAAGGCGGAGGCCATGACGCTGGCCGTTCCCCGGGGTGCCATGAAGCGCACGGAGCGCTACGTGTATCTGTTGCTGGGATTGGCGGCCTCGGCATTCTGGCCGCAGGGCCTGCCGCTGTTGCTGGTGATCTGGCTCGTGGCCTTACTGGGTAATGTCTCTGCGGCGTTGCGATTCAGGGCGTTGTTCCTGTCGGCACGGGCGGGTTGACGGATGTTTTTTCGGGCGCAGACATCGGCTGTGGTGGCCACGGCTATCGATTTTCTGGTGATGATGCTGTGTTTTCAGGTGTTGGGTCTGCCGCTGGCGTTTGCCGTGGCGGCTGGGCCGATCAGTGGCGGGTTGGTAAACTTTTTTCTCAACCGCTGCTGGAGTTTCAATGCCCACCGGGAGGACATTGGCTGGCAGATCTATAGCTATATGCTGGTTTGTCTGATCGCCGCCGCCGCCAATGTGGTTGGCGTATTGACGTTGGTAGAGTATTTTTCACTGGATTATTTATTGGCAAGGATATTGGTGGCGACTGCGGTGGCATTGGCCATTAATTATCCCCTGCACCGGCGGGTGGTATTTGTGACCTCTGGCAGGTTTGTCAGCGACGACTAGGTTTTGCTGTTTTTGATGTTTAAGGAGCCCAAGTGGAAAGACAGAAAATAAAAATAGCGGTGGTGGGTGTGGGCAACTGTGCCAGCTCGCTGATTCAGGGAATTCACCACTACCGTTTGCGTGGGGTGCAGGATTCAATCGGTTTGCTGAATTACGAACTGGGCGGTTACCGGCCGGAAGATATCGAGGTGGTCGCTGCCTTTGATATCGATAAGCGAAAAGTGGGTCGGGATGTCAACGAGGCGATTTTTTCGCTGCCCAACTGTACTGCGGTATTTTGTCCGGATCTGCCACCCGGCGGTGTCACAGTTTCCATGGGCAATGTGCTGGATGGTTATTCAGAGCATATGGCGGGTTACGGCGATGATCGCACGTTTCTGCTCTGCTCCGACCCCCAGCCGAGCCTGGCCGATGTGGTGGCGCAGTTAAAGGATGCAGCGGTGGATGTGGTGATGAACTATCTGCCGGTGGGTTCCCAGAAAGCTACTGAGTTTTATGCCGAGTGCGCCCTGGAGGCCGGTTGTGCCTTTGTTAACAATATCCCGGTATTCATTGCCAGTAATCCGGACTGGGCCGCCCGCTTCAAGGCAAAGAACCTGCCGATTATCGGCGATGATATCAAGGCGCAGTTGGGGGCGACGATTCTTCACCGCACGCTGGGTAACCTGTTCAAAAATCGCGGCGTGAAACTGGAGCGGACCTACCAGCTGAATACCGGTGGTAACACGGATTTTCTGAATATGCTGAATCGGGATCGCCTGGCCTCCAAGAAAGAGTCCAAGACCGAAGCGGTGCAGAGTGCTATTCCCCAGCGGCTGGCCGATGAGAATATTCACGTGGGGCCGAGTGACTATGTGCCCTGGCAGAATGACAACAAGGTCTGCTTTATCCGCATGGAGGGCAAATTGTTCGGCGATGTGCCGATGAATATTGAACTGCGGCTGTCGGTGGAGGATTCGCCAAATTCCGCCGGGGTGGCCATCGACACCCTTCGCTGTGCGAAGCTGGCGCTGGAGCGCGGTATCAGTGGGACTGTGGATATTCCCTCGGCGTTCTTCTGCAAACATCCGCCGCGCCAGATTCCGGACGACGAGTCCTATGCTGCACTGATGGCGGAGTGGGTCTAGCCCGACAGGCTTTTCAGCTGTATCCGCATCGACAGGTCAATGGCCCGGCAGTGCTTCGTCAGGCTGCCGGATGACAGGTAATCGATTCCTTCGATAGCTTTTGAGGAGAGGTTGTCCATTTCCAGGTTGCCGGACACTTCCAGTCTGGCGGCCCCCCGGTTTATGGCGATCGCTTCGCGGATCTGTTTTTCATCGAAATTGTCCAGCATGATAATGTCGGCTCCGGCCTGCAGCGCCTGCTGAAACTCCTCCAGACTCTCTACTTCCACCTCGACAGGTTTGCCGGGGGCGATCTCCCGTGCCTTGGTGACTGCAGCGGCGATGCCACCACAGGCGGCAATGTGGTTCTCCTTGATCAGAAAGGCGTCGTACAGCCCGATACGGTGGTTGTGACAACCGCCCACGGTCACCGCATATTTTTGCGCCAGACGCAGGCCGGGGATGGTTTTTCGAGTGTCGAGAACCTGAATGGTCGTCCCTTTTACCAGTGCCGCAAACTGCCGTGCAATGGTGGCGGTGCCGGAGAGGGTCTGCAAAAAGTTCAGCGCGGTGCGCTCGCCGGTCAGCAGGCTGCGGGCCGGTCCGGAGAGGGTCAGGAAAGTTTCCCCCGGTTTTACCTCGTCACCGTCGCGAACCCGCCATTCGATCCTGACGGCGGGGTCCAGCTGGGCGAACACTTCATCCACCCAGGCCGTTCCGCATACCACCATCTGTTCACGGGTAATGACGCTGGCCTCGGCAGTGTTTTCTTCTGGAATCAGGAGGGCAGTAATATCCCCTTCGCCGATATCTTCTGCGAGGGCCTGCTTGACGGAGGTGGAGATATGGTTTTCAGGCAAATTCTTTGACATAGGGTATCCAGCTGCGATCCGGGCATATTACAACAGTCGTTTATGGGGGAATAGGCTGGTGTGGAATAAGTTGCGGCAGTCATTGGCGGCAGCAAGTGTGACCTGTTTCTCGGTTTTGGACAAAGTCCTGATCGGCTGGTCAGTTATGGGAACTGGTTGGCGTTTCACTTATCCCGGGTGCTGGGTATGGGACCTATAATCTGAGTCAATATTTGACCACTTCGTCTAATACGATTTATCTCCGAGCAGGCCACACAATGATGAACGAGCGTTTGAAATTAGTTGAGGCTGAAAAAATGAAGGCCAGGGGCTTTGAAATGCCTGAGTCCCTTCGCCAGTTGAGAGATCACGCAAAAGTCGTTTTGGATCAGCGGCTGGCTGAAGTTTTTGACCATGTGGATGATACGTTTTTCGATCTTGCCGATCGGGCGGCGAGTAACGGTGAGCAGGCAACGTATTTCGATGCGATGCGGTTGATTCGTCTGCAACGAAAATCAATTGAACATAAATTTTCACAGGCCATCGACAATTCCTTTCAACGGCTTGGCAACCGAGGATATCGGGGTGCCAGCCCCAGGGCATCCGCAGCGGAGAGCCCGGCGGGTCTCACGCTGGTGGAAAACGAAGATCTCGAAGAGATGATTGCCATGGACAGCATGGTTTCCAAGGTGGCGAAGCGCCATAAATACGATCTCAAGCTGCTGGTGATGCGGATAAATTCCATAGTGCCCAGTGAAGTCACCGCAATAAACAACCCCCTTGGCCCGGACATTATCTGTGAATCACTGCGGCAGACACTATTGGAGCTGGAAATTGATATTCGCTCAAAACTGGTGTTGCTTAAACTGATTGACCGACATGTCATGGATGCTGTTGGGACTCTATTGGTTGACGGTAACCGGTTGCTCCGTAAATTCGGTGTATTGCCTGACCTGGAAAAGCAGCAGGCAAAAAAAGCGATCAACCCCAATCAATCTGCTCAGGGCAGTGGTGCGGCCAAGAAACCGGATTATCAAGAAGGCAACTCCGCCTTTGCAAAACATGGCGCTGAGAGATCCGGTGGCCACAGCCAGCTTATTTCTCAATTACAGGAATTTCTGGGGCAACCGGATAATTATGCTTATGCTTCGGCACCTAACGCATCCATCAGCCAGGATCAGCTGGTCTCTCTGGTTTCCGGCCTTCAGCGCGAGTGGGGCGAGAGCAGCCACAGTGAGGGTGGGCTGCTTGGTCTGATTGAGGGCCGACTCCAGCAACAGGGCGGCCCGGGTCTGGGGCGGCAGGATTACAGTGTGGTCAGCCTGTTGGATCAGCTGTTCTCGAGAATGCACAGTGAAAACCATATTTCGGGCGGGTTTTCCCGTGAGTTGCGGAAGCTGGAATTACCCCTTCTGAGAATCGTGCTTCAGGACCCCAGCTTTTTTGATAAGGAGAAACACCCGGCAAGAAGGTTGATCAATGAGATAACACAGGTTGCCATAGGGTTTCCCGAAGATGCGGATATCAATACCGATCCTGTGGGTAGAGCTATCTCTGAAATCGCCCAGAAGCTTTCGGCTGAAGAAACCATGGGTACGGAGGACCTTAAACAGTTGCTGCTCGACTTCATTCAGCTGACAGAAAAGGAACGTCGCAAGGCTCTCATGATGGAGCAGCGCGTTATAGAGAAAGCGGCGGCATCCGAAAAGGTCAATCAGGCACACCAGTTGGTCGACAAGACCCTGAATGAGCGCATGCAGGGCAAGTCTTTCCCTCGACTGTTGGTACATTTTGCCGAGAAGGCCTGGTGCCGGGTGATGTTCATGGCCTGTCTGCGGACTGAATCGTCGCCCGAGCAGTGGGAAACTGCGGTTGGGATTCTGGACCGGGTGCTGGCACATGCAGATGGCGGTGAGGTGAGTGATGACGACGTCAAGTCGCTATTGGCTGCCATTCAGGAACACCTCGAAGATATCGCTTATGAATCCTATGACCTGGGTCGGCTGATCATCAGGCTCGAGGAATACTTTTATCGCAATAAAGCTGAAAACGATAAACCCGATGAAGGTGTTGGCCAGACAGAACCCGTCGCTGAGGAATTGACCGGCCAACCGGAAGAGGTGGCCGGGCCGAAAGTACAGACCATCGTTGTTGCCAATAAACCACATGAGACAGTGGTTATCAGGAAAATTAAAACGGACATGCCGGGGCAGCGCAAACTGGAGGAGGATGCTGTCACTGAAGGTGATGAGGCGGCAGATCCTGATGAAGCGTCTCTGAAGGCACTCAATTCTCTCTGTCGCGGCGCCTGGGTTGATTTTCTGGATGAAACTTCTTCCAACAAGCGCTGCAAGGTGGCTGGAGTGATATCTCCCCCGGGAATCTATATTTTCGTGAACCGCCAGGGCACCAAGGTGGCTGAGATGAACCGCAACCGCACGGCCATCAGCATACAAAACAAAAACCTGGTTGTGTTGGATAACTCACACTTGTTTGACAATACTTTGGAGCGCGTAATAAAGGATATTCGAACCAGCCGCCAGGCTCACTAGCCTTATTGTTGCAACACTTTTTCTGATGCCCTCTTCTGCGGCAAATGAACAGTTGGTGCCATAGCCGGCCAGTTTCAGTGGCCGGGCACCCTTGTTGTTCCCTGTTGTTAAGCTATTCTTCCAGGACAACCTGAGACTCGAATGTGCAGGTAAGTTATGATCAGCAACTGGTTGTTTTGGAGTAGAGGGCAGAAGTGACAGATGTAGATAAGCTATCAGTAGCTTTGTTTCGGTTGCCTCGGCCACTACTGGCGCTCAAGGGGCGTGTCCATACGTTCCTCTCTTCCCGTCTGAACAATATGTTTGATCAGGTGGATGACACCTTTTTCGATCTCGCCGATCGCGCGGACAACAATCGCCAGCAAACCATGTATTTTGATGCGATGCGTCTGATCCGGATGGAACGAAAAAATATCGAGCACAATTTTTTTGGTGTGCTCACCCAGAGCTTTCAGCAGCTGGGCCAGCACCAGGATCCGGAACTACCCACTCAGGAGCCCGAAGGGCTGGAAGTGGTGGAGAACGAACAGCTCGAAGAAATCATCGCACTGGATACCATGGTGTTTCGGGTATCGGAGCTCTGCAAGCCTGAACTCGAAGCCCTCAATACCCGTCTCAGCTCCATGGTGCCGGCCTCGGTGACCATGAAAAACAATCCGGTCGGGCCGGATGTGATCTGTGAATCCTTTAATGAGGCCGTGGCTCACCTCGAACTCAAACTGCCGGTTAAGCTGGTGCTGTTCAAGTTGTTTGACCGTCAGGTAATGGTGTCGTTGAAGGATTTTCTGGTGGAGGGCAACAAGCGTCTCCGCGATATGGGCGTGTTGCCCGATCTGGAGCAGTTGCGCAAGGCTCGGGTTGAACAGCGACAGCAGGAAAAACCCCCGGCGCCCCCGCCGGAACAGGCGTCTGTGGCTGGCGCCGCACATTCCTCCTCTTCCCCCGCCTCTTCCACTGCCCCGGCTTCTGCTTCTGGAGAGACCGCTGGTCAGCCCGGCCCGGATAGCCGCGCTACCGACAGTCGCCATCAAGCCGGTACCGGCCAGCCGACCAATCGCAGGCAGGATGATGGCCAGCGCTATGGTCAGTTGCTTTCACAGCTGAAAAATCTGTTGCACTGGGGTGCGTCGGGTAAGTCGGGTTCCGAGGCTGCTGACACGCGCCAGCGCATTGAGGGGGACCAGCTCGTCTCCATGGTGGGCGATTTGCAGCAGGACTGGTCCAATGCGGTCAGCGCTGAAGCTGACGACAGCGAAGGGCTTTTACAACTTATTGATGGCCATCTCGAGCGGCAGGGAGAAGCCAGTCTCGGCGGTACTGAGCGAGGACTCGTCGATTTGCTCGACAGGTTGTTTGTCAAGGTCAATCACCAGACGATTGCCTGTGCCCAGTTGGCGACGGAATTGCGCAAGCTGGAGTTGCCTATTCTGCAGCTCGCCCTCAAGGACAACACATTTCTTGATCGGGAAAAGCACCCGGCCAGACGGCTGTTAAACGAAATTGCCGAAGCGTCCATCGGTTACACGGAAAAGGTCGATGTTGATGAAGATCCGGTTGCGCGAGCAATTTCCAGTGTGGCCGATGAGCTCGCCGGGCAGCCTCCCGGCGACCATGCTGCGCTGACACAATTGCTGCTGAACTTCATTGATCTGGTAGAAAAAGAGCGGCGCCGTGTTGCCGTACTTGAGCAGCGGCTGATGGAGGAGGCGACTGCCACAGAAAAGGTCAACCATGCGCATCAGGCCGTGGTGAAGGTGCTGATGGAGCGTGTAAAGGGCAAAACCCTGCCGCGTTTTGTGGTCAGTTTTGCCGAAGACGCCTGGTGCAAGGTGTTGTTCCTGAACCACGTGCGGTCCGGTCAGGATTCTGAAGAATGGCATGGCAGCATTCGGTTGCTGGATCGTTTGCTTGAGCTGGTCGCCCAGGGGCAGACGGATGCCGGGGTTGTCGCACCGGTACTGGCAACCATCAAGGACAGTCTGGAAAATGTCTCCTACGACGACTATGACATGGGCCGTTTGCTGGGGGCGATGGAACAGTATTTTCGTGGCGAACCCGTTACTGGCAGCGAGGAGAGCTTGCGCCACGGTGTGTCTGCCAGCCCCCTGCAGTCGGTGCTGGTGGATGCGCTCAGAACCAATATTCCGGGTAATCCTGCCGCGCTGGGGGAAGATTCCGATGGCTCGGTGGATGAGCAATATCTGCGTCGCGCCGATAGCCTCACCAGAGGAGCCTGGGTTGAAATGACCGATGACGGTGCCGACAAGCGACGTTGTAAGCTGGCGGGTGTTGTGTTGCCTTCCGGTAAATTTATTTTTGTGAATCGCCAGGGTGCCAAAGTATCTGAAAAGCACCGCAACCGGGTGGCGATGGATCTGCAAACCGAGAAGCTGCGTCCACTGGAAAAAACCCAACTGTTTGATCGTGCCCTGGAAGGTGTGGTCGGTGAGATGTGCCAGTCCCGATCGGTGCATTGAGGCTATGTTGGCTTACCTGCTGCAAACAAGAGGCTGCGGTGCTGCCCTCGCTAATTCTTTAATCCATGGACAATCCCCACTAGTATTCAGGTGTTTCTTTGTTGGGAGCATAGACTATTTCTGGTTTTTCTATCGATTCGCAAGGCTGGCTGACGGGTGCGCGGCATGTGCCCTCGCCGAATTTTAATCAACGGCCGGCAACGGCGGCGTTATCACTGCTGGTGATCCACAATATCAGCCTGCCGCCCGGTGAATTCGGCGGGACGCACATCTGCGATTTTTTTACCAATTGCCTGGATGCCGACGCTCATCCCTATTTTCGCGAAATTGTCGATCTCAGGGTCTCCGCCCACCTGTTGATCCGGCGCGATGGTGACGTGGTGCAGTTTGTATCGTTTCACGATCGTGCCTGGCATGCGGGACAGTCCTGCTTTGACGGGGCGGAAAACTGTAATGACTTTTCATTGGGGATAGAGCTAGAGGGCAGTGATGACAAGCCCTACACCGATCAGCAGTACCGCTGTCTGGCGGCGCTGGTTCGGGTTTTGCTGGCGCACTACCCCGGCCTGTCAAAACAGCGTATTGTCGGTCACAGTGACATCGCTCCCGGCCGCAAGACCGATCCGGGCCCCTGCTTTGACTGGCGGCGATTAAGCGCTGCCCTGGAGGCGTGATATGGAGTTTATTGTAATTGTGGTGGGGCTTTTGCTGTTGCGTCAGCTGGGTTCGTTGGCGTCGATCCAGTCCGATGGTTGGTTTCACCGGTTCTGTGATCGGCTTGCCAACTGGCCAAAGCTTCAGTCTGCTTTCCGCGTGCAGCAGGTGATCACCCTATTGCTGCCGGTAGCTGCCTTGGCGCTGGTAATCGGGTTGCTGGGCAACAGCTGGTTGGGTTTGCCGCAGTTTGTGCTGAGTCTGCTGGTGTTTCTCTATGCGCTCGGGCGCGGCAGCCTGGAGCCTGAGGTGGCAGACTATGAGGAAGACCTGGGGCGAGGTGATCATCAGGCAGCTTATCGCGATGTTGCGGTGCTCAGCCCCGAGCGTCAGGACGATGTGATGAATGCGGATCAGTCCCGCCAGGCGGCCCTGGAGGTGATTGCCTACCGCTACTTCGAACGTTATTTTGCTGCGATGTTCTGGTTCATCCTGGCGGGTGCTCCCGGTGCACTGTTATACCGGCTGTCAGTGATTCGGCGGAACCGCGCAGCCACAACCGGCGAGTCTGTCGATGCCGGGTGGCTCTGGTTGCTGGAATGGTTGCCGGTCAGGCTGGTGGGTATATCCATGTGCTTTGTGGGTAATTTTTCGGCCTGTCTCAGACGCTGGCAGCGTTCCTTTTTTTCTTCTGCCGAAAGTGCTGAGGTGTTGGGCAGTTATGTGGAGCACGCTGTGCCCGAGGATGAGGTGGCGCTCAATGCGGCCGGTGAAGAGATGCCGGCCAACCTTCAGGCACTGTTCACCCGGACCTTGATCTTTGCGCTGTCAATGGTGGCGCTTTTGGTAGTGCTCTGGTGAGGGCGGTGGTTCATTCGTGCCAGCGGAACAACAGGCCTGCCAGGGTAATGAATACTGCTGTCATGGCGGCCAGTGCCAGTAACTGAGGTGCCACCTGTACGATCCCGGCCCCTTCCAGCATGACCTCCCTGGCCGCCGACACCAGGTGGGTTAACGGCAGCAGTTGGGAGAGTTGCTGTAACCAGTTGGGTGCATCGTCAAGCGAGAACCACAGTTCCGACAGCAACAGCATGGGAAAACTGATCAGGTTGAGCAGGCCGTTGGCCAGTTCTTCGCTGGCGGTGCGGGTGGCCATCAGCAGTGAAATACTGATAATGGACAGGTTGCCGATGATGGCGATCAGCAGTAACAGCAGGTAACTGCCCGCCATCATGAAGCCGATGAACAGATGGCAGATCAGAAATACAATGACGGTCACGGCGAGCATGATGCCCAGTCGCGACAGCCCCTGGGATATCAGGAATTCCCAGGCCCTGAGAGGGGTAGCCTGAAGTCGTTTCAATACACCATTTTTGCGGTAGCGGACGATCACATAGCCAATCCCCCATAAACCACTGAACATCATGTTCATGGCCAGTATTCCCGGGATGGCCCAGTCGATGTAGCGAATTTTCTTGCCGCTGACCTCCTGCTTCTGCCAGTCCGGCTGAGGTGGCAACGTTGTCCCGGTCTGTTGCCGGGCGAGCAGCAACTTTTCCAGTAGTCGGCCCTTGGCCGATTCGGTATTGACCCAGTACCGGGGTGGCTGCTGGGTGGTGAGGAGAATATCCAGTTGATGAAATTGTACCCGCCGCAGGGCCTCCTGTCGGTCGGTGTATTCCACTAGGCCAATGGCGGTTTCTTCACCGAAGGGGTGTGTGTAGGCGCGGTCGGACGCAGAGTCGATCAACAGGCCGGCGCGGAATATTTCCTCGTTTTCAGACGAGAACGCGACCGCCAGCACAATCACGATAAACGGGGTGGCAATGAATGACCAGAACAGGGAGCCTTTATCCCGGTAGTATTCGCGGTTTCTCGCCATCCACAGGGCCAGTATTCGTCGCATGGGTTTATTCCCTTAAATGGTGGCCGGTGAGTTTGAGGAACAGATCGTCCAGGGAGGGGTTGCGGACTCGCAGGGAACGCAGGTTGATATTGAGGGCCACCAGCTCGGCGAGGGTTTTTTCGACGTTGGAGGTGGCGACGGCAATACCGTCTTCACGGACTTCAACCCGGCTGCCAAGGCTTGCCAGGTCATCGTCGAGATCTTCCCGGTTGAGACAGATATAGCTGTCCTTAAAGTGCTGGCGCAACAGGGACTGGGGCGACCCCTCGGCGATGATATTCCCCTTGTCCATAATAATCAGCTGATCGCACAATAGTTCGGCTTCTTCCATGTAATGGGTGCTGAGCAGCACGGTTTTGCCGCGGGCCTTGATGGTTCGTATCAATGACCAGAAGTGTCGTCGGGACTGGGGGTCGAGTCCGGTGGTGGGTTCGTCCAGAAACAGAATTTCCGGGTCGTTAATCAGTGCCACGGCCAGCAGCAGGCGTTGGCGCTGGCCACCGGACAGGCGGGTGGCATAGGTGTCCAGGAAATCTTCCAGTTGGCACAGCTCGATCAGTGCTTCAATGGGCGTGCTGTTGGCGTAAAAGCGGGCAAACAGGGCCAGCACTTCGCGGGTTCTGAGGTAGTCCATCAGCGAGGTGGATTGAAACTGTATGCCGGTTTCCTCCAGAAAGCTGCTGTCCCTGAGTTTGCCCCTGTAGTAGATCTCTCCCGAGCTGGGTTTGGTGATGCCTTCCACCATTTCGATGGTGGTGGTTTTCCCCGCGCCATTGGGCCCGAGCAGCCCGAAACAGGCCCCTTTGGGAATGGCAAAGGAGATATCATCCACAGCTTTCAGTGAACGAAATGATTTGCTCAGGTTGCGTACTTCGAGGATGGCTGTCATGGCGGCGTAGTGTATAGCATCTGCAGGATTATCTGTTAGGGTATTGCCCTGTTTGGAGAGGCGTCGTTATGGCATTGAAGGATGGTACGGCAAGCTGGGGTGAGGCGGTGCGGGTCTACTCCAGACCACAGGTCATTGCCATGCTGTTTCTCGGCTTTGCCGCCGGTTTGCCCCTGTTGCTGGTGTTCTCGACACTGACCGCCTGGCTCAGGGATCTGGGGATCAGCCGCAGTACAATCGGTTTCTTTGGTTGGGTCGGCATCACCTATTCCATCAAGGTCCTCTGGGCGCCGGTGGTGGATCGACTCAGGCTGCCGGTGTTGACCCGGCTGCTGGGTCAGCGGCGCAGCTGGATATTGCTCGGTCAGATGGGGGTGATGCTGGGGTTGATGGCGATGGTACTCACCGATCCGACCGTGTCGCTGGTCAGCGTCGCCATTTGTTCGCTGCTGGTGGCTTTTTCCGCCTCCACCCAGGATGTGGCCATCGATGCATTCCGGATCGAGTCGGCCATTGATGAATACCAGGGCGCGATGTCGGCCATGTACATCTTTGGCTACCGGATCGCCATGCTGGTTGCCGGTGCCGGTGCCTTTTATCTCGCCGATTGGTCGGGCTGGAGTACGGCGTATCTGTGTATGGCGTTGCTGATGCTGGTCGGCGTGGTAACCGTGTTGCTGGTCAGTGAACCCGAGCGGGCCGTTCCAGCCGAAACCCGGCAGCTTGAATCCGGTCTGCAGCATAGCTTGCACGCTGACCGGCCCGGTTGGTGGTTCAGGCTGGAGAGCTGGTTTCTGGGGGCGGTGGTGGCACCGTTTGTGGAGTTTTTTCGACGCAACGGGACCTGGGCCATTCTGATCCTGTCCTTTATCGGTCTTTATCGGCTCAGTGATATCACCATGGGTATCATGGCCAACCCGTTTTATCTCGATCTCGGTTTCAGCAAAACGGATATCGCCAATGTTGGCAAGCTCTACGGCTTTGTGATGACCCTGGTCGGCTCCTTTCTGGGGGGGCTGCTGGTGGTGCGTTACGGTATTTTTCGGCCCCTTTTTGCCGGTGCGGTCATGGTGGCGCTGACCAATCTGCTGTTTGTGAAGCTCGCGCTGGTGGGCGCTGATCTGACCTGGCTGGCGGTAGCCATCAGTGGCGACAATTTGAGCGGTGGTTTTGCCAATGCCGCTTTTATCGCCTATCTGTCCAGTATGACCAATCGGGCCTATACGGCGACCCAGTATGCGTTGTTCAGTTCGTTGATGACGCTGCCGGGAAAATTTTTCAGCGGATTTTCCGGCGTGATTGTCGATGCCAGTAGTTATGAGCTGTTTTTTACCTACGCGGCACTGATGGGATTGCCCGCCGTATTGCTCTCCTGGCTACTGTGGCGGCATGCGCTGGTTGCGGGTCAGCCCTTCCAGCCAAACCCGGATAAATCCACCCTGCCCTGAGTCACAGTCACGCCCTCGCTTTCAAGTCGCTGTTTCTGACGCCGGTACGACGGGCTGTCCAGCGGGAAAGCAATTGAGCCATCAGCCCTGAGCACCCGGTGCCAGGGCAGCGTTGACTCTGCGGGAAGCTGGCTGAGAAGTCTGCCCACCTGTCGCGCGCCCCGGGGAAGTTGCGCGAGTGTGGCCACGCAACCGTAGCTGGTGACGAATCCCGGGGGAATGGCATTGAGCACAGTGTAGATGCGCAGTTGATCTTCGTACGTCATGGCCAATGATAGAAATGTTTTCTTTCTTTCGTCCAGTAATTGCCTTGAATTTAGCGGTAACTGCCCCCATTTCGTTGGCTATGGGTTCAGGAGGATGGCTTTGAGATATCTGTTGCTGCTTTTTATCGTGATGCCGGTCGTGGAGATGTGGTTGCTGATCACGGTCGGGCGACAGATTGGGGCGCTGCCAACCATCGGACTGGTGTTACTCACGGCTGTTGTGGGGGTAGCGCTGTTGCGGGCACAGGGTTTTGCAACTTTGTTCAGGGCCCGGCAGAAAATGGATCTCGGTGAATTGCCGGCCATGGAAATGGCGGAGGCCATCGTGTTGGCGGTTTGCGGGGCATTGCTCCTGATGCCGGGCTTTGCGACCGATGTGCTGGGGTTTGCCGGTTTGATTCCCCCCGTGCGGTATTGGTTGGTCTCCAGGTTTGTGAAAAACCTGGTGGTGGTTCGCCATCAGGCACCGCCTGCCAGTGACCCTTTCTGCGCCGATCAGCCTCCCCAAAAAGGCGAAGGCAAGACCCTTGAGGGGGAATTCTGGCGGGACCAGGACAATGAAAAATGAAGGTTGAACGCACGAAATATTTTTTAGGGCCCTTGAAATAGCTTCAGGAGCCTCCACATAGTGCACAGCTCGGTTACATCCGGACTCTGTTCTTATTAATAGGGTAGAACGTTAAAAGTTGGAGAGAAACACAATGAAAATTCGTCCCTTACACGATCGTGTCGTTATTCGTCGCAAGGAAGAAGAAGAAAAAACAGCCGGTGGCATCCTGTTACCTGGCTCCGCCAAGGAAAAACCCAATGAAGGTGAGGTGGTCGCCGTAGGTATTGGGCGAGTGCTGGATAACGGTGAAGTTCGCCCGGTCGACGTCAAGGTTGGTGACAAGGTGGTATTCGGTAAATATGCCGGCAGCGACACCATTGAAATTGACGGTCAGGAACTGGTTATTCTGTCTGAAAGCGACATCAAGGCCGTTATCACTGGATGATGCCTTGTTGCTCAGTAAATTTAATTAGCGCGATTTTTTAAGGAAGGTTAATTATGTCAGTCAAAGACGTAAAGTTTGGAGATGATGCACGCCACCCGATGCTAGCAGGTATCAATATTCTGGCGGACGCCGTAAAAGTTACCCTGGGGCCAAAAGGCCGCAATGTGGTTCTGGAGAAATCTTTTGGTGCGCCCACTGTCACCAAAGATGGTGTTTCTGTGGCCAAGGAAATCCAGCTGAAGGACAAGTTCCAGAACATGGGTGCGCAAATGGTGAAGGAAGTTGCCTCCAGAGCATCCGATGATGCGGGCGATGGTACTACCACGGCCACTGTGCTGGCCCAGGCGATTGTTAATGAAGGCTTGAAGTCCGTTGCCGCGGGTATGAACCCGATGGACCTGAAGCGCGGTATCGACAAAGCCGTAATTGCCGCTGTGGCAGAAATTGCGAAACTGGCAAAGCCCTGCACGAACAACAAGGAAATTGCCCAGGTCGGTACGATTTCTGCCAACAGTGATGCCCACATCGGCGATGTCATCGCCGAGGCGATGGACAAGGTTGGCAAGGAAGGCGTCATCACGGTAGAAGAGGGTACTGGTCTGGAGAATGAGCTGGATATCGTGGAAGGTATGCAGTTTGATCGCGGTTACCTGTCGCCTTACTTTATCAATAATCAGGAAAGCATGAGTGTCGAACACGACGATGCCTTCATTTTGTTGGTTGATAAGAAAATTTCCAATATTCGCGAGTTGTTGCCGCTGCTGGAGAACGTTGCCAAAGCCGGCAAGCCATTGATCATTATTGCGGAAGATGTGGAAGGTGAAGCACTAGCTACGCTCGTGGTTAACAATCTGCGTGGTATCGTCAAGGTCGCCACCTGTAAAGCACCGGGATTTGGTGATCGTCGCAAAGCCATGCTGGAGGATATTGCTGTCCTCACCGGTGGTACGGTGATTTCTGAAGAAGTGGGTCTGGACCTGGAGTCAGCGACGCTGGATCACCTGGGTACTGCCAAGCGCGTGGCCATGACCAAGGAAAATACCACTATTGTGGACGGTTCTGGCGATCACGGCGCCATTCAGGGTCGAGTCAATCAGATTCGTGCCCAGATCGAAGATACTTCTTCGGACTACGACCGTGAAAAGCTGCAGGAGCGCGTTGCCAAACTGGCTGGCGGTGTTGCAGTGATCAAGGTCGGTGCTGCCACTGAAACGGAAATGAAAGAGAAGAAAGCCCGTGTGGAAGATGCGCTGCACGCCACCCGTGCTGCAGTAGAGGAAGGTGTTGTGCCCGGCGGTGGTGTTGCCCTGATTCGTGCACTTCAGGCGATTGAGTCGCTGAAAGGTGATAACCACGACCAGGATGCCGGCATCAGTCTTGCCCGTCGTGCCATGGAAACCCCGCTTCGCCAGATCGTTACCAACGCCGGTGAGGAAGCCTCCGTGGTGGTGGCTAAGGTCAAGCAAGGTGAAGGCAACTACGGTTACAACGCCGGCACAGGTGAATACGGTGACATGATTGCCATGGGTATTCTCGACCCGGCTAAAGTGACCCGTACTGCGCTGCAGGCGGCAGGTTCGATTGCCGGTCTGATGGTGACCACTGAAGCCATGGTGGCAGAGGCTCCCCAGGACAATAATGCTGGTGGTGGCATGCCCGATATGGGTGGTATGGGCGGTATGGGTGGTATGGGCGGTATGATGTAATTTGCCGCAGCAAACGCCCTGCACAAAAAAAGGCTCCCAAGTGGGAGCCTTTTTTATTGGATACAGCAAATTGCTCAGGCAAAGTTGCCGTTGACGAACTCCCAGTTCACTAACTTCCAGAAGGCTTCCAGGTAGTTGGGGCGGGAATTGCGGTAGTCGATGTAATAGGCGTGTTCCCAGACATCGACCGTGAGCAGCGGCGTGACACTGTCGTCGGTCAGCGGGGTTTCAGCATTGCTGGTATTGACGATGGCGACGGACCCATCCACTTTTTTCACCAACCAGGTCCAGCCTGAGCCGAAGTTGCCGGCGGCGCTGGTGTTGAACGCTTCCTTGAACTTGTCGAAAGAGCCGAAAGCACGGTTGATGGCGTCGGCGAGCGGGCCGGTGGGTTCTCCGCCGCCATGGGGGCTTAGGCAGTTCCAGTAGAACGTGTGGTTCCATATCTGGGCGGCGTTGTTGAAGGTGCCCCCGGAGGCGGTTTTCACAACTTCTTCAAGGCTTTTGCCTTCGAACTCGGTACCGGGAACCAGGCCGTTCAGCTTGTCGACGTAGGTTTTGTGGTGTTTGCCGTAATGGTACTCCAGGGTTTCCTGGGATATCTGCGGGGCGAGGGCATCCATCGCATAGGGAAGCTCAGGTAATGTAAAAGCCATGATGGTCATCCTTTGGTTACAACGATAAAGGCGCCGTGGATGCGTTGTTGCAGCAACGCGCATCCGTTTGGCGGAGAGATTTATTCCAAGTGGACGCGGCTGGGGTGGGGAGGTTTGCGAATGGATAACCGGGGACGATACCACCCGATTATCCGGAAAGACCTTCCAAAAGCCTGCCGAGAAAAGTTGGCGTCCATTGGATATGTCAGTGTAGCAAACATTGGAAGGAAAGGCCTGGCCTGTACTGAGCCGGGTTTTAGCCGACCTGTCAGGAAAAACCACGGCCTGGCGGCGGCTTTTTATCTTCAGGGCATTTTGTGACAGAATTAAACAGACGTGGTGGGTGGTCCCGGTTGCTATAATTGCGGCGTCGGGGGGATTTATCCATAGCCCAACAAGTGCTCAAATGCTTTAATAACAAGAAAATTAACTATAACAATCACTCGCTGTCTGTAAGGAGATTTACATGGAATTCATTAACTTCCTCATCCGCTGGGGGCATCTGCTGTTCGGTATTACCTGGATTGGCATGTTGTACTACTTCAATTTTGTACAGGGTGGCTATTTCAAGCAGGCTACCCCTGAAGCGCTGGCCGATGCCAAAGCCAAGCTGGCGCCCAACGCCTTGTGGTGGTTCCGCTGGGGCGCCATGTTTACGTTTATTACCGGTGTTTTGTTGCTGGGTGGGCTATCCCACAATAACCAATTCAACAACTCCATCGTCATCGCTGCCCTTATGGGTACGTTGATGTTTCTGAACGTCTGGCTGATTATCTGGCCAAACCAGCAAGTCGCCCTGGGCATGAAAGAGGGTGATGGCCCCGCAGCCGGTGCCAAGGCGCTGCTGGCCTCGCGCACGAATGTGCTGTTTTCCGGGCCTATGGCCTTTGGCATGCTGGCAAGTCCCCATGCATCACAGTGGGGTGGCAGTGGTTACGGTACCGGCGTTGGTGGGATCGATCTGATTGTCTGCCTCGTGATCATTGCTGCGCTCGAAGTAAATGCGCTGATGGGTAAGCAGGGACCCATGGCATCAGTGAAAGGCGTTATTCATGCAAGTCTCGGTCTGACGGTGGTGCTGTTTGGTATTCTCTACTATCTGTAATCACTGCACGGCATAAAAAAGCCGGCCCTGGGGCCGGTTTTTTTGTGCTTGAGGCGTATATAATAATGCGCTCCGCTCGGGCGGGGGTGTGTCCATACTTGAACGATGTTTTGTAACCAAAGGTTAACGCCATCATGACAGACAGGGATTTTAAGCGCTTTGATCCAATCGTCCCGGAAAGTGATGACCGTATTGGTCGATCCTCGGGTGGTACGGTTGACGACGGCCGCAGGCGAGCTGCGAAACGGCCGCCACCGTCTGATCCGCGCGGTGGTGGATCCATCGGCGCCGTCTGGAAGTTTTTGGTGCTGGTGCTGTTGCTGGGGGTTGCCGGAATGGGCTATCTGCTGGTTCAGGAGAAAGCTCACCTGGCGCAATTGCAGTCCCGCTTTGACGAGCTGGAAGCCAAGATCGTATCCACGGATGAATCGCTCAATCAGTCTGGTGCCACCCTCGGTATGAAAATACGCGAACACAGTGAAACACTGGATAAGCACTGGTCGGAAATTCGTAAATTGTGGGGTGTTTCCTATGATACAAACCGTAAAAACATCGAATCCCAGGGCGCTACCCTCGCTGCGCAGGATAAGACCATCAAAGGTTTGCAGTCCTCTGCTGCGGCGCGCAAGCAGGAGATCGCTGCTTTAGCCGCGAAAGTTGACAAGGCCGGTCAGTCGGTGGAAACCGCAGCGAGTTCTGCCATGGCAGCTAAGCTGGAGGTGAACGATTTGGCGGGTCAGTTGCAGGAGATTACTGCCCGTCTCAACGCGGTCGATAAAACGGCCAAGGATTCCAGTGCCCGAACTGCGGCAAATGAAGAGGCCATTCGTGCCATTGACGCCTACCGGCTTCAGGTCAATCGCGATCTGCAGTTGATCAAGCAACAGTTGGGCGCCCCCGCAGGCTGATCGCCTGTCACTGAAACCATTTCGGATAGATTACCCCTGAGAGAGTGACATGACTGTAATTCGACAAGACGATCTGATTGATAGTGTGGCCGATGCGCTGCAATTTATTTCTTACTACCACCCCGTGGATTTTATCCAGGCCGTCAACGAAGCCTATGAGCGGGAGGAATCCCAGGCTGCCAGGGACGCCATGGCACAGATTCTGATCAATTCGCGCATGTGTGCCATGGGGCACCGTCCGATCTGTCAGGACACCGGCATCGTCAACGTGTTCGTCAAGGTCGGTATGAACGTGCAGTGGCAGGGTGACATGAGCGTCACCGACATGATCAACGAAGGGGTCCGCCGCGCCTACAAAAACCCGGATAACGTATTGCGCGCCTCGGTGCTGGCGGATCCGGATGGAGCCCGCAAAAATACTGGCGACAATACGCCGGCAGTGATCAATTATGAAATTGTGCCGGGTGATACCGTGGAAATCGATGTGGCTGCCAAGGGCGGCGGTTCCGAGGCCAAGTCCAAGTTCGCCATGTTGAACCCCTCTGATTCGGTGGTGGACTGGGTGCTGGAACAGGTACCTAAAATGGGTGCTGGTTGGTGTCCCCCGGGGATGCTTGGTATCGGCATCGGCGGCACCGCCGAAAAAGCCATGCTGCTGGCCAAAGAGTCACTAATGGAGCCCATCGATATTCAGGAGCTTCGAGCCCGTGGGGCATCCTGTCGCGCGGAAGAGCTGCGTCTGGAATTGTTTGAGAAGGTGAATAACCTGGGCATCGGCGCGCAGGGCCTGGGCGGTCTGACCACCGTGCTGGATATCAAGGTCAAGGATTTCCCCGCCCATGCGGCCAACAAGGCTGTGGCGCTGATTCCCAACTGCGCTGCCACACGCCATACCCATTTCAAGCTGGATGGCTCCGGGCCCGCCTATCAGACGGCACCGGATCTCAACGATTGGCCGGACATTGCCTGGGAAGTCGGTGACAGCGTCCGTCGGGTCAATCTGGATACCGTCACCAGGGAGGACATCAAGGCCTGGAAAACTGGTGAAACCCTGTTGTTGTCCGGCAAAATGCTGACCGGGCGCGATGCCGCTCATAAACGAATGGTGGACATGCTGGCCAAAGGCGAAAAACTGCCGGTGGATATGACGGGCCGGTTTATCTACTACGTTGGCCCGGTGGATCCAGTCAGGGATGAGGTGGTAGGTCCCGCCGGTCCGACCACTGCAACCCGGATGGATAAGTTTACCCGCACCATGTTGGAGCAGACCGGGCTGATCGGCATGATCGGCAAAGCCGAACGCGGACCGGTAGCCATTGAGGCGATTCGCGATAATGAGGCCGTTTATCTGATGGCGGTGGGTGGTTCAGCCTACCTGGTGTCCAAGGCGATTACCGGTGCGAAGGTGGTGGCGTTTGAAGATCTCGGCATGGAGGCGATCTACGAATTCGAAATTGTCGATATGCCGGTGACCGTAGCGGTGGACTCGAAAGGTGAGTCGGTGCACCAGACAGGTCCAAAAATCTGGCAGGCCCGTATCGAAGAGCGTGAATTGGTCATTTAAGTGGATGCTTAGACAGTCTTTTCTGTAAAAAGAGCGTTTTCACAGGAAAAACCCCCGGAGCTGTAGTAAACTCCGTAGAGTTACTGTTGTAACAAGGCGAGGAGCCTGGTTTTGTTAAATTGGAATTGAGCCTGGTTTTGTTAAATTGGAATTTATGGTGGATATTATGAAGAAGATTTCAGCTGTAATGGGTACATTACTTTTAGCCGTATCTGTGTCAGCGTCAGCACAGACACCGGAAGGTTTATATCTGGGTCCAACACTCGGTTACTACTACTTGGATAGTGAGCGTGTTATCAGTGGACATGATGAGTCGGGTGTTTTGGGTCTGAACCTTGGTTATCGTTTTTCAAATGATTGGGCTATTGAAGCGAGCTACGGTCACGATATCGCCGATGCGGATCTCGAAGTTTCGCAGATCAATGCCTACTACTGGTTTGGTGAAGACAACGGTGGCTGGCGTCCCTACATGCTGGCAGGTGCAAGCTACTATGATCGCAGTGGCAGCAACGAAAACAATCTCCAGTCCGAAGAAAAATATACTCATCAGCTGCAGGTCGGTGTTGGTCTCTCCAAAATGATTGCCGAGCAGTGGGAATTCCGTGGCGATGCACGTTTGCACAGCAAGGTGCGTGAAGGCGGTTTCCAGGGTGTTAATGATGCTTCCGTCAACTTTGCCGTGAATTACTACTTTAACAAGCCGGTTGTCCCGGTCGTTGCCGAGCCTGCCCCGGCTCCTGAGCCAAAACCACCGGCGCCAGAGCCCGAAAAACGTACTATCACGATTCGCCTGAATGTTGAATTCGAATTTGACAAGGCAATCGTTCGTGCCATCTACGGTGATGAACTGCAGGCAGTGGCCAGTGCGATGAAGGTGCATGATGACATTACTCTGGAACTCGAAGGTCACACTGACTCGCTTGGCCCGGATGAGTACAACCAGAAGTTGTCAGAAGACCGCGCCGCAGCGGTTAAAGCAAAAATCGTCGAAGATTACGGTATTGCTGCCAACCGCATTACCACTAGCGGCTACGGTGAAACCCGTCCGCTTGTCGACAACAACACCGACGAAGGACGCGCTCGCAACCGTCGTGTGGTCGGTGAAATGACCTACACCGAAGTGGTTAAATAAACCGGGTTTGACGGTTTTTTGCACGACACTAACGGCGTCCTCGGACGCCGTTTTTCGTTGAGGGATGCGTGGGGGCGATGGACACTGGCGTGAACACACTTTACTGGCACGATTACGAAACCTTTGGTATTGACCCCGCCCGCGATTGCCCCTCGCAGTTTGCCGGGATTCGCACCAACGAGTCATTGGAAGTTATCGGCGAGCCGTTGCGACTGTATTGTCGGCCACCCCTGGACCGCCTGCCCTCTCCAATGGCGTCACTGGTGACCGGCATCACCCCCCAGAAAGCGCTCGAGGAAGGCGTGCCAGAGCGCACTTTTATTGAGCAGATTCACCGTGAATTGTCGGTTCCCGGCACCTGTGGCGTCGGTTACAACAGTATCCGGTTTGATGATGAGGTGACCCGCCATACCCTTTACCGGAACTTCTATGACCCCTATGAGCGGGAATGGAAGCAGGGCAATTCCCGCTGGGATATTATCGATATGGTCCGGCTTGCCAGAGCCCTGCGGCCCGATGGTATCAAGTGGCCCGATTACGACGATGGTTCTCCCTGTTTTAAACTGGAGCAACTCACTCAGGCCAATGGCATCAGTCATGAGTCGGCTCACGATGCCCTGTCGGATGTTATGGCGACCATTGCCATGGCAAGACTTGTCCGGGAGAAGCAGCCACAGTTGTATCAGTATGTCTATGAGCACCGCCTGAAACACAAGGTGGCTGAATTGATCAATCTCAATCAGCGCAAGCCTTTTTTACATGTTTCCGGGAAATTACCGAGGGAGAATGGCTATACGGCGCTCATGATGCCCCTGGCGCAACACCCCGTGAACAAAAATGCCATTATCTGTTTTAACCTGATGGGGGATGCTCGTGCGCTGCTCGAATTGTCAGCCGAGCAGATCAGTGAGCGGCTCTTTACCCGCACGGATGCATTGCCCGAAGGGGTAAGCCGGATACCCTTGAAAGGTGTGCAGTTGAACCGTTGCCCGGTCGTGGCAACGCCACGGTTGATGGATACTGCAGCCGCCCAGCGACTGGGTATTGATCTTGCGAGGTGCGAAAAACAATGGCAGCTGCTGCTTTCACAGGATTTGAGTGCCAAGCTGGCTGCAGTTTTTGCAAGCCAGCAGTATGAGCCCCGCGATAATGCCGAACAGGCCCTCTATGAGGGTTTCGCCAGTGAGGCCGACAAGGCACTTTTCTCAGCGGTGAGGTCTGCCAGTGCCAGCGAGCTGGCCAGTGACAGCCTGCATTTTCGGGATCAGCGTTACCGTGAGCTGCTGTTCCTGTATCGAGCGAAAAATTTCCCCGAGACACTCACTGATGAGGAACGAAACTGTTGGCAGGAGTGCCGTTTTCAACAGTTGACCAATGGCAGGGGCGGCTATCTCTCGCTGAACGATTTTTACGCGCAGATAGAAGCGTTGCATGCCAGGGAAGATTTGTCCGAGCGGGACAGAACTATTCTCCACGCCCTGCGAGAGTGGGGTGATCAGATTTTATAATAGGTGGGCTGCTGGTTCACACCTGACAAAGTCGCTAAAATGCAGCGGTTTTGTTATTCATCGAGGGGCAGAGTGTGGAATTCAAAGGCGCCAGTATTCTTTCCATCAGTCAGTTTGAGCGCGACGATATTGATCGGATTTTCCGGGTGGCCGACCGCATGGAGCCCTACGCGCAGCGGCAGAAAATCACTCGTGTACTGGAAGGCGCAATCCTCGGCAATATGTTTTTTGAGTCGAGCACCCGAACGCGTATCAGCTTTGGCAGTGCATTCAATCTCCTCGGCGGTGAGGTGCGTGAAACCGCCGGTTTCGAGGCGTCGGCGCTGACCAAGGGCGAGTCGCTCCAGGATACGGCACGGGTATTATCCGGATTTAGCGACATTATCTGCCTGCGCCACCCCCAGTCCGGTTCTGCAGCGGCCTTCGCCTCCTCCAGCCGGGTTCCTGTGATCAATGGCGGCGACGGCAGCAATGAACACCCCAGTCAGGCGCTGCTGGATCTCTATACCATTGAAAAAGAGCTGAAAGGTCGCGGACGCCAGTTGGACGGACTGCGGGTTGCCATGATCGGTGACCTCAAGCATGGCCGTACGGTGCATTCCCTGTGCCGGTTACTGATGCTGTTCCGGCACATTTCAGTGGAGCTGGTTTCCCCAAGGGAGTTGGCCATGCCCAGGGAACTGGTGGAGGAGATGCGCGCGGCGGGAGTCAAGGTGGACGAATCAGACCGGCTTGAGCCGAGCATTGCGCATGTGGATATCGTCTACTCCACACGTATTCAGGAAGAGCGTTTTTCCAGTAAGGATGAGGCGGACCTGTATCGCGGACGGTTTCGTCTTAACCAGGCAATTTATACCTCGAACTGTGAACCCAATACCGTCATTATGCATCCGCTGCCGCGAGACTCCCGGGCGGAGGCCAATGAGCTGGATTGTGATCTGGACAGCAACCCGAATCTGGCTATTTTTCGTCAGACGGACAATGGCCTGCTGGTGAGAATGGCCCTGTTTTCGATGATTCTGGATGTCACCCATCTGGTGGAAAAATACGCCACCGAGGTCTGTTGGTATAACCCGCGCATGTCACCCTGATCCATCCCCCGGCCTTCCCTGTGGGCGGTCGATATTAATTTATTACCTTGCAGGTCCTATGAACGCATTTGACGATATTCGTCCCTACTACGATAGCGAAGTGCCCGATGTGCTGGCCCGTCTGGCCATAGACCGGGAATTCATCGATACGCTGATGTCCATCAAATATCGGCGTCTGGGTCGCTGGATGCCCTGGTTGATGCGACCTCTGATCAGCCGTGTCCTCAGAAAAGCTTTTGCCAAAATCGATAACGTACGGGATTTTCAGGAAGCCGTGGGTAACAGCATGGCCAACCTGCTGCGCAATATCGGTACCGCGGTAACCGTATCGGGGCTGGATAAACTGGAACCGAGCTCGGCTTATTTGTATATCAGCAACCATCGCGATATCGCCATGGACCCCGCATTTGTCAATTTTGTGCTCTACCACAACGGCCGCGATACGGTGCGGATTGCTATCGGTGACAATTTGTTGACCAAGGATTTTACGTCCGATCTGATGCGCATCAACAAGAGTTTCATCGTCAAGCGCTCCCCGGTAGGACGGCGGGAAAAACTCAATGCGCTGGTGCAACTGTCGCGCTACATCCGGTTTTCCCTGCTTGAGGAGCGGGCGTCTGTGTGGATTGCTCAGCGGGAGGGCCGGGCAAAGGACGGTGTGGATAAAACGGAAAAGGCCCTGTTGAAAATGCTCTCATTGAGCAAGACCAAGGAGCAGGATTTTGCCGAGGCCATTCGCGAATTGAAGGTGGTGCCGGTGGCTATTTCCTACGAGCTGGATCCGCTGGATGAAGCGAAGGCTAAAGAGCTTTATACCCGTAAAACAGCCGGGGCTTACGAGAAAGAGGCGCACGAAGACCTGTTGAGCATCTATCAGGGTATTGTGGGGCGCAAGGGCGCTGTTCATGTGGCCTTTGGCGACCCGCTGGACACGGCAATCGACTCCCCTGAGGCCATGGCCGAGGCAGTGGATCGACAAATCATTGGTAATTACCATCTGCAACCCACCAACCTGATTGCCTACCAGAAGCTGGAAGGCGACTCGCCGCAACTGGCTCACTGGAAAGCACAGCACCCCTGTGACTGGGTGAGGGAAACCCGGGCTTTTGAGGAGCGAATTCTCGCCATGCCGGAGGCCTACCGGGAGATTGCGCTGGATATGTACGCCAACCCGGTGCGCAGCAAACTGAAATTCGGTCTGGTTTAGGCGTGCTGGAAGCGGAACTGAGGGACATTATCCAGGGAGGCTACCGCGCTTTTCTCGACAGCAACGGTTTGCGGCCCCGGTTGGGCCAGAAGCAGATGATTGCAGCCATTGCCAACAGTCTGGGCTCCATTGACAGTGATGCGGAGGGGCACCGCAAAGCGGGCAACCCGGTCTGTGTGGTGGAGGCGGGCACTGGTACCGGCAAGACACTGGCTTATCTGCTGGCGGCGTTACCGATTGCACGTCATCGCGGCAAGCGGGTGGTGATTGCCACCGGCACGGTGGCGCTGCAGGAACAATTGGTCAACCGCGATATCCCGGCCCTGCTCAAAAGTACCGGCTGGGATTACCGGATCTCCCTGGCCAAGGGGCGCGGTCGCTATCTTTGTCCGGTTCGCCTTGAACAATGCCTGGACAGTGCCACTGCGAAAGACAGCGGTCAGTTCCTGTTCGAAGACGAGATCAGCTTTAATCCCACCGGCAAATTGATTGCCAGCTATCGCGCCATGAATGACGCACTGCAAACAGATCAATGGGCGGGTGACCGGGATACCTGGTCGGAATCACTGGAAGACAGCGACTGGCGTCCCCTGACCGTAGATCGGCGTCAATGCGCTGGTCGTCGCTGTCGCCTGATCCGCGAGTGCTGTTTTTTCAACGCCCGCGATGAACTGGATCAGGCCGAGTGTATTGTGGCCAATCACGATCTGGTCATGGCAGATCTGGCCCTGGGTGGTGGTGTCATCCTTCCCCCGCCGGAGGACACGATTTACCTGTTTGATGAAGGCCACCGCATTGCCGGCACAGCGCTCAATCACTTTGCCGGTAGTTGCAGACTGCGAACCACAAGCCATTGGCTGGGCAAGCTGCAGAAGCAGGTGGATAGTTGGCACGAATTGCTGAAAGACGCGCCGGAAATACAGAGCCGTCTTGAAAAGCTGGCGGCCGCTGCCGGTGATGCAGAGAAATTACTGGGGCTGGTCTACCCGGTGCTGGAAAAATCTCTGGCCCAGGCTGCCGACGGGGATGCGGAACCACGCTGGTGTTTTCCGAATGGTGATCCCGGTGAAGATATACGCGAGTTGGCAGGGCATCTGGCGCAAACCTTTGGTGTTCTATCAACCCTTCTGGAGGTGCTCTCCGACCGGCTGGGTGATGCGATGGACGAGCCCCATTTTCCAGTCCCCAGGGTGGATCTTGAGCAGCTTTTTCAACAGGTGGGGATCTGGCAGGGGCGTACCGATAGTGTATTGAAACTCTGGTGCTGTTATGCCCGCGAGGATGATCTTGCCAACAGCTCACCCTATGCCCGCTGGCTCTCCCTTGAGCAACAGGCCGGCGGTACCCTGGACATTCAGGTATCGGCATCGCCGACGGATGCGGGTGGTCTGTTCAGGGAAAATCTCTGGCAACGTTGTCATGCGGCGGTGATTACCTCGGCGACCCTGCGCACCCTTGGCAAATTCGAGAATTTTGGCAAACGTTGTGGCCTGCCGGCGGATACGGTGTTCACGGCGGTGGCCGGCGCGTTTGATTTTGCCCGGGCCGGATCGCTGTCGGTACCGGATATCGGCGCCGATGGCAGTGACAGCAAGGCCCATACCGATGCCCTTGTCCGGACCATGCCAGAGCTGGTGGACTGGTCAGAGGGGACGCTGGTACTGTTTGCCTCGCGGCGGCAGATGGAGCAGGTTTACGAGCAGCTACCAGACGCCTGCCGGGAGTCCATTCTGCTCCAGGGGCAGTGGGCCAACCAGGAGATTGTTCGTCGGCATCGCGCAGCGATTGATAAGGGTTCAGGTAGCGCTATTTTTGGTCTGGCCAGTTTTGCCGAGGGCATGGATTTCCCCGGTGACTACTGCCGCCATGTGGTGATTGCCAAGCTGCCGTTTTCGGTGCCGGATGATCCGGTCTATCAAACCCTGTCGGGCTGGCTGGAACTCCGCGGCGTCAATCCGTTTATGGAGTTGATGTTGCCCGATGCTTCCCTGCGGTTGCATCAGGCCTGTGGGCGGCTGATTCGAACGGAGCAGGACACCGGTAGAATTACCATTCTGGACCGCCGTATTGTGAGCAAACGCTATGGCAGGCAAATGCTCGATGATCTGCCCCCTTTTCGTCGTGAGTTGAATTGATGATACAAGCTGTCGGGAGACGAAAATGAGTGATGTCCGCCGGCAACTGACTATACGGCTCTTTGCCGTGGAGCAGCATTTGCGCGATCTCAATGTCTGGTCTGACACAGCGCCGAGCACAGAGGCCCTGGCCAGTGACCAGCCCTTTGCCATTGATACGCTGGAATTTGTTGAATGGTTGCAGTTTATTTTTCTGCCGCGTATGCAGGATCTGGTGCAGCGCGGAGCTCCCTTGCCCGCCACCTGCGGGATCGCGCCCATGGCAGAGGAATATTTCAGGGGGCGATCAATTGCCAGGGGAGACTCAATCGCCAGAGGACAATCAATTGAGGCGGATGCGGAGCAGTTGATCGCCGCACTGACAGCAATTGACCAGCTGCTGTCCGGCTGACTGAACCGTCTGTTAGCCCTCATAGCTTGCTGACCGGACCTGTTCAGTCCCACCATTTCAGGAGAGAGACTCATGCCCCAGTGTTCTTTCGATTATCGTGGCAGCGTGGTATTTGTTGCCGGCGGCACCAGCGGTATCAACCTGGGCATTGCCCGGGGTTTTGCGCAGGCCGGTGCGGCTGTTGCCGTACTCAGTCGCTCCCAGGCCAAAGTCGATGCGGCGGTGCTGGCATTGCAGGAATATGGTGGCATCGTATTGGGCTTTGCTGCCGATGTGCGCGATGCCGGGCGACTGGAAGTGGTTTTTGGGGAGGCCCACCGCCAGCTGGGTCCCATCGATGTGCTGGTCTCCGGTGCGGCGGGCAATTTTTCGGCGGCGGCCAACAGCATGTCCGGCAATGCATTCAAAGCGGTGATGGATATCGATCTGCTGGGGACTTTTCAGGTACTCCGTTTCTGTCATCCCTACCTGCGGAAACCGGGCGGCTGTGTGATAAATATTTCCGCGCCACAGGCCTTTGTGCCAATGGAAATGCAATCCCATGTCTGCGCCGCCAAAGCGGGTGTCGATATGCTCACTCGCACGACGGCACTGGAGTGGGGGGCGGAAGGCATTCGGGTGAACTCACTGGTGCCGGGCCCTATTGAGGGAACTGAGGGAATGAAGCGACTGTCGCCACCGGGACCAGAGGGTGCCCGGCAGATAGCCGATTCAGTGCCAATGAAACGGCAGGGTACGCTGGCCGATATTGCCGCTGCGGCGATGTTCCTCGCCTCCTCCTCCGCGAGCTACATCAGTGGCGCCGTGTTACCGGTGGACGGTGGCTGGAGCCTCGGTGGTGCCGGACTGATTGGACAGATTCTGTCGGGCCAGTCCGAAACAGAACGCGGTAAAAAACTTCCCCAACCGTGAAGTTTTTGCCAGCTTCCGTTGCCAATGCCAGCGGCCTGGTATCAGGAAGCGGTATCCGACAGATTACTGTCTTTTTGTTGCAGCCGTTGCTGGATACTGCGCAGGACGCCGGCTGCATCCAGCCCGGCCGCCATCAGTTGCTGCTGATGGCTACCATGTTCCAGGAATATATCCGGCAGACCCAGGTGCATTACCTGTACCAGAAGACCCATACAGGCCAGATGCTCGCTGACGGCGGCACCCGCGCCACCCTGGGTGGTATTTTCTTCGAGGGTGACCAGCAGCGTATGTTGTGTCGCCAGCCGGGTGATCAGGTCTTTGTCCAGGGGTTTTACAAAACGCATGTCCACCACGGTGGCGTCCAGTTGTTCGGCGGCGTCCATGGCTGCAGGTAGCAGGGTGCCAAAGTTCAGTATGGCCACCTGATGGCCTTTTCGACGAATCAGCCCTTTGCCTATTGGCAGTGCGGTCATCGCCTGCTCAATCGCCGCGCCGGGCCCTGTTCCCCTGGGGTAACGAACCGCAGCCGGGCCGTTGTGAATATAGCCGGTATAGAGCAACTGGCGGGTTTCGTTTTCATCAGAGGGCGTCATCACCAACATGTTCGGGATGCAGCGCAAGTAGGTAAGATCAAAACTGCCCGCATGGGTTGGCCCGTCTTCTCCCACAAGCCCAGCGCGATCAATACCAAAAAGTACATCCAGGCCCTGTAGGGCCACATCGTGAATCAGCTGATCATAGGCGCGCTGCAGAAAGGTGGAGTAGATAGCCACGACGGGCTTGACTCCCTCACAGGCCATCCCGGCGGCCAACGTGACGGCGTGTTGTTCCGCGATGGCTACATCGTGGAAGCGATCGGCAAAGCGGTTGGCAAATTCGACCATCCCAGAGCCTTCGCACATGGCCGGTGTAATCCCAACCAGGCGTGAATCTTTTTCCGCCATATCACACAGCCAGTTACCGAATACCTGCTGGTATTTGAGTTTTGGCGCACTGACCTTGGCAACGGGTTTTGCCACCGCTATCTGGGGTTTGGTTTTCGGCTCAATCTTGTTCAGTGCATGATAGCCCACCGGGTCTGCTTCGGCGGGGCCAAATCCCTTGCCCTTGCGGGTAATGGTGTGCAACAGGATAGGGCCATTCAGGCAGCGCAGATTGCGCAGTGTTTGCACCAGCAGGGGCAAGTTATGTCCGTCGATAGGGCCGATGTAATTGAAGCCCAGTTCTTCAAAGACGATGCCGGGCGCCACCATGGCTTTTAGGTGTTCTTCTGTTTTGCGAACAAAGGTGGCCGCTGAAGGTATTGAGCGGAGCACCTTTTTGCCACCTTCGCGGATGGAGTTATAGAACCGGCTTGACCAGATTTTGGAAAAATAGGTGGCGAGCCCCCCCACATTGTGGGAGATGGACATATTGTTGTCGTTCAGTAGCACTAGCAGGTCTGCATCGGTGTGGGCGGCATGATTGAGTGCCTCGAAGGCCATGCCTGCGGTCATGGCGCCGTCCCCGATGACTGCCACCGCCTTGCGTTTCTCACCATTGAGGGCGGAGCCCAGCGCCATCCCCAGGGCGGCGCTGATGGATGTGCTGGAATGACCGCCACCGAAGGTGTCATATTCACTCTCTGAGCGTTTTGGGAATGCCGAGAGGCCTTCCATCTGCCGGATGTGGAGCATCAGGTCGCGTCGACTGGTCAGGATTTTATGGGGATAGGCCTGATGGCCAACATCCCATACCAGACGGTCATGGGGCGTGTTGTAGACATAATGCAGGGCAATGGTCAGCTCGACGGTTCCCAGGCCAGCACCGAAATGGCCGCCACTTTTTCCGACACTGTAAAGCAGATAGGCGCGCAATTCATTTGCGAGCGCTGGCAGCTGCTCCGGTTCCAGTTCGCGGAGATGAAAGGGCTGATCGATGGTGTCCAGCAGTGGGGTTTCCGGACGAATCAGGGGGATGTCATCAAAGGTCTTTGGCATGCAAGATCAATTCTGGGTAAAGGGTGCAATCTTACACCAAAAAGACGTGCGAAACGTCCCCGCTTTACCGGGGTGAATAGCCCTGTACGTTAGTATTCCCTTTTAACGATATAGTCTGCTATGGCGCGAAGCTGGTCTGCGCGCTCATCGAAACTGGCCAGTGCAGTCAGTGACTTGCCGTGAAGCTCGGCAGCTTTTTGACGGGCGCCATCAATGCCCAGCAGCGATAGATAAGTGGGTTTGTTGCGGGCCTGGTCCGACCCCTGTTGCTTCCCAAGCACAGCGGTATTGGTTATGGCATCGAGAATATCATCCTGCACCTGAAACGCGAGGCCGATTGCCTCGCCATAATCTTTCAGCGCACCGAGCTGCCGTTCCGAGGCGCCGACTGTCATTCCCCCCATCATCACACTGGCGGTAATCATGGCGCCGGTCTTGTGGCGGTGCATATGTTCCAGTTGCGGGAGTGTGAGTGTCTGGTTGACGGCAGCCATGTCGATGGCCTGGCCGTAAACCATACCGTCGACGCCTGCTGCTTTGGTGAGCATCGCGAGTAAACGCAGTGTTGTCTGCGGGGGCAACTGCTGTGCCTCAAGGAGTTGTTCAAATGCAAGTGTTTGTAAGCCGTCGCCAGCTAGAATCGCCGTGGCCTCGTCAAAGGCAATATGGCAGCTGGGCTTGCCACGGCGCAAATCATCGTTGTCCATGGCGGGAAGATCATCGTGAATCAGCGAATAGGCGTGAATCATTTCCACCGCTGCCGCTACCCGGTCGGTGGAAGGATTGATTTCACCCACTGCATTGGCCGCAGCGTAGGCCAGTAATGGGCGAATGCGTTTGCCGCCGTTGAACAGGCTGTAGCGAATTGCCTCGACAAGGCGGGTTTCTCCGTGACCGGCGATGGGGAGTGTGGCGTTGAGGTGTTGATCAATTCGCTGCTGTGACTGCTGCAGAAAGTCTGAAAAAGAAAGGGTATCCATCAGCCGCTCTCGGGATCAAAGGCCTTGGGTTCAGAGGATTCACGAGTCAGCATATCAACTTTTAACTGGGCGTCCTTGAGTGACTGCTGGCATTCACGGGTTATTTTAATACCCGCCTCAAAGGCTTTGAGTGAATCCTCCAGACTTAAGGTCCCCTTTTCCATGTCGTTGACCAGTTCTTCAAGCTGGTGTAGTTTTTCCTCAAAATCCAATGGTTTTTTGCGGCCGGCCACGTTTTACGCTCCAAAAATCAAGCTGCAACACTAACCGAGCCAGGTGATGTGGTCAATTCTGTGAATGCGCATCTGTAATCTTTTTCCTACAAAAAAAACAGAAAAATACCAATGGTGGCGGCATTGGAAAGAGTAGATAGTGGTGGGGCATGGACGCTGTGACACATGGATGTGTAACTCTATGACCAAGGAAAAACACGGATGTTAGGTTATTCTGTGGTTTCCAGATGGTAACCACAATTTCCTGTACTGCCTCTAAAGCCCTGATATCTCCTGTATCAGGGCTTTATTTTTGCCTGTTGACAGTGTTTCCTCCGGGGTTATTATTGCAGAAGTTGTACCTCACAGGAGCAATAGGCCTTCAGTTGCAGCAATGAGCCCAAAGCAGTGCGCCGCCCCAAAAAAATACCCGTGACGCTGCGGTGGGCATGCTTTACGCCTTTTTGCCCTGACATCCAGGCCCCGTTCATTATTGACGGGGCTTTTTACATTATGGAAAGACAATCAGCCGCCCCCGCTGGAATTCAGCAGTGGAGGTCGGCGTGATGCAACCGAGAATTTTACGGCTCAATCAGGCAGGCCAGCCTATCGAATGGCTGGATTGGCAGGAGGCCGCGTGTCTGTTTGCCAGGGAGCTTGTTGTCTGGACGCTGGGTGATGTGGTCAAAAACGTTCATGGGGGTTATAGCCGCAATACCGGAGAGCAGTCCCGTATGGTATTGCCCAGTATCGTTGCCTGTGCCGGTGAGCAGTTGGCGCGTCCCCAGACGCGGCACCCGCTGAATAATCCTGCTCTGTTTGCCCGCGATGGTTATTTGTGCATGTACTGTGCGCGTCCCTTTGCGAGCAATGCGCTCACACGCGATCACATCGTGCCCACTTCCAGGGGAGGGGAGGATCGCTGGGAGAACGTGGTGGCCGCCTGTCGCCGCTGCAATCAGCACAAAGCTGACCGTCTACTCAATGAATTAAATATGCAGCTGGTCGCCCTGCCGTTCAGGCCCAACAATGCGGAATATCTGGCACTGATTAACTCCAGGCGGATATTGGGGGATCAGATGGAATTTCTGCGGAGCCAGTTTTCCAGAAATTCGCGGCTGTTGTAGCCCATTTGTTCGACACTCCCCGGTTATCCTGTGGCTTTAACTACCGTCCCTTTTTACTGATTTCATGCTAGCCTCTTTCCCCGAAAGCCATTAACCCATTGTGGAGGATCATTGAATGGAGCTCGGAATTGCCGGAAAAACAGCGTTGGTTTGTGCCGCCAGTAAAGGGCTTGGCAAAGGATGTGCGATGGCCTTGGCAGCGGAGGGCGCCAAGCTGGTGATTATGGCAAGGCAGGCGGAAACGCTGGCAGCAACCGCTGAGGCGATCCGGATGGCTACGGGCGCCGAGGTGACCACCGTGGTGGGTGACATCACGACGGAGGCGGGTCGGGATGCGGCCCTCACCGCCTGCCCTGCACCGGATATTCTGGTGAATAATGCCGGGGGGCCGCTGCCGGGAGATTTCCGCAACTGGGGGCAGAAAGAGTGGTTCGAAGCAGTCAATGGCAACATGTATAGCCCGATTGACATGATTCGCCGCACACTGGATGGGATGATAGAGCGACGGTTTGGGCGGATTATCAATATCACCAGTGCCGCGGTAAAGCAGCCGTTTGAACCGCTGGGGTTGTCCAACGGTGCCCGTTCCGGGTTGACGGGTTTTGTTGCCGGAATTTCCCGGGACCCGGCGCGCTTTAATGTGACCATCAATAATTTATTACCGGGACTCTTTGATACCGAGCGGGGCCATGGCGCCGCCACACTGATCGGTAACAGCAGGGGGCTTTCTGCCCAGGAGATTATCGCCAGTCTACCCGCCGGCCGGTTGGGTATGATTGAGGAGTTTGGTGCCACCTGTGCATTCCTGTGCAGCCAACAGGCAGCCTATATCACCGGCCAGAATATCCTGATTGATGGTGGCAACTACCGTGGCACTTTCTGACGTGTAGCGTTAGCTCATCAGGCTCTGTGCCAGCACCAACATTATCAGTGCCGGGCAGCAGAATTTTGCGTAGCCGGGCCAGATTCGCCAGAACAGGCTGTGCTGTACGTCGGGCAAGCCTCGGCGAATTTCCTCCAGAACCTGATCCCTGCGCCAGACCCAGGTGGCAAAAACACATAACATCAGCCCCAGCAGGGGCTGGCTGTAGCGGGTAGTGAGGGTCACGATGGCCGCAAACAGTGTGTCAAAATTCATCACGATCACAGTGCTGATGGCAAAGACTATCGCGCCGGACAGCCAGGTAGCCATAGGGCGACTGGCAATGTGTTGTTCGAGGGTATAGGACACGGGCACTTCGAGCATGGAAATCGATGATGTGAGCGCCGCGATTGACAGCAGGGTAAAGAACAGCAAAGCAACCACAGTCCCGCCAGCCATAGTTTGAAACAGGGCGGGCAGTGTTTGAAAAATCAGGTCTGGCCCTGCCATCAACGCCCCCTGGGCCGTATAAATTTCCACCCCCTGATGCCGGGCGACAAACATCGCTGGTAGCACAAGCAGTCCCGCCAGAAAGGCCACGGATGAATCCAGTGCCGTGACAATGGCGCCCATCGCGGGCAGGTTGTCGTCTGGCCTGAGATACGAGCCGTAGATCAGCATGGTGCCGACCCCTAGCGACAGGGAAAAGAAAGCCTGGCCGAGGGCGCTGAGGATCAACTTGGGATCACCGATGCGACTGAAATCGGGAATCAGGTAAAGCTTGAGCCCATCGACCGCGCCGGGCTGGGTGAGCACATAAACGATCAGGAAAATCATCACTGCCAGCAGGGCTGGCATCAACCGACACGACCATTTTTCGATGCCGTGCTCAACGCCGGCACTGATAACTGTGCAGGTAACAACCAGAAAAATCGCGCAAAACAGCAGGTTTCTGGGTGCGCTGAATTCAGTGAGCCAGTTGGCCAATCCCGGTAGTCCACTGAGGCTGACCATCGGCTCCAGCAGATAGGCGAGCATCCAGCCGGCCACAATGCTGTAAAAGCTGAGGATCAGTGCTGCGACAATAATGCCGTAAAAACCGGTCAGTTTTCCCAGTAATCTGGTGGTTTTTCCGGGTGATATGATTTGCAGTGCAGAAACCATATTGGCGCGGGTATGACGGCCGATAATCAATTCGGCCATGAGTGCCGGGTAGGCCAGGCAAAACGCCAGCAGGAAATACACCAGTACAAAGGCGCCGCCGCCATTCTCGGCAGCGTTGGTGGGGAATCCCCAGATATTCCCCAACCCCACTGCCGACCCCGAGGCCGCCAGAATAAAGCCAATCCTGGATGAGAACTGCCCGCGGGGGGATGACATGGCGATCACTCGTGTTGAGCGGTGAGTTCTGACGACCGAAATTGCCGTCTTGCTGGGATATTAGTCATTCAGCAGCACTATTTTACCGGTGTGTGAAAACCCTTCCATCCGCTGATGGGCCGCGACCGCGTCCTCCAGCGCCATCACCCGATCAATAACAGGCAGGATCCGGTGTGCTGCCACAAAGTCGATCATGGCGGCAAACTCTGCATTGCTGCCCATGGTGGTACCCTGTATACGGATCTGTCGGAAGAAAAGCTTTGCCAGTTCCAGCCCTTTGGTCGGGTTGCCGAGGGTCGCACCAAAGAAGACCAGCCGTCCACCGGGCAACAAACTGTCCAGCAGGCTGTTGAGCGCGTCGCCACCAGCGCTGTCGATCACCGTGTGAAAGCCGCCGGATTGTTGCCGAAGTTTTTTATAGCACGCTGGGTCGCAGTAATTTTCGCCACCGGCTACCCCCATGGCCTTGGCGGCAGCCAGTTTTTCATCGCTGCCACTGCTGACATAGACTTCGGCGCCGAGATTCAGGCACCAGAGAATGGCAAAGGTCGAAACACCACTGCCGGCACCGGTAATCAATACCCGCTGACCGGGTTGCATATTCCCCTGGGTAGTCACGGCACGCCAGGCCGTCAGTCCCGCCAGCGGAATGGCGGCCGCCTGTGGCCAGTCGAGGTGGGCAGGTTTCGGGTAAACATCGCTCGCGGCAACACAGATGTATTCGGCAAAAGTGCCCTGGTCCGGCATACCCAATACCCGAAAATCCGGGCCGTAGTGACGTTGTTCGGGGCCCCAGTTTTTGGCAGGGTATATCACCACCTGCTGTCCCAGCAGGTCGCTCTGGACACCATCGCCCAGCGCATCGACAACCCCTGCGCCGTCAGAGCCGGGAACACAGGGCAACGCTATTTTTGGGTACTTGCCCTGTGTGATCCAGAGGTCGCGGCGGTTCAGTGCACTGGCAGCCAGTTTTACGCTTACTTCGCCCGGCCCCGGGGCTTTTTGTTCAATATCACGCAGTGACAGTTTTTCAGGTCCACCAAGACTGTCGAGTACCACTGCCTTCATGTTGACTCTCCATTGTTCACAGGCGAAAACAGATAACCGTGACAGTAGCCGCGTTGCCTGCGATTTGGGTCATGGATATCGACTACACCGCAATGATACTAACATGTCATTATGGGCAGGGAGTGTAAACAGTTGCGACAGTCATCCTTACCGGTTTGGCAGGTCGGATGGTTACATAACCGAGTCATATTGGAATACTTAAAAGGGGCATAGTGATGTATAAAAATATTCTGGTTCCGACAGATTTGACGGATAAAAGTGAGCCCGCTATCCGGGAGGCACTGTCGATAGCTATTCGGTCCGGCGGCCAGCTACGTCTGCTGCATGTACTGGAAAAACTGGGTGGTGAAATCGATGGAGAGCTGGAGGCCTTCTACCAGAAGCTTGCCAGTCAGGCCGACGAGACCCTGACGCATTGGCAGCAACATTTTCAGTCAGAGTATCCCGGCGTGCCAATTGAAAAGGTGATTGCAGTGGGTAAGCGGGCCCCTGAAATCATCCACTGTTGTGAGGAAGAGGAGATAGACCTGATTGTGATGGCAGCCCGCACCGTCAAACCGGGGCAAAAATCGTTTGGCACCCTGAGCCATCAGGTCGCCCTGTTCGCGCCGGTATCCGTGTTGATGGTCCGCTGAAACGCCTTTTTTGTCCTTGTTTCCAGGAGGAGAGTGTCCAGGATTAGAGTGGTTTCAGCAACCATCAACAGCGACCCTTGAAATTCAGATTGCCGTACCTACATAAGCCCTGTGGGTGTCACGTCTCTCGCAGAGTGCATGCCCACGACCATTACTTTTTATATTGCTTCTAATGGAGGATATGTTATGGAAACTATTGATTTGACCCCGCTGTATCGCAGCACAATCGGCTTTGATCGTCTCGAACCGATGCTGAAAACCGCGTTGCGCACTGAGCAGACCTCGACGGTGTATCCGCCCTACGATATTGAGGTGCTCGATGAAAACCGTTATGCCATCACCATTGCTGTGGCTGGCTTTGAGCGCACCGAACTGGATATCCAGGTCGAGAAAGGGGTGCTCACGGTGTATGGCAAAAAGGCGAGTGACAAGACATCCCGCAACTACCTGCATCAGGGGATCGCCCGGCGCGCCTTCGAACGCAAATTCAACCTGGCGGATCATATTGAAGTGACCTCTGCGGATCTTAACAATGGCCTGCTGACCATCAACCTGCTCAAGGAAATTCCGGAGGCCATGAAACCAAAAACCATCCCGATCAGTGATGGCGGAAATGTGCTTGAGGGTACTAAGGACAGTAGCGAGGACAGCAGCCAGGTGAATAGCAAGGCGGCCTGAACAAACGGGGCGGCAAGGTGATTGCCGCCCCACCCACTAAAAATACTTGGGAATTATTTTTTCCAAACCGTGTCCCACAACATTGTCAGGGGCGAGAACGTAGCTGATCGGCCCGGCGTCAAGGCAAGTGGTTCCATGATCAAACAAGTAATAGTAAACGGGTTGGGCACTGTCATTGGACAGCCAGGCCTTCGGTAATCCTCAGGAGTTTTTAGCATGCATCAGTTCAGACATTTCATGCTCGCGGTATCCATGTTGTTGGTGGCCGGTTTTACCCAGGCGGCGCTGCCGTTGCACGATGGCTCGGGCAGGGAGCTGCCCTCGCTGTCGCCGATGCTGAAGGGTGTCAGTCCGGCGGTTGTCAATATCGCGACATTTTCCAGTCAGCAGGCTACAAATAATCCCCTGATGAACGATCCCTTTTTTCGGCATTTTTTCAACGCACCCGACCCTCGTCAGCAGCGCCAGCAGCCGCCCAGAAAACGCCAGCAAAGTGCGGGTTCAGGGGTGATAGTCAACGCCGATGACGGTATTGTGATGACCAATTATCACGTGATCAAAGGTGCAGACGAAGTTCAGGTATCCATGGAGGATGGCCGTTCGTTTACCGCCAAAGTCAGAGGTTCCGACCCCGAGCTGGATATCGCCATTTTGCAGATTGAGGCCGACAACCTGGCTGAAGTGCCGCTGGGTGACTCCGGCAAACTGGAGGTAGGTGATTTTGTTGTGGCCATCGGCAGCCCGTTTGGACTCGGACAAACCGTGACAACCGGTATCGTCAGTGCGCTGGATCGCACTGGCCTGGGTATCGAAGGCTATGAAAATTTCATACAGACAGATGCGTCCATCAATCCCGGCAACTCCGGTGGTGCACTGGTCAGCCTGCGCGGGGAACTGGTGGGAATCAATACGGCCATTCTGGCACCGGCCGGCGGCAATATCGGCATCGGTTTTGCCATTCCAATCAACATGGCCAAAGCCAGTATGGCGCAGATTCTTGAACATGGCGAAGTGAAGCGTGGTCAGCTGGGTATTGGTATCCAGGATATTACGCCCGAGTTGCGCGAAGCCTTCAACCTCGAGAACGGCCAGCGAGGCGTACTGGTGACAGGCGTCAGTGACGACTCCACTGCCAAGAAAGCAGGTGTGCAGGCGGGTGATGTGATTATTGCGGTCGATGGTGAAGCGACCAACTCTTCCGGGCAGTTGCGTAGCCAGATAGGTATCAAATCCATTGGTGACAAGGTGCAGCTTTCCTTCATTCGCGATGGCAAGGTGAAAAAAGCTGATGTCAAGGTGGGTGAGCCACAGCAATTGACGTCCACCACCGGTGAGTTGCACAAGCTGCTGGAGGGTGCCCGCTTTGAAAACAACCCGGATGGCGAGGGTGTACTGGTGTCGGGCTTGTCCCCGAACTCGGTAGCTGCCTATAACGGTCTGCGCCCCGGTGATGTGATTCTGGGTGCCAACCGGCAGCGCGTCACCAACCTCGACAGCTTCAAAAAAGCGCTTTCCCTGAGCAAGCAGTCAGTCTTGCTCCACGTCAGCAGGAATGGCAATTCCCTTTACCTGGTGATTCGCTAGCTTTTTCTATTATCCGGTGGACCTGTGTCTTGCAGGTTTCACCGGATACCCCCTTTTTTGTCATGGAAAATCCCTTTTCCTGTGCCGATTGCATTCATTTGTCATGCAATGAGCGATTTAACAGTTATTCAGCCGGAACCGGAGTAGGATGAAGGCGTTCCCTGAGTGGCCAGCCGGTGTCGGGAAGTCAGTAACATTGTCTGCTATCCTCAAAGGAGAGGTTCTTGCAGGTTTGCAATGGTCAATATTTTTTCAACAAGGAATTTAAGTATGAACAATCAATCCGTTAGACAACTGGTCTGCTACATACTGGTTACTATGGTGATGTTCGCTGGGTTGGTTAGCCAGTCCCATGCGGTGATGGTGGGTACCGATACGGTTGCCACCGAGGTTTCTTCCGATCTGGGTCGTGCAGAGATCAAAGACCTTCTGGCTCGTCAGGATGTATCCGACAAACTGACCAGTCTGGGTGTCGATATTGCCGATGTCAGTGATCGGGTGGACTCAATGAGCGATGCGGAGGTCGCCGAGCTGAACCAGCAGATGGCCGACTTGCCCGCAGGTGGTGTGTTGGGTGCAATCGTGCTGGTACTGTTGATTCTGATTCTTCTTGATGTTGCCGGAGTGACAGATATCTTCCCCGGTGTCTGAAATTGATTCACAGTAATCTGGTCCTTCAAAAACACGCGATGATCTCGCGTGTTTTTTTTCTGTGTTCTGTTCTGCTTTCCGGGTGTGTCAGTACACCCCAGACAGACCAGCTGTTGGCTGGACAAGCGGAAGATAGCTCCCGGCATGTATCCCACATCATAGAGGGGGTGCCTTTTTTTCCGCAAAACGATTATCACTGTGGTCCCGCTGCTCTCGCCACGGTGCTCTCTGCCTCCGGGCTTTCCACCGTGGTGCCCGACGATCTGGTGAGCAAGGTGTATGTGCCCGACAGAAAGGGCAGCTTTCAGGTGGAAATGCTGGCTGCGGCCAGGTCCTACGGACGTATCCCCTACCTCATCGAACCCCATATCGAACATCTGATCAGTGAGGTGCAGGCCGGCAACCCGGTGTTGGTGTTGCAAAATCTCGGCGTCAGCTGGTATGAGGTCTGGCACTACGCGGTCGTGGTTGGTTACGACCTGGACAGTGAAAAACTGGTGATGCATTCCGGTGAGAAGAAGCGGCGCATGACCAGGCTGGGGGTGTTTGAACAGACCTGGAGGCGCAGTGGTTACTGGGGTGTCGTCTTGCTGAAGCCGGGGCTGTTGCCCCGACAGGCGGATGAGCAGAAATACTTCCTTTCGGTGGTCGACTTTGCGCGCAACAATCCCGCAGTGGACGTGGTGAAAGCCTATCAGGTGGGACTGAAACGCTGGCCGAACAGCAAGACACTCGGGTTTGCCCTGGCCAACCTGCACTACGACATGGGCAAACTGTCGGAGGCGCTTGCCGGGTATCGCCGGTTACTCACCGTCGCCCCGAACTATGCCCCCGCCTATAACAATCTCGCCCAATTGCTCTCGGAACTCGGTGAGCACACCGAGGCGATTGCCATGGCTGAAAAAGCGGTGGCCCTGGGTGGGCCACACGCATCACTGTATCAGAAGACCCTCGACGCGCTTCGGCAGTGATCCTCCCGATTTATTCTGCTGGCACATGCACCTTGCTGGTGCGTGACAGTTTTCTGAACAGCACATAGAAAACCGGGGTAAAGAACAACCCGAAAAACGTCACGCCGAGCATGCCGGAGAAAACCGCAATCCCGATATCACTGCGCATTTCGGAACCAGCGCCGGTGGACAGTACCATCGGGACTACACCCATGATGAATGCGAAGGACGTCATCAGAATTGGCCGCAACCGCATCCGGCTTGACGTCACCGCAGCGTGCCAGGTGTCCATGCCCTTGTGCTCCAGCTCCCGGGCAAACTCCACGATCAGAATGGCGTTTTTGCTGGCCAGACCCGCCAGCACGAACAGGCTGATCTGGGTAAAAATATTGTTGTCGCCACCGGTCAGCCACAGACCGGCCACCGCCGACAATACCGACAGCGGCACAATACTGATTACCACCAACGGCAGCACCAGGCTTTCGTACTGTGCGGCCAGCACGAGAAAGACCAGCAACAGGCATAGGGGGAAAATAAAGATGGCGGTATTGCCACTCAGTACCTGCTGGTAGGTCAGGTCCGTCCACTCAAAGGTCATGCCCAGTGGCAACACCCTGTCGAGGATTTTGCTGATGGCATCCTGAGCCTGACCACTGGAATAGCCGGGTGCCGCATCACCATTCATATCTGCCGCCAGATAGCCGTTGTAGCGAATGGCGCTTTCCGGGCCGTAACTCTCTTTCATTTCCAGCACGCTGCCCAGCGGTACCATCTCCCCCCGGTCATTTTTCACTTTGAGGTTCAAGGCATTTTCAGGGTTGGTTCGGTATTCGGCATCCGCCTGGGCAATAACCTGGTAGGTGCGACCGAAACGGTTGAAATCATTCACATACAGCGAGCCGAGGTAGACCTGCATGGTATCGAAGATTTCCTTGATATCCAGGCCGAGCTGTTTGGCTTTGGTCCGGTCAAGATCGGCGTATAGCTGGGGGACATTGATCTTGTAGTTGGAATAGACATTGACCAGTGCCGGGTCCTGCCACGCGGCCTGTTGAACATTGTCTACAACCGCAGCCAGCTGCTCATAGCCGAGATTGGCGCGATCCTCGATCTGCAGTTTGAATCCGCCGGTGGTGCCGAGGCCCATGACCGGCGGTGGTGGGAAAATCGCAATGAACGCCTCTTCGATACCGGCGTATTGCATTTGCAGGCGTTCGGCGATGGCCGCGGCGGACAGCTCCGGCGAATTGCGCCTGTCAAAGTTTTCCAGCGTGACAAAGACGATGCCGGCACTGGCGCTATTGGTAAAGCCGTTCACCGAAAGGCCGGGGAACTGCACCGCATTGGCGACACCCTCTTCGGCCATGGCGATGCTGCCCATCTCCCGGATGACGGCTTCCGTTCGGGCCAGGGATGCACCATCGGGCAGCTGCGCGAAACTGATCAGGTACTGCTTGTCCTGGGGCGGGACAAACCCTTTCGGCAGGCCGCTAAAGCCAATAGCGGTCACGCCGATCAACACCAGATAAACCGCAAAAGACGTGGTTTTATGACTCAGCAAGCCAGCGATGGACGTGGAGTAAGCGCTGGAGGATTTCTTGAAGCCCCGGTTGAACAACCGGAAGAAGCCACCAAACAATTTATCCATGATCCTTGTCAGACGATCTTTGGGTGCATCCTGGCTTTTCAGCAGCAGCGCCGCCAGGGCGGGGCTCAGGGTCAAAGAGTTGAAAGCCGAGATGGTGGTTGAGATGGCAATGGTCAGGGCGAACTGCTTGTAGAATTGGCCGGTCAGCCCGCTGATAAAGGCAATCGGCACAAATACAGCCACCAGGGTGAGCGAGATCGCGATAATCGGCCCACTGACTTCCTGCATGGCCCGATAGGTGGCCTCGCGGGGGTCAAGTCCCTCGGAAATGTTGCGCTCGACGTTCTCCACCACCACGATGGCGTCGTCCACCACGATGCCAATGGACAACACCAGCCCGAACAGTGACAGGGTATTGATGGAAAAGCCGAACAGCCACATCAGGGCGAAGGTACCGATAATTGACACCGGCACAGCCAGCAGCGGAATAATCGAAGCACGCCAGGTCTGGAGGAAGACCACGACCACAATCACCACCAGCAACAGGGCTTCCAGCAGGGTTTTCACCACGGCCTTGATTGAGTCCTTGACGAATACCGTGGGATCGTAGACCACCTCGTAATCGAGGCCCTCGGGAAACAGTGGCTTCAGTGCCTCCATGGTGCGGCGTACTTCATCGGAGATGGCGATGGCATTGGCACCGGGCGCCTGAAAGATCGGGATCGCCACAGCGGGTTTGTTATCCAGCATGGCATTGAGGTTGTAATCGGCAGCTGCCATCTCAATGCGTGCGACATCCCTGAGTCGGGTGATCTGACCACTGTTGCCGGCATGCACGATGATGTCGGCGAATTCCTCCGGGGTTTCCAGTCGCCCCATGGCATTGACGGGCAGCTGCACATCCACCGGCTCCGCCATGGGTGCGCCGCCGATGATGCCTGCTGCCACCTGCACATTCTGTTCCCGGATCGCCGCAATTACTTCATTGGCCGAGAGATTGCGCTCGGCAATTTTCTCTGGGTCGAGCCAGATACGCATCGCATAATCACCGGAGCCAAACAGGCGCACCGTGCCAATCCCATTGACCTTGGCCAGCTCGTCCTTGACATGCATCAGCGCATAGTTGCGCAGATAGAGTTCATCGTAGCGCTGATCCGGTGACACCAGGTGGACCACCAGGGTGAGATCCGGCGAGCTTTTCACAACCGTTACCCCAAGCTGCCGCGTGACTTCCGGCAAGCGGGGCAGGGCCTGGGATATCCGGTTTTGCACCATCTGCTGGGCGAGATCGGGGTCCGTGCCTATTTTGAAGGTGACAGTGAGGGTCATTCGCCCATCCGAGGTGGCCTGGGACGACATGTAAATCATGTTTTCCACACCGCTGAGTTGCTCTTCAAGCGGCGTCGCCACTGACTCGGCAATGACCTTGGGGTTGGCGCCGGGAAAAGAAGCATTCACCACCACTGAGGGCGGCGTAACCTCGGGGTATTCAGAAATCGGCAACTGAAACATCGCCAGCAGACCGGCGATCATCACCATCAGGGAGAGCACGCCGGCGAAGATCGGGCGATCTATAAAAAATCTGGAAATGTTCATGGCGGTCCTTCAGGGAAATATTGAGACTTATTCAGCCGTTGTGTCGCTAGTCTGGGGCTGTGCAGGTGCGGGATCGACCGGCATGCCCGGTCGAATGTGGGCGAGCCCGTTGATCACCACCTGATCGCCAGGTTGCAACCCGCTCAGCACAACCCGCTGCCCCTTGTGATAGGAGCCCAGGGTGACTTCCCGGTAGGCGGCGATATGGTCTTCGCCGACCACATAGACAAACTTCTTGTCCTGATTGGTGCCCACAGCGCCGACGGGGATCAGCAATACCTCGACTTCAGTGGCTGCACCGAGTTGCACATTGGCGTACATGCCGGGTGTCAGAGCGCCGTCGGTATTGTCAAAGATGGCCCGTGCCCGGATGGTGCCGCTGGAAATATCCAGTTGGTTGTCGAAGGCATGGATTGTGCCCCGATACACTCGCTCGTCGTTTGCCAGTGTCAGCTCTACCGGCATCGCCTCTGTATGATCGGCACTCCGGATTGATTGCAGATAAGTTTGCTCGTCCACATTGAATTCGGCGTACAGCTGCTGATTGGATACCAGTGCTGCCAGTACGGGTGCGCTGGCACCGGCTTCCACCAGGTTGCCCTCGGTGAGTTCTGCACGGCTTATCCGGCCTGAAAAGGGGGCCTTGATGTGCGCATACTGAAGATCCAGCTCCGTTTTGACCACAGCGCTTTCCGCTTCCCGTATCATCGCGCTGGCTACCTGGTATTCATTTTTCGCCGCATCATAAATGCTGTCTGATACCAGTTTCCGCTCGACCAGCTTGCTGGCCCGTGCCAGTTCGTCTCGCGCCAGGGTGGTGCGGGACTCTGCAGAGGCAAGTTGTGCTTTTGCCTGTTGCACAGCGGCCTGGTAGGGCCGGGGATCGATAACAAAGAGCAGTTCACCCCGCTCGACCAGCTGACCATCCTGAAACAGCACCTGCTGAATCTCGCCGCTTACCCGGGGTTTTATCTCGGCGGTATGCACCGCAGTCAGGCGGCCGGCAAAGCGTGTCCAGAGGCGAACGGATTCCAGCGCCACCGCTGTAACGAAGACCTGTCTTGCGGGTGGTGCCGCTGATGCCGTCTCGTCACTGGAATAGCCCTGGTGGGGGAATGCGATGTAATAGATGACCGCCAGCAGGGCCAACAATACAGCGACGGTTGTGCCCGCAGCAAAGCGAGGGTACCTCTTGCCGGATGTGTCAGGCATGGTTGAGCTCCAGATGTAAGGTGTTAAACGGCTTTCTGTTGCCGCAGGCGGCTATTTGTTATCTAACAGAGCAGCTTACATACCGACCGGTATGTCCGTCAATTGCTGAAATTAAAATAGGCTGCTTAGGGCATTGCTTTGTATTTGAATAATTTATAGCTATATTTCAACAGGTAAGCGCAGTTGGCCCATTGCAGGTTTTTAGATGAGAGCGGTGTCAGGAATTTTGCCACCTGACGTGGGTTGCCGGGCAAACCGTTAGGTATCTATACTGTAAGGCCTGACGCCAACCTGAAAGATACCTGATATGTCGTTAACCGAAACCCGCGAGCGCCTGCTGGAAACAGCGCTTGAGCTGATCTGGCAGAGTAATTACAACAGTGTCGGTGTGAATGAAATTTGCAAACAGGCGGGTGTCACCAAGGGTGCCTTTTACCACCACTTTGATTCGAAAGCGGCGCTGTTTTGTGAGGCCACTGCCTATTACTGGCAGGCGATAAAAAGTGATCTGGATGCGGTTTTTTCCCCAGTCAATACCCCGCTGGAGCAACTTGAAAACCTGGTGCATTTCCTGTTTGTGGCGAAGATGGGCAACGATCGTGCGGGTATCCGGGGTTGCCCTTTTTACAATGCCGGTGCACAGATTGGCTCCAGTGACGACAAAGTGATCGAAGCGCTCCAGCTGCTGTCGCAAACCGCAGTAAAATACAACCTGTCACTGGTAAATGCCCTGCAGTCCGCGGGTTATCTCGATGACGGTGTGGATGCCGAGCAAACCGCCAGATTGCTCTATCACTACATCCACGGCGTGCTCAGTTATGCGCAGGTGCACAGTGATGACGAGGAAATCAAACGTGATCTGCCCACTGGCCTCTACCGGTTGCTGGCATTGAAAACGGACTACTGGTTTAGCGCCAGGCCCACCTGGGAGCCACAGCCGGGGGTTTCCCCGCTGGTCGGCGAGATACTGCTGCCAAGGCTCAAGTAGCCGCGTACGGTTATACAAAAACCGGGATGGATTCCATATGACCAGCCAGCTGTGGCCGGTATTCCCAGTGTGCCTCGATGGTATCCTGGGTGAGCACATCGCCGGGTTTTCCCTGTGCAGATAACCTGCCTTCCTTCATCAAGACACAATGGTCGCAGTAGCGCAGCACATGGTTGAGATCGTGCAGTACGGCGATGACCGCGTAACCGCGTTGGCGGCACAGGGAACGGGTCAGTGCCAGTATTCTGTGCTGTTGTTTGAGATCCTGTGCCGACGTGGGTTCATCCAGTACCAGCAGGGGTGGCTGTGTGGCCTGGCTCAATTGCAGTAGCACCCTGGCCAGATGGACTCTTTGCTTCTCTCCTCCGGACAGTGATGGAAATGCCCTGCCCATCAGGTGGTGGCAATCCGTGTCTTTCATCAGAGCGGCCACCTGCTGCCTGCCTTCCTGACGTGACAGGGACAGGGGGATCATTCCCATGGCAACAATTTCGTCGGCGGTAAATGAAAAGCCGATCTGGCTGAACTGGGGGAGTGCGGCCAGGTGCCGTGCCCTGTCCAGTGGATCCCACTGGTGCAAGGATCGTTGATAAAAAAGGATGTCACCAGTGACTGACAGCTCTCCACCGATGGCCCTGAGCAAGGTGGATTTTCCCGACCCGTTTGGACCGGCGACCCCCACCATCATGCCCGTCCCGATACGCAGCTGCTCAACGGCAAGGTGTGGCACTTTGCCGTGTTGAGAACGGAGATTGGTCAATTCAAGCATAGCGGTAGGGCCTAGTTCCATTGGCGTCGTTGCTGAATCAACAGCGCCAGAAAAAAGGGCGCCCCCAGCAGTGCGGTGACCAGACCCACCGGCAGTTCGGCCGGCTGTACCACCAGTCTTGCCATGAGGTCCGCCACCAGCAGAAGCAGAGCGCCACAGAGTGCAGAGAGCGGAATCAGGCTGCGGTGATCAGGCCCGGTCACCAGCCTTACCAGGTGCGGCACCACCAGACCGATAAAGCCGATAATGCCGGCGTAGGCGACGGAAACGCCCACCCCTACGGCGACCAGAATAATCAGTTGCCGTTTGAGTGCTTCCACGTTGATACCTAGATAACGGGCCTCACATTCTCCGAGTACCAAGGCATTCAGTGCGAAAGCCTTCCTTTGGAACGCGACAGCCAGGGCAACAACGGCGAAAAATCCCAGCCACAGGTTTACCTGGCTGGCGCCGGCAAGACTGCCCATCTGCCACAGACTCAATTGGCGAAGTTTTTCGTCGTTTGAAAAGTAGCTGATAAACCCGATGGTCGCGCCGGCAAAGGCGGAGATGGCCACTCCGGCCAACAGCAGTACCAGCACGGAGGTGCCCTGTTTTGACCGGGACAGGCTGTAGACCAGCATTGTGGTGAGCAGACCGGCGACAAAAGCGCTCACGGGCACGGCCAGGGGGCCTATGGAGGCGGGAAAGATAGCGATAGCAACAATAGCGCCGACCGCCGCCCCAGAGGAGACGCCGATAATGCCGGGGTCTGCCAGCGGGTTGCGAAACAGTCCCTGCATCACTGCGCCACACTGTGCCAGCATGGCGCCGACAAACACAGACAGCACCAGTCTTGGCAGTCTCAGCTCAGTGACGACTACCCGCTGGTAGTCGTCCAGTGTGCTCCAGTGGGTGCCGAACAGGGTATCGCAGAGTGCCAGCAGGCACTCTGTTGGTGGTAAATCCAGTGCGCCCTGCAGTAGCGACAGCAAGCTGCCGAGGATAATCATGGCGACCAGCGCGATACCGCAGATCAGAACGGGAAGTCGCATCAGTCCGCCTTTACTGCGAGGGTCAGTTGTCTGGCTTCTTCGATGGACGCCAGGCTCAGCCCTGCGACCAGCGTGCTGCCATCAACGGCGATAATGTGCCCGGATCGGGCGGCCCGGCTGTGCGCCAGTACCGGATTGCTTTTGAGAAAGCTGTCCAGGGCGCTGTCTTTTTCCTGTCCGGCGAGAATGATGATGTCGGGATCCATGGCCAGCAGGGATTCTGCCGAGACAGTGCGGTAATTGGTGAAATCTGCAACATTGTGGCCGCCGGTGAGGCGAATGAATGCTTCGCCGGTGGTGCGGTGGCCGGCCAGACGAAGCTTGGCGGGATCCGTGGCCAGCAGGAAAGCGGCACTGCTGCCTGTTATAGGCTGGCTTTCCAGGGCGAGCAACTGTTGATCCAGTCTGGCCAGCAAGGGTGCCACTGTCTCAGTCAGACCCAGTGGTTTGGCCACCCGCTGAATATTGTCACGCAACTGCCTCGGATGATCTGGAGAGGGTAGTTGCAGCAGGGTGACACCCGCCTGCCTGAGTGCATCAAGTGCGGGTGCCGGACCCATATGTTCACTGCCAATCACCAGGGTGGGTGACAGGCTCAGCAGGCCTTCTGCAGACAGGTTGCGGTGATAACCGACGATTTTCAGTGGCCGGTAATTCGGTGGCAGATGGCTGGTGACATCCACGGCAACCAGATGCTGGTCTGCCCGCAGTGCAAAGATCAGCTCGGTGGCCAGCGCATCGGTGCTGACCAGCCGTGTGTCGGCCTGTGCCGTGGCAACGACGCCAAATAATACCCCGGTCAACAGGGCTGACATCAGGGACGAGCGGGGGGATCTGTTCATGGTTTCGCTTCCATCAGGATTTGGGTGTCGGTCATTTGTCGGTCATTTAACAGCGCGAGCAGTTTGACCAGCGATTCCACGGATGCACGGCTGTCGGGGGCGACCGTCACAGGCCGGTTTTGGTCATCCAGCTGGGGCGAAAGCCGGGACTGAAATTCCTGCCAATGGTTATAGCGTTGTTCGCCGATACCCCACTGGGGAGAATCCTGATAGAGCGTGATCAGCAGCCGTTGAGGCCCGGCCTCCAGTTCGCTGACAGTCTGATCGGTGTCCGGAATATCCACCGGCAGGGACAGCAGTCGGTGGTTGGCGGTAAGCAGCAGGAACACCACGACGATAAAGATGATGTCAATCAACGGGGTCAGTTCCAGTCCGGCTTCCAGCTTGACCTGGCGGGGCGAGCGAATCACGGCAGGGTTCCCATCGAGACGCCATCGAGCTTCAGCAGTTGCAGGTTGATAAACTGTTCAGTGCTGCTGACCAACTGGTCGACCCACATATTGAAGCCATGTGCGCCCACCAGCGCTGGCACAGCAATGATCAGCCCGGCGGCGGTTGTCTTCATGGCGACCCCCAGCCCACCGGCAAGCATGGCGGGTTCAATGGGGCCCCGTTGTTCTCCCAGGGTATCAAAGACCTGGATCAGTCCGACCACAGTACCCAGCAGCCCCAATAGTGGCGACAGCAGGGCGAGAATCTGCAGCAGCCGGATGCCACTCGCCAGCCGCCGTTGACGGTGTTGCAACCACACGGCAGCAATTTCCTGCTGGATATGTTTTGGCTGTCCAGCGTGTCCCATCATGACCGCCAGGCTGTCCTGTCTGAGTTTGCCGCGCACGGTTGTGTAGCCAATCACAACCAGCCGTTCTGTCAGGATGATCAAGGACAGTAGCGCGCACAGCGAGAGTGGATATGCCAGTGGGCCAAGTTGTTGTTCAAGCAGTGTCATCAGATTCATGGGACGTAGCAGGCATTACTGGTAGGTTGATTTTTTCAGGGCGAATTGCACCGGAACCCTGACCCTTGATGCAGCGCTCTTGCCATTTATCCGGTAAGGCATGAACTCCCAACTGGCAACGGCCTGTAGCGCGGCATCATCCAGGACAGCAATTCCCGAACTTTTGCTGACTGACAGCTGGCGCTGTTCCCCCTCGTCGTCGAGCCAGATATCCAGCCAGACTGTGCCCTGCTGGCCCCGCTTGCGGGCAACAGTGGGGTAATTGGGCGGTGTTGGCGGCCTGGCGAACAGAGGTTCGGTAACCAGCGGCGCTGTATGAATGCCCTGCTGTTTTGGTGACTCAGGCTGGCTCGCCGCAACGCTTGCCGTATCGTCAGGCTGCCCAGTGTTGTCCTCCGTTGTGGCGAGAGGCCGCTGCGCTTCCGGTGTTTTTTCCCGAAATGGTTTTGTCTCTGCAGGGGGCTCGACAGCCGGCTCGGTTGTCTTCTGAGGCTGTTTTTTTTCAGGGGTGCGGGTGACCACTGGCTCTGGAGCAGGGGATGGTCTGTGCTGCGCGGTGGCAACGGGCTCGACAGCTTTTTGCCCGGACGGTTCGCGGCGGAATGAGAGCGATACCGCCACTGGCGCGGTGTGAAACGAGGATGCCGATTCAGCAGACGGTGCTTCCGTTGGTGGGACAGTGATTGCCCAGCTGTGGGCAGCCACAGCCATCACCAGGCCCCCGCTCCGCCAAAGTAGTGTTGGCCAGTATTTTTTCAGTGCTTTGCCCATAGCCGAGATGATTCAAATGTCAGTGGTGCCCATGGTATACAGTCAACATCTTTTTGTAAATGATAATGATTCGTATTTACATTTGAGATTGGTGTGTGTAAATTGCTGTTCCCATAGTCAAGTAAGTAGTCGGGCAGGTTAATTTGGCTTGTTGCCAAAAGCGTCGCGTTCCCGGGTGCAATTAGTGATGGGGAATAGTGATGGGGAATCCGTTATGAACGATCGGCAAAAACAGAAAAATCCTTTTGCAGTTGGCTGGTGTCAGCTGGGCCTGCTGCCAACGTTGCTCCTGTCGTACCCGGCGGCCACTTTTGCCGTCGATGTCAACGACAGTTCTGGTCAGCCTCCAGAATCCTCGGCCTTTGAAGTCGCACCGGTGCTGGTCAGTGCAACCCGGGTAGAGCAGGACATTGATGACGTATCCCGCGCCATTGCGGTGGTAGAAGAGGACGAGATAAGAACCATGCAACCCCAGTCGGTGGCGGAAATATTGCGCTATCAGCCAAATATTACGGTGTCTGGTGGCCCCAGGCCCGGTAATCAGTCTGTCAATATCCGGGGGCTGACCGGCCAGAAAGTTCTGCAAACGATAGATGGTGTACGTCAGACATTTGAATCCGGTCATCGTCCCACTTACTTTTTGGATCCTGAGCTAATTCGTGATGTTGAAGTTCTCAAAGGGCCCACCAGCAGCCTGTGGGGTTCGGGTGCACTTGGCGGGGTAGTTTCCCAAAATACCATTTCTGCCAGAGATTTGTTGAAGCCTGGTGCCAATCTGGGTGGCCTGGTCAAATCGGGTTACAACAGCAACAACCATCAGCAAACCACCACCACGGCATTGGCCGGGCGAGTGGGTAATGTGGACCTGTTGGCCAGTGGTTATTACCGGGATGCCAATGATATTGAGCTCGGTAATGGCGACGCCCTGGCGGGCTCATCCACGCGGGATCAGGGCGGATTGCTGAAGGCAGAATGGCAAATCGACGACCAGCAATCCCTGGCGATTAATTACCGCCGTGCCGAAGTGGAAGGCGGTGTGCCTTCCAATGGTGCCGCTAATCTGGGTAGCAGCAATTTCCTGATTGACCGGGATCAGCGCGCGACCACCTGGTCAATGGAATATCACCTGGATACCAATTCTCCCCTGGTGAACAGTCGGTTGCTGGCCTACAGAAACAAGGTGGAAATGGATGAGTCCAGGGTCAGTGATGGACGCTACGATTCCACTGAACTGGTGGTGCGGGGTATTAATCTGAACAATCTTTCCATGATAGGTGATATCGCGCTGCTCTACGGGATTGATGGTTATCGAGAAGAATTCGATGCCCGCCGGGGTGGCACAGACCGCCCTGCACCTCCGGATGCGGAAACGGATGTCTGGGGCGCATTTGTACAGGCTACTGTGCCTCTCTCGGAAGCCTGGAAACTGGAGCTTGGCGTCCGTTATGACCGCTTTGAAACCGAGGCAAGGAACCTCAATGCTGACAGCAGTGACAGCGATGTCTCCCCATCGATTGCTGTCATCTGGCAGTCATCGGACTGGTTGAAACTGACCCTTCGCCACGATCGGGCATTCCGGGCGCCTGGGGCAGAAGCCCTTTACAGTACGGGAACCCATTTCTGTATGTTCCCGGGATTTTGCAACACATTCCTGCCCAACCCGGATTTGAAACCCGAACAAGCGGCCAACACGGAACTGCTGGCCAATATGCAATTCGAGAACCTGTTTGCCGATGACAGCCTGCGTATCAATGCCGCTGTTTTCCGGAACAAAGTGGATGATTTTATCGAACAGATCGTCACAGACCCTACCTTCTTCCCGGTGATGGACCCCGGCTACACCACCTGGGTGAATGTGGATGAGGCGGAAATAAAAGGCTATGAACTGAGCGCGGATTATCGGCTTGACCAGTGGCAGTTGAAACTGGCCTATGGCCAAACGCGGGGTGAGGACGATAAAACCGGAGATGATCTCACCAATATTCCTGCCGATACTTTCTCAGCTGACCTGAATTACCGTTTCGGTAACAGGCCATGGCTGGCCGGTGTGCGCTTTACCCATGCCGCCAGGCAGGATCGTACCGACTACCCGGAGAACACGGCGGGTCAGGAGTACAGTGATTACAACATCACGGACCTGTATGCCAGCTGGCAGCCGGAAAGTCTGAACGGCGTCAAGCTTGACCTCACGGTCAACAACGTCACGGACAAGCACTATCGGCGGGCCTGGGAAGAACTCTATGAGTCAGGACGCGAAATTATCCTGACGGCAACTTACCGTTTCTAGTGGCGACAGGGTATGGGTAACCAACAATGACAGCGTGGGACGACAATCAGTGGATGCCCGGGGATCAGGCAGAAGCACTGCTTCGGCTATTGGCCGAGTGGGGCAATACAACTACCGTCATCGTGCACGGCGGTTGTGTGTTCGAGTTCAAGGGGTCTTTTCCCGCCGGTAGCCTCGGCGAGGGTTACTACAATCTCGACGGTGGCAGTTCGGGGCTGCACGGGCACATCAATCTCGGCAGGATCCGGCAAGTGGCTTTCCAGGCGCGCCCCCACCGGGGCAGGGAGAGCTATGCCTTTGTCTTTCTGGACAAGGACAACGAACCCATTTTCAAGGTCTTCCTGGGCAGGGATAACGATGGCGCGTTGTGTCCCGGACAGGTGGCCGAATTTCATCGTATTAGCGAGCACCGCTCGGTGCAGTGACGAATGTCAGGAGAATAGAATGAGAGAGTCTATTGTGCAGAAACGTATTAATGAAGAGGTGGTCAACTTTATCAGTAGCCGCAAAAGTCTGATGTTGTCGACCCTCACGATGGAGGGAACACCCTATGCCTCCTACGCCCCTTTTGCGATTGGTGAGGAATGTCTGTATGTGCTGATCAGTGAAATTGCCCTGCATGCCGTTAACCTTCAGCATTTTCCGGAAGCCTCTGTCCTGATCATTGAGGATGAGGACAGTGCCGGCGAGCTGTTCGCCCGGATCAGGGTAAATTACAGCGTGCAGGCAAAACACATTGAACCGGATGGCAAGCATTGGGCCGAGGGCATAGCCCGACTGGCCGACAGGCATGGCGAGCGCATTAATCACCTCAGTCAGTTGGCAGATTTCAAGCTGTTTCGACTTGTTCCCCAGGGTGGGCGTTATGTGAAAGGCTTTGGTCGGGCATTTTCTCTGGCGGGAAAAACCCTCGCCGGTGAAACAGTGGATCACCTCAGGGATGGTCACCAGAAAAGGGACGTGGCCTGACATATCCATCAACCGGAGAGGGGAAATCGCTATGGAGCTACAATTCCTGTGTGTACATCACAGACAATTTCTGTCGGCCAATCCCTGTATGGCAAGGCGTTACTGGGAGCGGTGTATGCAGGAGGGGCAGGTCTTTATGACTCGCAGCCACTATCGGGCAGCGCTGCCCCACTTCGGTAGCAGTTTTGAGATTGCCATGATTCTGTTGGCCAATGACTGTCAGCCGGTACAGGTTCAGGCCGGGGGGTGTGCCGATGTGGAAAGGCTGGTGGATGCCGGTCATGGCACGGCTGCCTGTTACAGGCAACTGGGGCAATTTTATCTCGAGAAAAACTATCTGTTGACGACGTACTATGCGGTACTCGAGGCAGGTGAGTTTGTCCGTGGAGACCAGTCAGTGATTTATCGGGAAGCCATTTCCCGGGCGTTGGAAAAAATCAGTGAAGCCTCCCTGGCCAGCTATGGCCTGCCCGATAGCGATCCGGCTCAGCGCCTTGTGCTGAGCCGTGCGATGCACTAGGGCCTGCTCACAATTCATCATTGCCCCCATCCGGGTTGTTCTCCATCGAGTCAGTTATCTGTGGAATAACAGCGACATGGGTCGGGGTTACCATCTGCCCTTGAGCTTGCCTATACTGTGGCACTGTTATATCGACCTTATACCGATGTAACCGAACACGATAATAACGAGAGGGTGGTATCCATGAAAAAAATCAAAGCCGTGGTCTATGGTGTCGGGACAATGAATTCGATCATTACCCGTATGTTGCTCGACAAAGGCGTCGAGATTATCGGAGCCATTTCCCGCAGTCCGGCAAAAGTCGGCAAGGACCTGGGGGCGCTCACCGGGCTCGGACGCCAGCTGGGGGTTGCCGTGAGCGATGATGCTGCGGAGGTGTTGAGCCGTGGAGCCGATATCGCGGTGATCGCCGTCAACAGCTATATGTCCGATGCACAGGAGCAGCTCCGCCTCTGTGCCGAGCACGGTGTGAATGCGGTGACACTGTCTGAAGAAGCACTGTACCCGTGGGACACCTCGCCCGAGATTACTGCTGAGCTGGACAGCATCGCCAAACGCACCGGTGTGACATTGACGGGTTCCGGTCATCAGGACAGCTACTGGCTCAATATGGTGAGCATGCTGATGGGTACGACCCACCGTATAGACAAAGTCCTGGGGCAGGCCAGCTGGAATGTCGATGATTACGGCCCCGAGCTGGCTCGCGAGCAGCAGGTTGGTACTACCCCGGAGCAGTTCAGCACGTGGCTGGAGTCCGCCTCGCGCCCACCCACCTTTGGTCGCAACGTGCTGGATGCTCTGGTGGTGGATACCGGGCTGACGCCCCTGTCGATTACCACAACATCGCGGCCGGTACTGGCGACGGAACCTCTGCCGGTTGCCTCGCTGGGAATCACGGTTCCGGTCGGCAATGTTCTGGGTTTTACCGATATCGATGAAATTAAAACCAGTGAAGGGCCGAGCTTTGTGTTCGAAATGACCGGCTGTGTGTATCGGCCTGATCAGGCCGACATGAACCACTGGCAAATAGCGGGTGAGCCCGACGTTGAACTGTCCAACGGGGCTGTTCCCACCGCCATGACTACCTGTACCCAACTGGTCAACCGAATCCCCGATGTGATCAACGCCCAGCCCGGCTTTATCACTGCCGAGAAATTACCCCGGCTGCGCTATCGGGCATTCAGCCTGGAAACCTACTTAACCTGACAGAGTTGCCGCGAGAGGCCAAGCGAGGACGATACCCGGTGGTTGGATTATCCGAATTGTCTACCGGGTACCGGTCCAAAACGTCGTTCGGATCGTAAGAGTATTGATTGGCCGCTGTCCCATCGCGGTTGTTATGAACCCTGCGACACGAGAATGACTATGTTTGGACTGTTCAGAAAAAATCCGTTGGAAAAGCTGGAGAAGAGCTACCAGAGCAAACTTCAACAAGCCATGGAGGCACAACGATCAGGAAATATTCAAAGGTACGCGGAATTGAGCGAAGAGGCTGACGGTATCTATCAGAAAATCAAAGCGTTGGAGAATACCGACAGCCGGGAGTAATTCGTCGGGCGCCTCTGTACGAGAACCTCACCCCTCCTGACCACAGGATCATTCTGGTTAACCAACGAGCTGAGCTCACACTATCAGTCCGAGCTTTGGACAACCGTTACTGGAACGTCCGGCTTCCTGACCATGTCCTTCGGTCAGTTGCTGACCTTGATCATCCGGTTGCGGCCTGAAGCCTTGGCTTCATAAAGTGCATCGTCTGCGGATTTCAGCAGCTTTTCCAGCTGGTCTCCCGGCTGAGCCAGACAACTGCCAACGCTGACCGTGATTTTCCGACCCTCCGGCAGATTGGCCTGCTCAATGCTCAGCCGCAGACGCTCCCCGATCTGCTGTAGCGTCGTCTCATCACAGGGTGATAGTAACACCAGAAATTCGTCCCCGCCCCACCGAGCCGCATGATCATAGGGCCTGATACCCGCTTTCAGGAGCCCGGCAACATTGACAAGTGCCCGGTCGCCGACCGCGTGTCCGAAGCTGTCATTGATGGTCTTGAAGTGATCAAGGTCGAGCCAGATGATGCCGAAGGTGTTTTGCTGGCGGTGTGAACGGTCTATCTCCTGGGTCAGCTGGAGGTTCATGCCCCGGCGGTTGAGCAGGCCGGTTAGTGGGTCGAGCTTGGTCAGTTCGTTGAGCGCCTGTGTGCGGTCCTTGACCCGGGTTTCCAGTTCCTTGGTGTGATTGCGAATTGCCTCGGCCATGTCGGAAAAATGGTTGATCAGTCGACCGATTTCTCCCGACCCGCTCGGCAGATCGGCAGGCCGAAGGTCGCCACTTTTTACTTTGAGCATGGCGTTATCCAGAGCTGCCACCGGTGTCAGAACCAGCTTTCGTAGCGCCAGGTGCACCAGCAATATGGCGACCAACAGAATGAGGGTAAACAGCAACATCATTGCTGCAAAACTGCTGACAGGAATCACTTCCTGCAGATCCAGTAGTGTGAGCTCAAACCAGTCCAGAGAAGGCAGGTAGACAACACCCGCCAGATAGCGCTTGCCGTCAATGACCACGAACTGGCTTTTTACCTCACTGGTTTTGCCACCGACCTCGCGCAGGGTTGTCATTGTATTCCAGAGGGCCTGTTGATCACGTGGTTGGTCAAAGAGCAACTCAATGGTGTTTTTCTGGCCTTCCGGTTTTACCAGACTGGCGTAATCAATGATGCCGGGGTCGCGGTGTAACTGAATGGCGCCTGTATGATCCACAAACACGGTCGTGATACCGGGTTGCTCGATATCGACGATTTCCTCCAGGAACGCCTCCAAAGGCAGGCCGGTGCCGACAATACCCAGCGTGTTATCGCCGTCTTTCATTTGCACGTCAATCCACAGTTGGGTAATGCCCAGCTGCGTATCCGGATTGACATTGATGTGAAAGGACTTGTTCAGTTTGAGTAGCTGGTAGAACCAGGCGTCATCGGGCTTGTCACTGTCCAGCGTGTAGCGAAGCTGTTTGCCGGAAAACTCGTCCTCGGCATTGTTGTAGTAATAGGAGCCGGATTGCTTGAGCGCCACAAAATAATTGTGCGCACTAAAGTTCCGGCGATAGCTCTCCATCTCACGGATGGCCTCGGCGGCGAGTGCGGGATTGTCTTCGTTCTTTGCCCAGTTCTGGATAGTACGGGAATCGGCCATCTGCCGGGCCAGCGCAATTTCCCGCTCAATCGGTTTGAGTAGGCGGGTGCTGTCGTAGCGCACCTGAATATCGGCGGCGCGCAGTCCCCATTCCTCGATAATATTTTTGGCAACCTGCTGGAACAGCAACCAGGCGCACAGGGAGGAAATAACGATCAGGGCTGCCGTCAGAAGTTGAAAACGTGTCTTGATGCTCAAACTCAAGAAAGAAGTGCCCCTGTAATTGTTGAGGTTATTATCCCTTGATTAAACAGCCCGGACAATAAATCTAACATCAATTATTGGGCCTGCTGGAGCTCTGGTCGGGGAACAGTGTGCTGTTGTTTCTTCGTTAATCAATAAAAACGGCGGTGTCGGTAACACCGCTGTTTTTTGTGTCAGTTCCGAAAAGGATAAATAACCGCTTCTCAGAACCGGAGTCCGGTGCTCGAATGACCTCGTCTTGCTGCCGTTGCGAGCACCTTCCCCATTGAGATTAAAGTTGACCGGGTTAGAAACGGTCGAGCGTCATTACCTTGTGCCATGCATCGACAAAATCATTGACGAACTTTTCTTTTGCGTCATTGGCAGCATAGACTTCTGCAATGGCACGCAACTCGGAGTTCGATCCAAAAACAAGATCGACAGGTGTTGCTGTCCATTTGAGCTTGCCTGTTTTGCGATCACTGCCCTCATAAATCCCGTCAGTCTTGGCTTTTGACCACTTGGTGGACATATCGAGCAGATTGACAAAGAAATCATTGCTCAATGTTCCGGGCCGGTCGGTAAATACACCGTGTTTGGCTTTTCCGGTGTTTGTATCCAGTGCCCGCATACCCCCCACGAGAACGGTCATTTCAGGCACCGTCAGGGTCAGCAGGTTAGCGCGATCCACCAGCATCTCTGCGGGCGATCTGGAATGGCCCTTGCCGAAGTAGTTGCGGAAGCCGTCTGCAGTGGGTTCCAGCACGGCGAAAGCGTCGGCATCAGTCTGTTCGGGGGTGGCGTCTGTGCGACCCGGTTTGAAGGGAACATCCACATCCTGTCCGGCTTTTTCCGCGGCCTGCTCAATGGCTGCGGCACCGCCCAGGACAATCAGATCGGCGAGTGATACTTTTTTGTCACCGGATTGTGCATCGTTGAAGCCTTTCTGGATTCCCTCCAGGCGTTTCAGCACCTTGGCAAGTTCCGCTGGATTGTTAACGGCCCACTGGTTTTGTGGCGCCAGACGAATCCGTGAGCCATTGGCACCACCGCGCATGTCGGTACCGCGGAAAGTGGCGGCCGATGCCCATGCGGTTCTGACCAGTTCGGACGTGGTCAAGCCGGAATCCAGAATGTCAGACTTCAGCTTGGCGATATCGCTCGCATCAATCAGCGGGTGATCGACCGCAGGGACAGGATCCTGCCACAGAAAGTTCTCATCGGGGACATCACTGCCAATATAGCGCTCGCGGGGGCCCATATCACGGTGCGTCAGTTTGAACCATGCCTTGGCGAAAGCGAGTTCGAACTCCTTCGGGTTTTCCTTGAAGCGCAAGGAGATTTTCCGATAAGCGGGATCTTCTTTCAGAGACAGGTCCGTAGTAAACATGATGGGAGCATGACGCTTGGATTTATCGTGGGCATCCGGAACGGTATTTGTCGCCTGGTTGTTCGCAGGAATCCACTGAACAGCGCCTGCGGGGCTTTTTGTTTGTACCCATTCAAAGGCAAACAGGTTCTCCAAATACAATGAAGTCCAGGCAGTCGGGTTGGCCGTCCACGCACCTTCCAGGCCACTGGTGAGAGTATCTTCTGCATTACCTTTGCCACACTTGTTTTTCCAGCCCAGCCCCTGTTGTTCAATGGGTGCCCCGGCGGGGTCGGCGCCAAGACACTCATCGGGCTTGTGGGCGCCGTGGGCCTTACCGAAAGTATGTCCGCCGGCGATCAGGGCGACGGTTTCTTCGTCATTCATCGCCATACGGCCAAAGGTTTCGCGAATATCCTTGGCAGCAAGGAGTGGGTCAGGATTGCCGTTGGGGCCTTCCGGGTTCACGTAGATCAGACCCATCTGGACTGCGGCCAGGGGATTCTCCAGTTTTCGGTCGCCATGGTAGCGCTCGTCGGCAAGCCATTGTTTCTCGGGTCCCCAGTACACCATATCCGGTTCCCAGTCGTCCTGACGGCCACCGGCAAAGCCGTAGGTTTCAAAACCCATGGATTCCAGCGCCACATTGCCGGTCAGAACCATCAGATCGGCCCAAGAGAGGCTGCGACCGTATTTCTGCTTGATCGGCCACAATAAACGACGGGCCTTGTCCAGGCTCACATTGTCCGGCCAGCTATTCAGTGGCTCAAACCGCTGTTGACCACCGCCAGCACCACCGCGGCCATCAGCGACACGGTAGGTGCCCGCAGAGTGCCAGGCCATCCGAATAAAGAAGGGCCCATAGTGGCCATAGTCCGCCGGCCACCAGTCCTGCGACGTTTTCATCAACGTCTCAATGTCTTGCTTGACGGTGTCGAGATCCAGACTGGCGAACGCCTTGGCATAGTCAAAGTCGTCGCCCATTGGATTGGACTCCTCGCTGTGTTGGCGAAGTGGACTCAGATTCAGCTTTTCAGGCCACCAGAACTGGTTTGATTTTGGCTCACCCTCAGCCATCGCCGTACTTGGTGTCACGACCTGCGACACGGCTATCACCAGAGCGGCAACTATAGGTATTGTTTTTGTAAGCATTGACGTAGCTCCCTTTATATAAGAAATACAATATTTCAATACTCAATATAGCGTAGCCCAGTGTGAATACGGCATTTACATTCACTATGAAATGGATTGAAAAATTATATTGGTAACGGTGAGCACACTGATCGTTTCATGTTTGCAAGAACATGGTTGCGGTTACAGTCAACGCCGCTGCTCAAGCATTTTTCTCTGTAGTTTGATACCTGGCATTCTGCTACTGTGAATTTTCTGGATACCCAAGAGGGACTTGACGATGGATAACACCAACACGACGACCGGTGGCAAATGCCCGGTGATGCATGGCGGCGCTACATCGACCGGCATATCGAATATGGAGTGGTGGCCGACGGCCCTGAATCTAGACATCCTGCATCAGCACGATATGAAGACCAATCCGATGGGAGAGGGCTTCAGTTACCGCGAACAGGTCAAGAAACTGGATGTCGCGGCGCTCAAGAAAGATATGCATGCCCTGATGACCGACAGTCAGGATTGGTGGCCGGCGGACTGGGGGCACTACGGTGGCCTGATGATCCGTATGGCCTGGCACTCTGCGGGTACTTACCGGATCGCTGATGGCCGTGGTGGCGGTGGTAAGGGCAACCAGCGTTTTGCGCCGATCAACTCCTGGCCGGACAATGTGAGCCTGGACAAGGCCCGTCGTTTATTGTGGCCGATCAAGAAAAAGTACGGCAACAAAGTCAGCTGGGCCGATCTGATTATTCTGGCCGGCACCGTGGCCTATGAGTCCATGGGCCTGCCCTCTTTCGGCTTTTCATTCGGTCGCGAGGACATCTGGCACCCTCAGAAGGATACCTATTGGGGTGCCGAGAAAGAGTGGCTGGCTCCCTCCGACGAGCGCTATGGCGATGTCGATAAGCCCGAGACCATGGAGAACCCGTTGGCTGCGGTGCAAATGGGTCTGATCTACGTGAATCCGGAAGGCGTCAACGGTCAACCCGACCCGCTCAAAACTGCCGAGCAGGTGCGTATGACCTTTGCCCGCATGGCGATGGACGACGAAGAGACGGCAGCGCTGACCGCCGGTGGCCACACCGTGGGCAAATGCCACGGCAATGGCGACGCCGAGGCGCTCGGCCCCGAACCCGAAGCCGCCGATGTGGAAGAACAGGGCTTTGGCTGGAAAAACCCCAATGGTTCCGGCAAGGGTCGCGACACCGTCACTTCCGGTATTGAGGGCGCCTGGACCACCTATCCCACAAAGTTTGATATGGGTTACTTCGACCTGCTGTTCGGTTACGAGTGGGAGCTGAAAAAGAGCCCGGCCGGGGCCAATCAGTGGGAGCCGGTGAATATCAGGGAAGAGGACAAGCCGGTGGATGTGGAAGACATGACCACCCGCCTTAACCCGATCATGACCGACGCCGACATGGCGATGAAGATGGACCCCAAATACCGGGCCATCTGTGAAAAGTTCATGGCCGATCCGGCGTACTTCCGCGACACCTTTGCCCGCGCCTGGTTTAAATTGACTCACCGCGATCTGGGACCAAAATCCCGCTATATCGGTCCGGAAGTGCCCGCTGAAGACCTGATATGGCAAGACCCGGTCCCCGCCGGCAATCGCGACTACGATGTGGCAGCGGTAAAAGCCAAAATTGCCGACAGCGGCTTGTCCATCGGTGAAATGGTCAGCACCGCCTGGGATAGCGCCCGCACCTTCCGTGGCTCCGACATGCGCGGCGGTGCCAATGGCGCACGCATCCGCCTGGCACCGCAGAAGGACTGGGCCGGCAACGAGCCGGAACGCCTCGCCAGGGTCCTGGCCATCTACGAAAAGATCGCCGCCGACACCGGTGCCAGCGTGGCCGATGTGATTGTGCTGGCCGGTAATCTGGGTGTTGAGCAGGCGGCCAAGGCCGCAGGTGTGAATATCACCGTTCCCTTCGCGCCGGGTCGTGGCGATGCCAGCGACGAGATGACGGATGCCGCATCCTTTGAACCACTGGAGCCGCTGGCCGATGGTTTCCGCAATTGGCAAAAGAAAGACTATGTGGTCAAGCCCGAGGAAATGCTGCTCGACCGCGCTCAGTTGATGGGGCTGACAGCGCCCGAGATGACCGCACTGGTGGGCGGCATGCGTGTTTTGGGTACCAATCACGGTGATAGCCAGCACGGTGTGTTCACCGACCGCGTGGGTGTGTTGAGCAACGACTTCTTCGTCAACCTGACGGACATGGCCTACACGTGGAAGCCCACCGGCAACAACCTGTATGAAATCCGTGACCGCAAGACCGGCGCAGTCAAGTGGACGGCGAGCAGGGTTGATCTGGTATTCGGCTCCAACTCGATCCTGCGCGCCTACGCTGAGGTCTATGCCCAGGACGACAGCAAAGAAAAGTTCGTGCAGGACTTCGTTGCTGCCTGGACCAAGGTCATGAACGCCGACCGTTTTGATGTTGTGTAACGCTCAGGCTGGCTGAGCCCGTTATGAGGGTGCTGGTCAGGTCACAATAATTAAAAAGCCCCGGTGGATTTGAGCTGGGGCTTTTTAGTGTAGGCGGGCAGCGGGAATTACTTGCCTCTGCGAGGCTCGCCCATACGGGTGCTGTCTCTGTTCGCTGTGCTCACTGCGGCTGAACCCGCTACGCGGGTGCTCAGTCTGCTTCCCATACCAAAAAAGCCCCACCCGAGGGTGAGGCTTTGTCGGTATATGGTGGAGGCGGCGGGAATTGAACCCGCGTCCGTCAGTCCTCTGCCGAGAGATCTACATGCTTAGTACAGTCTATTAAATTTAGCGGGTTGCAACCCGACAGACAGGGCGCGCAAACCGCGATTCCGGTGAGTTTTTAACGAATCCACCCCGGACGAGCTTCATCGCGATCATGTGAGATATGACACCTGATAGCCCCGAAAGGCTCCGGACGCACAAGCACGGCTCCGGTCAGATGGCACCCTACCGGGTATTAAGCGGCGAGTGCGTAGTTGTCGTCGTTGGCAACTATAATTTGCGACTTTGGATTTACGAGATTGGTCGCCATCTCGGCATGCACCCAGGGTTTTGTAACCGGCGTCGAATCCAAATCGCCCCCTGAAACTGCTGTTGAGTGTTTCTGTTAAAAAACATCGTCTCAAATTGGATGTTACCACAGAGACCATTGGTTCATTAGACTTATTCTGTGGATGAAGTTCACTACGAGGACGTTAATTGATCACCGGGCGTGACGGACCAGGCGTTGTTTCTGCCGCGCCCAGTCACGATTTTTTTCAGTTTCGCGTTTGTCGTGTTCTTTCTTGCCCTTGGCCAGCGCGATTTCACACTTCACCAGGTGATTTTTCCAATACAGCGCGGTGGCTACACAGGTGTAGCCCTTCTGATTGACACCGCTGAACAATTTGCCGAGTTCACGCTGATTGAGCAGCAGTTTGCGGGTGCGACCGGGGTCGGTGACGTAGTGGGTGGACACGGTTCCCAATGGGGTGATGTGTGAACCAATCAGATAAGCCTCGCCGTCTTTCAGTAATACATAGCTGTCGGTGAGCTGGGCTTTGCCGGCGCGCAGGCTTTTTACTTCCCAGCCCTGCAGAACAAGACCCGCTTCGAATTTTTCCTCGAGCTGGTATTCGTGGCGGGCCCGCTTGTTGAGTGCAATGGTGGGGTTTTTTTGAGGGTGTTGGGATTTGTTAGCCATGGGGCGGCATTATAAGGATTGCATTGGGGTGCGCCTATGGTTTTGTGGCGTTATGCGTGATTGCCTTGGTTTTGTATAACGGGGATTGCCGGTACAATCCGTTCAGTTTTGACAAGGGTATCGCCGATGGCGGAACAACAGCAGCAATCCCCGGCAGAGGTTGATGGGTCTGGACCGGTTCCCGGTGGGCACCCTGTCTGGTCCAGTCGCTGGACCTTTGTGCTGGCGGCAACTGGTTCGGCGGTCGGTCTGGGGAATATCTGGAAGTTTCCCTATATTGCCGGTGAAAATGGCGGCGGCGCTTTTGTGCTGGTGTATCTGCTGTGTATTTTACTGGTAGGCATTCCCGTCATGGTGGCGGAGGTCATGTTGGGTCGGCGGGGCCGACAGAGTCCGATCAATACGATGCGTCGCCTGACCACAGAGGCGGGTCTGGAACGGCACTGGCATGCGATAGGCTGGCTGGGTGTCATGGCCGGACTGATGATTCTTTCCTATTACGCGGTGATTGCCGGGTGGGCGCTCAATTACATTGGGAAGATGGCCGGTGGTGCATTCCAGGGCGCCAGTGCCGATCAGGTTGCCATTATTTTTGCAGACCTGTTGTCCGACCCGAAAGCGCTGATTCTGTGGCAGACAGTCTTTATGATTCTGACCCTGTTAGTGGTGATTGGCGGGGTAACCCGTGGGCTCGGTGTTGCGGTAAGAGTATTGATGCCGGTGTTGTTTGTGCTGTTGCTGATCCTGTTGGTGTTCGGCATTCAGCGAGGGGATTTTGCCCAGGCTGTCGATTTTCTGTTCAGTTTTAACTATGAGGCGCTGACCTGGGCGGGGGTTCTGGAGGCCATGGGGCATGCGTTTTTTACCCTCAGTCTGGGGATGGGTGCCATTATGGCCTACGGTGCCTACATGCCTGAGCATGCCCGGATTGGTCGCACTGTGCTTGCCGTCGGCTTTCTGGATACGGTGGTGGCGCTGGTTGCCGGGCTGGCCATATTCCCCATTGTGTTTGCGAACCCGTCGATTGCACCCGGGGCGGGTCCGGGATTGCTGTTTGTCAGCTTGCCGATCGCATTTGGCAATATGACGGGAGGGTTATTATTTGGCAGCCTGTTCTTTGTGCTGGTGACGTTGGCCGCCTGGAGCTCGGCGATCTCGCTGATCGAACCCGCCGTTGCCTATCTCATCGAGTCGAAAAAATTTACCCGTATTACCGCGAACCTGCTGCTCGGTGGTATTGCCTGGGTTGTTGGGCTGGGGAGTGTTTTATCCTTTAATCTCTGGGCGGAAACGCGGGTTGCCGGATTTAATTTCTTCGAGTTTATGGATTTTCTGACCTCCAGTGTCATGCTGCCGCTCACCGGTCTATTTATCGCCCTGTTTGTGGGCTGGATGATGCGACCGGAAACCGTGCGGGGCGAGCTCGCCGATGAGTCGGGCCGGGTCTTTACGAGCTGGTACTGGGTATTGCGATATATTTCGCCAATAGCCGTGGGTATCATTTTTGTGATGGGCCTCTACAAGACATTTTCCTGATGCTGACAACCATAAAACGCAGTGCGCTGGTGATGTTCTCCGCTGAGCAAATGTATGATCTGGTCAACGACGTGAACAGTTATCCACGCTATATGGAAGGCTGTGTCGGAGCCGATATATTAGAGCAGTCAGAAGGTGGTATGGTGGCCAGGCTAGACTTGAAGAAAGGGGGCATCGGTTACAGTTTTACCACTCGAAATATCCTGAAAAAACCCGAGCAGATTACCATGAGCCTTGAGCAGGGGCCTTTTAAAAAGTTGTCCGGTGAGTGGCACTTCAAACCATTGACGGCAAATGCCTGCAAGGTGATGCTCGACCTGGAATTTGAATTTAACAGTCTGTCGGTAGGGCTTGCCTCCACCAGTTTGTTTACCTCTGTGGCGAACAATCTGGTGGATTCGCTGGCGAGGCGTGCCCAGGAGGTCTATGGCCCGTGAAAGATATTGAGTTGATTACCGTAGAGGTGGCCTATGCGTTGCCTCAGCGTCAGCAACTGCTGGCGCTCAAGGTTGCTCCCGGAACTACCGCGTATGAGGCGGTGCGACAGTCCGGAATTGTGCAGCAGTTCCCCGAGATTGATCTGGAAAATGTAAAAATGGGTATCTTCGGGCAGGCCCTGGGTACCAAGGGCCTCAACCCGCCAAAGACCTATGTGTTGGAAGCGGGTGATCGGGTGGAGATTTATCGACCCCTGACCGTGGACCCCAAAGAGATTCGCAAACGGCGTGCGGCGAAGGCCGGGCAGGGTAGTTGATTACTCGGTGGTTTCGATATTCACCGCAGTGGGAATAAAGTCACCTCTGAAACCTACCAGTTGGTCGTTTTCAAAGAAAATGGCCATCCGTTCCCTGACTTCGTCGCCGTTGCTGGGTGACAGACTGTAGTAATAGTCCCAGCGATCTTCATTGAAGGTATCCGAAATCAAGGGTGTCCCCATCACAAAGCGCACCTGGGACTTGGTCATGCCCGGACGAAGCTGGTCAATCATGTTCTGGGTGATGACATTGCCCTGCTGGATATCAAACTTATAGACATTGGGCAGTTTTGGCATACTGAAATCCGGCATTGAGACACCTGAGCACCCGCCGAGTAACGCGGTCATGGCCAGGCAGCAGGTAATTCTTGCAGTAAAATGCATTGGGGGTTCCAGAGTTTTCAGTGAACGGCGATAATACAGAATCAATTGAGTGTATTAAAGAGGCGGTAGCAGAATGAAGGATGAAAACCGGGACTTACGGAAGGCGGGGCTCAAGGTCACCGTACCCCGTTTGAAGATCCTGCAGATTCTAGAGGAAATCAACGAAAGTCACATGAGCGCCGAGGATGTGTATCGCAAATTACTCGAAGCCGGTGACGATGTCAGTATTGCCACGGTATATCGTGTGCTGACCCAGTTCGAGAGTGCCGGCCTGATTACCCGGCATAACTTTGACAGTGGGCCGGCAGTTTATGAAATTGATCGGGGCATTCATCACGATCATATGGTGAATGTGGATAGCGGCGATGTGATTGAATTTCAAAGCAGTGAAATTGAAGCGTTGCAGAAAGCGATTGCTACCAAGCATGGGTTCGATCTGGTGGGCCACAATCTGGTGCTTTACGTAAAGGCTAAAAAATAATTGCGGGTTGATTACGCAACTTTGGTCTGATTTCTGCCGGCTTCTTTGGCGCGATACATGGCGCTGTCGGCGGCTTTCATGACGCCATCAAAATGCAGGGCGTCCTGTGCATCGGCAACACCTATACTGACGGTCACCCGGATATTGCCACGACGTCGTGAAGCGCCACGTTTCTTTTCGCCGCTGGACTGATAGCGCGGTCGATTTTTGTTGTCGCGGGTGGCCATGTCGTAATTTGCAATATTCTTGCGCAGTTCTTCCAGGTGATCGACGACCTGCTCCCGTGTTTTGCCACGAAACAGCAGGCAAAACTCTTCTCCCCCAAAGCGGTAGGCCCGTCCGCCACCGCTGACCCGGCGCAGTTGCGCGGCAATGGCGCGAAGCACCTGGTCGCCCAGGTCGTGGCCATATTGATCGTTGATGGGCTTGAAATGGTCCACGTCTACCATCGCCAGCGCATAGTGATTGCCCATGGTTCGCACATCGCGGAGTAGCGCCCGCCGGTTGGGAATCTGGGTCAGTTCGTCCCGATACACCATGTTGAGCAGGGCCTGGGTCTGGTTGATAATCAACAGTAATCCGGCGGCAGAAAACATGATCGAGGAAATGTGTGATAACTGAAACCATCCCACGGTGATAAAACTGAAGAACACACAGCCCGGCAGGCTGCTGTCCAGATACTCCCTGCGAAGCAATGGCAGGATGATGCTGAAGGTATAGACCAGTAGAAACAGTAATCCCGCTGTGGCGGATATCTTCAGGCCAAAAAAAGTACTTTCGTTGATGCCGGGCAGGAGTTGGGAAAACCAGAGGGGTTGCCACTGAAACAGGCTGATGATGATCAGTGCAAAGATTGAGATAAAGGCCGTCAATACCAGAAAAGCCGGGTGTCGCCAGCCGGTGTCGGGGAGAATAATGAACACACCCAGTATCAGTGGCAGGCACAGTGAGATAAGGCTGAAGATCTGGTTGGCCGGCTCGGCATTCAATGGTGCCTGCAGAAAATGCCGAATCAGCCAGTAGCTGATCAGCATTGTCATGGCCGTACCCAGATTTTTGGATTGGTTTGCCAGTAGGGCCATGAAAGCGGCGAGTCCGCAGACGATGAAAGGCAACTGCTCCAGCAGAGCCCGTTGATCGCCATTCAGCGCCGGATATTGCCAATAGGTGAAGGCTGCCAGCATCAGGCAGAACATCGGGGCGAGCAGGCGAATAATAATTTGTGACATAACTGGCGGGTTGCGTTCGCCTTCCCTGTTCAAAAGATAACCAGTCTAAAAGGTTACGGCGGTTGCGTAAATATCCGGGCGCGAGGGCTATCTGATCTTTTGTGAACCACACGCCTGTGTCTCAGGCCCTATAAAATCGGTGAGCCCATGTGGAAATGGCTGAGAATAACAACAGGGTATTTACTGCTCTTGTCCCCGGTCTCCGCAGGGGCAGACCGGTTTTGTTGGTTGCTGGCTGAAACCTATTACGAACAACTCTATTGTGAAGTGCTGGCTGCAGGTCAGGGGGTTGACTTGCCTTCATTGCTGGACTTTCGACGCAACAACGACACAGTTCAGGCTCTATTGCTGAGGCGACCTGCCGCGAGAGCCGGCATTGACGTTGCTGTGCCTGCCGATACCCGATTGCCCGTGCCGGAGGTCGTTGAGGCCGCAGAACTCCACAAGGTCGACAGCGGACTGGATAGCTGCCAGCTCGATCATCTGTGGTTGGCTTGCGAGGGTGCCCGCTATCTGCTGGTGAGCAACCAGGCCAATAGCAGGCTGGCGGACGGCGTGCTCAAAGCATCGAATAAAATGCATATACCGGTTTTTCGTGGCGACATGGATGATCGGGCCGCCAGGGTTGATTACCTGACGGCGGCCTACCGACAATATTTGGAGAAAATGATGGAAATCGGCCTTGGCGGGTCGACGTTTTCCTATGCGAAATTTGTCTATCTGTTTGATGATGTAATAGCAAAGGGTGTGGATTTTGCGCAGCGCTTTGAAACGATGTTTGGTTTTCTGAAGGAGGATAAGCAGCGTCTGGCTGTTAATGAGTCGCAGCCAGACTCACTGGCGCTGCAGCCAGGACAGTGTGATCGGTTTGGGCGTCAGCTGGTGGTGTGCAATAACGGCAGAAAGAATTATCTGTTTCGCCGACAGGATTAGTCGATCCGCTCCGCGCGTCCGTATTCGATCACCCGCGAAGGTTTGGCTGACAATACCCGGTATGCCTTGAGCATATTAAACATGGCGTGGCCGAGGTGCTGTTCTGCCATGGCCAGTTCGCGGGCAGTGATCATCTCGCGTTCGTGATTGCTCAGGTTGGCGGGGTCGCCGCCGAGTTCCGCGTCAATGCGTCGCATTAGCTGGTTGATAAACAGCTGGCTGTCCCCGCAGGACTGGTGTAAGCCGCCGGCATATTGCTTCACTGTTCCGGGGAGGTCGCGCATCGCCTGAAAAGAGGCTTTGGTATTTCGTATGGCCAGTCTGGCGGGCAACATACTCAGATTAAAACTCGCTGATAAAAACTGCTGGATCATAACAGGTTCCCTCCGGGTTTCTGTGCGGAAATGTCAGTATAGCAGAGGTCTGCAGTCGACAATCTACGGGTCTACCTGAAATGGAATTACACGTGATTTATTCAAGCGGCGATGAGTGGGGCAGCCGGGTTAGCCGATCATCGAGGCGGCGGCAATGAGCAATAGCATGACGCCAACGCCTATTAGCACCAATTTTCCGACTCTGGCCAGTGTTTCTGTATCTTCTTTTTGCACAGTAACGCCCTCTAATTATGGAGAAAGGGCCCAGCATAGCGGTTTGAATGGTTGAAATTGTTGATCTGTATCAAGCGGTTTGTTCGCCCAGTTGCAACATTTCCCTGGCGTGACTGAGGCTGGTGTCGGTCGTCCTGGCGCCTCCGAGCATGCGTGCGATTTCGTTGGTGCGGTCAGCACCTGAAAGCGACCGGATAGTACTGTTGGCGGAATGTTCGTGGGTGGTTTTTGTCACCAGCAGGTGGTGGTGAGCACAGGCTGCAACCTGTGGCAGATGCGTTACACAAATGACCTGTCCCTGCCCGCCGAGCTGACGCAGCAGTTTGCCGACCACATCTGCGGTGGCGCCACCAATGCCCACATCCACCTCGTCGAAAATCAGGGTGGGGACCGCCGAATGGTTTGCCGCGATAACCTGGATCGCCAAACTGATTCGTGAAAGTTCGCCACCGGAGGCGATTTTGGCGAGGGGTCTCGGCGGTTCCCCCGGATTGGTGGTGATCAGAAATTCGATGGTTTCCATGCCATTGGCTGTTAATTGCCCCGATTTGACCGGGGTTAGCTGAGGTATGAATCGTGTTCCATCCATCGAAAGTGCCGAAAACTGCTGTTCAACCAGCGCAGAAAATTCGGTTGCCGCAGTTGTTCGGCGGGCCGTGAGGTCTTCCGCCAGTGCGAGGTACTGCTCGGACAGGGCCGTCGCCTGTTGTCGAAGTTTTTCAATGCTACCCTCGCCACCGGCGAGATTGTCCAGTTCTTCCTGTAGCGCCAGATGTTTGGCCGGTAACTCTGGCGGGTCGATGCGGTGTTTGCGCGCCAACTGGTAGATGGCGCTCAAGCGTGTTTCCAGTTGCAATAGCCGCTCCGGGTCCAGCTCGAATTTGTCCAGATGTTGCTGGATTCCACGGCCGGCTTCCGCCACTTCAATGGCCGCACTGTTGAGTAGCTTTTCTGCCTCGATCAGCTCGGCAGGCTTGCCGGGCATGTTGGCCAGCAACTGCAAGGCCTTGCCGAGACTGTCTTGCAGGTTGACGTCTTCCGCCTCACAGCAGAGCTGTAACAGGGCCCCGCTGTCCCTGAGTATGGCCTCCGCATTTCCCAGTTGCTGTTGCTGCTGTTCCAGCTGTTCCAGCTCCCCTTCTGCCAGAGACAGTTCATCCAGCTCCGATAACTGAAATGTGAGCAGTTCCCGTCTGGCATTCAGTTCGTCCGAGGCGTTCTCCAGTTTGTCCAGCCGTTGTGTTGTGGTTGCCCATTGCTGGTAAGCCTGTCGCAATTCGCCAGCCAGCTCCGAACACCCGGCAAAGTTGTCCAGAATTTTGTGATGAGTCTCCTTGCGCAACAGCGACTGGTGTTCATGCTGGCTGTGAATGTCGATCAGCATCTCGCCAAGCTCCCGCAATTGCTGCATGGTGGCGGCTTGACCATTGATGTAGCCCCGAGATCGACCCTCGCGGGTCAGCAGCCTCCGCAATAATACTTCGTCACCGTTTTCGGAAAAATCGTTGTCGATCAGCCACTGCCGGGCCGTTGCAATCTCTGCCAGATCAAATAATGCAGAGACCTCGGCACGCTCCTGGCCCTGGCGAATCCGATCCGTATCGGCGCGATCTCCCAGTGCCATTGCCAGGGCGTCGAGCACCAGGGACTTGCCCGCCCCTGTTTCGCCGGTCAGTGCCGTCATGCCGGCATCGAAATCCACTTCGAGGGACTCCACCAGCGTGAAATGTTTGACTGTCAGGGTAATAAGCACCAGTAATGCCTGTTTGTGTGAGGTGACGCCAGAAGACCAATGTTATACACAATTTTTCAGCGCGTCTGCCCTTGAAACAGCGGGCAATGGCCCAATATAGCGGGTTGAAGCAAAGTCCTGAAGCAGCGTATTCAACAGAAGAAGGGAGATGTTGCGTGTCAACAGAACAAAATCATCAGGAGCCGGATCCGCAGGATCCCGGTTCAGAAGACGCCGCTGAGCCGCGGCCTGAAACAGAGCAACCGGAGGCGCAGCCCGCAACCGGCGAGGTCGAACAGTTGACGGCTGATCTGGCCAACGCCAAGGATCAGGTGCTGAGAACCCACGCGGAAATGCAGAACCTGCGACGGCGTATGGAGCGCGATGTGGAAAACGCCCACAAGTATGCTCTCGAAAAATTTGTCGGCGAATTATTGCCGGTGGTCGATAACCTTGAACGCTCCATTCAGGCAATGACGGATGTCGGCGACGAGTTCAAGGCAGTCAGTGACGGCATTGAGCTCACCCTGAAAAGTTTTCAGGACGTACTGGCTCGCTTCAAGGTAGAGGCCGTCGATCCCAGCGGTGAGGCGTTTAATCCCGATCTTCATCAGGCGATGAGCATGCTTGAAGTGCCGGATGCAAAACCCAATACCGTGATTGATGTGTTCCAGAAGGGTTACACCCTCAATGGCCGGCTGATTCGCCCCGCCATGGTGGTGGTTGCCAAGTTGGCGGCGAATAACACCAGCGAGCCTTGAAATTCCGCAATGCGGGCCAATATACAGACACAGAAACCAATTTTTACCAGTTTAAGCAAACCCGGAGAAACAAATAATGGGCAAGATAATCGGAATTGACCTCGGCACCACCAACTCCTGCGTGGCTGTACTTGAGGGCGACAAGCCGAAAGTGATCGAAAATGCCGAGGGGACGCGTACCACGCCGTCCATCGTCGCATTTGCCGAAGACAATGAAATCCTGGTGGGCCAGTCAGCCAAACGCCAGGCCGTGACCAACCCCAGCAATACCCTGTTCGCCGTCAAACGGCTGATTGGTCGTCGTTTTGATGATGATGTCGTGCAGAAAGACATCAAGATGGTGCCCTACAAAATCGTCAAGGCGGACAATGGTGATGCCTGGGTGGAAGTCAAAGGTGACAAAAAAGCGCCGCCGCAGATTTCAGCCGAAGTCCTGAAGAAAATGAAGAAGACCGCTGAAGATTATCTGGGCGAGAAAGTCACCGAAGCCGTTATCACCGTGCCGGCCTATTTTAATGACTCCCAGCGGCAGGCTACCAAGGATGCCGGTCGGATTGCCGGCCTTGAAGTCAAGCGTATTATTAATGAGCCCACGGCCGCTGCGCTGGCCTATGGCATGGATCGCGATCCCGGTGACCGCGTTGTGGCTGTCTTCGACCTGGGTGGCGGCACCTTTGATATCTCGATTATTGAAATTGCCGATGTGGATGGTGAACACCAGTTTGAAGTGCTGTCCACGAATGGTGACACGTTCCTCGGGGGTGAAGATTTCGACCTGCGATTGATCGAGTACCTGGCCGCCGAGTTCAAGAAGGACAGCGGCATAGACCTGCACAGCGATCCGCTGGCGCTGCAACGCCTCAAAGAGGCTGCGGAAAAGGCCAAGATTGAACTGTCCTCCAGTCAGCAGACTGAAGTGAATTTGCCCTACATCACCGCCGATGCTACCGGTCCGAAACACCTGGTGGTCAAGCTGACTCGCTCCAAACTCGAGTCCCTGGTGGAAGAGCTGGTTGTCCGTTCCATGGAGCCGGTGAAAGTGGCACTGAAAGACGCCGGTAAATCCGCTTCAGAAATTGACGATGTCATTCTGGTGGGTGGTCAGACCCGGATGCCCATGGTGCAAAAATACGTTACTGAATTCTTCGGCAAAGAGCCGCGCAAGGATGTTAACCCCGATGAGGCTGTTGCCGTTGGTGCTGCGATTCAGGCAGCGGTAATGTCCGGTGAAGTAAAAGACGTGCTGCTGCTGGATGTGACACCCCTGACCCTGGGCATTGAAACCATGGGTGGTGTGGCGACACCTCTGATTGAGAAAAACACCACGATTCCGACGAAAAAATCGCAAATCTTCTCAACGGCAGATGATAACCAGCACGCGGTAACGGTTCACGTGGTTCAGGGTGAGCGCAAGCAGGCAGCCGGCAACAAGTCATTGGGTCGTTTTGATCTGGCTGACATTCCCCCGGCACCTCGCGGTATGCCGCAAATTGAGGTGACTTTTGACATCGATGCAAACGGCATTCTCAATGTCAGCGCCAAAGACAAGGCTACCGGCAAAGAGCAGTCCATTATCATCAAGGCATGCTCTGGTCTCTCCGATGACGAGATCGACAAAATGGTCAAGGATGCCGAGGCAAATGCCGCCGAAGACAAGCGATTTGAAGAGCTGGTGAGCGCCCGCAACGCTGCGGATGGCTTGGCCCACGCCGCCAGGAAAACGCTGGAAGAAGCGGGTGACAAGGCCAGTGCCGAAGAGAAAGAGGCGATTGAGTCTGCCATCAAGGGCGTGGAAGACGCCGTCAAAAATGATGACAAGGAGGCGATTGATGCCGCCGCGAACACGCTTTCCGAAGCCTCTGCTGCGCTGGCACAAAAGCTTTACGCCGAACAGGCTGAGACTCAACCCGAGGGCGCGGAATCGACCGAGGGCGGCACATCCGATGATGCCGTTGACGCTGAATTCGAAGAAGTGAAAGACGACAACAACAAGTAAGGCTTGTCTTATTTGGAGTGCCCGGCACGCAAGTGCCGGAAGCAGGCGCGGTTTCCAGTCCGCGCCTTGCCGTGTCTGGTGTGTTGCCAAGGCAGTGCACAGAACAACATGATGATTGCTGCCTCTGGCAGTGAACCCAACCAGAGAAGTTGAAACGCAATGGCCAAACGCGATTATTACGAAATTCTCGGTGTTGCCAAAAACGCCTCCGCTGACGAAGTTAAAAAAGCCTACCGTCGGATTGCGATGAAAAACCACCCGGATCGGAATCCGGACAACAAGGCCGCCGAAGATGTGTTCAAGGAAGCTACCGAGGCTTATGAGGTGCTTTCCGATAAAGAGAAGAAGGCGGCCTATGATCAGTACGGTCACGCCGGGGTGGATCCCAATGCCGGATTTGGTGGCGGTCAGGGTGGCCCCGGGTTCGGCGGTTTCAGCGATATTTTCGGAGATGTTTTTGGCGATATTTTCGGCGGTGGTGGCCGCGGTAGGGGCGGCCCTATGCGGGGTTCGGACCTGCGCTATGATATGCAGCTCGACCTTGAGGATGCGGTAAAAGGGAAGACGGTGCAGATCCGGGTGCCCACGCTGGTCAATTGTAAAATCTGCGACGGCTCCGGTGCCAAAAAAGGCAGCACGCCAACCACCTGTGGCACTTGTGGTGGTCATGGTCAGGTGCGCATGTCGCAGGGCTTCATTGCTGTTCAGCAGACTTGCCCGACCTGTCGTGGTCGCGGTCAGGTTATTTCTGATCCCTGTGGTGCTTGTCATGGTCAGGGCCGCGTCCAGGAAAGCAAGACGCTGTCTGTCAAGGTTCCCGCCGGCGTTGATACCGGTGACCGAATTCGCCTGGCGGGTGAAGGTGAGGCCGGGCCGGAAGGTGGCCCTCCGGGCGATCTTTACGTTCAGATACATGTTCGCGAGCACTCGTTGTTCAAGCGCGAGGGCAGAAACCTGTACTGTGAAGTGCCGATCAGTATTGTGGATGCCATTCTGGGCGGAGAAATTGAGGTGCCGACGCTGGATGGTCGGGTGAAATTGAAGATTCCGCCCGAAACTCAGACTGATCGCGTCTTTCGCCTGCGGGGCAAGGGTGTCTCCAGCGTGCGCGGCGGTGGCCCCGGAGACCTCCTGTGCCGGGTTGTTCTTGAGACCCCGGTGAACCTGAATACCGAACAGAAAGAATTGTTACGTCAGCTTCAGGAAAGCCTCGAAAAAGGCAAGCACTCGCCCAAAAGAGCGTCCTGGTTTGAGGGTGTGAAAAAATTCTTTGATGGCTTTACGATATAGTGATTATCCGCACAGGTGACCGTCTTTGGTGCCCTGTGCCATCACCATGAGATATCTCAATGACGCGAATAGCAGTTACCGGTGCTGCCGGGCGTATGGGCAAGGCGCTGATTGAAGCGGTCACCCTGAATCCCTCCTTGCACCTCACGGTCGCCCTGGAGCGGCCTGGCAGTTCCCTGATAGGCGTTGATGCCGGTGAGCTGGCGGGTGTTGGCTCCAATGGTGTCAAGGTGCTCGGCGATATCCGCCAGGCACTGGAGCAATTTGATGTGCTCATCGATTTCACCGCCCCCGATGCCACCCTTGCCAATGCGGAGGCCTGTGCCGCCAGCGGTCGAAAAATGGTTATAGGTACCACCGGTTTTACCCCGGAGCAACGTGCTCAGCTGGTTTCTCTGGCGGACAGTACTGCCCTGTGTATGGCATCCAACTTCAGTACCGGGGTAAATTTGTGCTTCAAATTGCTGGATATGGCAGCCAGCGTGCTGGGTGATGAAGTTGATATTGAGATTTGCGAGGCCCACCACCGCCATAAGGTGGATGCGCCGTCAGGCACAGCACTGAGTATGGGTGAGGTGGTCGCCAGCGCGCTGGGTCGTGATCTGAGCGAAGTCGCTGTCTACGGTCGTGAGGGGCAGACGGGTGCACGTGATCGGCAAACCATCGGCTTTGCCACAGTCCGGGCCGGTGATATTGTCGGTGACCATACCGTGATATTTGCGGCTGAAGGGGAGCGGGTGGAAATCACGCACAAGGCATCGAGTCGTATGTCGTTTGCCCGCGGTGCAGTGCGTGCCGCTGGCTGGTTGCAGGAAAAACAGACCGGCCTGTTTGATATGCAGGATGTACTGGGGTTGAAGTAGGCGGTACGACAATCGCTTGAAGGATTTTCTCTCCAGTCAGCCTGTGCCCCCGTTTATCGGGAGTCTGTGCAGTTACATCGCCGGCCCCCCCCCTGCCGGGTAAATACTGCCCAAAACTGTCAGTTGTAGAGGTGCAGTTGTAGAGATACAGTCAGCGAGATTGAATAGAGGGTGGTGACCATAATGCCGTTGTGGCAGTTTTGATGCGTCGGGCAACAGGAATCGCCGTTTTTTGCCGCTGACCACCAGCTTGGCAATGGATTAGCACTGGACATCGGCATGCCTCTTGCCTAGAATATCGGGCTAGTTTCTGTTGACGTGAAACGCCCTGCAAAGACACAGGTGAAAAGCGCGATTGAATGATTTGAAAGCGAGGTGAGACGTACGGTTTCATCTCGCTTTTTTGCAGCCTGATATCATGAAATCAATGAGTTAGTTTTTGGTACGGGCGATTCCTGCAGTTCTGGATTCCCGGTTATTTGAGGAGGTTGCTTTGAATACCGATAGCCATCGGTCCGCCATTCTTGCACTTGAAGATGGCACTGTTTTCGAAGGCATCGCCATTGGCGCGGAGGGTGTTTCCAGTGGTGAGGTGGTATTCAATACAGCATTGACGGGATACCAGGAAATTCTCACTGATCCCTCCTATGCCCGCCAGATCGTAACACTGACCTATCCACACATTGGCAATACCGGTGTCAATGATGAAGACAACGAGTCTGACCGGATCTGGGCTGCAGGTCTGGTGATCCGGGACTTGCCGTTGATGGCAAGCAATTTTCGGTCTCGCCAATCGCTCGATGCCTATCTGAAGGCAAATAACATTCTCGGTATTGCCAATATCGATACCCGCAAACTCACGCGTATTCTGCGGGAGAAGGGTGCCCAGAATGGCTGTCTGATGGCGGGTTCTGTCGATCGGGCAAAGGCCTTGTCCTCGGCAAGAGATTTTGCCGGTTTAAAGGGCATGGATCTGGCCCGGGAAGTGACGACCGCAAAATCCTACCCGTGGCGGGAGGGTACCTGGCGGCTGGGGCAGGGTTTCTCAGTTCCCGCTGAAGCCCCTTACAATGTTGTAGCCTACGATTTCGGTACAAAGCGCAATATTCTGCGTATGCTGGTGGATCGGGGAGCCAATTTGACGGTGGTCCCTGCAGAAACGCCCGCCGCCGAGGTGCTGGCCATGAACCCGGACGGCGTGTTCCTCTCAAACGGTCCCGGCGACCCGGAACCCTGCGATTACGCGATCCGGGCCATTCGCGACATTCTCGACCACGACATTCCTGTGTTTGGTATTTGCCTGGGCCATCAGTTGTTGGCCCTGGCCAGCGGTGCCAGAACAGAAAAAATGAAATTCGGCCACCACGGTGCCAATCATCCGGTGAGAAGTCTTGATGACGGGTTGGTATTGATCACCAGTCAGAACCACGGCTTCGCGGTCGATGAGCAGACATTACCCGACAATCTGCGCGCAACCCACCGGTCATTGTTCGACGGATCATTGCAGGGCCTGCACCGCACTGACAGGCCGGCCTTCAGTTTTCAGGGACACCCGGAAGCCAGTCCCGGCCCCCACGATGCTGCGCCACTGTTCGACCATTTTTTTGAGCTGATCCGGGCCAGGCAGGCCAAGGACTAGTGCACGGATCGAGGTAAGCGGAGGGCGACAGTCGCTCCTGGTTGCTGCTAAGTGGTTGTGACCTGTATTGCGCCCGCAGGTAGTCCAAGCTAACGACAATTGCCATACTGACGATAATTTATGCCAAAAAGAACCGATCTCAAAAGTATCCTGATCCTCGGCGCCGGCCCCATTGTTATCGGGCAGGCCTGCGAGTTCGATTATTCGGGTGCTCAGGCCTGTAAAGCCCTGCGGGAAGAGGGTTACCGGGTGATTCTGGTGAACTCTAATCCGGCCACGATCATGACGGATCCGTCCATGGCGGACGCGACCTACATCGAGCCTGTGGAATGGCGGACCGTGGCCAAAATTATTGAGCGGGAGCGTCCCGATGCCCTGCTGCCGACGATGGGCGGGCAGACGGCACTCAATTGTGCGCTGGATCTGGCTCGCGAAGGTGTGCTCGAGGAATTTGGTGTCGATATGATCGGGGCCGATCGGGATGCCATCGATAAAGCCGAGGATCGCAACCGTTTTGACAAAGCCATGAAGGCAATCGGGCTGGAAACACCCAAGGCCGTGATCGTGCACAGCCTTGAGGAGGCGTTGCAGGTGCCGGACCAGTTCGGTTACCCCTGTATTATTCGCCCGTCCTTCACCATGGGTGGTTCGGGTGGTGGTATTGCCTATAACCGTGAAGAGTTTGAAGAGATCTGTCGTCGGGGGCTGGACCTCTCTCCCACCAAGGAGCTCCTGATTGATGAGTCCCTGATTGGCTGGAAAGAATATGAAATGGAAGTGGTGCGGGACAGGAATGACAACTGCATCATCATCTGTTCCATCGAAAACCTGGACCCCATGGGTGTACATACCGGTGATTCGATTACCGTGGCCCCGGCCCAGACCCTTACCGACAAGGAATATCAGATCATGCGCAACGCCTCCATAGCGGTGTTGCGGGAAATTGGCGTGGAGACCGGTGGCTCCAACGTACAGTTTGCTGTGAACCCGGTGGACGGTCGGTTGGTGGTGATTGAAATGAACCCCAGGGTGTCGCGTTCCTCTGCCCTGGCCTCCAAGGCGACGGGCTTCCCGATTGCCAAGGTGGCGGCGAAACTGGCCGTGGGATATACCCTGGATGAGCTGCAGAACGATATTACGGGGGGGGCTACCCCGGCTTCCTTTGAGCCGAGTATCGACTATGTGGTCACCAAGATTCCCCGTTTCGCCTTTGAGAAATTCAGTGCTGCCAATGCCAAACTGACCACGCAGATGAAGTCGGTGGGCGAGGTCATGGCGATTGGTCGTACTTTTCAGGAATCCCTCCAAAAAGCACTCCGTGGCCTGGAGGTAGGGTCCGCCGGCTTTGAACCCCAGGTGGATGTGAATACTGACGAGGGCCTGAATGAGTTGCGGGAGCAGCTCAGTGATCCGGGCGCAGAGCGCATCTGGTTTGTGGGCGACGCGTTTCGCGCCGGCATGTCCGTGGATGAGGTGTTTGATCTCTGCGCGATTGACCCCTGGTTTCTGGCGCAGATTGAAGATCTGATCCGGGAAGAGCAAAAGTTGCAGGGCCGGACACTGGAAAGCCTCGATGCCGGTCAGCTGTATGCTCTCAAACGCAAAGGGTTTTCCGATATTCGGTTGGCGAGCCTGCTCAACAGTTCTGAGACCGCCGTGCGCGAGTGTCGCAGGGCCCTGAACATCCACCCGGTTTATAAGCGGGTGGATACCTGTGCTGCAGAGTTCGCCACCGCTACGGCGTATATGTACTCCAGCTATGAAGAGGAGTGTGAGTCGCAGCCCTCGGACCGCAATAAAATTCTGGTTCTGGGCGGTGGTCCCAATCGCATCGGTCAAGGCATTGAATTTGATTACTGTTGTGTTCACGCGGCGCTGGCCATGCGTGAGGACGGCTACGAAACCATTATGGTCAACTGTAACCCCGAGACGGTATCAACGGATTACGATACCTCGGACCGTCTCTACTTCGAGCCAGTCACCCTCGAGGATGTGCTGGAAATAGTGCGGATTGAAAAGCCGGTCGGCGTGATCGTGCAGTTTGGGGGGCAGACGCCGCTGAAACTGGCACGCGCACTGGAGGCACAGGGTGTGCCCATTATCGGTACCACCCCCGATGCCATTGACCGGGCAGAAGATCGTGAGCGATTCCAGCAGATGATCCACAAGTTGGGATTGTTGCAGCCGGCCAACGCCATTGTCCGATCTGCTGAGGAGGCGATTGCTGCAGCTGCCGGAATTGGTTACCCGCTGGTGGTCAGGCCGTCCTACGTGCTCGGCGGCCGCGCTATGGAAATTGTCTATCGGGAGGAAGAGCTGCAACGCTATATGAGTCAGGCGGTGCGGGTCTCTGAAGACGCCCCGGTACTGCTTGATTACTTCCTTTCTTCGGCGGTAGAAGTGGACATCGATGCTGTCTCGGATGGTGAGCACGTGGTGATTGGTGCCATCATGCAGCATATTGAGCAGGCGGGTATTCACTCGGGTGACTCCGCCTGTGCGCTGCCGCCCTACAGTTTGCCCGAAGATGTGCAAGATGAAATGCGCGAAACGGTCAAGGCGATGGCCGTGGAGCTCAATGTCAAAGGGCTTATGAATGTCCAACTGGCGTGGCAGGATGGCAAGGTCTACGTGATTGAAGTCAATCCACGGGCCTCTCGCACCGTGCCGTTTGTCTCAAAATGTATTGGCACATCGCTGGCAAAAGTGGCAGCACGTTGTATGGTGGGTGTGTCGCTGGCGGAGCAAAATTTTACTACCGAGATTATTCCCGATTACTTCAGTGTCAAAGAGGCGGTATTACCGTTTAACAAATTTCCCGGCATCGATCCCATTCTTGGACCGGAGATGAAATCCACCGGGGAAGTGATGGGTGTAGGTGATACGTTTGCCGAGGCCTACGCCAAGGCGGAACTCGGTGCCAGCGACCCGATTCCCACTTCGGGAACTGCTTTTCTCAGCGTTCGGGAGCCCGACAAGGCCGGGATTGCCGCGGTGGCTCGCAGCCTCATCAATAGTGGTTTTAATCTGGTGGCCACCAGTGGTACCGCCCAGGTGATTGAAGATGCAGGGTTGCCGGTTGAACGGGTCAATAAAGTGAAACAGGGGCGTCCTCACATCGTGGATATGATCAAAAATGATCAAATCAGTCTGATCGTCAATACCACAGAGGGTCGCCAGGCGATTGCCGACTCCTCTACCATACGATCCAGTGCTGAACAGCGGGGGGTGTATTACACCACCACACTCGCTGGTGGTCAGGCGGTCTGTATGGCTCTGGAGCAGCGTGGAGAAACCAAAGTCCGTCGGTTGCAGGAATTGCACGAGAGGAATCAGTAATGCAAAAGGTACCTATGACAGTTGAAGGCGCGACAAAACTTCGCCAGGAACTGGATAATCTGAAAAAAGTAGAGCGTCCCCGGATTGTTGCGGCCATTGCCGAGGCCCGTGCCCACGGTGATTTGAAGGAAAATGCAGAATATCACGCGGCTCGGGAGCAGCAGAGCTTCGCCGAAGGGCGTATACAGGAAATAGAGAGCAAGCTGAGCAACGCCCAGATTATTGATATCAAGAAGATTCCACAGGCCGATAAAGTGATTTTTGGCTGCACCGTGGATCTGATCAACCTGGATACCGAGGAGCGCGTGACCTACAAGATTGTTGGTGATGACGAATCGGACGTAAAACTGAACATGATCTCCTACCAGTCACCGATCGTTCGCGCCATGATTGGCAAGGAAGTTGGCGACATTGTGGTCGTTAAAACACCGGCCGGTGATGTGGAATATGAGCTGGATGATGTTCGGCATACCTGATGCCGAACACTGCTGTGTTCACTCCCGGGCCGAAGGCGACCGCAACAGATTGGATAAATGCCGATTGGGTTGTTCTGCTCTTCTCAGTAGGAGCACAATATGCCCGACGGTTTGAATCAGCTCTGCCCCCAGCGTATCCGTTAGGGTTTCAATGATCGTCTGCTTTACCTCGCGGTCGCCCACAGAAAGCTTCACTTTGATCAGCTCATGGTCATTGAGTGCGCGGTCAATTTCTGCGATCACTGACTCGGTGAGGCCTTTCGCGGCAACGGTGACCACCGGGTTGAGTTTGTGGCCCAGACGTCGCAGATGCTTTTTGTCATCATTGGAAATTGTCATAGAATGGTTGTCCTCTAAAACGGCGCGTATTCTAGCCGAACTGATAACAGGTTGATATGGGCCGGTCAAAAAGCAGCCAGCGCTGGTTGCAGGAACACAACAGCGATCACTATGTAAAACGTGCCCAGCAAGAGGGCTATCGTTCCCGTGCCAGCTATAAACTACTGGAGTTACACAAAAAAGATCGCCTGTTTAAACCCGGGATGACCGTGGTTGATCTGGGCGCCGCTCCCGGCGGTTGGTCTCAGGTGGCTGTGGCGCTGGTCGGCGACAAGGGTCGTGTTATTGCCTCCGATATCCTGCCTATGGATAGTATTGCCGGCGTCGATTTTGTCGAGGGAGATTTTACCGAAGAGGCCGTGCTCAGTGAAATTCTTGAATTGCTTGAGGGTCAGCAGGCCGACCTTGTAATTTCAGATATGGCCCCCAATATGAGTGGTATGAAGGCTGTTGATCAACCCAAGGCCATGTATCTGATAGAGTTGGCGCTTGAATTGGCCTGTCAAATATTGAAACCTGAAGGGGTTTTTGTTGCCAAAGTATTTCACGGCGAAGGTTTCGATGACTTTTTGCGCGATACAAAACGGCGTTTCCAGCAGGTTGTCACACGAAAACCCGATGCGTCCCGCTCCCGATCCCGTGAAGTTTATCTGGTTGCCCGGGGGCTTAAGGTCTCGGGCTAAACAGTATCAGCCGGTATGGGCTCCTCCCATCCGGTTACCACTGCGCTCAAATGGCCGGTAGAATAGAACCCGGTGGCGCTAAAATGAGGAAGTTCAGTTGAACGACATGGCAAAGAATCTTGTATTGTGGTTGATCATTGCGGCAGTGTTGTTGTCGGTGTTCCAGAATTTCAATCCGCCCGCTAAAGAAGACAGCATCAGCTACTCTGCGTTTATCGAAGAGGTGCAAACAGGTCGTGTCAGCAGTGTCGTCATTGAAGGTTTGACGGTCGAGGGCAAACGTGCTGATGGCAGTGCCTTCAAGACGATACGTCCGAATGTTCCCGACTCGGGTTTGATGAGCGACCTGCTCAATAACGATGTCAGTGTCGAAGGCCGCGAGCCCGAAAAACAGAGCCTCTGGGTACAGTTGCTGGTGGCGTCCTTTCCGATTCTTTTGATTCTCGCTATTTTCATGTTTTTCATGCGCCAGATGCAGGGCGGTGCTTCTGGTCGCGGCGGCCCGATGGCTTTTGGCAAGAGTAAGGCGCGTCTGCTGGGTGAGGATCAGATTAAAACCACATTTGCCGATGTGGCCGGTGTGGATGAGGCCAAAGAAGATGTGCACGAACTGGTAGACTTTCTCCGTGATCCGTCCCGCTTTCAGCGTCTTGGTGGCCGCATTCCCCAGGGCGTTTTGATGGTGGGCCCGCCGGGAACGGGTAAGACGCTGCTGGCCAAGGCGATTGCCGGTGAAGCCAAGGTTCCGTTCTTTTCCATCTCTGGTTCTGATTTTGTCGAAATGTTTGTCGGGGTGGGTGCTTCTCGTGTACGGGATATGTTCGAGCAGGCCAAGAAACAGTCGCCCTGTATTATCTTTATTGATGAGATTGATGCCGTTGGTCGTCACCGCGGTGGTGGTTATGGCGGTGGCAATGATGAGCGTGAACAGACTCTAAACCAACTGCTGGTTGAAATGGACGGCTTTGAGGGCAATGAAGGCGTCATCGTCATTGCCGCCACCAACCGGCCCGATGTGCTGGATAAGGCACTGTTGCGCCCCGGACGTTTTGACCGCCAAGTCTACGTAAGCCTGCCCGATATCCGTGGTCGCGAGCAGATTCTCAAGGTGCATGGCCGTAAAGTGCCCCTGGACGAACGTGCTGACCTGGGTATTGTCGCCAGAGGCACTCCCGGTTTTTCCGGGGCCGACCTCGCCAATCTTGTGAACGAGGCATCGCTGTTTGCGGCGCGCGCCAACAAGCGCACAGTGACCATGGAAGAGTTCGAGAAAGCCCGTGACAAGATCATGATGGGTGCCGAACGGCGCTCCATGGTGATGTCTGAGAAAGAGAAAGAAAATACGGCCTATCATGAAGCGGGTCATGCCATTGTCGGGCGTATGATGCCCGAGCACGATCCGATTCATAAGGTCAGTATTATCCCCCGCGGTCGTGCGCTCGGTGTCACCCAGTTCCTGCCGGAAGAAGATAAATACAGCATGAGTCGTCGTCAGTTGGAGAGCCAGCTTTGCAGTCTCTTCGGTGGCCGTATTGCGGAACAACTGATTCATGGGGCTGACGGTGTGACCACCGGGGCGTCAAACGACATCGAGCGGGCTACCCAGATGGCCCGCAATATGGTGGTGCGCTGGGGTTTGTCCGACAAGATGGGGCCGGTTTTGTATGGCACGGAGGAGTCGCAGATTCCGGGTGCTGGCAATACCACCTACTCGGAAGAAACTGCCCGTGAGATTGATGTTGAGGTACGTCACGTACTCGATAATTGCTATGAGCGTGCGAAAAAAATCCTCGAGGACAATATTGATGTACTGCATTCCATGAAAGATGCCTTGATGGAATATGAGACGATTGACGTGGAGCAGGTCGATGACCTCATGGCTCGCAAGCCGGTTCGTCCACCCCATGACTGGCGTGATGACGATTTTGGTGGCAGGCCTGCTCCCGGCGGACCGCCGGCGGATGATTCCGGTGAACCTGGGGTCGTCGGTGGTCCCGCCGAAGAACATTGATGTTCGTACAGCCCCGTCCTTAATGGGTAAGGGGCTGTTCGACCAGATTTTCTTTTGAGTCGATGGCAACACATCCTGATTTTTTCTTTCCTCTGTTGATGAGTAAGGTTGAATGACAGATCTCACTCATTCATTCATGGATTTTTCTCTGCCGAAAATCATGGCGGTATTGAATGTCACACCGGATTCCTTTTCCGATGGCGGCACGTTTTACACTGGCAATCGCCAGCCCGATCTCTCCCGGGTCCTCAACCGTGTTGAAGCCATGCTTTCAGAAGGGGCTCACCTGATCGACGTAGGGGGGGAGTCCACTCGACCCGGTGCCGAGCCTGTTACATCTGAAGAAGAGTTGGCGCGCGTCCTGCCGGTGGTTGAAGCGATAGCCAGCCGGTTCGATGTGCCTGTTTCCGTCGATACCAGTACGCCCTCTGTCATTGGCGAGGTGGCTCGTGCCGGCGCCTCAATGATCAATGATGTGCGCGCACTTCGACGTCCCGGGGCGTTGGCTGCCGCTGCCGCCAGTGGTCTGCCGGTCTGTCTGATGCATATGTTGGGGGAGCCCCGACAGATGCAACTGAATCCCGGATATGTGGATATCACCGCCGACGTAAAGGCGTTTTTGCTGGAGAGGGTTGCCGCCTGTGAGGCGGTGGGTATTCCCCGAAGCCGGATAATTCTCGATCCGGGCTTTGGTTTCGGTAAAACCCTGCAGCACAATATGATGCTGTTCAGGTCATTGCCGGAGCTGGTGGGCCTGGGGTTTCCGGTGCTCGCGGGGGTTTCCCGAAAATCGTTGGTGGGGGCTATTCTGGACAAGCCGGTAGAAGAGCGCATGGTGGGCAGTGTTGCGCTCGGTATGATGGCGGTCCAGCGAGGTGTAAAAATACTGCGGGTACATGATATATCCGCGACCGCCGACGCACTTAAAATATTGCAAGCTGTTGAGGGATAAAACATGGCAAGACTGTATTTTGGCACAGATGGTATTCGCGGCCGCGTCGGTGTGCATCCGATCACAGCAGATTTTGTGCTCAAACTGGGTTGGGCTGCAGGCAAAGTTTTCAGTTCACAGGCTGGTGGACGAAAGCTGATCGTTATGGGCAAGGACACCCGGGTGTCGGGTTATATGTTCGAATCTGCCCTGCAGGCCGGACTGATTGCGGCTGGCGTCGATGTGGCACTGTTGGGCCCGATGCCGACCCCCGCGATTGCCTATCTGACCCGGACTTTTCGAGCCCAGGCGGGGATTGTCATCAGTGCCTCCCACAACCCTTACTACGATAACGGAATAAAATTTTTTGGCGGTGATGGCTTTAAGTTGCCCGACGAGGTGGAGCTGGCCATTGAAAACTATATGGACAAGCCGCTGGTGACCGAGGACTCCCTTAAATTAGGCAAGGCGCACCGGGTTCACGATGCGGTGGGCCGCTATATCGAGTTCTGCAAAGGCACCCTGCCATCGGGCAGTGACTTTCAGGGTTTGAAAATTGTTGTGGACTGCGCCAATGGCGCCACCTACCACACCGGACCCAGCGTGTTCAGGGAGCTGGGCGCGGAAGTCGTTGAAATGGCGGTGGATCCGGATGGTTTTAATATCAATGAAGACTGCGGTTCCACACGCCCTGCCTTGCTGCAGGATGCTGTCATCAGAGAGAAGGCCGATATGGGCATCGCGTTTGATGGTGATGGTGATCGGGTGATGTTCGTGGATCACAAGGGACATATGGTGGATGGCGATGAATTGCTTTTTGTGATTGCAAAACATCGTCACCAGCGCGGCGAATGCAGCGGCGTTGCCGGAACCTTGATGAGCAACCTGGGCATGGAGCTTTCGCTCAAGGAGCTGGGTATTCCGTTCTATCGCGCCAACGTGGGAGATCGCTACGTCATTGAGGCAATGCGTGAGCGCAAATGGCAGTTGGGGGGCGAGAGCTCGGGCCACATTATCTGCAGTGACCTCACTACTACCGGTGATGGGGTGGTGGCGGCACTGCAGGTATTGCATGCGATGCGCGATACAGATACGCCTCTGAATGTACTCAAAAAGGGCATGCAAAAATATCCCCAGAAAATGATTAATGTGCGAATCAAACAGAAGTTTAATCTGGAGGATTTTCCCGCGATTCAGCAAGCCGTGGTGGCCGCGGAGTCGGAGTTGGCAGAGCGAGGTCGGGTATTGCTCCGGCCCTCGGGAACCGAGCCTCTGGTGAGAGTGATGGTCGAGGGAGAGGACGGCCAGCAGGTCGATACACTGGTAAAACAGATTGCCGCTGTGGTCGAAAAAGAGATTGGCTAGTTTGCTGCGCGAAAGAGTGATTGATACATCGCGATCCATGATGAAATACCCGGCGCGGCCCCTCTGTATTCCGGGCCGGTATTTAGCCGTGCCGGCAGGTTGTATGTTTTCTGCAACTCCGCTAAGATTGCGCCCCTTTTCAGGGCCGGGAAAACCCTAACATGCGACGTCCACTGGTGGCAGGCAACTGGAAAATGAATGGCAGTCGTGAATCGATTGACCTTCTGTTGGCCGGGTTGTCGGGGATTAGCACAACAGCTGAAGTAGCCGTTTTCCCACCTTACGTTTATCTCCCGCAAGTGGTATCTACACTCTGTGGTTCCGGTATTGACGTGGGTGCCCAGAATGTTTCCGAGTATCAGGCTGGTGCCTATACCGGTGAAGTTGCAGCAGACATGTTGCAGGATATTGGATGTCGCTATGTGCTCGTGGGACATTCTGAACGTCGCAGCCTGTTTGGAGAGAATGACCGACAGATAGCGGAAAAGTTTGTTGCCAGCCAGCGCAGCGGCCTGATTCCGGTACTCTGTGTCGGAGAAACCCTCGAACAGAGGACGTCCGGAAAAACCCTGGCGGTGATTACGGCTCAATTAGACGCGGTGTTGGAGCGAGCGGGCCTGGAGTCGGTGTGCAATGGAGTGATAGCCTACGAGCCAGTCTGGGCGATAGGTACAGGCAAAACTGCCACCGCTGAACAGGCACAGGAAATACACCGGGAAATTCGTCAACAATTGGGCGAGCCCGGGATGAAAACAAGAATACTTTACGGTGGCAGTGTTAAAGCTGCCAATGCTGCAGAGCTGTTTTCACAGCAAGATGTTGATGGCGCTCTGGTCGGCGGGGCCTCTCTGGATTCAGGCGAATTCAGGGAGATTTGTAAAAAAGCATACGTTGCGAATTGACTGAATTGAGTAAATGGAAAAAATTATACTGATCGTTCATTTGTTAACGGCGCTTGCCATTATTGGCATGATTCTGCTGCAACAGGGAAAAGGCGCGGAGGCGGGTGCATCATTTGGCGCCGGTGCCTCGCAAACCATCCTGGGCAGTGCCGGTGGCTGGAATTTCTTCAGCAAAATAACCGCAATACTTGCAACCCTGTTTTTCGTCACCAGTGTCTCTCTGGCGGTGATTGCCAAAGATAAGGTGGCCGTGGACGACAAGATTCTGCCAGAGCTGGAAGCTATTCAGCAGATGATGGAGTCAGACGTTCCCAGTGTGGAAGATGGCGAGGACATTCCTGTTGCTCCGGGCGGTGATACCGGTTCCACATCGGATATCCCCGTGCCCGGCACTGCGCAGTAGGAAGCTGAAACAATGTTTTGCCCAAGTGGTGGAATTGGTAGACACGCTATCTTGAGGGGGTAGTGGCGAAAGCCGTGCCGGTTCAAGTCCGGCCTTGGGCACCATATCAACATCCATAGAAGTCCAAGGATGTACATAACACCCCGGTTTTCCGGGGTTTTTTGTGTCTGACTGTCCGTTGAGGTTCATTGTGATGCATTGTCATCCAGTGTTTTTGACGGTATCTTTGACGGTACCTTGGTTCAATTTTGGTTTGATACCGTCAAATGGCTACTCAACAGCTTACCGATACCGCAGTAAAGCAGGCCGCTATCAAGGAGAAGCAATACAAGCTCTCTGACGGGGGTGGCCTGTATCTCCTGATAAAGCCTAACGGCTCCAAGTACTGGCGATTTGACTACCGATTTGCCGGAAAAAGGAAAACCCTATCTTTGGGGACATACCCCCTGATAAGCCTGAAAGCGGCCAGGCTAAAACTGCTTGAGGCGAAGACCCTGTTATCTGATAACAAAGATCCTGCCAGTGAGAAACAGCGAGAGAAGCGTCAGGCGGACCTTGATCAAGGAAGTTTGTTCTCGGTATTAGCCGAAGAGTGGTGGACTCATCAGAAGGGTACTTGGAAGGATTACCATGCTGACCGTGTTTGGGGGCGCATCAGGGATGATGTCTTGCCTTATATTGGTCATATGAGCATCACTGACATACAACCGCCGGACATCATTTCAGTCATTCGAAAGATTGAAAGCAGGGATGCGCTGGATGTGGCTTCCAGGGTGCTACAGGATATTGGGCGAATCTGTCGCTATGCCGTTCAGACTGGACGCCTAATGCACAACCCGGCAGCAGACTTGAAAGGAATCCTGAAAGGGCGAAAAACCAAGCATAGAGATTCTCTTCCAAGAGAAGAGCTACCGGGATTTCTTGCAGCGCTGAGTGGGTATGAGAACCAAGGGAGGCTTCTCACCAAATTAGCCATACAGTTGTTGTTGCTTACATTTGTTCGATCAGGCGAATTAAGGGGGGCAAAATGGGAAGAGTTCGACCTTGATCAACAACTTTGGCGCATACCTGGTGATCGGATGAAAATGAAGACAGACCACTTAGTTCCGCTATCTGACCAAGCATTGGCTGTTATAAAACAGATCAAGGAAATTAGTGGCCAGTACGAGCTCGTTTTCCCATCTGAGCGCAACCGCTTTGAGGCGATGAGCGATAACACGATGCGTCGAGCTATCTTCAAACTAGGGTATGACGGGACCACACCAGGTAAGAGTAAAGCGGTTCCGCATGGCTTTCGAGCAACCGCGTCATCTATCCTGAATGAAGAGGGGTTCAACCCTGATGCCATAGAGAGGCAGTTGGCTCACCAAGAAAGAAATGGCGTAAGGGCGGCCTACACTCACCATGCTCGATATTTAGATGATCGAAAAGAGATGATGCAGTGGTGGGCGGACTATCTGGACGATCTAAAAACTGACTCCAAAGTTATACCCTTATAGATCCAGCAATTGATATGATGGCGGTAGCAGGACGATCCAGCTCAGGACAACGACATGGTACTCAAGGAAGGCAATCTCACCCGCAATCTGCCGAACAACCGCTATGGGTTATCGGCGCGCCGTCTGTGGGAGAACACCCAACACCGGCAAATCAACCCTTTGCGTGACTCATCATAATATCCCGCGTTTTTGCCGGATCAAACACCGCATCAAAGCACCACTGGCCAAAGCCACCCTTGTTCGTTAACGGCCTACACCCAGATTTGCATTGCTGCTGCGCTTGGAGCGGTTTTGTTCGCTATCAACACCCTTAACTTCCAGCACCAGCATCTTTCCGTTGTTCAGGCGGAGCAGATAATCCGATAGAAACTACATAATGAGCAGGTAACAGCTAATGGCTTTAGAGCAACGGCACGCACATTGTTGGATGAAGTGCTAGGATGCCGTATGGACTGGGTTGATCAGCAGTTGGCACGCGGTCAAGGATGCCAACGGCCCAGCCTACAACCGTACCAGGCACTTGGAGCAGCGCCGCCGCATGATGCAGACATGGGCCGATTACTTGGACAGATTACGGGAAGGCGTCAACAACATGGTGCCGTTCAAGGCCGCCGCTGAATAGCTGGAATTGCCACTCCTAGGCCGACGGGCCGAAAGCCGGGAAACTCTTGCCCGGCCGGGGTGGCTACTTTACAAGGGAGCGTAGACGGGAGCGCAACAGTGGCCAGTTTAAAACTGCCGGAAAAAACCTTTTTCACCATCGACGAGATAATCGACCGATGGGATTGTGATTATATGCTTGTCGGGCACTATTTGAATGAAGGGCTATTGAGACCATCTATTGAAACCAAGTCGCTCCCGGCGAACACCTTCGTTTTTGCCTTTGAAGAAACCGCCAAAAGGCTCAGAAATGAAAAGAAAGTTCTGTCCGTCAAGCAGTGGGAAGAGGCTACAACTGTAATAATTCCAGATAATTATTGTGACTTCATTTTTGATAGTCATATTGCTGCCAACGCCCTTCCGAGGTTTTTGTATGTCAATCCAGCGCACTTGTTTGAGCAAGCACTTGAGCAAGGGGTAACGACGGTCGTATCAACTTTGGAAGGTCTCGACGGTACACTTTACGGCTTGGCTGACTGGGCATTTGAAGTCGAGTTTAAGCCATACCTATTAAATATTGGCTATCTGCACCGCTGGGCATTGGACCCCTACACTTTCGAAGTAATTGAAAGGATTTGGGATACTCATGCAGTGGTCATTAGCCGCGAAGAACGCGATCGCTTCGAGCGGGAGCACGGCATGAGCACCACCGATCCGGCTGATTACTCAACCCCGCACCTGGAAGTATTGCGGGACGCCATCAACCACTTTTATAACCCCCGCCGCGATTTAGACCCAAAGCGGGACGAGGTGGTGGAATGGATCAGCGACCGCCTCAGGGAGCGCGGGCAAAGCGACCCCGGAAGCATCGCTCGAGCCATGTTCACCATTATTAAGCCGCCTGACCACAACCCAAGACGGCGAAGGGGTCAAACCTAAAAAGCCAGCAATACCAAGGGTTCCGCAAAGGGTTCAACCCTTTGCCAGATATTTGGTTACACCCGTTAAATCTATTACCAAGCAATTCGTGCTGCCATGCTTTCTCCCGTACACCACTGGACGTTACGGGAGCAACACATGCAACACCTACCTACCTCAGGTTTTCTCAGGTTACCGGACATCATCGGCGACCTGAAATCCGATCCACCCAAGCCAGCCATCATTCCCATCAGCAAGAGCAACTGGTGGGCCGGAGTTAAATCGGGCCGATACCCTCAACCGGTAAAGATCAGCTCTCGCTGTACTGCCTGGAGAATCGAAGATATACATGCCCTAGTGCAAGAACTGGGTGGCTAACGGTGGAACTGTCGCTGACTTATCGGTATTCATTGAGCACAGGGCACCGGATAAAGATCGTTCAGACTGGGGCACAGATCGCTTTAACGCTCTTCCAGCACATTAGTGACACCACCAGCTTCGATCTCATACTGTGCAGTTCGTCCCATGTTTGACGCTCCCTCACCCCTTTCCAAAACACCCGAATTCCCTAGGGATCTTCGGGAGGCTGCCCTGATCTATGCCAGGCTGGGATGGCGAGTGATGCCCGTCAACGGCAAGCAACCCAGTATCAAGAATTGGCCGAACAATGCCACCACCAGTGAAGCAACAATCAGCTATTGGTTCGGCAATCACAAAGGCATCGGCATTCTGACTGGGCCGGAGTCCGGACTGGTCGCACTCGACATTGACCCCCGAAATGGTGGGGAATTGAGCTTAAAGCGGCTGGAAGAAGAGCTGGGAAAACTCCCAACAACAGTCACAGCGGCCACGGGGGGTGGCGGCTGGCATTACCTATTTCGTTGGTTCCCCGGTAGTCAGAAATGTAAACCGGCGAAGGGAATCGACTTCCAGCATTCGGCGGGGCGAATGATCGTAGCCGCACCCTCTGCACACCCTGATACTGGAGTATTGTATAAATGGATAATATCGCCATTAGAGGCTCAGCTAGCTGATCTTCCATCCGCGTGGCGGGACTATCTTTCCAATAATACAGGAGCGTCAGAAAGAACTGCAGAACTGACAAAGCAAGATAACCTGTACTCCGCTGCGATACCCGAAGGCCTGCGCAATGAAACCTTGTTCCGGCTGGGATGTGCCTTGAGATACCGAGGACAATCCGCAGCTATCATCACCACTGCCATACATGAGGCCAATTTAGAGCGATGCCAGCCTCCCTTATCCGACGAAGAAGCATTCGAGATTGTCCAAAATGTGCTACGAACCATCACCGAGGGAAAATCATTGAAAACCCAATGGCAAGAGGGGATAGCGTCTGATCCCACCCTAGCCCCGAGAGCCAAAATGGTGGCGTTTGGGCTGTCTATGTTTGCCGACGTAAACGGCAAAAGCTGCTTTCCCAATCAGAAACAAATAGGTGACAAGGTATGTCTTGACCCTAAGACGGTCCGCAACCACCTGGAAACTCTAGACGAAACTGGATGGTTAAAACGATACACTAGAGAACGTGAAGGTGCCGGATACTCCTACGGTTACGTTCTAACCCTGAAAGATGGGGAAAAATGACCGCGCTCCCCCTCAAAACTCCCCACTACCATTAGAGAACATTATTACAGTTAGGGTGGCGGGGTTTATAGGCGCATCGGTTTGCAATTTTATTTGGCTGATAAACTCAGGAGTGCAACAACGACGATCACCAGGGACAGAATGTAGGCTATAAACCAAAGAACTACGCTAATTCCACGGACGTTTTAAAAATGTCATGTCATGTTTGGCAAAACTTTGCAGCATTCGTGGATTATAGAAATAGCCAATATAATTAAACTGATCGGCGCTACCAACCAATGTGCGGTAACTTGTATCACTTGAGTATCCTAAAGAAGCCTCCTCAGGCTACGTCACAGCCAAGAGCAGAGAGTAACGATAGAAAAATTGATCAACCAATGTACAAATACCCTGCGGTCAGCAGGCGGCTTCGACGAGAAAGTCCACGGCCTTAACACTACTAACACGTTAGTAACCCTGACTCTAGCGACCAGACAATTGACACGGTCATTTCCGGTGACTAATCTTCGACGTGTAGCCTCGCAATTCTCGAACACCCTTGGGCAATCGGAGCCCAGACCGTTCGCTGAATGCGGGGCTTCTTTTTTGGGTAATATGGTGGTGGTATGAAGCTGACAGCAAAACAGGAGGCGTTTGCGGTCGCATACTGCACGAATGGCGGCAATGCCTCAGAGGCGTACAGATCTGCTTATGACGCCAAGAAGATGAAGCCTGAGACGGTATTCTCTAATGCGTCAAGACTGCTGAAAAACAGCAAGGTCATAGCAAGGGTCGAAGAGCTCCAGGCTAAAGCCAAAGAAATTGCTGAGACGAAGCTGAATATTACATTTGAGCAAAAGCAGAGGTGGCTAAAATCGGTTATAGAGCGCAGCTTGCAGCATGAAGAGGCGAGAGATAGCGAAGGCAACCCGATAGGTGATTTCAAATTCAACGCTGCTGCGGTTATTTCGGCCATTAACGAGCTGAACAAGATGGACGGCGATCACGCTGCCAGCAAAGTGGATATGACAGCAACTGTCAGCTTGGCGGATTTTGCTGATCATCTGCCTGATAATGTGTGATTGACAATGAATAGAATCGACCGAATGGTGATGAACATTACTAAGCTGAAAACGTTTGAGCTAGAGGGGAGCAGGTCAGTTTCTGTGTTATAAACCTGTGCTTGTAAATTTACTGTTATGTTTTCGGGTCTCTAAGCCGCTTAGTCATGATCGACGAACTGATAAAATTTATACCGCCAAGCCTGCAAAGCAGGTCAGGAAAGGTTTTTTACTCTGGACGAAACGCGTATACCAGACGTTCTCCCGTCTATATTCTCGGAGTGAATCCAGGCGGGGCACCGGACGAACATGCTACTGAAACGGTTCAATCTCACACAGAATTGGTTCTGCGCTCGCTGTCAGCAGATTGGAGCGCCTATCGAGACGAATCATGGAAAGGGAAAGCTCCTGGCAAGGCAGGAATGCAGCCGAGAATACTGCACCTTATCGATATGCTTGGACTTGCACCTGGTATTGTTCCCGCAAGCAATCTTGTATTTGCTCGTTCGTCTCGTGAATCCACTTTTGATGGAGATATTCTCCAGATGGCAAGAGAGTGCTGGCCTTTTCACTCAAAGGTGATTGAGTTGCTTCGTCCGAGAATAATTGTTTGCCTTGGATCTACTGCTGGAAATTATGTCTGTGGGAAGCTAGGTGCCACCAAGCAGATAGACCAATTTGTAGAGAAGAACAAGCGTCAATGGACGAGTCGCTTATACTCTAACGGCTTGAGTGCGAGTGTAGCCGTCCTCACTCACCCAAGTATTGCAAATTGGTGCTCGGAGGCGACTGATCCTTCGGGTCTCGTGGTGAGGGCCATCCAGAATGCTGCCTAATAAGGTCATTCAATCGGGTGCGTGTCCTTGTTGGTGGCGTTATGTTTTGGTGCTCTCGCGACCCGATTTCTAGCCAATGGCAATTTTAAACAGGAAAACTCAATGACAAGTACCCAACAACGCGCCGCCCTGCAACGCCAAATCTGGGCTATTGCCAATGATGTACGCGGTTCAGTGGATGGCTGGGTGTCGGCGTTGGCAGACTTCAGCAATGCCATGGAGTCAGCCATCTATAAACGAAATATAGAAGCGGTACGTTTTCTTATCAGTACCAACTCGGCTAACAAAGTGTCAGCCCACTACTATCAATACAACCCGTCTATACAAAGCTTTAATTGGGTAAGAACACCGGCAACTATTCCGGCAGCAGAGCTGGCTTGTGGCGTTGGCGCATTCGATATCATGGCATTGCTATTACAACACTATCCACAAGACATCCCTGACTACACCAATTGTTTACATTACTACATCGCCAGCTTTAACTATTATCCCAGCTTCGAGGACACCCGAATTTCTAGTCCCTTTTTCAGGGTAAGGTCTCCTAACTTACGCGCCTGGCGCACAGACGAAAATACGTCTATCGCAGCGCAAAAAATTATCGCCTTAGGAGCTAATCCTAATGCCTTGCCGGACTATGGTCTCTCGATGTATCACAAGGTTGTCGTACATCCGACAAATCACCTATTAACGACTTTGCTGGAAGCGGGCATGGATCCGAATAGACCGTATGAGTGTGGCGGTATTGGTGGCTTTACCTGTTCGTTTTTAACCGACGTGGCAAGAAACCATACAAACATTGCCAGCGACAGCACGAAACAATTGATAAAGCATGGTGCTAAGGTCAATGCGCTCTAGCCGACGCCAGTAGTTACGGGTGTTAATGACTATGGAACACAGTTCAAACGCAAACAACAGAATATAACCGCGCTTCATATGGCCAGATTTTTTGAACAAGATGAAATGGCAGAGACTTTAATTGAGCTTGGCGCCGATGCCTCAGTACAAACCGAAGATGGTAAAACAGCAGACAACTATGCCGGTGGTTTTGCCCACCTGAGGGCAACCCAAGAACAACGTTTGGCCGTATATCAGCAAACATTAAACCAGCAACAAGCTGCTACCAACCAAAGCAATGGCAGTTCCGGTGCGTCAAAGTTACTTGGCATTATCTCTGGTGCCGTTGAAATCATTGATATGCGCTAGTGGATAAACCCGAATCATTAATCAGGAAACCAATAATGACGCGATTACTTAGCCTCAGTTTTTTACTGCTTTTTATCTCTGGCTGCGCCACAACATCGCAATGGGATATTGAGTCGAAGATCAATGTTAATGCGATAAAAAACGGCAATACCGCCTTATTGGAGACCTATAAAGATAATAGCTATATCACTACCTCCAAACCGTCTATATCCAACGGCTATTATTATTTCCGTAATGCGATGGAAGCGGCCATTTATCTTCGTAATATCGACGCTGTGCGCTACCTCATTAGTATCAACGCAGCTCACCAGACTTCCGTGAAATACCCGGATTATGCAAAATGGCGACGTGATGTTCCTGGCACAACACAATGGGCACGTATTGAAGTCCCTGCCGCCGAACTGGCCTGCAGTGTCGGTGCTTTCGATATTATGGAACTGCTGATCGACAGCTACCCTGATGAAAAGCCCAATTACACTAATTGCTTACACTACTTTATTGCCTCTTACCCTTACCGGGATTTAGACCCACTGGTTAACGGCAAGCAAGACATTGACGATATCACTCGCTCAGTAGAGAAAATTATTGCCCTGGGTGGCGATCCAGCAGCCTCACCCAGTCATGGAATAACGCTGTATGAAAATGTGCTGACACCCAATACCAATCAGCTGCTATTAACGCTGCTAGCAGTCTGTCGGACTTACGCCCGGCAGACATTGTTCAAGTTTGTGGTGCACGCTGAAGCCCAGATGGGCCGCTGATAGATCTCATGAGACCCATCAACGGCCCCAAGGACGG